>Ga0208960_1000002_pt1 | contig 179980 bp, 169 predicted proteins | sample GreLakmeON33MSRF_FD_187703 | JGI IMG/M metagenome (GOLD analysis project Ga0208960, IMG submission 187703) | Freshwater lentic microbial communities from great Laurentian Lakes, MI, USA - Great Lakes metaG ON33MSRF (SPAdes) | ecosystem: Environmental > Aquatic > Freshwater > Lake | place... | reverse complement strand
ATGAAGCCGCCGAGGATTTAATTGATCGAGCTGTTACTCAGTGGTCAAGTTTGCAAGAATATTCAATCAACTGGATCACTTCTTTGCTCACTTTCATTGGTGAAGAACTTGACGAAGCAGCAGTTGAACGAGCTTTACGAAAAACGGGCGACGAATTTGTTCGACCCCGACGAACCTCTGACACCAAGTGGGATGACCTGCCTGCCTCAGCTCGGGCAAAAATTATTGCTCGGGCAATGGTGGCAAATTTCGGCAAAGTTGAAGTAGAAGAAGACGAAGAAAAAATAATCCTTTCGTTTCAATGCGGTAGCGGAGGTCGACTGATTGAAGACGGTCGGTACGAAGGAGACCACGCGTACCTAAAACTACGCAGTAGCGGACCACAAACATTTTCCCGCGATGAACTTTGGGTTTACTGCGCTCATTGCTCAGTGAACAACGAAATCCAGCCGGTGGAGTGGGGCGAAACCCCTACGAGCATCGAGTTTCCTCCCGAGCAGGCTGGAGATCCTTGCGTTCACCATATTTATAAAAATGTGGGCGATATTCCTGAATCTGATTTTGTCCGCATCGGAAAAACTCGCCCTTAACCCAACCGCAATTGACCTGAAGGCGGATATCTGACATGTTTCTTAAATCATGAGTTCACTCCCTAACACGATGAAGGCGTCGGTCTATCACCGGCGGGGTGAATTGGAGGTTGAAGATCGTCCCGTTCCCGAATTGGGCGAACACGACGTTTTGCTGGAAGTAGATTTCTGTGGCGTTTGCGGGAGCGACATTCATTTTGTACTCGAAGGTTGGGGCCAGCCGGGGTCGGTGGAAGGCCACGAGTTTTCTGGTCGAGTAGCGGCAATTGGCGCCAAGGTAGATAAGTGGAAAATCGGTGAAGAAGCGGTGGGCGGCCCTTTGCCGCGCTGTGGTGAATGCAACTTTTGCCAAGCCGGCCGACCTTCGCTGTGTGCCGGTCGACGCACTCCTGGGGTAGCGGTCAACAACGACGGTGCGTTTGCCCAATTTGTTCGGGTCAATCAAGAACACTTACTCAAAATTCCCGCCGGATTAAGCGTCAAAGGGGCAGCATTGGCTGAGCCTTTGGCGGTGGCGCTGCACGGCATTAACCGCAGCGGAGTACAGGCAGGCCAAAGGCTGCTCATAACCGGCGGCGGCCCCATCGGAGCTCTCAGTATTGCTGCGGCCAAAATCAGGGGAGTCGCAGAGATTGTTTTAAGCGAGCCCCACCCCAAACGGCGCGCGCTGGGAGAGTTATTGGGAGCCACCGTGATGGCTCCCGAAGAAATGGTGGTTCCTTCGTTCCCTACTGAAATTATTGAAAACCCATTCGATGTCGTCCTGGAGTGCTCTGGAAATCGAGTGGCAATGGAGAATTCACTTACTCAACTGCAGCGGGGGGGAACGCTGGTTTTGGTTGGAGCAGGCATAGACGCCCCTCGGTTTGATCCCAACCGTATTTTGCTCAACGAACTTGTCATAACGGGTTCTTTCGTTTATGACCCCGACGGTTTTGAACGGGCTCTAGAAATGCTCGCCTTGCCCGGATTCCCAATTGATTTATTGATTGAACCCGAGAGCGTTCCTTTAATTGGGCTCTTCGGTGCTCTCGAAGATTTAGCTCGCGGCGATTTGGCGGCCAAGGTAATGGTCACTCCAAACCAAGGGGTAAAATGACTTCTCAGTCCAGCCAAGTTCGCTCACCTCGATTCAATCATGTAGCTATGAGCCTGCCGGCGGATTCGTTAGATGCGTCGGGCCGAGCAGAGATTGTCAATTTTTACGAGAAAGTTTTTGGCTGGGAAGAACTTTTGGTCATGACCGTAGATCGACAGCGGCTAGTACTTTCGTGCCACACCTACGAACAGTTTGTATTTTTAGTTGCTGAAGACGCTCCAATGACTGCTCCACTTATGGACCACTTCGGATTGTCGGTTGCTAGTGAATCCGAACTAGACGCAGTGCTGCAACGGGCTAAGGAATACCAAAAAACTGATGACCGAGTTCGAATAATTGATAAAACTACCGATGATCATGGGATGCTTACGATAACGTCTATTTATATCTCATATCTTTTGCCCATGATGGTTGAGATTCAGTATTGGAATTTTACCGATGGCCGTAGTGACAATAACTAAAATTGTCAGTTAAAAGTATTGTAAAAAAAATATCTTCTAGTGAGTTCATCGCTAGAGATTTAAGAGCCGCCATTGGCCCGTGGATTTTTTCTCGAGTTGTCGTTGGGCTGGCACTATTTATTGCCCGTACAGTTTCATCGGGAGTCGACGGAATAGGCGATAGTCGTGCTGCTCACGAAGGATTATTCGTCTACGACGGAAGCCTTTATCGAGGCATCGCCGAAGTTGGCTACGAGCATTTACCCCGCGAGTTGCTGCGATTTTTCCCGCTTTATCCACTTTCAAGTCGAGCTTTAGGATGGGCATTTTTTGGCCACATCGATTTAGCTTTATTAGTTATTGCCAATGGGGGAGCGTTGATCGCGGGCGCCCTTTTGTTTCGACTGGTCTTACGAGAGACGAGTGACGAGCGTCTAGCGACAAGGTCGGTTTGGTTTCTAGCGATTTTTCCCGCTTCTCTAGTGCTGGTATTGGCTTACGCCGAAAGCATTTTGCTTGTGGCGGCCATTGGGATGTTCTTGGCGTTGCGATCCAAACGATGGTGGATCGCGGCTGCTCTTGGCTTGGCTGCGGGTGCTACTCGTCCAGTCGGCCTGCTATTGGCCTTGCCGGCACTAATTGAAGCCACCCGTGATTTTTCCTCAGTTACGAACATAAAAGAGCGGATAGCGCGTGCGGCTTCGGTGGTTGCCCCGGTTGTTGGCGTGGGGGCGTATCTAGTTTGGGTCGATCGCGTTTTTGGAGGATTTTTTACTGCTTTCGATGTGCAATCAAAAAGCAATCTTCGTGGATCAACTACGGACCCGTTCACGAGAGTTGGTCAAGCAATCGCCGATACTTTTGGTGCCGACATAGTACAAAGCAGTGGCCGAGCTCTTCGATATTTGATATGGATCGCACTAGCATTAATTTTGATTGGAGTCGTTTCTCGCCGTTTGCCTAGTTCGTACACCGCCTACGGATTAGTGGCGATTGTTTTGGGAATGACGTCAGAGAACTCTTCCTCTTTTGAGCGGTATACCTTTACGACATTTCCGCTCATTATCGGGCTGGCTTATCTAACTGAAACCCAGAGAGTGAGAGGACTGTTTTCAATCATTTCCATTATGGGCCTGTTTTCTCTATCACTAGCAGTATTTTTAGGTCAGTACGTACCTTGATTCAACTATCTTGGGCCTAATGGCCGACCAACCGAAATCATTTTTTCTTTCTCCGGAGTTGCATGATTATCTAATTGATTCTGGAAGCCCAATCGATGAAGTGTCTAAGTGGTTAATTGACCAAACGGCTACCCAAGTCCCTGAGCTAACTCGAATGCAGATTTCACCTGAGCAGGGATCGTTTATGACTTTGATGACTCGGGCGCTGATGGTAAATAAAGCCATCGAGATCGGGACTTTTACGGGCTACTCATCGCTGTGCATCGCGCGCGGTTTAGGCCCCAAGGGTAGTTTGCTCTGTTGTGATGTAAGCGCAGAATGGACCGATATCGCCAAGGTGGCCTGGGCTCGTGGGGGAGTTGCAGAAAAGATAAGCCTAGTTTTGGCTCCGGCGATTGAAACCCTAAGAGGTCTACCTCTAATAGAAGAATTTGACTTAGCGTTTATTGATGCCGATAAAGAGTCATACGAAAATTATTACGAAGAGATTCTTCTTCGCTTACGCCCCAACGGAGTAATTTTTGTTGACAACACCCTTTGGTCCGGTGCAGTCCTTGACCCTTCTAATGATGAAGCCGATACCGTGGCTCTGAAAGCGTTTAATAAAAAGTTGGCTTCTGACAACCGCGTTGATGTCACTTTATTGACCATTGGCGACGGGTTGACTATGGCCCGCAAGCGCGAATAGTACGGATCTAAAACTTTCCCGTTCGGCCCCATCGGTAGTAACTCGAGAATTGCTCGGCAGTTTCGAGCGGTAGCGGAATAATCTCCCCTAATTTTTCTGCCCCCCACAAAATTTCTGCTGTGCGCTCCACTAAAGCGGCGACATGAAGCACCGACTTTGGAGTTGAGCCCACTGCAAATAAACCGTGGTTAGCCATTAAGACGCAAGCTTTTTCTCCTACCCTCCCCGCCACTTCCTCGGCCAACTCGTTACTGCCGGTTGGCTGATAATCGGCTACTTCAACGTCACCACCAACGAAAACCGCAAACTCCTCGATTACTGCTGGGATCGGACGTCTCACTAAGGCGAACATCGTGGCGTGTTTGGCGTGGCAGTGCATAGTGGCGTTTATCTCTGGATGGCGGCGCATGGCTGAGAGGTGTAATTCTTTTTCGGTTGTGGGGCTACGGTCACCTTCGAGGACCGTTCCGTCAAGATCACACACTACGAGGTCAGCCAAAGTCATGGTGGTGTAATCGACCGACGAAGGAGTCAAAACTGCGTTACCGTCGGGAAGCCGCGCCCCGAGATTTCCGGCTGTACCTTCAACTAGTCCCGACCGAAGCATTTCTTGTGCTACCCAAAGAACTTGGTCTTTCACTTCTTGGGCGCTCATTGTAATTTCGCTCATTATTTAAGAACCTCCGGGTTAACAAGATTAGTGGGCTGGCCACCAGACAATAAAGTTACCAATCCGTCGGCAATCATTATTGAATGATTAACTTCAGTGTTGTAAGTAGCGCCACCAATGTGAGGAGTTAAAACTACATTAGGAAAAGCGCAAAGTGGATGATCTACGGCCAAATTCTCACCGACAAAATGATCTAGTCCAGCCCCACTTAAATGTTGAGAACTTATGGCATCTACCAAAGCGTCGGTATCATGAAGTTGAGCCCGAGCAGAGTTAATGAAAATTGATCCTTTTTTCATTTTGGCAAATTCTTCCGCTCCAATCATCCCAGAAGTTTCGGGAGTGACTGCGGCGTGCAGAGAAACTATGTCAGATTCAGCCAGTAAATCGTCGAGCGAATGAGTCGCGTCAGCGGAATAAGGATCAGCCGTAATTACTTTCATACCTAAACCTTCGAGCCGCCACTTGGTAGATCGGCCAACTGCCCCCAGTCCGACTATTCCCGCCACACGGCCCTCGAGTTGCCAAGCACGAAAACGCTGATAAGGGATAGTGCCTTTTTGATAAACCCGACCGGACCGAACGTCGCTATCGGCCTGGACGATTCCGCGATTAACTGACAACAACAAGGCCACAGTCATCTCGGCTACGGCGTCGGCGTTTCTACCCGGAGCGCGCAAGACGGGGATTCCGCGCTCGGTAGCCGTTTTGACATCAACATTATTGGGGTCGCCTCGACACGATCCGATGGCGGTGAGAGGAAGATCTAAAACTGCACCGTTCACAAAATCCGATTCAACAATTAGTATTTCCGCTTTGGTCGCGACCACCATTTCGGCCAGTCCGTCACCATCGAGCAACCGGAGAGGGAAGTGGTCGATCCACGGATCTAAAACCACTTCGGCAATCCCGTTGAGGGTTTCCAGCCCGGGTCCTCGAAAAGGCGCAGTGACTAGGGCGATAGGTTTGCTCATAAGGTGATCATTCCACGACCCTGACACCTGTGTCACATAGGAGCGGAGCCGAAACCACCGGCCACGAGGCGGTGGATGAGACTTCTCGGAGCTCCTCGAAGAAACTGACTATGGTGTCAGGTTTAGCCGAGGAATAGGCCAATTGGGCGGGCCGCGAGCAAACAGGGGGAGTCATGGCGATTCACTACGAAAAGGGCGATGACCACATAGTCGTTATCACGATCGATCGACCTGAGGCCCGCAATGCCGCCGACATGGAGCATTTCAAAGCACTACGCGAGGCCTGGGAGCGCTTTGGGGCTGACGACGACGCGTGGGTGGCCATAATCACCGGAGTCGAAGGTTCATTTTTCGCGGGAGCAGATTTAAAAACCTATGTCCCCGCGATTACTAAATTGCAGAAGCGTATTTCTGAAGAAGGAATTTCTGAAATAGATGGCTTCCGTCTCGATGATGGAGTAAAGGCAGTTTTGCGCAACGTCGAACTTTATAAGCCAGTCATTGCCGCAGTGAACGGATTTTGCACCGCAGGAGGGATGGAAATGCTAGGGGGAACTGATATTCGTATCGCGTGTCCCGAAGCAAAGTTTGCGGTTATGGAACCCAAACGAGGTTTATTCGCGGGAGGTGGCACCACAGTTCGCTTACCGCGCCAAATTGCGTGGCCGTTAGCAATGGAGTTTTTACTGTGTGCTGATTTAATACCCGCCGAGCGAGCCTACAAGATGGGCTTACTTAATGCTGTAGTTCCGCGAGAAGAGTTAATGGCAACTGCCCGTTCTTTTGCTCAGCGAATTATCGCTAACGCTCCACTTGCGGTGCAGGCGACAAAACAAAGCGCACTACAAGGTTTATATCACGATGAAGACGAAATTAAGCGGTTGCGTCAAGCGGTGAAAGAATTAAAAACAGTTCTTGAGGGTATTGATAGTGATAATTCACTTAGTTCAAAAGAAGCAGTTTCTACAGCAATTGAAATTTTAGAGAATCTTTCTTCGGAATTGCGTACTGCATTCGAAAAAGAAAGTAAAATCTCTAGTTGGATTTTTCAAACCGAAGATGCCAAAGAAGGGCCAAAAGCATTTGCTGAGAAACGTCCTCCGGTATGGAAATCTAAATGATAGATCCACGCACGCCATGTATTATTGGCGTTGGGCGCAAGACTTGGCATCCCGACGAAGTCGATGAAAATGGTGCCCCTGAGCCCTTGAAAATGTGGGAATTAGTTTCACGTGCGGCCGGCGAGGATAGTGGCGTACCTAAAATTTTAGAGTCGCTTGACTCAATCGATGTTGTGTATTCCCAAACTTGGCAGTACGACGATGCACCTGGTCGTTTGTCTGAGTTGCTTAAAACTAAACCAAGCCGTTCTGAATATTCCGGTATTGGAGGAACGACTCCACAAGTACTAACTCAAAATGCGGCCACGCGAATCTTGGCCGGAAAATCTGACGCAGCACTAATAGTGGGGGCAGAAGCATTAGCCACTAAGCGAGCCTTTAAAAAGCGAGGAGAGTCACCCACCTATTCTTTCCCGCCGGCAAATAAGGCCCCTTTCCCCTGGGAATCACCCTTTGATGATTCTGAGTTGGCCCACGAGGTAACACCCGCCTGGCTGACCTTCGCTTTATTCGACAGCGCTCGTCGCGCGAGCCGAGGCGTCGCTCTGGATGAATACCGAGAAGAACTCGGTCGAATGTTCGCGCCCATGACCAAGATTGCCGCGGCCAACCCTGATGCTTGGTATCGCATTGCTCGAACTGTCAACGAGATTGTCGAACCTCAACCCGATAACCGGATGGTGGGTTATCCGTATACGAAATATATGGTTTCGGTGATGGATGTGGATATGGCCGCGGCGGTCATTATGACGAGCCACGAACGAGCTGATTCTCTCGGAATTCCCAGAGATCGCCGGGTGTATTTGCGGGGCTGGTGTTATGCCACCGATCCTATTTACGTTGCCGAACATCCCGACTTGTCCGCGTCGCCCGCTATGGCGGCGGCCAGCAAAGAAGCCCAGCGTCTAGCTGGGGTAGGGACCGATGAAATCGCCCATCTTGATCTCTACAGCTGCTTTGGAAGCTCACTTAATTTTGCCCGCGACACTCTAGGAATAAGCTTGGCTGACACTCGTCCGCTAACCGTTACCGGGGGATTGCCCTATCACGGGGGAGCGGGTAGCGACTATATGACTCACTCCATTGCCACTATGGCCGACACTTTGCGCAATGATCCCGGTAGTTACGGGATGGTAACTGGAGTTGGGATGCATATGACTAAACACGTCTTTGGGATTTACTCAACTACGCCGGGAACCCTTGCTCCGCCAAATCAAAAAGATATTCAATCTCAATTAGATAAAAAGCCTACCAATAAAATAGCAGTGAGCCACAATGGTTTAGCCACGGTTGCTACGTATTGTGTTGTTCATGGTCGTGACGGTGAGCCGCAGCACGCAGTACTGGTGTGTGATGTAGAAGAAGGCCAGCGAGCCTACGCGATTCTTTCTGACATTGAAGCCTGCCGGATGGGCGAAAATACTGAATTAATAGGCCGCAGTGTTCAACTGACTCCTACTGCGATTGATCTTCCGACCAGCAAGAGCGCTACTAGACACTACGCCGAATTAGTCGATTAAAGAAAGATTGGAGAATAAAACTATGGCCTGGGATTTTTCTACTGAACCAGAATTCCAAGAAAAACTCGATTGGATTCGCGAGTTTGTTAAAACTGAAATCGAACCTATCGATCTTGCTTTTGATCACCAGTTCGTTTATGACAAGACTCATCCCGTACACGCAGAAGTGCTTAAGCCGCTGCAAAAGCGCGTGCAAGAGCAAGGGCTATGGGCCTGCCATCTTGGCTCCGATTTGGGGGGCTTGGGCTACGGCCAACTCAAGTTAGCTCTCATCAACGAAATACTGGGTAGGTCAAGTTGGGCACCGAGCGTATTTGGCTGCCAAGCCCCCGACTCGGGTAATGCTGAAATTCTTGCTCATTACGGAACTGACTCACAAAAAGAAAAGTATTTACAGCCGTTATTAGACGGCGATATCTCGTCGTGTTACTCAATGACCGAACCACAAGCGGGCTCCGACCCGCAAGAGTTCACCTGCAAGGCGACTAAAGATGGCGACGAATGGGTAATTGAAGGAGAGAAGTGGTACTCCTCCAATCTCCGCTTCGCCGCTTTTGCCATTGTCATGGCAATCACTGACGCTGATGTTCCGATCTATCAGGGTGCTTCAATGTTTCTTGTCCCGACTAATACCCCTGGAGTAGAAATCATTCGCAATGTTGGCCTAGGCGGGGACCGAGGCGACGAAGGCAGCCACGCTTATGTGCATTACAACCAGGTCCGCGTGCCGGCCGAGAATCTTTTAGGCGGAGAGGGGCAGGCCTTTGTTATTGCCCAGACTCGTTTAGGGGGGGGACGCATTCATCACGCAATGCGGACCATCGCCATGTGTCAACGCGCGCTTGACATGATGTGCGAACGGGCTTTGTCTCGAGTAACTCAAGGCGAGGTGTTAGCCAAAAAGCAGATGGTGCAGGAAAAAATCGCTGACTCGTGGATTCAACTCAAAGCCTTTCGGCTCATGGTGTTACAAGCCGCTTGGACTATTGACCAAGTTGGAGGTGCCAAAGCTCGAACTGAGATTGCCGCGGTTAAGGTTCTTACTCCGCAAGTTCTGCACGACATCGTTTATCGTTCGCTCCATATCCACGGCTCGCTGGGAACATCAAACGAAATGCCGCTTATAGGGATGTGGGCGATGATGCCAGTCATGGGTATCGCCGATGGGCCAACTGAAGTTCACAAATTAACCGTGGCTCGACAAGTCCTTAAGGGTTATAAGCCGTCCCCGGGGTTATGGCCTAGTGAACATTTACCCGAACGACAAGCCGAGGCCCGTAAAAAATTTGCTGCTCTTCTTGAGCACGAGGCGGCTCAGCAATGACCGCGGCTGATGAGGCAAAACCAGCATGGGCTGAAGTCGACGACGGCTCGCGAACGGTGGGTCTTGTCGATCCTGACGCTTTGGCTAAATGGATGGACGAGAAAGGTTTACCGGGGAAAGGCGAAACTCTTGAAGCGGTTTTCATTAGCGGCGGATCCTCCAACGAAATCTTTGGAATCCGCCGAGGCGAATTTCGGGCCGCTTTGCGTCGACCGCCTCGAGTAGTGCCTGATGGCCGCAACGAAACGATGTTGCGGGAGTATCGGGTTCTTGAAGCGCTAAACGGGACTGACGTTCCTCACCCCGAGGCCATTGCGGTATGCGATGACCCCAACGTTCTGGGCGCGTGTTTTTATTTAATGGGACAGATCGACGGCTGGTCGCCGATGGGAATGGGAGACCAGTGGCCTGATCCATTTAACAATGACCTCAATGCCCGTCACGGCCTAGGTATTCAACTAGTAGATGGAATCGCGCGACTAGCTCGAGTTGATTGGAGTGCACGCGGGCTTGAGGGTTTTGGTAAACCGGAAGGATTTCTTGAACGTCAAGCTGACCGGTGGACTTCTCATTACGAAAAACTAAAGACACGCGATTTACCCGATGTGGCCTTTATCGCTGATTGGCTGCGCAATAATATTCCCACCAATTATGAGCCCGGAATTATTCATGGTGATTATCAATTCGCCAATGTCATGTACGCCAACGGAGCTCCCGCCCAGTTGGAAGCCATTGTCGATTGGGAAATGACGACCATCGGCGATCCACTGCTCGATTTAGGGTGGGTGCTTCAAGGGTGGCCGCGTGACGGAGAGGTGGCGGGGTCGGGTAGTTATGTCCCGATGGAGTCAATGCCGTCACGCTCAGAGTTGCTCGAGCATTACTCGAAAGTAAGTGGTCGATCAACCGCGGACATTGATTTTTATGAAGTTTTGGCTGGGTTTAAACTCGCAGTGGTATTGGAAGGCCAGTACTCGCGTTATGCCAACGGCCAACTAGATAACCCTAAAATCATGGCTTTCGGTGAGGTAGTTCCAGGCTTATTGGCCGCAGCCTCTGAACGAGTGCGCGCGTTATCTAGCTAGCCTCGCCTAGCGTGGGGAGTTCGTGAGCACGAAAAAAGATTTTTCCGGTCATTCCACTTCCGCTCAAGCGCGGACTCGTTTGGGTGCAGTTGCCGTTATTTCTGTCGCGGCAGTCGTGGGGGTGGGGGTTGCTCTGCGCTTTCTCACCAAGTCTGACCTTTGGCTCGATGAAGCCTTGTCGGTCAATATCGCCCAGTTACCAATAAAAGAAATCCCGGATGCCCTTCGACAAGACGGCGCTCCACCATTATTTTATTTTTTACTTCACTTTTGGATCAAGATTTTTGGGTTAAGCGACGAAGCGGTACGCTCTTTTTCTGGGCTGCTGGCCGTAGCCGCTTTGCCGCTGGCGTATTTAGCTGGCAATCGCTTAGGTGGTCAAAGAAATCAAGGTCGCAGCCTTGGGCTAGCGGCGTTAGTCGTATTGGCTTCATCTCCTTTTGCGATTCGTTACGCCACCGAAGCCCGCATGTATTCATTAATCATTTTTTTAGTTTTTTGGGCTTATCTGGCTCTGCGTCGAGCACTCGAATCTCCTTCGTTGAGTCGGTTGGCCGTAGTCGCGCTAGTTACTGCATTACTGCTTTACACTCAGTATTGGTCCATTTATCTCTTGGCGGTAGTAGGAATCGGCTTGATCGGAGCAATTGTCCGTTCAGACGCAGTTAATAAAAATTCACTGCGAAGAGTGCTGGCCGCAATAGTTGTTGGGGGCATAGTTTTTATTCCTTGGTTGCCGACATTTTTCTACCAACTAGGTCACACCGGTACACCTTGGGGCGAGCCTCAAGTCCCTTGGAGTTCGTTCGCCGATGTAGTTATTGCGTTCGCGGGTAGCGAGACTCACGCGGAAGCATTTCTTCTAGTCGTCCCCTTGCTTTTACTCCCGCTCTTGGGTCTATTCGGTAAAGCAAACGGCCCGTACGAAGTTTCATTAGATTTACGCACTCGCCCTGAAGTTCGACCCGAAACTGTCGCTTTATTTGCAACTTTGGTACTAGGGCTCACTGTCTCGTGGGTTGGCGGCACCGCATTCGATGGTCGCTACGCAGCGGTGGCCTTTCCGCTGATGGTCTTGGTTGTAGTTTTTGGCTTAACGGTTTTTGCTAGCAATCGAGTTCGGTATGGCATTTTAATTCTTGTAGTCATTCTTGGGCTTTGGGGCTCAGTACGCAATGTGAATGAGCAAAGAACCCAAGCGGCTGAGTCGGCGGCGGTAATACGATCCGAGTCTCAGCCGGGCGATTTGGTGGTTTATTGCCCTGATCAACTTGGCCCCGCCGTGAGTCGACTTTTGACCGGAGTTCCAGTGCGAGAATTTACCTTCCCCAGATTCGATAATCCCGATTTAATAAATTGGGTCGACTATCGCCAGCGAATTGACAACACCAATATTGAAGAATTTGCTCAAACTCTGGTCAAGAAATCAAAAGGCAAGAATATTTTTTTAGTGGATTCTTCTGCTTATAACTATGTATTCGGGCGTTGCTCTGCGCTGGGTGCCGAGTTGGCTAAAAGCGCAAGCGCAGAATTGAAACAAGTTCCCAGCGCCAAGGTCTTGGAGGGGCAAGGCGTAACCATATTTCGTTCGTTGTGAACGCGGTGAAAGCTAATTCGATTCGGCGCATTGATATCGTCTGGCTGGCCCTTGTGGCCTATGTTCCATTTTTTCTTTCGTCACCTGGGAAAATAAGTGGTGACACTAAGCAGTATCTTTATCTAGACCCGAGTCGGCTTTTAGCGCGCGCGCCTTATCTATGGCAGGCCCATACAGGTACGGGAACAGTTACTCACCAAAATATTGGCTATCTATTCCCGATGGGTCCGTACTACTGGTTCTTGGACCAACTCGGTGCTCCTGATTGGGTAGCCCAGAGATTCTGGTTGGGTTCGATTTCGCTCCTAGCCGCGGTGGGCGCATTGTGGCTGTTTTCCATGCTTGGGACTAAGCGACTCGGGTCGGTAGTGGGCGCTTTGGTTTATATGCTTACTCCCTACCAGCTGGCTTTTACCGCTCGCATTTCAGTTTTATTGCTGGCCTGGGCTGCTCTTCCTTGGCTAGTCGCAATAACTATCCGCGCGCTTAACCGAGGCGGATGGCGGTACCCCGCGTTGTTCGCGTTGGTGGCTTTGCCGTGTTCGAGTATCAGCGCCCCCACGTTTGCTTTGGTTCTGGTCGCACCCCTCCTCTGGCTAGTTCTTGCTGGCTTGCGCGGCCCGGCCCCGTGGCGACAAGTGGTGAGCACCGCGGGAAAAATTGGGTTGTTAACTCTGGGCGTGTCGCTATGGTGGATTAGCGGATTAGTGCTTCAGGCTCGGTACGGGTTTCCGGTGCTCGAAGGAACTGAGAGTTTGGCCCAAGTGGCGGGATCATCACTACCGGCCGACTTGTTGCGGGGATTCGGGAATTGGTTTTTATCGGGCTCTGATCAAGCAGGACCATGGTTAGAACAAGCAGCCGAATACGGAAGCGAAAAATGGTTAACCGTAGTAACTCTGGCCGTACCCGTTGTTGCCCTAAGTTTTGCTGCAATAATTCGTTGGCGCCATCGGGCTTATTTCGCGCTACTCGTTGTTGTGGGTGTAATTGTCGGAGTGGGGGCGTGGCCTTACGAGAACCCTAGTTTCATCGGTGGTCTATTTAAAGATCTATCTAATAAATCGGCTATCGGATTGGCATTACGCAACACCCCGCGCGTTGGACCGGTCGTAGTTTTAGGCGTTGCCGGGTTAATCGCGGCTGGAATTAGTGCCCTTGATCGTCGCCGTACTTGGCAGTTCGTTGGCGCCGGTTTAGTAGTTGTTCTTGTTGTGCTTGGACTCACTCCCGTCTGGCAGCACGGCTACTTGGCGAAAGGTATTGAGCGACCCGAAACAATCCCTAGTTACTGGGCTAAAGCCGCTAGGGCGCTCGACGCCCAAGGCCGCGACACTCGAGTATTGGAAATTCCGGGTTCCTTGTTCGCGGCTTACGACTGGGGTAATGCAGTTGAGCCGGTAACGCCTGGAATCACCGATCGGCCTTTCGTGGCTCGTGAATTATTAGCGTACGGAACCGCGGGTTCAGTGAATCTTTTGGCTGCACTCGATCGACAAATGCAAAAACGTATTTTTGAACCGTCCGCGTTAGCACCAGTAGCGCGAATACTCGGATCGGGGACAGTGCTGGTGCGTTCAGATTTACAAGTGAATCGTTACGATGTACCTGATAAAAATAGAGTTTGGTCTTGGCTTACCAACCCTCTAGCCCCCGGTCTTGATTCACCGGATCAGTACGGTTCTAGTCAGCCGCCCAAAGTAGCGCTCTTCGCAGTTAAATCTCCGCGACCCATTGTCAGCACTTCTTCTCCTCAAGGATCGGTGGTGCTATCGGGTGATGGCGACGGGATAGTCGAGAGTGCCGCCGCAGGGTTAATCGATGGTCACGAACTAATCTTTTATTCGGTATCACTTGATAAAGCCGAGCTGCGAGCTAAGGTCAAAAAAAATGCTTCGCTGGTAATAACTGACACGAACCGCCGTCGCGCTCGTTACTGGGATACATTGCGAAATGATCGTGGTATAACCGAAACAAAAAATTCTCGGCCCAGTGATAGTGGCGACAAACGAGTCGATACAATCCCCGGGACTACTAAGTCTGAGCAAACATTTATAGACGGTGATTCGGTTAGAGTGCCGACCAAGTTACTGAGCGACGCCGGCAAACAAGGGCTTGAAAGTTCGCTGGCTATCGTTTTGGCCCGAGTGCGCGAAGATCCTAAAAATCGCAATGTTCAATCTGAAGAAAGTCGTATTACTCGTTTATTTAAATTGCCGTACGGCCGAAGTTTTTCGTTGGCCGGAACTGCCCGTTTTAATGTCGCTGAAAGTTTGACTACTGCTTTTTCTGAGTTTTGCCGAGACGATTTGGTCAGTATCGATGGAGTACCAGTTTCGGTGCGAGTGGCGTCAACCCCAATCGATACTGGTGGTGGCCGAGCAATTACATCTTGCGCCGCACCGATATTCCTCAGCGCGGGCCAACATCAAATCATTACGGCCCCGGGCGTGACCGCCGGGGTTGACGTTGATCGACTGGTTTTAGCCTCTGCTCCTGGTGGAGAAGCGGCCGGAGACCCATCGGCGAACATTGGTGCGCCACCACCCAAATCGGGGGCAACAGTAGAGGTACAAGAAATAGGAGAAACGACTGCCCAGATACAGGTTCGTAGCAACGGCGATCCCTTTTGGCTAGTTCTCGGGCAAAGTCAAAGCGATGGCTGGCATGCGGTGACAAGCGCGGGAACTGATTTAGGCCAGTCACAATTAGTCAATGGTTACGCCAACGGTTGGTTGGTGAGACCCGAGGGACCAGGTTCATTCACGATCAATCTTAAGTGGACCCCCCAGAATTTAGTTTGGTGGGCTATTGGACTATCGATAGCTGCGATCCTGGCGTGTTTAGGGTTAGTTCTCTGGTCTCGTAAACGCTATGACGAATCGGTGCTTTTTGATGCACCGGCATTAACCGGAGCGTGGTTTTACTCCGAGGGGCCACCTAGTTGGCGGGTTGCTTTATTGGGGACAATCGGAGTCGGGGTAGCTGCGGCGGCAGTGTCGCGCCCTTGGATGGGAGCCGTGGTAGCCCTAGGCGTATTAGTCGCCAGCCGAGTAGTGAGTGGACGTATTTTGCTTACCGCGGGAGCGCCACTCGTTCTAGTCGCCAGTAAAGTTTTGTCCGCTCCGGAGTTAGGCTGGCTAGCCATTTTGCTGCTGGCGGGTGATCTCGTCGCCGGATGGTTGCGTCGCCCTGGGGACATGACGCGTTATTAACTTTATTGAAGGGTTCAATTAGTCAATTACTGACTCGCCGAACAGATGCGGACATTCCCGGTTGCGACGATTTTTAGTGTCCATTGGCCCAGCGATGGAACGGCAGGAGCTTTGATCAGAGCTCGTTCTCCGGCGTTCAACTCGCCTATGAATTGTGACCCCGGAGATAAGATTCCCGCGTAGACAGTTGCTTTTCCACTGACTGGTTCTACGGTGACGGCGAGACTGGGGTTTTTCAAAGTCGCGGTGGCGGGTTCACTTTGGTTGGCAATTTGCGTGCAACCGCTTACTTCTGAAATTGTCCCCCCCCGAACTGCAATTTTTGCGACTGGTATTCCAAGAGTCTCGGCCGCTCCCGCGAGTGGTCGCACATTAAGTCCTCGCACCAAAGTTTCATCGCCGTTGCTTCGGGCTATTTTTTTTGCCTGTTTAGCCTCCGTCACGCTAAACGCGGGAGTTCCAAAATCGATTACTACTTGCTTATATCGTCCAGCAGTAAGGGTTTGTAAAAATGGACCCGGCATAAAAGAATTGGATACTTGCGTCTCAATGCTCGCGAGAACCGCTAGCTGAGTTTTTTCTGTTTCTGATATTTCTCGGAATCTTTTGGCCTCGTTATTTAGTTGGCCAACATTCCAAATAATGGCCCATAAAGCAATTATCACAATTAGGACCTGTATGAACTGTGAGGGTGGCCGAGAATGAGAAAATAATTCAATTACTAAAATAATCAGCACTACTCCAACCGCGTACGAAAACCACGAAGTAAGCCCACTCGATGCTCGCCCTACCGCCAATGCTCCAACCATGGTTGCGAGAGTTGCTGCTATGCCGAGCAAGCGAGCGGAGTGGGGCTTTCCTAAGCGCAACCACGCAAAGCCCAAACCCACAACAACTACGACGAGAGTTGCGTCGGCGGCAACGCCGCGGGCTTGAACCCCCAAAAGAGTCCCGATTGTTTGCGCAAGCAATTCTTGGGCAAAACGCAAAGTAGCACTCAGTGAACTAGTTTTGGTGTTGGAGTCGGAGAAAGTGGCGTACCAAATCAGATAACTGGCTAGAGGAATACCTACTATCCATAAACGACGCCAGTGACGCGCTGCTATTAGCTCAACGGTCACTCCAATAACGAACGCAATACCCACACTCGTCGACGCCACGCATACTAATAACGCGGCTGACGCGGCTAAGTCGGCCGTAGGGCTGCGGCGGTCGAGTAACAGAAGAGCCGAGATCCCCCCAAGAACCGCCAGCGTCCAGCCTAAAGAAATTGGCCAAATGAGAATAGCGGCGGTGTAGCCGTAGAGAACAAAAACCGCCGTAACGGATAGGGCGACCCAGTAAGCGGTTCGTTGTTTCAAATAAACAAATAAGACAGTCGCCGCTCCTAGGTGAACGATTAGTTGCAGTGCCCGGTAAGGGAAGTGAGAACTTATTCCAAAAATATGATAAAAAATTTGCGTAAAGCCAATCGGAATAGCCATTAAATGGTTATTGAAAGGATCAAGCAGAGAAGACGCGCTTGGGGTAGTACGAGATTGGATTAGTTGCCACTCGTCAATGACAAAAGTTACTTGTTGGCCGTAGTAGAAAATGATCACTGTTCCCGTGATCAAAATAAGAACTAATCCGATCCATTGATTATTACGAGCCGGTGTTTTAGTTGTCGCCAAAATCACTTCGTGTAGTGCGGCTTACGGCGAAAAATGCGGTCACGTACCCCCCACCAAGTAACTAATAAAAGTTCTTCGGCAAAAATTCCCCATGTCATCTTGGAGTGACCTCGAGTTCGGTCGGTGAATTGAATCGGAACTTCAGAGATTGTTCCTCTAACTCGCCAAACTCGATAAACCGTTTCGATCTGAAACCCGTATCCTTTTGAGCGCGTTTGAAAATAATCTATTTTCTGAAGGGCTTGACTTCGATGTGCTCTATAGCCTGACGTGGCGTCGCGCACTTTTATTCCTAAAACGAAACCGGCGTAACGGTTACCCCAACGTGATATTGCTCGCCGGAACCATGGCCAGTGGGGTATCGAGCCACCCGGTACATAGCGAGAGCCAATAGCCATATCTGCCCCCTCGTCTAGCGCGGCCAACAAACTTGTTATTACTACTGGGTCATGCGAAAGGTCGGCGTCTATTTGGATGAGTCGTTCGTAACCCCGCTCAATCCCAACCGCAAAGCCCGCTCGATACGCTTCTCCTAGTCCTTGCTTGATTGGGCGGAGGAGCAAGTCAATATTTCCTAGTTCTTTGCTGACCGTTTGAACGATTTCGGCAGTTCCGTCTGGGCTGGTGTCATCGACCACCAAAATGTCCACCTCCGGTGCCGCGACACGAATTTTTCGCAACATCTCGGCCACGTTTTCTGCTTCGCAGTAGGTCGGCATTACTACAAGCGTCCGCAAGAACCTGGCTCCTTAGCTGATCGAAAGGCGAACTTTGGTTTACTTGACTAATGACTCTAGGCCGATATTTGAACTGGTTGAGTCATACCCTGATAACGGTTCATCTATCGCCTCCCCTTGTGAGAAGGCCTTGGGCGACCAGCAAACTCTCGTAGAATTGCGCTAATGGACGATGCCGTTAGGTCTGCGCCCGCCCGCGATCACCCGGCTGATCTCAACCAGCCCGGCCCTGAGCGTCACCGGCATTTTTCTGGCTTCGATGGACTGCGGGCCTTGGCTGCAGGAGCAGTCGTATTGCATCACGCAGGATTCCAAACCGGATACGGAATTAATGGTCGCTTTGGAGAATTGCTGGCTCACGGTGATGCTGGAGTTTCGATTTTCTTTTTAATTTCTGGGTTTTTAATTTATCGCCCGTTCGTAGAACGTCATCTTTCGGGTCGAGTCTCCCCCGCAGTAGGGGCATTTTGGTGGCGGCGAGGGTTAAGAATTTTTCCTGGCTACTGGGTGGCTTTAATCGGGATCTATCTAGTTTTCGGTTTTGGTCGCGGGGGCTTCAATACTGCGGGTGATTTCGTAACTTATTTTGGACTCACTCAGATTTACGACACAACTAGATATTTTTATGGAGTGAATCAGGCTTGGAGTTTGGCGACCGAAATAAGTTTTTACCTTTTTTTGCCCCTTTATGCATTTGTGATTCGAACTATTGCTCGTCGGCAGCCAAAACGAAAAATGCGAGTCGAAGCTTATGGCCTCATGGCATTGGTGGCGGTGTGCATCGGATGGCGCCTCGCGTGGTGGGCTTACGACCCATTTTGGGTGCGCTACGGCGCCGGCCTTCCTCGACCTCAAGGACCCGCGCCATTTTCAGCTCTAGCAACCCAATATTGGCTACCGAATAACTTGGATCTTTTCGCGATGGGGATGCTGCTTGCTTTAGTGAGCGCTTGGGTCGCCCATCGAGGGTCGACCCCTAGTTTTATCCATTGGGTTGCTCAAGTTCCGTGGCTGTGGTGGAGTTTGGCCGCCGCTACTTACTGGTTTTCAAGTATGAACGCAGGGCTACCAAGAAATCTAGTTCCCTTGACCGGCTCACAATATTTTTTGCGTCAGTTCCTCTACGGATTAATGGCATTTTTTCTGCTTTTGCCGGCAGTATTTGGCGAATCGGGGCGAGGCTGGATTCGCCGGTTTTTAGTTTGGACTCCGATTGCCTACGTGGGTTTAATTTCTTACGGCATCTACCTTTGGCATCAAGCCGTAATTGGTTACGTTCGAGAAAATTGGCTGGGTCAAACAGTTGAGTTTCAGGGATCATTTTTCCCGGTCATAGTTATTGCCGGTTCACTCACTATTGGTATCGCAACCTTGAGTTATTACTTGGTCGAGCGCCCGGTTCTGCGTTGGAAAAATTTTTTCCCCACTACTAGATCAAATTCGTTATGACCAATTCACCGAAGAAAGCCTTTTTCCCTACCCTCGACGGCTATCGAGCCTTAGCGGCAATAGCGGTATTGGTTCTGCACGCTTCGGTGATTAGTGGGTTTATCTTTCGCAATCACGCCGTCGGTCAGTACTTGGTTCGCCTTGATGTCGGGGTTTCAGTTTTCTTTTTGATATCAGGCTTTCTTCTTTACCGACCGTTTGTATTAGCCCGCCTGAACGGGCATGTAAGCCCTAGTTTGAAGCATTATTTTGTCGGTCGCTTTTTGCGTATTTATCCGGCCTACTGGGTTGCACTCATCGCCGTGGTGTGGATTTTTAAACAACCCGGGCCAAAACATCAAATAAATAGCGTGGGAGAGTTTGTCGCCTACTTCGGTCTTTTCCAACAGTATTTCGCCAAGACGGCTTACGGCGGTATTCAGCAAGCCTGGATACTGTGCGTTGAAGTCTCTTTTTATATTTTTCTTCCCCTTTGGGCCTTTCTCCTGCGAGGGTTAACAAGAAAAACTAAGAATATCGTGGTAATGGAAGTAATCGGGTTGGCTATCTTGTTTACAATCGGAATTGCTTATCGAATGCTCGTTCTCTCTTTCGATCCTGGAAACGCAGTAGAAATTTCTTGGCTCCCAGCTTTCTTTGATCAGTTTGCTTTAGGAATGTTGCTCGCCGTGATGAGTGCAGGTCGAGAGGCGGGCAAAACTCGCATCACCTGGGGTGAGATAGCCGGCCGTCATCCGTGGGTTTGTTGGGCGATTGCCGCTTTGTGCTTTTGGGTGGTATCGACACAAGTTGGTCTACCGGTTGGCTATACCCGTCTAAGCCCGAGCCAACGATTGGCGTGGAGTTTGGGCTACGGGCTTACCGCGTTCTTCTTTTTGCTGCCGGCAGTATTTGGCAATCAAGACAAAAGTTTGATTCGTCGATTACTTCGTCATCCAGTATTGGTATTTGTTGGGGTGGTGTCATTCGGTATCTATCTTTGGCACGAGTTGTTCCTCGATCGCTTCTTCACTTCTACTGGTAGCACGCCCTTTGACCCCGGAGCCAATATTTTCGCGGTGCTTATTTTTGCTGGGTCCTTGAGTCTCGTAGCCGCCGCGCTCTCTTGGTCATTGATCGAAAAGCCAGTCATGAAATTGCGTGAACGCTGGGCTCCTGGGGCCTCAAGCGATGACGCGGTCCCGTTAGACCGGCGATCCCTAGACGAACGCTGATGACCTCTAGACTGTTCAACTAATGCGTACTCTTTTAGTAGTCCCCGCGTTTGAAGAAGAAGATTCTTTGGCTGATGTGTTAGCTGAAGTCAAGAGAGAGCTTCCCAGTCTTGATATTTTAGTAATCGATGACGGGTCAACTGACCACACAGCGGCAGTGGCTCGCAAAGCGGGCGCTCTGGTCTGTTCTTTACCTTTTAACCTTGGTGTTGGTGGGGCATTGCGTACTGGATTCCGGTACGCAATGCTAAACGGCTATGACTCTTGTGTGCAGCTCGATGCTGACGGGCAACATTTGCCCTCCGAGGTTCCAGTTTTACTGGCGGGATTGAATCAAGGCGCTGATCTCGTAATTGGAAATCGTTTTGGTGATGGCGTATCTACCTATACGGTGGGGATAGCGCGAGGGGTGGCCATGTCCTTCTTGCGTTCACTGGTTCGAGTTGCCTCGGGGGAAAAAATTCAAGATACGACATCGGGTTTTCGTGCCTTTGGCCCCCGTTCGTTAAAGCTGCTCTCTTCGGGGATATCAGTGGAGTACATGGGAGACACGGTTGAAGCTCTTCTACTAGTTTTGCGGGCTGGGTTAATAGTGGAAGAAGTCCCTACCGGGATGCGCCAACGATCCGCCGGCCGGCCCTCGCAGCGTAGTTTTCGATTGGTCTATCGATATTTATGTGCAGTTCTGGTGATTTTTGCTAGCGTCGGTCGGCCAGTGCAAACAATGGGAGATTGATGGATACGAGAACCCAGATAGTCATCACCGTGGCTCTGGTATTAGTTTTAGTGTGGCTACTTCGACTGGTCAGATTTCGACAACTACGCGGCAAGTATGCCGTTTACTGGATCGGGACAATCTTTATACTCGAGATTTTTGTTTTCTGGCCTGAACTGGGACAGTGGGTATCCGGTGAGAGTGGTTCTGTCGGATCGCTCATTGGTTTCTTGTTAGTTCTATCGGGATTTGCCGTTCTTTCACTTATTCACGTGGCGTGGGAGTTGTCACGATTAGAAGAGAGAGGGCGAATACTTGCTGAAATGAACGCCCAAGACAAAGATTCTCGCTCATTGAGAGAAATAGAACTTGATGACAAAAATTACTGACGAACGGTCAGATATAAACCACACCGGATTAGACCGTCGCAAGTTTTTTATCTGGCTAACCGTCATAACCTTGGTTGGGCTGGGTATACGTCTGGCGTACATGTTTATCGTGAAGTGGGATCAATCGATTTGGGGTGATGCATTTACTTATCATTGGACGGCCAACGGCATAGCTGACGGAATGGGCTGGCAAAGTTGGCTGCCTAAAGTTTTAACTAAAGATGTGAACGAGTTGCGCTTACCCGAATCAACCTGGGGTAATTTCGCCGTTCCCAAAGGCGTAGCCGCAGAAAATCCTCCTTTATTTCCTTTTTATTTGTCAATATTCTCCTTTTTTGGTTTACGAAGTTTTCATTGGCACATACTGGCTACTACTGGCCTTGGGGTTGCCTCGGTATTCATGATGGGGCTGGTGGGCCGAAAGATTGGTGGGCCTCGAGTCGGACTGATCGCCGCAGGCATCGCCGCGGTCTACGCTAACTTTTGGGTTTACGACCCCCTTGTCATTTCCGAGCCGATGGGCATTTTGGCGGGGACAGTCGTCGTTTTGTTGGCTTATCGAGCCTGGGATGAGCCAACGCTTAAGCGAGTTGCCGCTCTAGGGGCGGCGTGCGGAGTTGCTTCTCTGGTTAGATCCGAGTTCGCTTTGTTGCTGGTTTTTTTAATGGTTCCGTTCGTTATCTCACGGCTAAAAGGTCGAAGTATTAAAGAAAGAGCCATTATGTTTTTCTCCGCGGGCATAGTTGCTTTATTAGTTGTTTCTCCGTGGTTAATTCGTAACGCAGTGATATTCGAAAAACCATTTTTTATGACTCACGATGCTGGACTTAGTCTTCAATCCGGCAACTGTGACGCTACTTATTATGGAGATGCTCTTGGGTGGTGGAGCCCCAAGTGCGCGGGGGGTGGTAATCCTCCCAGCCTTGAGAACAACGACTTTTCCGTCCGAGATGTTTACTGGGGTCAGCGGGGGAGGGCTTACATGTTAGATCACCTCGACCGATTTCCAGTTGTTGCTCTCGCGCGCTTGGGTCGCATGTGGGAAATTTACCGACCCGGGAGCCCTTGGGGTACTCCCAGTAAGGGCCAAAAAATTACGTTCGACATAATTGAAGGAAGATCAGAAAAAGCGGCCCAGTTGGCTTTACTCCAGTATTGGCTACTGGTTCCGTTCTCAGTCGCGGGATTTATTCTCTTGTGGAAACGAAAACGAACAATCGTCCCTCTTATTGTTTTACCAATTCTCGTTTCGTTGATTGCTGTATACGCATTTGGTAATACTCGTTATCGGTCAATTGCTGAAATCGCCATAGCCGCATCAGCCGCAGTCGCTTTTGATGCCATTCTTAGGTGGTGGCAAGTTCGTCGTTCTGACTCTGTGGTTCTAAAAAATTGAGAATTTTATTATTATGACCGATCGCATTGTTATTAATAATGAGATTATAAATGAACTTACAAAATTATCAATAACTGAGTACGGCAATGAAGCCGCAGTGAGCTCGTCTAGTCATTTGCGCTGGAAATACCTCGACAATCCTAGTGGACCCACATACGCCGATATTATTTATCAGGGTTCACTAATGATTGGCAGAGTTGTCTACGCACCTCGCAAGTTTGTTGCAAAAGGTGATTCGTTATGGGCCGTCAATCCGATTGATGTACTTATTGATGGTTCCTATCGTTCGCCCGCTAATTTTCCTCAACTGATGCAAGGAATACGTCATCACGACAAAAGCCAGTTAGTTTATTTCTCCCCTAACAACATCAGCGCACCATTGTACGAAAAGTTGCTCAAGTTTCGACCAGTAGGAACTTTTACTCTTAGTGGAATCCCTTTACGGCTTGATCGAGTTCTAACCAATCGGGTCCCTAAGTGGATTTGTTCAGTTATGGGAGTTCTGGGTATTCCGTGGCGGGGACTAGTCAGAGGGGTGACTCAATTATTGCGGTTAGGTGGAAAAGTTTCTTTAGTAAGCAACCAGCCCAGCGCTGCTGATGTCGATTTGCTTAACTCGTATTTTTTAGAATCTCCCGTTTGGGTGGGTGATCGGAGTTCCGCATTCCATCAGTGGCGATTTTACGACGGACCTCGGTTTATTTACCGAGTTCGTTACGCTTTTAGTAATAACGAACTAGTTGGTTACCTTGTCGCTCGAATTTCCGATTTCGAAGGAATGCGAGCGGCCGTAATCCTCGACTGCGTAGTTCGGCCCGGTAGCTCGAGTCGGGTCAGCCGAGCGCTTCTTGCTGATGCAGTCAACTGGGCATTGCTCGAAAAAGCCGATCTCATCGCCACCCTTTCTTACGGATCGTCGGCGATAGCTACCGCTCTACGTCGATTCCCACTTTTTCGGATACCCAAGAAGATGTCCCCCCAAAAAATGACGGTCTTGGCTGAGTGGCTGAACGAAAAGCGCGATAATGAAGACCCCGACATATCACTTACTCTGGCTGATCTCGACGTCTTCTAAGGAACTTGTGCGAATTCACGTTCTCTCCAACGTAAACCTTGCTCCATTGGTATCGCGAATCACTGGTCATGAAGTAACGCTGGGTGATTACGGCGATGTCCTTCGTACTCTGACTGATCCGAATACTAATTTTGTGGCTGAAGTCCTGATGGTATTGCTTGATGGCGATGAGTTAATGGATTCGAAGGATCTTTCTGCCGAGATCCCCACTGTTATAGATAGTTTTGCCAAGTCTCATCCTGAAATGATGGTCGTCGCTTCGACTATTTGTCCCAGTCCATCAACCTCAAGCACATACGAAATTTCTCAAACCAAAGACGGGCGGAGTGCTCAAGGCCGGGCGTATGAATCAGCGATAGTGGAGGTGGCCACTGCTAATACAAACGTTATTATTTTTGACGTCAAGTTGGTATTTGATAAGTATGGCCGTGAAAAATTAACTTCTTCGACATTTTGGTATGCCGGAAGAATTCCGTACACCACGCTTTGGTTCGAAGAATGTGGTCGTTATGTTGCTGGGTTGCTTGATGCCTACGCTGGGCGCACCCGCAAAGTTTTAGTATGTGATCTTGACGGAACCCTTTGGGGGGGGATTCTTGGCGAAGACGGTCCGAGCGGCATTGCTCTAGGAGAAGATGGAGTGGGTAAGTGTTATCGGGATCTTCAACGCCAAATAAAAACTTTGCTGGAAAATGGAGTCCTTCTGGCACTAACCTCAAAAAATAACAGAACTGAAGTCGATGATGTATTTACTGGACATCCTATGATGATCCTGCAACCCGAAGACTTCGTTGCCACTCGCGTGGGTTGGGGAGACAAGGCCTCAAGTTTGGTGGCAATCGCAGAAGATCTTTCTCTTGGATTAGACAGTTTTGTTTTTCTTGACGACAATCCCGTAGAACGGGCAATGATTTCTGAAAATCTCCCCACAGTGGCGGTTCCTAATTTCCCCACTCGACCCGAGCTTTTGCTTAAATGGTTTGTTGATGAAGTGGCCTTTCCGTACTTTCCTCGAGTGCGGGTATTGGATTCTGATCGAAACAAAACTGCGCAGTACCAAGCGAGAAATGAGCGAATAGCCGAAGCAGAGTCAGTGGTAGACCTCGACGCTTTTATTGAGCGCCTAGAGATCCAATTGGATATTAGAACTGATGACGAATTTTCAGTCGAACGAGCGGCTCAAATGACACAGAAAACTAATCAATTCAATCTTACGACCAAAAGGTGTACGCCGGATCAGATAAAAGCATGGATGGATTCGAACGATCACGCAGTGTTCACCTTGGCCTATCAAGACAGATTTGGCGACGAAGGAATTGTCGGATTAGCGGTTATTGCGCTGTCCACCGCAGATATACCCGTTTTTTTACTTAGCTGTCGCATAATTGGTAGAAAAGTTGAGCGCTCGCTTCTTAGATGCATTGAAGAGTTTGCCGTCCAGAATGATCTGACAGAAATAAAATGCCTATTTGTGCCAACAGAAAAGAATTCCGTCTCGGCTGAATTTCTAAATGAGAGTGGCTGGGTAATCGAGAAGGCAGAAGTTGCGGGTGGCATTAGTTATCGAAAAGATTTGTCTTGATTAGCGATCCGCTAGAACTGAAAGTCGTAGCCGTGGTGACACGCGAACTTTCCGTACCACCAGGTTCTATAAATCTTCTTTCAACTAGTGATGATGTCGATCGTTGGGACTCTTTGGGCCATCTTCAGATATGCATGGCCCTCGAAGCCGAGTTCGGTGTTTCTCCTGGATTAGAAGAGGTGGGCCAAATTAACTCGGTCCCCGCAATCATTGAGTACTTACGGGGTATGGGTATTTAGCCGGTAAAAGTAGTTAGATCAGCAAGGCGCAAGTTTTTAACGACTTCAATTAGCGGCGGCCCAATATTATTTTTTAAAAATTCTTGCAAACAGCTTTTCATGACTTTGCGCCGAAAAAACAGTACCCGACTCTCTATTTGTCCAGATGTTCCCGGAAGAACTCGAAAAGGTTCGTCACAGTCAAAGTCGTAAGGGTGCAGGTATATCCACGGGGCGATTTTAGGGAGATGATGAATCATTCGTTTCACTAAGACCTTAGGGAAAAGCCTCAGGTAAGCCCCGCCGACGGGAAGTCCCCACGCCGTAGCTGCTGGAAGTTCAACCAGACCACTTGGCCACAAGAAAGCTGTTTTCGGTGCGCCCGGGTAACTAGTTCCAGACCGTAGTTGTTTGATCGGCACAACGCTAGATGAATAAGAAAATCCACATTCGCTCAGCCCGTCGGGCAGCCATGAAGTATCTGGATTCATAGAAAATAATGGTGCCCGAAAGCCATGAATTTTTTGCCCGGCTAGATCAGAAAGACGTGAGCAAGTTGACTTGCACTCAGAAATGAAATCCTTGGGTGCCCATTTGTCGATTGTCTGATGGTTAATGCCATGAAGCGCAATCTCATGACCACCGTTAGCAATTCGTTGAATTAATTTGGGATACTTTACGGCTAACTCTCCCACTACGAAGGCAGTGATTTGCACATTGCTGGTTTCGCAGAGGTCAAGAACGCTGTCCATTACGTCTTCGACTCGACTTGAGCTGCCTTCGTACTCTTCTACATCAATAGTTATGGTGAAGGGGTCTTGAGCAAGGCGCATTATTGTTATTCTATCGGTGCCCGAGTTGGAAATAATTGACTAGATACCTGCGACGCAGTTGGGTCGAAAACCTGAGGTAGCATTATTAGTCTTATCGGCGGGTATTAAATAAGGATTGAGTTTCTGTCGTGAATGACTCTCAAAGTTTTTCTGATTCATCAACCAAGTTGGGTGATATCGCCGCTCGGGCTGGGTTGCGGCGAGTTCATTTCATCGCGTGGCGTGATTTGTCTGATCCCGAGGCTGGGGGGTCAGAGATTCATGCGCATGAAATTGCTAAGCGTTGGGCGCAAGCCGGAATGGACATCACCTTTCGTACTTCTTATGCCCCTGGTCTCGCTCAAGTCACTTGGCGTGATGGTTACCGAGTCGTCCGTAAAGCTGGGCGTTATGCAGTATTTCCTCGTGCCGCGATCGGCGAGATTATTGGTCGTTACGGTCGGCGCGACGCTTTAATCGAAATCTGGAATGGCATGCCGTTCTTTTCTCCCCTATGGGCTCGGGGACCACGTCTAACTTTTTTGCATCACGTTCATGCCGAAATGTGGAATATGACCCTTCCCAACAGTCTGGCGTTGGTGGGCAAAACGCTGGAATCGAAAATAGCCCCGCGTGCTTATCGTTCAACTCAAATTGTCACGCTTTCCGATTCGTCAAAACGTGAGTTAGTCGAAGATCTAGGATTTGCGAGTGATCGGGTATCAGTTGTGGAGCCGGGCATTGATGGCTCGTTTACCCCCGGGGCACAGGTCTGTGCTTCTCCGCTGGTAGTAGCAGTAGGACGGCTAGTCCCAGTTAAGAAATTCGATCGCTTAATTCACGTCTTGGCTCGACTTCGTCGCCGCAACCCAACTCTCAGGGCGATAATCGTCGGTGAAGGTTACGAGCGGCCAATGCTCGAGTCGCTAATCGCCAAATTGGGTGCAGAGGAATGGATTGAACTACCTGGGCGGGTGAGCGACGACGAATTGATAAATCTTTATCGTCAGGCTTGGGTAGTAGCGAGTACTTCAGCCCGCGAGGGATGGGGGATGACCCTCACTGAAGCGGCGGCCTGTGGCACTCCGGCCGTGGTTACCGATATTGCTGGTCATCGAGATGCAGTTGAAAACGGGGTTACTGGATTTCTGGTCACTAACGATGACGATTTTTTCGACGCAATCGACCAAATTATCTGCGACCCCGATCTGCGTTCTCGCATGAGTAAGGCCGCTTCCAGCCGCTCAGAGCGTTTTCGTTGGGACACCACCGCTCGGAGAGTGCTTGAAGTTCTTGCTGTCGAGGCCCAGCGTCACCGAGCACGCTAATCCAGATCCATTGATTCTTCTTATATAAATGAGTGCAACCATTCGGCGGATCTCGTCTTGGGGGTGGGTGTACTTCGGGTTAGCGGTGGTCGCCTTTTTCCCGTTTTTAATCTCTTCTCCGGGACGAATAAGTGTTGATACTAAGTTGCCGCTGTTTTTAAATCCAGCCGATTTGCTCGCCAATGCCGCCTACTTGTGGGATCCTCAGTACGCCTCGGGCACTGTCACCCACCAAAACATTGGCTATTTGTTTCCGATGGGGCCATTTTTTTGGTTTTTTGATTTACTCGGAACCCCCGACTGGCTCGCCCAGCGACTTTGGTTTGGATCCCTGGTATTTCTTGCGGGGCTGGGGGTTATTTTTTTATTTCGCACGCTTTATCGCCGCGATGTTGGCTGCGTGGCGGCCGCGTTGCTCTACATGCTCTCGCCTTACCTACTGGCTTACATGTCACGCCAGTCAGTCATCTTGTTGCCGTGGGTTGGATTGCCTTGGCTTTTGGCTTTAACTGAGCGATCCTTGCGCCGCCCAACTTGGCGCGATCCGGCTCTATTTGCACTAGTTACTTTCATGATTGGGGGAACTAATGCCACCGCATTGATTTTCGTTGCCGTGGCTCCAATTCTGTGGATTGTTTATCGACTGACTGGCCCTGATCGCATTTCTATCCGCCAATCCGTAAGCGTGATTTTCCGTATCGGGGTTTTAGTTTTGGCGACCTCGACTTGGTGGCTGGCGGGTCTATTGGTTCAAAAAGACTTTGGGGTACCAGTACTCGACTTCACCGAAACCGTACGGGCGGTATCGGCGGCTTCTTCACCGTTGGAATCATTGCGGGGTCTAGGTAACTGGTTTTTTTACGGCCGAGATGGGCTTGAGTCATGGATAGTGCAGTCAGTCCAGTACCAAGAATCGATTGGGCTACTTATCACCACCTTGATCACTCCGATAATCGCGGTGGTGCTTACGCTGCTCATTCGTTGGCGCCACCGTCTTTATTTCGTTAGCTTAATTTTGGTAGGGACATCTATTTCAGTCGGTGCTTATCCCTACGATGACCCTTCAATTTTCGGTCGCTTATTTAAAAGTTTTGCCGAAGGTTCGTCTTTCGGCTTGGCGCTGAGGAGCACTCCGCGTGCCGTTCCTTTAGTCGTACTAGGAATTGCCGTATTAATAGGGGCCGGTATATCGGCTCTTTCCGTCGCGCGTCCTCGGGTGGGAATGACTGCTGCGGCAATGGTGGGACTTTTGGCAGTAATCAATCTTGCTCCTTTGGGGCAGGGCGATTTGGTATCCGATAATCTTTCTCGGCCCAGCGAGATTCCCAAGTCCTGGACTCAAGCAGCCAATTATCTTGATAAACAAAGTTCAAGCACTCGGGTATTGGAAATCCCTGGTCAAGACTTTGGTTTCTCGCGTTGGGGGGCCACGGTGGATCCACTGTTGCCCGAGTTAACTGGGCGACCATGGACCGGAAGAGAATTGGTCCCTTACGGGTCTTTGGCTGCAGCCGATATCTTGATTGCTCTCGACCGACGAATTCAAGAAGGTGTTCTTGAACCCGAAGCGGTGGCGCCGATAGCTCGACTTTTTGCTGCTGGCGATGTGGTCGTGCGCAACGATTCACAGTATGAACGGTTCCGTACCGCTAGACCGCGTTATTTAGAAAATTTGTTTACCCCTACACCCGTGGGGCTTAACCCAGAAACTTCGTTTGGTTCTCCCAAGGTAAATCTCCCCGATCTCCGCCAGCCCGTGCGCGATCCAGAAGAACTTTCGGATCCTACGGTCGAAGTGGCTTCACCATCAGTCCAAGTATTCGGTGTTAAAAAACCGCAAAAAATTGTCCGTACTGCTCCGGCCGACAATCCAGTCGTTCTTTCTGGTGATGGCGAAGGAATCGTTGACGCGGCTTCAGCCGGGATAATTAACGGACAAACTTTGGTGTTCGAATCGGCCACTTTTGCTCGGCAAAAAACTCGATTGCGCCGGCTTGTGGCTCAAGATGCCGATTTGGTTATCACCGACACCAATCGCCGTCGGGTCCGGCATTGGGGATCTATTCGCGACATGACGGGGTATACCGAGAGAGCGGGCGAGACGGCGCTAAGTAGTGACCCCGGTGACTCTCGTCTCAGCCCATTTACCGACATAAGCGACTCCCACCGCACGGTAGTGATAGGCCAAGGCGTGCGCCGGGTGCGGGCTGATCGCTACGGAGATCCCGTTCGGCTTACTCCCGAAGATCGCCCCGCCGCAGCTATCGACGGCGATCTGGCCACTGGCTGGCGTGAAGGGGCGGGAGTCGACGCTACTGGTGCTCGCATTGTTATCGACCTCACCGAAGCCGTTACTGCTGATCACGTATCGTTAGTGCAGTTACAAAATGGTGAACTAACTCGCTCAATCAAAAAAGTAAAACTGCAGTTGGACGACAACCAGCCGAGAATTATTGCTCTTGGTCCAGAGTCATTATCTCCCGCGGGGCAAAGAATCGATTTTCCTCGGCAAAGCTTTAGCCGAGTCAACCTCACGGTGGCTAAGACCACGAGTGATCAAGCAGGTGTCAGCGCAGTAGGAATAGCCGAGGTGGTAATACCTGAAGTAACGGCGGTCGAAAGCGTGAGACTGCCGACGGACCTCTTGCGCACCGTTGGAGAAAAGTCAATTAATCACCGACTGACTTTACTTATGAACCGTTTACGAGGTTCACAGAGAGAATATCTGCGCAGTGATGAAGAGCCAGTTCTTGCCCGAACATTTTCACTCCCAACTTCCCGTACTTTCACTGTTTCAGGTACTGCTCGCCTAAACGGAAATTCGCCCGACTTGGTTATTGATTCAACTTTGGGGGCTAATCCTTTTGATGGTCAGGTCACTGCCTCATCGCATCTAGAGGGAGATCTCAAGGCGCGTGCCTTTTCCGCTTTTGATTCTGACCCCACTACCGCATGGTCGCCAGCTTTCTTGGCCGGAAATACGGGTCAGTGGGTTGAAGCGAGTTTCCCTGCGCCTTTATCTATTGATCATCTTGATGTGGCGGTATTGGCTGACGATTACCATTCGATTCCCGTTCGACTAACTGTCACCCCTAAAGGTGGCTCACCGTTCGTAGTTGATGTTCCTCGAATTACGGCCAACCCCAAGCGGGGGACAACAAAAACTGCTCGGATAGATTTTCCGGTCATTACCACTGGTCAAATTCGGGTAACTGTGGACGCAGTCAAATCGGTTACCACTCCGGAGTATTTCAGCCGCGCTCCACAAGAACTTCCAGTGGGGATCATCGAAATCGGTGTGCCGGGGTTTACCGCTAATCCACTGCCGGCGACAATTACCAATGAGTGCCGTACCGATCTTTTGACGATCGACGGCCAAGCGTTACCAGTTCAGATAACGGGAGACGCCAAGAGCGCTTTAAACCGAGAAGGCTTAAGTTTCGCTGCTTGCTCAGAAACGCCCTTATCCCTCAAGGCGGGAGTTCATGAGATCCGCAGTGCTAACGGTCTAAGTGGTGGCTTAGACGTCGACACTCTGTCTTTGGCCTCCGATAAAGGTGGTGGACCAAACGGTACGGCGCTCTTGGGAAATTCTGGGGGGCAACAAACGGGACCCCGCTTGTTGCCTAGATCGGTATCGGGAAATAACCGCGCTTACGACTTAAAGGTTGAATCTTCTGGCTCTCCATTTTGGCTAGTGCTATCGCAGAGCGCTAATGCGGGTTGGCAAGTTGAGTCTGATCATGGCGCAACCGTTGGTGAGCGAACTTTGGTCAACGGCATGGCCAACGCTTGGCTCGTAAAACCTGACCAGTCCGGAACTACTACTCTTAGAGTGAGTTGGACTCCTCAAAATCGCATTTGGGTTGGTATCGCGATCACCATTGTCGGCTTATTGGCTTGTTTGGTTTTGATTTTTAGGCGTCGTAGGACACTCGATACTTACACGCGCGCTAATCAAGAGAATCCGATTTGGTCGACCAGAGTTTTCGTTTCGCCGTCAACTCTGAGTGAGGCTAAGCAGATTGCGATTTCTGTTGGCCTCGGGGTTATTGGTTTAGCTCTAGGGCCGGTTTGGTTGGGAGTAGTAGTTGGTTTCGCTACTTTTGGAGCTATGCGCAATCACAAAGTCCTTTACTGCGTGCGAATAGCCGCCGTAGGGGCATTGGTGATAGCCGCCGGCTTTGTGGTTATTCAACAATGGCGGTACGGCTACGAGGCGGCTTACGACTGGCCTCAGCACTTTTTGCGCCTCAATGAGCTGCCCTGGCTGAGTTTGCTCCTTTTATTGGGGTCGGTAATTGCCGATCAGTCTCAGTCCGATTCTCCACTCGCGGCCTAGACGCGGCACTAGCGTGCGTGGACGGAGGAGAAAAACGTGCCCTTAGAATTTGAACCCCGCTCCGACGAAGCCGTTCGTCGAGCTCAATACTGTGGTAGCGGCGAATGGACCGACGATACTCTCGGAGCAATTCTTGCTTCCGGTTTTTCTGACGCCCCGCAACAGGTGGTTAGTTTTAGGTCAGAGGTGCGACCGTGGCGAGGTACTTACGGTGAGGTAGCAGATTTTTCCGCCCGAGTGGCCGCCGGTTTGCGAGCCCGAGGGGTTGGCCCCGGTGATCCGGTGGCCTTCCAAGCTCCTAACTGGATGGAAACGGCTTCCACTTTTTGGGCGCTAGCAATTCTAGGAGCAGTGCCGGTACCTATAGTTCACTTTTACGGGACTAAAGAAACTGAATTTATTTTGCGCCAGTCGAAAGCAAAAATATTAATTTCGGCCGATCGATTTGGGGCAATTGATTTTTTGGCCAACCTTGATCACTTGCGACCAAAACTTAACGATCTTGAACAAATATTCATTATTGGTGACGATGTCCCTGGATACGCCGAATCATTTTCGGTACTAACCGATAGTGATCCTATTGATGGCCCCCAGAGTGCTGACCCCGGTGGCCCTGCGTTAGTGGCCTACACCTCCGGCACTACCGCCGACCCTAAAGGAGTAATCCATTCACACCGCTCAATCGGTTTTGAGATCAGGCAATTGTCAGCACTAAGCGCTAACGGTGGGCGCCCTTTGTTAGTTGGTGCTCCGGTAGGCCACGGGATCGGAATGTTGGCGGCCTTATTGCTTCCCATCTATGGCCGCAACGCAATTCATCTTATTGATCAGTGGAACCCTGAACGAGTGCTCGCGGCCATGATAGAAGATGGGGTCGCGAGTGGCAGCGGGTCGACAGTATTTCTGACCAGTCTGCTTGACCATCCCGAGTTCACTTCCGAGCACGCTGAATTAATGACTTTCATTGGCCTGGGTGGTTCGCCAGTGCCGACTGCTATCGGTGAGCGGGCGGAAGCCGTCGGTGTTTCCACTGTTCGCAGCTACGGGTCAACCGAACATCCGTCTATCTCTGGTAGCCGCCATAGTGACGACCGTCTTAAGCGGCTGACAAGCGATGGTCGACTGATGGCGGGAGTCGAAATTGAATTACGCGACGAACAAGAACGAAGCGTTAGTGCCGGAGAACCCGGTGAAATATGGAGCAAAGGCCCCGATTGTTTCTTGGCCTATACCGACGCTGATCTGACTCGTGAGGCTATTGATGATAAAGGATTTTTCGACACCGGTGACATTGGGGTGTTTGATTCTGACGGTTATTTGTCAATTGTTGATCGCAAAAAAGATGTGATTATTCGTGGCGGTGAAAATATCAGCGCGGCAGAAGTAGAAAATATTCTGCTCCATCTTCCGGGAGTAGCCGAAGTGGCAGTAGTGGCCGCCCCTGATGAGCGCCTCGGGGAACACGGTTACGCTTTTATCCGCATGGTGCCGAGCGGAGGAGACGCCCCCAGTTTGGCGGCCGTCCAAGAACATTTAAAAAATAATGGTTTAGCCAAGCCGAAGTGGCCCGAAGAAGTGGGGGAAATAGACGAATTCCCCCGCACTCCGTCGGGAAAAGTCCAGAAATTCGTACTGCGAGAGCGGCTGCGAGAGCGGCCCGCCTGATTCGACCCAAAATCGTTTTTGTTCGAGCACAATTTGCTATCAACAATTATTGTTGATAAGTTGCCAAGCAATGAACCCCACCGAAGTAATAACCCAACGCTTGCGTGCCCAAGGTCTTCGATTGACCCCCCAAAAGCGAGTAGTTATTGGGCTATTACAGAACAACACCGCGCACCCCACCGTCGATTCACTCTATGAAAATGCCCGTCAAGAGGTGCCCAGTATCTCTCGGCGCACGGTTTACCAAACGGTCAACGATCTTGAATCCATGGGTGAAGTTACTTTGCTCGACTTGGGTACTGGGAGCGTACGGGTTGATCCAAACGTAGAGCACCTCCATCATCACATGATCTGCTCGGAGTGCGGTGTAGTGCGGGACGCAGTGATTGATGTCAGCGCCCTCACTCCTTCTGCTCGCGATCGACGAGATTTCGATGTGACTGACGTCGAAGTTAATTTTCGCGGCGTGTGCCGCAATTGCCAAGATAACGGAAAAACTGCCTGATCTAAGTAATAACCGAGCAAGTAAATAAAAAGGAGAAATACTATGCCCGACCTCAAGGGAACTAAGACCCACGAAAACCTAAAAGAAGCATTTGCCGGGGAAAGCCAAGCCAACCGGCGGTACCTTTACTTTGCCCAGAAGGCTGATGTCGAGGGTTACCCCGACGCCGCGGCGTTGTTTCGTTCGGTAGCAGAAGGCGAAACTGGTCATGCGTTTGGCCACTTTGACTTTCTGGCCGAAGTAGGCGATCCGGTAACTGATGTTCCGGTCGGCCCTACGGCCGATAATCTCAATTCCGCGGTAACGGGTGAGACTTACGAATACTCCGAAATGTACCCTGGCTTCGCCAAAACGGCGCGAGAAGAGGGTTTTGAGGAGATCTCGGAATGGCTGGAAACTTTAGCTCGGGCCGAGAAAAGCCACGCCGGTCGTTTCGGTGAAGGTCTTAAATCACTGTCCTAAATCATTATTGGCTCGCTGGTCTCGGGGCGACTGCTCCGAGACTGCGGCCATTGTTTGTTAGTCGGAGAGGTTTTGTTACATGAGTGCTACGGCAAATCTTTACGACCCACTCAGTACTTCTTACTGGGATTCTGATGATGCTCGCGCTGAACGTGATCGAACTTTCACCGTGTGTTCAAACTGCCGGGTATGTGTCCGCTTTTGCCCATCATTTAAAGATTTGTTCGCCTTCATTGATGAAGGTGGTGATGCTGATGAAGTCGGCTTCTTGAGCGACGCACAACATCAGCAAGTCGTTGATGAGTGTTTCCAGTGTAAACTTTGTTATGTAGTTTGTCCGTATACTCCTGACCAAGGACAAGAATGGAAAATTGATTTTCCGCGTTTGATGCTGCGGTCGCTAGCGATTCAAGGCAAAAAAGGGCAAATTCAAAAAGGTGCTCGCCTGCTTGCTCGCACGGATCTGCAAGGCAAAGTTGCAACCTCGATGTCCGGGATCGTAAATCGCACTAATAAAGTAAAGTTTATTCGTAAAGCAATGGAACGCACGACGGGTATTTCTCGTGAGCGTCTAGTCCCTACTTTTGCGAAAGTCCGGTTTTCTAAATGGTTCCGCCGTCGAACTAAGCCCGAAATGGCTACTCCTCGTGGGTCTGGAGTGGCTTTGTTTACTACTTGCTTAGTTGAATACCAAGACCCAGAAATCGGCAAAGCGGTAGTTAATGTCTGTGAACGCAACGGAATTACTTGCGATCTGCCCGATGGTGAAGTCTGTTGTGGGATGCCTTGGCTTGATGCGGGCGACGTCAAAAAGTTTCGTGAGCACGCGGAGAAAAATGTTGCCGCTCTGGTAGAAAGTGTGCGGGACGGAAAAGACATCGTGGTGGCTCAGCCCACTTGTGCTTACGTATTAAAGAACGAGTACGCCGATTTTCTTGGTACTGACGATGCTCGGTTAGTGGCTGAGCACACTTTTGATATTTCGGAGTACCTGATGGCTCGCCATCGTGAAGTTCCGCTTGATACCAACTTCAGCGGACCCACTTACGAAACCATCACTTGGCAGGCGGCATGTCATTACCGAGCTCAGCAAATTGGTCCTAAGAGTCGAGACTTGATGGCTCTTACTGGGGCCAAGGTGACCATGGTTGAACGATGCTCGGCCATCGACGGAACTTGGGGACTGAGAGCAGAAAATGTCGCTATGGCTCGAAAAATTGCTCGCCCGTTGATGGAGGCTATTACCAAGGCCGATGCGGACTTAGTAGCGGGAGATTGTCAACTTTCTAACACCGCCATAAGGGAAGACACGGGGAAACGACCAGTACATCCAATCCAGGTTCTTGCTAGAGCCTACGACCTAGAGGAGGGTTAAGCGTGCAGAAATTAGTTATTACCGACATAAAAGATCATAGAGAATATGAGCGTGAGCGAGATGAGTTTCGCTCTTCAGTCATTGCCCTCAAAAAGCGCCGCCGTTTTGGGCTTGGTGAGTTTATGACCATTGTGTTTGAGAATACCGCGACCATGCGTTTTCAAATTCAGGAAATGGCTCGAGCGGAAAAAATGATACGTGATGAGCAGATTGCTCATGAAGTAGCCACTTATAACGCTCTGATCCCTAACGCAGGTGAACTAAGTGCAACTTTTTTCATCGAAATCAATAATGAAGAAAAACTGCGAGAGTGGCTGCCGAAACTTGTTGGCATCGAAAACTGTGTTTCAGTATGGGTAGATGACTCTGAAGTGAGGGCTGAAGAGGAAGACTCCGAACGGCTTACGCGAGAAGACATCACCTCGGCCGTGCACTATCTGCGTTTTTCTTTTACCTCTGCCCAGCAAGCGGCATTCGCTACTAGTGCGATAAAAATCGTTATCGACCACCCTCAGTATCAAGCCTCTCTAATGCTGTCCGACGAACAGCGAAGTGAAATAGCGTCTGATTTTTCGGATTAGTGCGGTGAAAGTAGAGATACGGCGTCTCGATCTTGAACTTCCTTTACCTAAGCACCAGCACCAAGATGACGCCGGATGTGATCTCTATGCCGGCAAAGATGCAGTTATCGCCGCCAACGGAGGAAGAGAGTTGATCTCGACGGGTATAGCTATTGCCGTACCTCCGGGATACGCCGCGTTAGTACTACCTCGGTCTGGTCTTGCCCATAAACACGGAATCACTTGCCTTAACGCCCCGGGGCTAATTGATTCCCAGTATCGAGGGGAAATAAAAGTGTTGTTATTGAATACCGACCCCTACGCCGACTACGCCGTCAGCCGAGGCGATCGAATCGCCCAATTGCTGGTTACTCCCGTGGCAGAAATGGAGTGGGTGGAAGTTGAAGACCTGAGTGAAACTGCTCGAGGTGAGTCGGGCTTTGGTTCTACTGGTCGCTAGGTGACTGCCTTTCGTCTCCTCTTTGAGCTCAAGTAATGTTCTGATTATGGCTCACGACCGTAAGTTTCGCTTTGGAGTACAGGTATCTGGACTTTCGGCGGCGGGTCAGAATGCCCATAAATATGGGGCTAAAGATTGGCAAGAGATGGCCCGCAAAGTTGAAGCGCTGGGCTATTCCACTTTATTTATGCCTGACCACTTCATTGACACCGAGTTAGCTCCGATGGTGGGAATTGCTTTTGCTGCGGCCGCTACCACCACTCTTAAGGTTGGTCATCTTGTTCTTGGCAATGATTACAAGCACCCGGCTATTACCGCTAAAGAAGCGGCCACGATTGATCTACTTTCCGATGGTCGGGTGGAGTTGGGTATTGGAGCGGGGTGGATGAAAGTTGATTACGACGCCTTAGGGTTGACTTATGACCGACCCGGAGTTCGAATTGAGCGCCTTGAGGAAGCCCTCGCGGTCATCAATGGTGCGTGGGGATCAGAGTCTTTTAGTTTTTCGGGCGAGCATTACCAAATAACGAATTACAACGGTCTGCCCAAGCCGGTACAAAAGCCCCGACCACCAATAGTCATCGGTGGGGGCGGACAGCGTTTGCTGGGGCTTGCGGGGCGTGAAGCCGACATCGTAGGCATCAACCCCAATTTGCGTGCCGGCGAAATAGGAGTTGAAGCGGTGCGAGACTCCTTGGCGGACATAACCGCACAAAAAATCCAGTGGGTCCGAGATGGAGCTGGCGATCGTTACGATGATCTTGAACTACAAATCCGGTACTTCTTAGCCTCGGTGACTGATGATGCTGCGGGATTCGCCGAGGTAATGGCCCCTAACTTTGGAATTAGTGCCGATGAGGCACTCAATTCGGGAGTTGCCCTTGTCGGCTCAATCGACGAATGCGCGGATATTCTCCGGGCTCGCCGAGAAGCGTGGGATGTTTCCTACATTGTTTTTGGTCACGACAACTTTGAAGAGTTCGCTCCGCTGGTTGCTCAATTGGCCGGCACCTAGGTGGGGTAGAACAGTTTTGCTAATCTGATACACCCACGCGGACGTGGCTCAGTGGTAGAGCATCACCTTGCCAAGGTGAGGGTCGCGGGTTCGAATCCCGTCGTCCGCTCCAAACAGATCAGAACCGAAACTAATTAAACCGCCCCGCTAGTCGGTTCTATGTTGCAAAACGCCTGCACCGATGCGGCGGCCACCGTGGTTAGCGGAACAGTCGTTGGAGTGGTTGGCGGAACAGTCGTTGGAGTGGTTGGTGGAACAGTTGTTGGCATCGGCATAGTTGTAGTCGGGGTGGTATCAGAGACCGAAGTATCTAGGTTGACCGAGTCACCGCTGCGCCCTTTGCCCGGATCGTTCTCGGCCGCTACCGCATTTTCTACCGTGCAACCGACATTATGATTTATTTGCTGGCACACTCGGTCCGCCAGACGACCTGCGTTCCAAGCATTAAAGAAGTCGGCGTGGCCACTAAACACCCCTCCCGAAGCAAGGGTTAAATTGACTGGGCCAGAAAGCGGATATTGCACCGCAAGACGCAAACGGGGAACCTTTACTGGGTGAGTAGTCGGGCAACTCCCTCTCGTTGCTCTGGTGCGAAAAGAATTAGTGAGATGACTCTTGTGGTTAGCAGAATCGAGATTTACCCCATCCCAGCAGTCAGGAAAACGCACAACCATCGTAAGTAACTTTGATGATTCACACGAAGGCGGCGAGACGAAATCTTGACCATCGAATGCATCGCATCGCCAAGTGGTCACTTCACCTTGAGCTGACGTCGCCATGGCGTCTCCGGCTACAAGTTTTAATCCCGTAGGAAACGGTTTTACTTGTCCTTCAATACCAAAACCTTGATAGTACGCTTCAACGCGTATTGGGTTAATAAGTACACCGTTTACGTTAAGCGATGGCACCCAGTAACCCGATCGGTCTTGGCCATCACTGCAACTGGTATTTGCGGCTTGCAAAGAAGCAAGGGTAGTAGCGGCGTTGGTCGAACGGTTACCAAAGAAATCGTGGGAGTGAGAGGCTCCCGCTTGACCAGGTTTTACTATTGGATCGTCGGCCAAGCGGTGAGTGAATGAACACCTGATGGCAAAGTTGCCCGCGGGTTCTCCTGGTGGAGCGGGTGGTTCTACGGGTGGTTGACAGGCGGTGGCAATCAAAATGAGGGTCGTGGCTAGGGCGAAAAATACACTCCGGCGGACTGCTCGTGAGCGAGGTCTATTGGCTGCATGAATTTGTGCTGGTGAGGTCATAAACGTGGTATCGCCGTGAGGGGCATTTCGTTTCTCGCTTCCCTGAGAACTCCCTCAGGGAAGCGAGTTGAGTGCCCTCACCCCTGAATTGGACTAATTTCAATGACCATGACGAAAAAAGTGGTGGTGTGGGGGTTAGGAAATGTTGGCCGGCCGGCGGTGCGGGCGGTCGTCGCTAATGCTGAACTCGATCTAGTGGGAGCAATAACCCACGATCCGGCCAAAGTCGGAGTCGATGTGGGCGAGTTGTGCGGCCTGCCACCCACCGGGGTCAAAATTTCTTCCGACCCCGTCGCCACTTTGGCCACAACCAAGGCTGACGCAGTGGTGTACGCCGCCTCTTCGGACCTGCGCCCCGATGATGCTCTTGATGACGTTGAGATGTGTTTACGGGCTGGAGCAAATGTCGTTAATACTGGACTTTACGCACTTTTGCACCCACCTACTGCGGCGCCCGAGTTGAGATCTCGTTTTACTGAAGCGGGTCAAGCGGGGTCGGCCTCACTTTTTGTTTCCGGCATCGATCCCGGATGGGCACTTGATATTTTGCCGTTGTTGGTGAGTGGGGTGGCAACCTCTATTGATTGTGTGCGGGTACAAGAGTTCTTTAATTACGCCTACTACGACCAGCCCGACGTAGTCCGCAATGTGATCGGCTTTGGCACCAGCATGGACGAAACCCCGCTTATGTTGTTGCCCGGAGTTCCAACGTCGGTATGGGGCGCGGTAGTCAATACTCTGGCCGACGGGTTGGGTCTAACCCTTGACGAAGTAACCGAATTCGTTGAGCGTCGACCATTAGAAACAACAATTGATGTACCGGGTATGGGAGAGTTCCTTGCTGGCACTCAAGGGGCATTTCGTTTTGAAGTTAGAGGTCGGGTGGGCGATAAGTTTCCGGTGGTAGTAGAACACGTAACTCGTATCACCGACGACATTGCCCCAGACTGGCCATCGCCTCCGGGTCATGGGTGTCATCGAGTAGTTATCGAGGGTCGGCCAACTATCGAAGTAACGGTGGTGGCCGATGATGGTGATAGCAGCCCTGGTGCCGGAGGAAACGCCACTGCGGCCGGACGAGTAGTCAATGCCATTCCGGCGGTATGTGCGGCCACTCCGGGGTTAATTGGTGCGCTTGATCTCCCGTTAATCACTGGACGCGGACTTTTTTCTACCCAGTGAGCGCTGACTTCGATCCTCAAATTAAAAAATTTGGCGAGTGGGTGGCCCAGCAAACCAATGAAGCGGTAGAAATAAAACGGGTGAGCGCCCCCGAGGGCGGAGGTTTATCCCACCGAACGCTTATCGTCGATCTTCGTATTGGTAATACTGACGAACGGTTGGTATTGCGAATGGCTCCTACTGGGCCACCACTTTTCCCAAAATACGATTTTGCTCAGCAGGTGGAACTCTTAAGAGCCTTGCGAGTTGATAACACTGTCCCGGTTGTGCCGGTGCGTTATTACGAACCTAGTCCTGAGCCGATCGGGGAAGAGTTTTACGTAATGGACTTCGCTCTCGGCCAAATTCCTCCTGATAATCCGGGCTATCAATTCGATGGGTGGGTGAAAAATCTAGAGCCAACGCAACAGAACGAATTGCTCAACTCAAGTCTTGAGACTATGGCCCGCATCCACCGAGTCGATTGGTCGGCAAGGGATATGAGTTTTCTTGATCGCCCTCAGTACGGAGATAACTCTCTTGACCAAGAGTTTGGGTTTTGGCGCGACTACCTCGATTGGGCCAGCGACGGCAGTCCAGTGCCCGCGATCGAGGATGCATTCGTCAAGTGTCAACAAACCCGACCTACCGAATTGGCGGATCCAGTACTGGTCTGGGGTGACGCTCGCTGGGGGAATATGGTCTACAACCAGCAGTTAGGTGTTCAAGCGGTTCTGGATTGGGAGATGGCAGTGCTGGGTCCGGCCGAACTCGATCTCGGCTGGTACTTCTTTCTCGAACGCACGGCCTTGCAGTACTCCGAGCAACTGCCGGGGTTCTCTGACCGTGAAACAACGATAAAAACTTATGAGGGGTATTTAGGTCGTTCGGTTTCTGATATTGGATGGTATGAACTTTGGGGTGGGGTTCGGGCGGGCTGTATCCAAATACGGCTCTCTCGCATTTTGGGGGAGTTGGGCGTGGTGGATGATGCTAACTATCGGGGCCGCAATCCAGTAACTCGCGCTCTGCGAGCGATCCTCGGATAGCCCTGTCCGCCGCTAAGATTTGAGGTATATGGCAACCCAGTTATCTAATCTGGCTGAATTAGAGGCGGAATCAATTCACATCTTCCGTGAAGTAGCGGCGGAGTTCGAACGCCCGGTTTTGTTGTTTTCGGGCGGGAAAGATTCGGCCGTGATGTTGCGATTGGCCGAAAAAGCCTTTTGGCCCGCCCGCATCCCTTTTTCACTAATGCATGTAGACACCGGACACAACTTTGACGAAGTTCTGGACTATCGCGACCGTCGAGTATCTGAGTTAGGAGTAACTCTGGTAGTGGCCTCGGTGCAAGAGTCGATAGACGCAGGCCGAGTGGTAGAAGAAACTGGCCCCCGAGCCAGCCGTAACCGCTTGCAGACTACAACCCTGCTCGACGCCATTACCAGCAATCGCTTTGATGCAGTATTCGGTGGTGGCCGCCGCGACGAGGAGAAAGCCCGAGCCAAAGAGCGAGTATTTTCGTTCCGCGATGAATTTGGGCAGTGGGATCCGAAAAATCAGCGGCCCGAGTTATGGAATCTTTACAATGGGCGTCATAAACAGGGGGAGCATATTCGTATTTTCCCGCTGAGCAACTGGACTGAACTTGATATTTGGCAGTACGTGGCCGACGACGAAGTCGAGTTGCCTTCAATTTATTACGCTCATCAGCGCGAAGTTTTTGAACGAGACGGGATGTTGATAGCCGTTAATCCGTTTGTCACGATCGCTGATGATGAAGTGGTGGAAACTCGCACGGTCAGGTTCCGAACTGTTGGCGACGCGTCGTGTACTGGAGCGGTCGAATCAGGAGCAACGACAGTCGAAGAAGTGATTTTAGAAGTTGCGGCTGCTCGGATCACTGAGCGAGGGGCCACCAGGGCCGACGATCGAATCTCTGAAGCGGGCATGGAAGACCGCAAACGAGAGGGCTACTTCTAGTGGAGATGCTTCGTTTTGCTACTGCGGGCTCGGTCGACGATGGGAAAAGCACGCTCATCGGTCGATTGCTGTTGGAGACTAAGCAGATTTTTGAAGATCAACTCGAAGCAGTCGAGCGCACTAGCCAAGACCGAGGTTTCGATTACACGAACCTAGCGCTACTCACCGACGGATTACGTTCGGAGAGAGAACAGGGAATTACTATTGATGTCGCTTACCGCTACTTTGCCACTCCGAGGCGCAAGTTCATCATCGCTGACACTCCTGGCCATACTCAATACACCCGCAACATGGTTACGGGGGCATCAACTGCTGATCTAGCTCTCGTTCTTATTGATGCCCGCAAAGGGGTGCTTGAACAATCTCGGCGACACTCAGTCATCGCTTCATTATTGCGGGTAAATCATTTAGTGCTGTGTGTGAACAAGATGGATTTAGTCGATTTTGATGAAGAGCGCTTTGAGGAAATATGCGCGGAGTTCTCTGAATTCGCGGGAAAACTTGATATTGATGATCTGACTTTTATCCCTGTATCTGCCTTAAACGGTGACAATATTGTCACTCATTCACCCAACACTCCTTGGTACGAGGGGTCTACTCTGCTTCATCATCTTGAACACGTCTATACCGGTTCGGATCGTAACTTCATTGACGCTCGCTTCCCCGTCCAGTACGTCATTAGGCCGATGAGCCACGACTATCACGACTATCGCGGCTACGCCGGTGAAGTTGCCAGCGGGACTTTCCGTCCCGGTGATGAAGTGTTGGTTCTCCCTTCAGGGTTTACCAGCCGAATAGCGGGGATAGATATGTACGAGGAGTCGCTAAGCGAAGCTTTTCCGCCAATGTCGGTAAGTATTCGTCTAGAAGATGAGATTGATATCAGCCGCGGTGACATGATTTGTCGCCCCAATAATCTTCCCACGACAACTCAAGATATTGACGCTATGGTTTGCTGGTTTAATGAACGACCTCTTCAAGAAGGAAATATTTATTCCATCAAGCACACATCTCGATCAGTGCGAGCCAAAGTGTCTACGCTTAATTATCGTCTTAACGTAAATACGCTGCATCGAGAAGAAGGCCAGAGCAAATTAGAAATGAACGAGATCGGGCGTATCTCTCTGCGCACTACCGCCCCACTTTTTCTCGATGAATATCGACGCAATCGGACTACCGGAAGTTTGATCATTATTGATGAAGCGACTTCCGAGACGGTCGGGGCCGCAATGGTGCTGGGCACTGCGGCGACTCCTTAGTGGGCGCGAATTCTAGGAGTAAAGACGTGGTTTGGCACGACGATGGCGTGGATCGCTCTGAGCGCTGGGCCACTTTTGATGGCTGGGGGGCCACGGTCTGGTGTACTGGCTTGTCTGGGTCGGGCAAGTCAACTCTCGCGGCTCTTGTTGCTCAGATCCTTACTGCCCGTCAAACGCCGAATTATGTACTCGATGGTGACAATTTACGCCACGGCCTAAACGGCGATCTTGGTTTTTCACCCACCGACCGTACTGAAAATGTTCGACGAGTAGCCGAAACCGCACGGTTGTTTGCCGATGCCGGAATGGTGACTTTGGTTCCGGTCATTAGCCCTTATCGTTCCGGGCGAGACCACGCACGCGCGCTTCATGAGGCGGCCAATTTAGTTTTTATTGAAGTTTTTATTGATGCCCCGCTTGAGGTCTGTGAAAATCGTGATCCGAAAGGCCTTTACGCCAAAGCTCGAGCGGGGGAGTTGCCCAGATTTACCGGTATCGACGATCCCTATGAGGCCCCACTGAATCCCGAACTCGTAATTGACAGTGCTCAAATTGCGCCGGTTGATGGTGCGAAAATGATCGTTGAGGCTCTTGTCGCTGCCGGACTTCCACCCGTCGCGAAGCGAAACTAACTACCGTGTGGCGGGCAACGCTGCGGGGTCTTTTGGCCCGCAAGGTTCGACTAGCACTGACCGCGCTCGCAGTTTTATTAGGCGTGGCCTTTATTTCGGGCACTTACGTGCTCACCGACACGCTTGACCAGTCTTTCCAAGGGTTCTTCCGGCAAAAAGTGGCGGGCATTGACTTGGTAGTCCAGCGGCCAGGGGCATTTGAAGGCGATCGTGATCGCAATCGAGTGCCTGACTCGGCGGTAACCAAAGTGCGTCAAGTAGCGGGAGTCCAATCGGCCTACGGATTTTTGCAAGATTACGCTCAGTTCGTCGACCAAAAAGGGGCCAGTATACAAACTGGTGGCGCGCCGACTTTTGGTCTGACTTGGTCGCAAAAAGGCAACGACGGACCACTCAAGATATTGCCTCGATCCGTTCGCAGAGGCGGTTGTTTGGTGGGCTCGAGTCGAGAGCCCCGGCGCGACGGTGAAGTAGCTATGGATGTGGGCACCGCCACGGCTTACAACTTTCGCCCCGGCGATGAAGTCGACATCTTGCTTCAGGGCCCCAAAGAGAGTTTTTGTATAACTGGACTATTTAGCTTTGGTACGGCGAAAGACCCACTCGCAGTAACCTTTGCTGCTTTTGATGTCGCTACTGCCCAGCGAGTGTTCGACTCTCCTGGTGAAGTTGACCAGATCTTTGTTGTCGCCGATTCAGGCGTGAACCCAGTTGCCCTGCGAACCAAAATACAAAACTCTTTAGCAGGAGATTATGAGGTGGTTCTCGGCGAAGCGTTTGCTGCTAGCCAAAGTGCAGATGTCACTAGCTTCTTTTCCTTGCTGACTCAATTACTGCTTGGATTTGCTGCTATCGGGCTATTTGTTGGCGCATTTATAATTTTCAATACTTTTTCAATTTTGGTAGCCCAGCGAACTCGAGAGTTCGGTTTACTGCGGGCAATGGGCGCACGTGGTCGACAGGTAGTAGTAGCGGTTATCGCGGAGGCCACCTTAGTGGGAGTTATCGCTTCGGTGGCCGGATTATTTGCCGGTATTGGACTGGCGGCTTTGCTCTTAGGCGTGCTGGGAAGTGTTGGTTTTGAAGTCCCGTCCGGGTCGCTCGTCATCAGTCAACGCACACTTGTCGTGGCGGCGGCAGTGGGGATTTTGGTGACTATTGCCGCCTCAGTGGCTCCAGCCTTGCGGGCAGCCCGAATTTCTCCGATGGCAGCAATCAATGATATTCGTTCCTCGGCTGAACGCTCGTTGCATTGGCGTTGGGTCATCGGGTCAATTTTTATTGCCGCCAGCGTGCCTATCCTCATAATCGGGATTGATCGTTCACAAAACGCGCTAAGTATCACTGACGAAATTTGGATTGTCGCGGTAGGGGCGTTGTTGCTCTTTTTCGGTGCGGTCACTCTGTTGGCTGCTTTTGCTCGGCCTTTAGTCGCAGTGCTAGGGATGCCTCTGCTTTTATTCGGAGTATCGGGTTCGTTGGCTCGAGCTAATGCCATGCGCAATCCTCGTCGCACTTCCGCTACCGCGTCGGCCTTAGTAGTGGGTTTGGCGCTAGTTGGCTTAGTGACAATTTTCGGCGCTTCGGCCAAAGTGTCGGTAGCCGACACGATTGATCGAGGGATTCGGGCCGATTTAATTCTAAAAGCACAGCAGTTTGCTAATTTTTCTCCCCAAGTTGCCGACCTGGTGAAAGGGGTTCCCGAGGTAGACGCCGTAGCGCCATTTCAATTTGGAAATGTTCGAGTTGACGCCAACGAAGAAACAGTGGCGGGCACCGCTTTAAGCCAGCTAGACCGCGTGGCTGACCTGGGACTAACCGCGGGCGTTATTTCTACGGATGACCCTAACGGCGCCTTGGTGTCAACCGCGGCCGCCCAGCGCTACCGACTCAAAGTGGGCTCTTCTTATTACTTGCTGGGCCCCGAAACACCTACCCAAGCCCGCCCCGTAGTCATAACGGGAATATTTAGTCAAGACGATTTTACCGGGGGATTACCCGTCTCGTTTGTAGTTGGCGAATCTAAATACGCAGAACTTTTTGGGGCCAAAAGCCAAGACTCACTGATCTATTTATCGACTCAATCTGGTAAGGCTGATGCGGCCCAGCAAGAGGTAAAGAAAATAGTACAGGCCGACTTTCCTAATGTCAGCGTGCTCACTCGCCAGGAATATAAGAATGATCAAGAAAAAGCAATCGATCGTTTTCTTACCATCACGGTGGCACTTTTGTTCTTGGCCGAGATAATTGCCGTGTTAGGGATTATCAATACTTTGGCCTTATCGGTTTATGAACGAACTCGCGAAATTGGCTTACTGCGAGCAGTGGGTACGACCCGCCGACAAATTCGTCGGATGGTGCGGGGCGAATCGGTGCTGGTGGCCTTGCTCGGTGGAGTAGTTGGGATCACGGTAGGCATTATTTGGGGCTGGGCGTTCACTAGTGCGTTAAAAACTAGAGTCAACATAATTAGCATTCCAATCACCCAACTACTGATTTTCGTCGCGCTCTCAATGGTGGCGGGAGTGGTAGCGGCTATCGCTCCGGCGTGGCGCGCGGGAAGGCTGGAGTTGTTAGAGGCTATTTCGACTGAGTGATTGATTGACGAGGTATCGCCAATATCTGAGGCGTTAACCAACGAGAGGCAATATCTGCGGCTTGAGTGGTCAAGTGAATGCCGTCAGTGCGCGAAGCTACTCCGTCAATAGTTTCGGTATAAGTTCCGTCGGGATTAAGAAATGCGTTTATGTCAATAACACGAACCCGACTGGGATTAGTGGCCGCCACTGCTAATTCGGTGTTAGTCCATTGGTCGATCCAGCGATCGTTAAATCCTGAGCGATTCAGGTCTATCGAAATAGGCCAAACCAAGTGGCTGTAAAGGCTGGTCAGTAAAACTACCTGAGCCCCTCGACTAGAAAAAACATCTACCGCTTTTTTCAAGTCTGCGTAAGACCGGGTTTCCCCCGCAGCCGAATCGTAAGGGATTTCAACGCCATCAATTCGTCGGTCGTAGGCTTGTTGGGCACCAAACAAAATAACAATGTCAGGGTTCCACTGATCAACCTGGGCTTTCCAGCGGTTAAGCGATAGTGGTATACATTTCGCGTCCGCCGCTACCCATTGACCACCAAGTTTCCTTTCTCCAGTTTCAGTACCAAATCCACAACCGGGCACCGAAGCGTTCCAGAATAAAAATCCTTGGTCAAGAGCATCTTGTTCTAACCCTGGAGCCAAAGAGTTGGCGAGGGAGTCCCCTACCAGCATTACTCGCATCGGCTCTTGGTCTGAAGTTTCCCCCGCCACAGTTGTGGGCGGTGGGGCGATGTCGCGAGCAGATATCTCTACTGGCGGTGCGGGTGCACCCGCAGTACTCCATAAGAGCCCGCCGGCAACGACAAATACTGCGAGGGGAGTCGCTAATCTTAGGGGCCATCCTCGCCAAGCTCCGTGGCGAATAGGCTTTTCAATTAAATAATAAGAAATAGTGGCCACGACAAAAGTAGTAAGCACGCGCACTGCGAAGAGGCGGTTGGGGCTTAAACCGGTTCGGTCGCCGCTGAGATAGATGTAGATCGGCCAGTGCCATAAATAGAGTCCGTAAGAGATCGCTCCAATCCACCGCAGCGGTGGCCAAGACAATGCGGTTCCGAGTGGGCCGGGGGAGGTTTGGCTGACGTCAGCGATAATGGTTGCGACCAAAATCGCACAGAGCACAAATCCTCCTCCGTAAAGCCAAGTTGCTTTATCAGGAGTAGTGGCCCAAAACCAGACCAAAACTACAAAGGCGAATACACCGGCAATGTGTAGCGAATAGCGAACTAGTTTTTTCGTTGGTATCGGATGCACATGAATCAGCATGGCTAGCAACGCCCCAATTATTAACGACGACGCTCGAGTATCGGTGCCGAAGTAGACACGCGAGGGATCTCGAGATGGGTCGTACAACGCCAGCATGAGAGCGATTGATCCAAGCCCTAAACTTGAGGCCACTATTGCTAAAGGGAGTATTTTCCCCTTGCGCCAGCGCAGCATCGCGTAAACCACCATGGGCCAAACCAAATAAAACTGTTCTTCGATAGCCAACGACCACATGTGGTGAAGAGGGGAGGGAACATTAAATTGTTCGAAGTACGACTGCCCTGAGACTATGAATCGCCAGTTAGCCACATAACCTAAAGTGGCCAATCCGTCGGCTCGAATTCGCCGCAACTCGTCCGCTCCGGCGGCGAGAGCGGCGTAAATCGCTACCGCTCCGACTACTAACAAAAGCGCGGGGAGAAGCCTTCGCCCTCGTCGCGCCCAAAACGAACGCAAACCTATTCCGTCGTTGCCTTTCCACTCGGCTAAGAGCAGCCCAGTAATTAAAAATCCACTTAAAACGAAAAAGGCGTCAACCCCGAGGAACCCACCTATAGCCCAAGTGCGGCCGTCGTGATAAAAAAGTACCGCCAGCACCGCGAGGGCTCTTATTCCGTCAAGCGCGGGTAGGTAGCGCATACGCCCTTGCATCATTTATAATCTAATACCCAAAAAGTTATTATTTGGTTCAGGGTGTCGTTTAAGTCAGTACCTGCTGTACGATAAAATGACAATGAAAATTGCTCGTAATTTCGTGTTGTTTTTAGTCCTTGGTTTACTGGGGTATCCTCAGGTCTCGGGCGCGCAAATCTCGGACGCTCCGGGAGTGACTGTTCCCAGCACGAGTTCACCAACCACTTTGCCTACTGGGGTAACGCTACGGAGTGGAATTTCTTACGACAGTTCATCACCCAGCGATCTGCTTGACGCTTATTTACCTAAGCCAAGCGAGGTGCCGGCACCCGCAGTCGTGTTGATCCATGGCGGTGGATGGGTATCCGGATCTCGTACTGACTTGAGCTCTGAGGCCGCCCGATTTGCTGCTGCCGGTTTTGCCGCCTTCACTATCGATTACCGCTTAGAAGACCCGGGTGATTGCCTTAAACAGGGGCCAGAAGGATCAGATCTACTAGTTTGTCCCGCTGCGAACCCCATTCCTTGGGTTGATCCAATAGAAGATGCGCAAACGGCAGTTATGTATGTAATTGACAACGCAAGCGACTTTAATATCAACCCCAAGCGAGTCGGAGTGTTGGGAGCGTCGGCCGGAGGTTGGATCGCGGGAATGTTGGCGACTATAGGTTTAGCCAGCAACGCCAATGCACAGGCGGAAACTATTTCTCCTGCCCCTTCCACCGCACGTCTACAAGTGGCGGTTACTTGGTCAGGAATCTTTGACTTAACCACTCTTCAGCCCACCAAGGTCGGCCAGTTGCCCTCTGGTTGTGCAGGTGATGCGAACTGTATTGACAAGTTTGCTCCAACAGGATTTGATGATTTAACCGGTTGCACTTTACAACAGTGCCCCCAAGATTTTTCCGAGGCGTCACCGGTTACTCATGTCACGAATAAAAATACGCCTCTATATATGTTCAACTCGGCTCAAGAGTTAGTTCCGGTAGCTCAACCTCAAGAAATGGCCGCCGCTTTAAGCAAGGTCGGGGTTGCTAATAACGTAGTTATATTGCCTGGAGATCAACACGCCCAGGAGTATTTTGATCAGGTGTGGGATCAAACCTTGGCTTATTTCACTCAGTATCTCGGCAACCCCCTTGAATCACCCCCAACAACCTCACCCTCTGTAACCTCGCCTAAGCAATCAAATACCACAAAAACGACTATTCCCTGGTTGCTAATAGGCGCCGGAGTGCTAGGGGCATTTGCTTTGGTCGGCATAATGCTAATTGTGGCGCGGTCTCGCCAAGCCAAAAACTCTCATCGCCAACATAAACATTAATTAATTTTTCCACTACGATGGGTCGTTAATAGAAAATCAAGAACAGCACGGGCGGTTAGCTCAGTGGTAGAGCACTTCCTCGACACGGAAGGGGTCGGAGGTTCGAAACCTCTACCGCCCACTCGACCAGTAAAACATTTTAGCCCTCTATTTGGGAGGCCGGTCGCCTCCTTGCGTTTCAAGGCCTGAATGAAGTTACAATCAGGATATGGCCGATAAATTGGTTGATGATCGCTACATTGTGATTTCAGCAGATTGCCACGCGGGAGCGAACCTAGCTGAGTACCGTCCTTTTCTTGATGCGCAGTATCACAGTGAATTTGATGCTTGGGTTGAGTCCTACGAAATTCCTTACGAAGACTTGAAGGGGCCCGACGGATCGCGAAATTGGGATTCTGATCGACGCTTAACTGATCTGGAAGCCGACGGCATTGTGGCCGAAGTGATTTTTCCAAATACGGTTCCGCCTTTTTACCCAAAGAGTTCTTTGACTTATCAGCCACCGGCGGCCGATAGCGCCGATGCCGAAAGACGCTGGGCGGGTCTGCGCGCTCATAATCGTTGGTTGGCCGAATTTTGTGCTCAAGTTCCTGGTCGTCGCGCGGGTATTTGTCAAATTAATCTTTACGATATTGAAGCCTCGGTTCGTGAAGTCCGTTGGGCTAAATCTGCGGGCTTAACCGGTGGAGTCTTGCTCCCAGGAGTGCCACCTGGTGTCGGCCTTCCCGAGTTGCACGAGATTGATTACTACGATCCCCTGTGGCAGGTTTGTGAAGAATTGGGGATGCCCGTAAATCATCACGGAGGTAGCGGGAGTCCTGCGATGAGTGATGCAGTCGAATCTCCCGTTATATTTTTGTTAGAGATCACCTGGTGGTCACATAGAGCCTTGACACACTTGATCGTGTCGGGAGCACTGGAGAACCATCCTGAAATGAAATGCGTTTTCACCGAACAAGGCACCGAATGGATTCCCAGTGAATTGATGAGGTTAGATTATTTTTTTGATCGCATGCGCAATGCGGTTGGATCACAAGAATACATTTGGGGTGAACCGGTGATGGCTAAGTTGCCACTGCAGCCCAGTGAATATTGGGCTCGGCAGTGCTACGTCGGGTCCAGCTTCATCCGTCCGAATGAAGTTCCTTCGCGACACGAAGTTGGTATCGATAGCATTATGTGGGGAAGTGACTATCCCCACAAAGAAATGAGTTTCCCTTATAGTTTGCAGGCTTTACGCGCGGCTTTTTCTGATTGCGAGAGGTCCGAGGTTGAGCAAATGCTGGGTCTCAACGCGGCCGATGTCTACGGATTTGATCTTAAAAAACTTGCCCCTATCGCTGAAAAAGTTGGGCCCAAGGTTTCTGATGTTGCCACAGTTCTCCTCAAGGGTGAGATCCCCAAAGAAGCGGAACGCTGTCCGGCTTTCGTAGGACTGACTGCTGACGTATGAGTATTGATAAAGTTTGGAAACCGCGATGAACACGCTGAAGGACAAAGTCGCAGTTGTTACTGGCGGTGGCGGCGGAATTGGCCGAGCAATAGGAGAGCGTTTTGTCGCCGAGGGTATGAAAGTCGTATTGGCCGATGTGCAGGCGCCATTACTTGAATCAACGGTTACTGAATGTCGTGACCGAGGTTTGGAAGTCAGCGGCTTTGTCACTGATGCAACAAATCAAGATTCGGTCGATGCACTGCGTGATTTCACTTTGTCAATGTACGGATCGGTGCATGTTCTATGCAACAATGCCGGCATCGGCGCTGGGGCTGAAGGTCGCATGTGGGAACACGACTTGAGCGATTGGAAGTGGGCCATAGCGGTCAACTTGATGGGCATTATTCACGGGATCAACTCATTCGTACCCACCATGCTGGCGCATGGCGAAGAAGCGCACATTGTGAATACTTCTTCTGGGAATGGCGGTATTTCACCGTTGTCAGGGTTACCTCAATACGCGACAACAAAAGCTGCGGTGGTGACTGTGTCGGAATGTCTATATGCACAATTGCAAGAAGTCGAGTCAATGATTGGTGTTTCTGTTTTATTTCCGGGTCCAAATATGATTCGGACTGGTCTCTTTGAATCTTGGCGGTCACGTACGGACGAGTTCGCTAAACAACAACCGCGCAAAACACCGTACACCACAATTGAACAATTAGAAACTCAGATGAAAGAAGCTGGACATACTATTGCCTATACGTCCGTGGAAGAAATTGCCGCGATGGTCGTAGACGGTATTTTACTTAATCAGTTTTGGATTATGCCCGATAGCGAACGCAGCGACAACGCAATGCGTCTTCGATACGAATCTATGAAGTCGCGTAGTAATCCGGCTTACCTGCAACAGTTACCAGGTTGAAAATAATGACTACGTACAGGAGAAAAGTATGACCGCTATTGGCAACCCATCTACTAATACTGACAATCCATATATTGATCCCTATCTTGAGGTTCCTGTCGATGACCCGTACATCATTGTCTCGGCTGATAGTCATGCCGGCCTGCCGACAGCTGATTACCGTGAGTACTTAGAGAAAAAATTTCACCCCCAGTTTGATGAGTTTTTAGCCGAGCGCGATAAGGAGCTCGAAGTTTCTACAATGCTGGGCACGCGTAATGAGGATTACGCCAAGAAGTGGTTCGAAGAACACGAGGAAGCATTGCGCAGCGGTTGGGAAGCCACTCGTCGCGATCAAGAACTCGACGGTGATGGCGTAGCCGGAGAGATTATTTTCCCCGATGCTGATGCAGTAGAGAGTCGGACCTGTGTGCCATTCGGTGCTGGTTTGGGAATGTCGGGCGATATGGATCCTGAATTGGGTTTGGCGGGATCAATAGCCCATAACCGCTGGCTTTCCGAATTATGCTCACAAGGCCCTGAGCGCCGCCGAGGCATGGCGCTGGTTCCGATAACGGCTGATCTGCCCCAGGTATTAGCGGAAATCCGTCGCGCTAAGGAATCTGGCTTGGCCGGAGTGATGATTCCTGCGATGTGGGTTGATCAGTTGCCGTATCACGATCGTCATTACGATCCGGTGTGGGCGTTGTGCGAAGAACTCAATATGCCAATTTCGACTCACTCGGGGCCAGCATCGCGCGACGAATACGACAATCACCTAGGTATTTATGTCACCGAAGTGGTGTGGTGGCCAGCGCGACCATTGTGGTTCATGTTGTGGTCGGGAGTTTTTGAGCGTTTCCCGGGCTTACGCTTCGGCGTCACTGAGGCCGGTTGCTGGTGGTTATCACCACAAATCTGGTTCTGGGATCGGCTTGCTCTCGGCCAAAAAGGTTCAGAAAAGTTAGGCGGTGATCCGTTTAAGGGAGCCATCAAGATGCTTCCGAGTGAATATATTGACCGCAATGTGTTTATCGGTGCTTCCAATACCAAGCGTCGCGAGTTGGGCATGCGCTACGAAATCGGTGTTGGGAACATCATGTGGGGTAATGACTTTCCTCACCCTGAAGGGACTTGGCCGCATACTCGCGAGTGGTTGAAAAAAACATTTCATGATATTCCGGTCGATGAGACTCGTCTCATGGTGGGTCTCAGCGCCGCTGAATTGTTCAGTTTTGATTTGAAAAAATTAAAAGTTCATGCCGATCGGATGGCGCCGCGACCCTCTGATTTTGGGCAGGTAACCGTTGATGATCCCACAGCTCAGCGCCTGACTGATCGCTGGGAACCAGTGAAAGAAGTGGGCCGCCATTGGCTCACCGATCACGATTTTTCGTTGCTTTCGTAGACAAGATTTTCAGCCCGTTCAATTCAAAACATTTCAATAAGGGGGATCATGGCATCAACTGTTGGTCAATACTGCATCAACGTCACCAATTTAGAGCGGTCGGAATGGTTCTATACCGAAATTATTGGTCTAAAAGTTCAGTCTCGGACGCAGATCCCAGGAGTCAATGAGATTGTTTTAGCCGCCGATGTCGATGGAGGGCGACTGCAATTGGCTCAGTGGTTGGAGCGATCAGACCCCATCGATCACGGCACTGCGTTGTGGAAAATTTATATGAATGTAGATGATTGCCAAGACGTACACGATCGGGCGGTGGTTGCTGGCTTCACATCGACAATGGCCCCAGAGCGTTTAGATCGCTGGCCGGTGACGGTGGCATTTGTTCTAGATCCGGACGGATATTCGATTGAGTTACTTCAGCGTCATGAGGGCGCCGTTGTCGTCGGTGCCCAATAATGTTTTCGTAAATGTTCTCATTCTATTTGGGTGGCCGGCCGCCTTGGTCGAGCAGTAGAGGGTCGTCGTCGTCCCAATCGGCAGGAAGGTCGTTGTTCTCGTCTCGCCAGTTGGGCTCGGGGTCTCCAGCTTCCGCCTCGGCTAACGAACGACCGCTTTCATCAAAGAGGCCGTCGTCGTAACCTTTTTTAAGTTCGCGCGCCTCACGGAATCTACGGGCTCGACCTTTTCGTGCCATGGTGATACCTGCCTCCGCGGCCTCGGGGACCTTCAAACATTCAAGACTTGTATTATTCCACGCTGGGACCAGTCAGGTAGAAAATTTAGCCTCGAATGCGCCTGGGTAAGGGTATTTGGCCCTAGATGTACGATGGGGCACGTTCGGGCGATTAGCTCAGTGGTAGAGCGCTGCCTTCACACGGCAGAGGTCGTGGGTTCGAAACCCGCATCGCCCACCGGATAACCGCAGGTCAGGTTTACGGCTAGATAGACCTTAAGGATGGTTAGCCATTTGCTCAGCAACGGCTTTTATCGGGGAGAGATCAACCGAAATATCGCCCGCAAAGGGAAATGCTAGTGCAGCAATTACGGTAATTGACAGAGCGGGGATGATGCACCACGCAGTAAGTAGTAGCGGTCGTGAAGTGTTAGTGGTTGAGATCCCCATAACCATCGCAATGAAGGTTCCGGTTACCAAAAGAAGTATTGCGAGCAAAAGTGGCAGCGATCTTTGGGCGACAGCAGAAACCGAAGCAGACGCATTGGTCAAGTTCGAGGCCGCAGTTACGAGTCCCGACACCTCAGGTCCAGGGGTGGTCGAGCTGTAAGCATATTTATGGACTGCGTCCTGGAAAGCATCAAAAGGTCTCATTGAGGGCAGATTCGTTGTATCGCCTCGAGCCAGGTAATAGCCATCTTTATCAGCCGCCGTAGCTAGGTATACCTGCAGGTCTTTCAAAATAGGATCAGCGTCACTTTGATTAGGGATGTTGTTTAAATTCCACGACATTTGCTGGGCTCGAGCCGCTTGGTTTTCTACCGCATCTTGACCAGTTGCTACTGCTCCCCAGGTGACGGTGACGGCAAATCCTATAAAAAAAGCAAATGTTGCGGCTAGACCAGTGAGCAAACGAGAGGATTCATCAGAGAGCTCCTCGCATCGTTTTTCACTGCACCGTTTCCTGATAATCGCTCGACAGCCCAAACTCACACCGGCGAAGAATATAAAGAGAACTAAGGCGATGGCCCAAGACGGAGTATCGATAAGCAGCTCCCGCATCGCAAAAAACTACCATCTCGGTCGGCTATTTGCGGTTATCGCTGAGGGCCAGCAACTCTCGCCCCTAGCCCACCAAACGAATAAGGGGTAAGGGTTGCTATTCATCTCAATCGATAGTAGAGATAGCCCGAGTAGGCAAAAATTATAACTAATTTCGTATTGGCAAGTTCTACCGAGGAGGACATATGGGTCTTTTCAAGGACATGAAAAATCTTAAAAAAATGGCAGCAGATGCCCCACCCGCTCCATCTATGAGCGATACTATTGCCGCCGGCGCTTCTGTCGTTGCTGCCGCGAAACTCCAACAGCAACTCCTTGCTACCGGAGTTCCCGGAACTGCGATTATAAAATCAGCCGATCAAAGTGGGATGATGGTAAATAATATGCCTCAAGTAAATTTTGATTTTGAGGTTACTTTGCCGGGCAAGGATGCTTATTCACTCAAGACTTCTTTGGTTGTCCCTATGACCCAACTCGCGGCTGTCGCTGCCGGAAATACTGTCGGAGTATTAGTAGACCCCGCTAACCCTGAGTCGCTTATGTTCGACTGGAGTCGCCCGCAGGGTTGAAAATAAAACCCTCAATCATTTTGGGTTAGTTGCTCGGCGATTTTTAGTGATGGCGTAAAAGGGTTAGGATCGACGGCAATGGATATAGTCTCCGCTCCCACTACCGATCTAGCGTTAGATGAGATCGATTTTGGTGATCCTGCTCTGTGGTACCGCCAAGACTTTCCGGGGATATTCGCTAAGTTGCAATCTGAGCGTCCCGTCTCGTGGCACACCGAGCCCGAGATTCCGGGGTTGCCTCACGGGGAAGGATTTTGGTCGCTAACTCGTTACGCAGACATTCAACACGTCAGTCGGCACCCAGATTTATTCATCTCGGGCCAAGGAACCAACATCCCTGATTTTCCTCCTGAGGTTTATGAGTTTTTAGGTTCAATGATCAACATGGACCCCCCTCGGCACACCCGTTTTCGCTTGATCGTCAATCGAGGTTTTACTCCCCATCAGGTGAATTCGCTTGAAGAGGGTGTTTACCGCCGAGCCCGAGCCATTGTCGACGCAATTTGTGAAAAAGGCGAATGCGATTTTGTCGATGAAGTGGCGGCTGCTCTTCCCCTACAAATCATTTGCGACATGATGGGCATCCCTGAGTCGGATTACCGAACGATCTACGACAACACCAACATCGTTCTAGGCGCAAGTGACCCGGAGTTTGGTGGCGATATTGCTATGGCGTTTACCGCCGCCCAAGAACTTTGGAGTTACGCCCAAGAGTTACGAACGGCTCGGTTGGCCGATCCTCGAGATGACATCACCACCAAGATTTCTCAGGCGCAAGTTGATGGCGAAAGTCTCACTCCGGAAGAATTCGGCTCGTTTTTTGTACTTCTAGTGGTAGCGGGGAACGAAACCACTCGCAATGCCATAAGCCACGGAATGAAGGCTTTAACTGATAATCCTGAGCAGCGTAAAATTTGGCTCAACGATTTTGACGCAGTATCTCCGAGTGCAGTGGAAGAGATAATTCGCTGGTCTACTCCGGTGATTCATTTTCGTCGCACCTGCGCTACCGCCGATGCGCAAGTCGGCGGACAACTCATTACCGAGGGTCAAAAGGTGGTCCTTTGGTATAACGCAGCTAACCGAGATCCAGAGGTTTTTGATAATCCTTACGCCTTTGATGTCTTGCGAGATCCCAATGAACACGTCGGTTTTGGCGGTGGCGGTCCGCACTTTTGCCTCGGAGCCCATTTAGCTCGCCGAGAGATCGCGGTGATGTTCGACGAGTTATTACGCCGCTTGCCTGATATCGCGGTTACCGGTGAGCCCGATTATCTGCAATCGAATTTCATTCATGGGATAAAGCGCATGCCGGTCGGATTTACTCCCCAAGCACCCGTAGGCGCGGCTGGCGTCTAATTGGGCCCCAATTATCTCAGTCGGGTAAGGGGTAATCCGACTGGCTCTACTTGGGGGCTAGCCGGTAAGATTAAAGTCTCATGGCGGTTGAATCACGAGATTCTATTTCTCTCAAACCAGCAGAACTCGACGAGTTCAGTCAGTTCGTGCAAACGGTGGGCCTTCCATTAAAAGACGCTCAACTCGACACCGCAGTTGAACAGTTTCCCCTCGTAACTATCTGTACTTTTGAAGGCGAAATTCACGGGTTCCTTTTTGGATCACTCGAGCGGGTCGGGGGGACCCCTTGCATTCTTTGGGGTCCTGGGGCGGTGCGTAAAAGCCGCAACGCCCGAGCGAGTCTCGACTCTTTGGTGGGCGAGTTGTACCGCCGAGCAGCGATATCTTTTCCGGACGAAGACGTAATGGTCGCCGCTCGCATTGCTCAGCCCGCGGCCTATTCGCTTCTCAGTGTTCTTGACGATGTCTGTCCTCGCCCCAAGTACGCACCTAACGGTGAAGAGCGAGCGTGGGGCAAGCGGTTAGCTCGCCGATTTGGCTGTGACGCTCGCTACGACGACAAAATTTTTAAGGTAAAAGCAGGAAAAGTAATAGAGCCAGTATTTGATACTCGGCACGTAAAACTTGGCGGAAAAACTGTGGCTGATTTAATGGGTAATCTTGATCCATCTAAAGGTGAAGCGATGATTGTTTGCGGTTGGGCTACCACCGAGCACCTCGCCGGCGGTCTCCAGCCTTCTCGTTAATCGCGATCGAAGACCGGGCTACTTATCTCCGCTTCTAGTTAAATCGTCGAGCTGTTTAGCCAACTCATCTAAGTCGTTGGTCGGTAACCGGCAAGCAAAGTTTTCGCACACGTAAGTCATAGGTATGCCGTTATCTAAAGGGCGGTCGACTAGAAGAGGCAAGCCTTGAGCGGCGCGATCGCCGAAGGCGAAAAGTCGCACTGCGTTAGGTAGGAATCTTGAATTGATTTCATTAATCAACTCACTTGTGGTGGGCTCGTTAGGGTCACCCGTAACGACAATTTCTATCGGGGGTGCGATTATCCGCTCGACTGCGCCCAGCAGATAAGCGAAAGCGCTGGGGTGCTCGGCCGCAAGTTCGGAGGTGGCATTAATCCAGTCTTGAGCGATTGCTAAATAGGAATTTTCTCCAGTCAGGCGAGAAAGGCGAATTAACCCCGACGCGGCCATCGAGTTTTCTGCTGGACTGGCATTGTCTTGCACCTCTTTAGGTCGCACTATCAGTGTCTCGCCGTCGACTCCGGTTGTAAAAAAACCACTGTTGTCAGGGTCAGAGAAAAGTTCAATGAGTTGATTAGCCACCGCGCGAGCATCGTTTAGCCAATGGGGGGAGTCGTATTCTGCGAGAGTTATGAATGCTTCAAGTAGTGCCGCATAGTCTTCCGCAAAAGCCAAGATGGTTCCGGGCCGATCCGACCAAGTACGTAGCCACCGCCCGTCAGCACGACGCAGATTTGCTTTTAAGAATTCGATATTGGACTGGGCCACATTCATCCAATCGGGCTGGTTAAGCACGGCTGCGGCCTCGGTGAGACTTTGAAGGAACATGGCGTTCCAAGCCAAAATAACCTTGTTGTCAAGGCCGGGGCGTATTCGCTTTGATCGTCGGGCTAGCAATTTAGGGATAGCACGCGTGACTGCGTCGGGGCGATCTTCGGTGCGATTTACTGCATAAAGAATAGATCCGGAGTAGTTGGTGTGGGGGTCAGTAAAGTTTCCTTGTTCAGTTACTCCAAAGTATCTAATAACTTCTGGCGCATCCTCGCCGCAGCACTCTTCGATTTCGCTTAAAGACCAAACGTAGAACTTGCCTTCAATGCCTTCCGAGTCGGCGTCTTCGGCTGAGGCAAAGCCACCGTCAGCAAGACAGAAGTCACGTAGCACCGCATTGATAGTTTCGGTAACCACTCGGCGGTAGCGCTCCTGCCCAGTTAGTTGAAAAGCGTGAAGATAAACCCTAACCAGCAAAGCCTGGTCGTAGAGCATTTTTTCGAAGTGGGGGACTAACCAATGCGAATCAACCGAGTAACGGTGAAATCCTCCTCCTACTTGGTCGTACATCCCTCCGGCGGCCATCGCGTCAAGGCTGATGGTGGCTGCGGCCAGAGCCACTCTGGAGCCTGTTCGCTGATGAGAGCGTAGACAAAAATCAAGTGTCATAGCCTGAGGGAATTTTGGTGCGGAACCAAAACCGCCGAGGGCAGCATCGAATGACGCCAACACCCTTGGCAAAGCGTCGTCCAGCATTGAAAAAGTTGGCCCGACAAAATCATCGTTGGCCGCAACTCCGACTCGTCCGATTGCCGAAGTTAGTTCTTGAGCAGTAGTGAACAGTTCGTCGCGGCGGTTTTGCCAAGCATCGTTAACTGCGTGTAATAGTCTCGAAAAACTCGGCGTTCCGGGACGATCTTCGGGGGGAAAATATGTGCCCCCGAAGAACGGAAGACCGGCCGGAGTAAGAAACACTGTCATTGGCCAACCACCCCGACCCGTGAGGGCTTGAACTGCCTGCATGTAAATAGCATCAATATCGGGGCGCTCTTCACGATCAACTTTTATATTCACAAAGAGTTGATTCATGATTTCGGCTACGGCAGAGTTTTCAAAACTCTCGTGGGCCATCACGTGACACCAGTGGCAAGACGAATAACCCACCGAAAGCAAAATCGGTACATCGCGTTCTTGCGCTATTTGAAATGCTTCCTCGTCCCAAGGGTGCCACTCGACCGGGTTATCGGCGTGTTGGCGCAGATAAGGCGAAGTTGCCGATGCAAGCCGGTTGGTCATTTTATCTAGCGCTTTTCACGCCAATTTAAGCCACGGCTGCTTGGCGGGTGGATACGACCTGTTTAGTAGATCTCTGAAGGCGGGAGAGTGTGTGGGCTCGTTTATATTGACTGGCAAGCCGAAACAAGTAGGAGAAATCGGAGGCAACTTTCTCCGTAGATCAAATTCTGGATCTGGGTCTACAGAAGTTGCAGTAAGGACAGCCCCCAAATTGCTGGCGTAGCGGTTGCGTTTATTTAACCACCATTTGCTACCCCGGCCGCGACCGGGACCTTGTGCGGGAGCACCAAGAAATCGCCATTGCAAAAATCTCAGTACGGCAACATGGTCTTGTACTTGATGAGAGACTTGGCCTCGCTTCACCCACGGTGATACCACTAGTGCCGGAGTGCGAAACCCGCTGTAACCGAAATCTTCGTTAATATTTTTTGAACTTCGTTGGTCAGGAAAGTTAGTGGGAGCCACATGATCGTAAAAGCCGCCCCAGTCGTCATGAATCAGAACGAATAGAGACCGTTCCCATTGGGGCGATCGCATCAAAGCGTCTAAAACTGACTGGATCATGGCCTGAGCATTGTTGATGTCTCCGGGCCACTCTGCGTTTGCTTTATTAGGGCCTTCAAAACTCGGTTCAAGAACGCTATAAGCCGGGAGCTTACCTTGGGCTGCATCTTCGTAATAGCGGTTCATTGAAACAGTATTTTCGGCTACGGCTCCCGCATAAAGAAGGCTAACGGGGAGATCGGTGTAATAAGACCGGCAGGGGATATTGGCGGCGGTTAACTGATCGAAGATAGTGGGCTGAGTCCACATTCCGGGCGATGTCACTGTGGGGTTGTCTTTGGCCCCGTTAGAAGTAGCGCTCATGAAATATTGCCGGTTGGGCATCGTTTCTCCCATTAGTGAACAGAAATGATGATCCGACACACTGAAACGTCGGGCGAGCTCGGCGTAAACCGAAACATCTTCGGCTCGGTAATAAGCTAAAGCATTGAGTTCATTTTTAGGTGGGGCGAGGAATCCTTTTTTGGCGGTAAGACGCCCGGTGTACCAGCCGTGGCCAGGGTTAGTGGTGTACCCGCAAAGCCGGTCAGGATTACCGTCAGTATCGGCGGCGGTGATCGGAAAGGTACTTACCAGTTGGCCTTTTTGATTACGGTATTCTTCGTCGTTAGAGGCGGCAATTTTGAATTGTTTACCGTAGCGAAGTTTGCCCTCTTCCATGTATTTCTCGTCGGTGCTAAGCCAACCCAGCATGTGATCAAAGGAACGATTTTCCAGCACCATCGCCACCACGGTGTCAACTGGACATTCTGCGGGAGGTTTGTCTAACCATGAGGGCTCGACGTCTTTGTTGCTGGCGGCCCCCGCCCAGCGAGTAAAGGGCTCTAAATGGCCGAGCCCGCTGATACTGGGCGCCATCAAACCTGCTGCTCCAGCTAAACCGACATTGCGCAGAAATTTGCGGCGGTCAATATTTTCTTCCATCAAGTAAAGTCCTCTCTACTTCGCTTCACTGAGTTGGCTTTGAGCCGTTTTGGCCGCCCAGCGGTAATCGGGTTTTCCAGAAGGCGAACGCACTATTTGGTCAACGTAGACCACTGCTCGAGGGATCTTGTATCCGGCGATATGTTTGCGTAAATGGGGTTCGATCTCTTCTAGAGCGGGCGTGGCACCGGAGCGTCCTTGTATGACGGCAACGACGCGTTCGCCCCATCGTTGGTCCGGCACACCCACAACCACCGCATCAAATACATCGGGATGACCCTTAAGTGCCCCTTCCACTTCCTCTGGGTACACCTTCTCGCCGCCAGTGTTGATACTCACTGAACCTCGCCCGAGCACAGTAATAGTGCCGTCGTCTTCTAACCGAGCATGATCTCCCGGTAATGACCAGCGAACGCCGTCTACCTCAGGAAAAGTAGCGGCCGATTTTTCGGGGTCACGAAAATAACCCAACGGGATGCGCCCTCTTCGAGCCAGTCGACCCACCTCACCTACGCTCGCGGGCCGGAGGTCTTCGTTGAGCACGATGGTTTCGTCGTTCATAACAAATCGGGGTTGCGCCGGCATTTCTCCGTCGGCACTGGCCACCATTTGCCCTTGACCGCCTGCTTCGGAGGAGCCAATCCCGTCGAGCACGATGGTGTTAGGCAGGGCGGCGGCTAAAGATTTTTTAACTGTGGGGGACAAGATTGCCCCCCCGGAAAGTAATAGGGAAAGCCCACTCAAGTCGGGTGGAGAAGACGATTTTTCTAACGCCTCCACCAATGGGCGGCCCATGGCGTCGCCCACGATCACGAGAAAGTTGACTCTTTCGGTGGCGACCAGATCCCATACGTGGTCGGGGTTGAGTCCGCGCACGGAGTCAATGATGACGGCACCACCGGTGAGTAGGGCGGTGAAGGCCATCCAGTGGGCGGTTCCGTGCATGAACGGACACGCGGGTAAACAGCGGAAATCGCCGGCAATGGCTCGGTCGGCTATTTCCTCGGGAGTGGCGATGAGGTTTCCCGCTCCTCCGCCACCGAAAGCACCAAAAAATATATCTTCTTGTCGCCACATCACTCCCTTAGGCATTCCGGTGGTTCCACCGGTGTAGAGGATGTAAAGGTCATCAGCCGAGCGAGGATCAAAGTCGCGGTCGGGCGACGCCTCGGCGAGTGTTTTTTCGTAGTCGATCGCATTGAGGCTTGCTAATTCGGTAGCAGATTTGCTACCTATTGAGATATAGGTAACTAGTTGAGGCAAATCATTTTTGATCTCAGCCAGCAAAGGCGCAAATTCTGCGTGGAACACTATCGCCACAGATTCGGAGTTCTGTAGGAGATAACGAAGTTCGTCTTCAACGTAACGGTAATTGACATTTATAGGAACCGCCCGAATTTTAAATGCCGCCAGCATGGCCTCTAAGTATTCGGTACCGTTGTAGAGATAGAGGGCGACATGATCGCCTACGCCAACCCCGTTGCTTTTGAGCGCGTGAGCTAGTTGATTAATACGTTCGTCCGCTGTAGTAAAAGTGAGTCGTCGTTCTCCGCAAACCATGGCTTCACGGTCAGGGACCGTGTCGACCACTTTCTCCCAGAGGTCAGCAATATTAAATTCCATTTTCCCCTTATGAATATTGACTTATTAAGAGCCGATGATAACTTGTTCTCTTCTTTATCGTATCCGTTGGAAGTAAAGTAAGCGTATCGCTTGCTCGTTCGTCAGGGTTAGCAACCGACCGTGCTGAGAGCGGTTTTTACCTAGCGAACAGGAGATGTCCATGAATCATCAAGCAGTAAACCGATCCCGACGAGCCGTGGTGGGAGTGCTTTTTGCCGTACTAGTCGCCACTGGGCTTACTGGCTGTGGTGGCAATGCCGATGCGACCACGCTTACGCTCGAACCGGTCAACACGGAGACCGCCAATCCGTTTATGGCCAATATCGGAACCGATCAGGCCGGAATCACTCCGCCCGCAGACGTCGGTGGATCAGTTGAAACCACCACTCCAGGGCTCTACGGAGGAACCCTCACCACGGGAAGTTGCGACGCGGAGAAGATGACTGCGTTTCTTGAAGCCAACCCCGACAAGGGTGCGGCTTGGGCTCGTACTCTAGGAATCAAGCAAAACGAGATTCGTAGTTACATAAAAACCCTTACCTCAGTAATCCTACGCAGCGACACCGCAGTTACCAACCATGGTTTTGCTAACGGCAACTCGACGGCAATCCCGGCTGTGTTGCAGGCCGGTACGGCAGTATTTATCGATTCCAGCGGTGCTCCGGTAGCAAAATGTTATTGCGGTAATCCGCTAACGCCACCTACGACTAAAAATGTTGTTTATCGTGGACCTAAATGGCCTAACTTTAAAGAAGGAAACGTAACTATCCCCGATCCACCCGATTACGACACTCCGGCGTGTTCTGATGGCGTGGCGTCAAATCGTCCCTGCAACCCAGGATGGGTTGTAGTTCCGTGTGAGGACAGCGTGTCTCTTCCCGTTCCGTGTAATCCGGGCGAGTCTTTCCGTAGGCCTTTAGGCACTAACGGTTCGGAGGATGTCCCGTGTTCCAGTTTGGCGGGAACGCCTACCGATTGTGGTCGCACGTATCGAGCGACAGGGGATACCACTACTACTACCACTACCGATGACGATGTCTTGGTGGCAACATCGAACGCAACGTCTACCGGGACCGAAGGTCTTTGTGCTGGGGTGGAGTCTCCGATCGGGGTGCGCTTGGAGCGACTTGGCGGTGCCGGAAACTCCAGGTATTACCGAGTTACGTTCGAAACCACTCCGCCCATCAGCGTGCTGGTCGCTATGGAAGATGGGCTGGGAGGCATCAACCTCAATCAGCCAGTTGAAATCGGCGGGGTAACTTCCAATGTAACTGTTCGAGGAACCATAAAAATAAATGGCGATGTAAGCGCAACTTCAACTAGCGAAGTCGCGGGACAGACTTGTGTATTTACTATTACTGGCCAAGGCGTAAGAGCCTCGAGGTGAGTTATTTAAACCAAATATTCTGATATTTACGACTTTCGGGGTGCACTAGTAGCGCTACTAGTGCACCATCGAAAACGAGATTAAGCAGAAGTGGGAAACCAAAAACATCAAAACCAGCCTCAACCAACAACATGACTACTTGCAGGGAGGCGGCTAATACCGCTACAACGTAGCCCCAGCGCTTTTCGTTAGCGATCCCAAATCCCCCCGCGGCCAAACCCACGATAGTGACGAGAGCAAGAATTATAGATATAGCCACAATGCCAAACAGCAGACCAAACACCGCATCGAGATAACACAACATGGTGGCAATCACCAAAGTTTGGGGCTGCATGCGGTTAATCCATCGGTATTCGTTCATCACTACAGTTTGGCCTACTTGGGGTTAAAAGACACGATCCGAGAGCGGAGCTGTCCGCAAGCGGCATCAATATCGACCCCACGCGGACGACGTATCGTCGCACTTACGCCCCCGGCCCTCAGCAATTCGGCGAATCCTTCGAGGTGACGGCGCGACGACCGACGACCAAAAAATTCGGTGGTGGGGTTAAGCGGTATTAGGTTTACGTGCGCCCCTCCTGCTCCGGGCCAGCGCCCGAGCAGATGCGCCAATTCACGCCCACTATCGGGGCTGTCGTTTACTCCTTCTATACAGGCGTACTCAAAGGTGACTCGTCGCCCATGGGCTCCTGCCACCTCAGCGGCGGCATCAAGAATGTCGGCAATCGGATAACGGTTGTTTAGGGGGATCATGGTTTGTCGTAGAGAGTCGTTGGCCGCGTGAAGCGAGACCGCCAAGGTAATCGGCAGCGCTTCTTTGGCTAGTTGAAGCATCGCCGGAACTATTCCTACCGTGCTTAGAGTTATACGGCGGGCTGAGATTTTGAGATCAGAATGAATACGCTCTACTGAGTCCCAGACGGTTTCGTAGTTGGCCAGTGGTTCACCCATTCCCATGTAGACAACATTGCTAACTCGTTGAGGAGAGCCATGGGCCGCGCGCACGACTTGCTCAACTATCTCAGCCGAACTCAACTGACGATTAAATCCCGCCTGACCAGTAGCACAAAATGTGCAGCCCATCGCACAACCCGCTTGCGACGATACGCATACGGTGGCTCGGCTCGTAGTGCGCATTAGGACCGTTTCGATCTCAGCTCGATCGGCGCCGGCGGCCCAGAGCCATTTGCTAGTCATCCCGTCTTGACCGTGGACGACGGTCATCGCATCGAGCGCGAGGGGCAAGGCATCGACGAGACGGTTCTTTAGCGCTGCGGGCAGTGTGGTCGCCTCCGACAGTGGGTCGGGGCGATACAGACAAGCCCAAATTTGCTCAGCACGATATTTCGGCTCGTTCCATTCGCTCATGAGCGATTCGATCTGTTCTTCACTGGCTCCGTAGCGAGTGATCTTTGTCGGGCTAGCCACTTTTTTCTTTTTCTGTCGGCGAAGTCCATACGTACAATCGGTCAATGCGCCGATCGGTAAAGCCAATTTTTTGATAAAGGGAAAAAGCGATGGTGTTCTTGACGTCAACGAATATCGTTCCGATCGCGCAGTCGTTTTTTGCGATGAGGGCTAACCCGGCTTCAACTAGTGCACGGCCAAGACCACGACCGTGGTAGTCAGGGTCAACTCCGATTACGTATATTTCACCAAACTTTTCTCGGTTGGAACTTGCGGGATGGATCTGTACCCAACAACTCCCGATAATCGTTTCATCCGCTTCAATAATAATAAATAATTCTGGGTCAAACCAAGGCCGGCTCATTCGCTCGGCGAGGGTCTCTCGAGTCCACTGACCTTGATCGGGGTCGTTCACGAAAGAGCGGTGATTGAGTTTTAACCAAGGCTCCTCATCGTCTCCCGGAATAAAAGTTCTCACAGTTACCTCGGGAGAAAATTTGGCCGAATTTTCTAAAGGTAAAGGAATCTCCATCTCGTGTAGTTCTCGCTGGGAGATTAATCCCGCTTCGGCGGCCACTTCTACCAAAAAACCTGTCGGGCCATGCCCCCACAGTTCGAGATACTCGATGTCATTATCGTGAACGAAATCAACCGTGGTCTTAGCTAACTCTAGATCAACATTAACTTTAGGATTATTCCGAGAAATTATTACTGACCCTTTAGCCTGATCGTCGCTAATTTTGGCTAGATAAACTGCACCCACCGGCAAACTGTTGTTAAAAGCGATTAGGGCAGTCGAGTCAGTACTGGCAAAATCGGCAATAGGCAAGCCTGAGGAATCGGTAAAGCCTTCTTGGTGGGTTCCAGTATCTGAAATTTGCCTTAACATGCTGGCCACTTTGAGGGTGACTGGCTGAAAAATTTTGACTGCGTTCATCTCTCAAGGTTACCGCTTGAAGTGTGAGTATTAGTTAGAGTGCGATGATGGCTAAGCCGCGTAGCGTTAAAGGGCGAGCTGCTCGTGTGCAGAAGTGGCTATCTGACGCTTACCCAGGGAGTGCACGAGATCTGTGTGCACTGAAATATCGCAATCCTTACGAGTTGCTGGCGGCCACGATTCTTTCTGCTCAATGCACCGACGAAATGGTTAATAAAGTTACCCCTAATCTTTTTTCTCGCTATCCCACTGCCGCCGATCTCGCCCACGCCAAACCGCTTGAGTTGGAAGATATTGTTCACGCCACGGGATTTTTTCGGTCAAAAGCAAAAAATCTTATGGGTATGGCTAATGCGTTAGAAGATAGGTTTTCAGGTGAAGTTCCTTCAGGTCTTGCTGATTTAGTTTCTTTACCGGGAGTGGGTAGAAAAACCGCCAACGTAGTGCGGTCGGTGGTATTCAATGAGCCGGGACTTCCCGTCGATACTCATGTGAGCCGACTCTCGAATCGGTTGGGGTTAACTACCGAAACTGATCCGGTGAAAATTGAACACGAACTAAATGCTTTAGTTCCACCAGAAGACAGAGGGGCTTTTTCGTTGCGATTGATTCTCCACGGTAGAGCCGTGTGCGTTGCTCGCAAACCGCGTTGTCGAGATTGCGGCTTGGCTGATATATGCCCCGCGGTTGAACCGGCCTAGGCGAGTTCGGAGATATGGGCGTGGGCTCGGTCAAGGGCCCGACGGGCCGCTTTGAGCGATCGTTCGACGGAGTAAAGATCGTCGGCTACTACCGGAGCAGAGCTAGTGGCGTAGCGCGACGACAAGGCAGAGATTCTTTCGTTTAGGTCGTCAATTTGCGTTCGAAGAGTAGACAACTCAGCTTGATCAGAAGATGACATCCCTAGAGCCTGCCAAGTGTGCCGGGCGAGCGCAATTTATACCCGCATCAGCGATTTTCACGGGTACGCTGTAGAGACTCCTTATGCTTTCTCGACTTTCTCTTTGCGGTTTTAGTGGCGACCTTCAGACGGCAGTGGCTTCATCTGTTGCCGATGATCCGTCTGTGCGGTTGGCAGTTCAGAAAATAATTAATGATGTCCGTGAGCGCGGCGACGAGGCCTTGCTCGACTATACCGAGCGTTTTGACGGTTGCCGCCCTGACGACCTTCGAGTATCCACTGATGATTTGCAGGTCGCCCTTGAAGAACAAAGTAGTGAAACTAGAACTGCCCTAAAGTACGCTCGAGACGAAATAACCGCTTACCACCAAGAACAACTTTTTTTACCTAAAACATCAATCCGCTCTGGGGTTCAGATCCAAGAGAAGGTCGTACCGGTTGCTCGAGCGGGCCTTTACGTACCGGGTGGCCGGGCGCAATACCCGTCCACGGTTTTAATGACTGCTATTCCGGCCTTGGTTGCGGGAGTAGACGAGATCGTTCTCTGTGTTCCTCCCGACCGCAGCGGTCTTGTCCCCAGTGCGACTCTGGCTGCCGCCGCGCTACTTGGACTCACTGAGGTTTATCGAGTCGGGGGCGCTCAGGCTATTGCCGCTTTTGCTTTTGGCACTAAGTCGATACGAGCCGTCGATGTCATCGTGGGTCCAGGCAACCAATATGTGGCCGCGGCTAAGCGAGAAGTAGCCGGGCTAGTCGGTATGGAATCTATTGCTGGTCCCTCCGAAGTAGTGATTGTGGCCGACGCCAGTGTACCGGCAAACTTTATTGCCGCCGATCTCATTGCCCAGGCCGAGCACGGCCCCGGAGGAACGGCGGTATTGATTACTTGGGACTCGGCAGTAGCCGACGCAGTCGATCAAGAAATTGAGAGCCGGTTAGTTGATGCACCTCGTCGAGAAGATATTTTGGCGACCCTCGCGACCGGTGGGCGCAGCATCATGGTCGATAATCCCGAGCAGGCAATGAAAGTGGTTAACGCAATTGCTCCAGAACACTTAGAAATCCTTACCGTTAATCCTGATGATCTAGTTCCCCTCGTCCGTAATGCCGGAGCGGTATTTTGTGGCCCCTGGTCCCCGGCCGCAGTCGGTGATTACGTGGCGGGAGTCAATCATGTTTTGCCAACCGCTCGCTCCGCCCGCTTTGCTAGCGCGCTTAGAGTCAATGATTTTCAAAAATATATCCATGTTGTTTCACTCGACGAAAAAGCTTTGCGTCGAGTAGCTCCTTATATAAGCGCCCTTACCGCGGTAGAGGGTTTAGAAGAGCACGGTCGGTCAGTAAATATTCGTTTGGAATCGCCGTGAGCTTGCCCGAGCGCCGAGCCGATCTGCGCGAATTGAGTTCGTACCACTCTCCGCAAGTAGATGTTCCGGTACGGCTCAATACCAACGAAAGCCCCTATCCACCACCACCTGAGTTCGTTGACGCTTGGTTACAAGCGCTTAGAGAGGTGCCACTTAACCGCTACCCCGATCGTACGGCTCGTTTACTGAGAGAGGCTTTAGCAGACACAAACCCTTTTGACTGTTCAGCCGAACAGGTGTTTTGTGCCAATGGTTCTAACGAAGTATTGCAAACTCTCCTTTTGGTTTACGGTGGGCTTGGCCGGAGCGCGCTGGTTTTTGAACCCACCTACAGCTTGCATTCCCACATTGCCCGTGTGACTGGAACTGAAGTAGTGATAGGTGAACGGTCTAGTGATTTAACGATTTCACCCACTGAAGCAACTGCGCTAATAGCAGCCAAGCGGCCCGCGGTGGTATTTATTTGTAGTCCTAATAACCCCACTGGTATTTCTGAAACTCGAGCCACCGTAGAAGCCTTATTGTCGGCAGTTATTGATCACGGATCAGGGATTTTGGTCGTTGATGAAGCCTACGGTGAGTTTTCAGACTGGAGCGCGCGGGAATTAGTTTCTGATGACCTTCCGCTAGTAGTAACGCGCACCTATTCGAAAGTGTGGTCGCTCGCCGCGGTGCGGTTAGGTTTTGCCGTCGGACCAACCGAGGTAGTAGCTAACCTTAACGAGTTTGTTTTGCCGTATCATCTCTCGGCTTCAACTCAAGCGGCTGGTCTGTGTGCTTTGGACTTCACCAATGAAATGCAAAAGCGGGTTGAGATGATCGTGAGCGAGCGTGAGCGCTTAGCGGCTGCGCTTGGCCGTCTACCCGGGATCACCGTGTATCCGTCGGGAGCGAATTTTTTGCTGGTGCGTGCCCTCGGGCTAGATCTGTGGTCGCAACTAGTCGGCCGGGGAGTGCTGGTAAGGGATTTTTCTACTAGACCTCGATTAGAGGATTGTCTACGAATCACTATCGGGACTCCAGAAGAAAATACGATCCTGATCAGCACTATTGCCGCGATACTGGAGGAGACAAACCTATGACTAAAAATCGTAAAGCCCAGTGCAAGCGCTCCACCAAGGAAACCAAGATTGAGGTCGTTCTAAATATTGACGGTCGCGGTGAAGCGAGCGCGTCTACTGGGATCCCATTTTTTGACCACATGCTGGAACAACTAGGCAAACATGCTCGTTTTGATTTAAGTATTAAGGCCGAAGGAGATCTAGAAGTCGATCTTCACCACACGGTCGAAGATGTTGGTATCGCTATTGGTGAAGTCCTTAAAGAATCTCTTGGCGATAAAACTGGTGTTTGCCGATTCGCATCAGCCATTGTTCCTCTTGATGAGGCGCGGGTAGAAGTAGCTCTTGATCTATCGGGCCGCCCTTTTTTGGTTTACGAAGTAGACCCCATAGCGGAATGGATAGGTACATTCGATCCCCAATTATGCGAAGAGTTCTGGCGAGCACTGGTAGTAGCCGCCGGAATTACTTTGCACATTCGCAATGAGGCGGGGAAGAATGGGCACCACATAATCGAAGCATCATTTAAAGCAGTAGCCGTGGCGCTGCGAGATGCAGTGCGAATTGATGGCAAAGCCATCCCGAGCACCAAGGGCAAACTCTAGGGATGATTCTGTATCCGGCGATAGATCTTCGCGCCGGAAAAGCCGTCAGGCTTGAACAAGGCGACTTTTCTCGAGAAACTATTTATAGCGATGACCCGGTCAAGGTCGCGCTTGCCTTCGCCGACGCCGGTGCTCAGTGGATTCACGTAGTCGATCTCGATGGTGCTCGTGATGGCACCGGTATTAACCGAACCCAGGTCAAAGCCATGGCCGCAGCCGTCTCGTGTTCTCTGCAGGTGGGGGGAGGAGTCCGCACACGCGCTGACGTGGTGGAACTGATCGAATCTGGGGTGGACCGAGTAGTTATCGGAACCGTTGCCGTGGAAACCCCCGATTTGGTAATCGAACTCGCGCAGAGTTACCCCAACCAGATAGCAGTCGGACTTGACGCTCGCGGTAGCGACGTGGCGGTGCGCGGCTGGATCAAGGGAAGTGGTGTCGATTTAGTCGAATTAACTACTCGTTACGACAATACCGATGTAGCGGCTCTAATCGTTACTGAAATTGGTCGGGACGGAATGATGATGGGTCCTGATGTCAAACAATTAGGAAAAGTTCTAGCCGCAACGTCTATTCCGGTGATAGCTAGCGGGGGAGTTGGGTCGCTGGACGATGTGCGAGCGCTGGGAAAATTGCGATTCGGAGATCGCAGCCTTAACGGAGTGATCGCGGGTCGAGCGATTTACGAAAAGCGGTTCAGTGTGGCTGAGGCCATTAAAGAGTGTTCTATTTAGCCATTAAATCTTTTAGTGCTTTTATTATTTGCGGCGCAACCCATGCGGGTCCATCACCTTCGTAGTGACCACCATCTCGGGGTCGGGGGCGCACCCCGTCTACATACTCGCTGCACGGTGAACCATTGGGGCAAACAATGGGGATTAAATCAAGCACCCTCACTTCTGGGTGAGTGAACGCGTAGCGAAAAAATAAGCCGTTTAGATGTTCAATTCGAGCATCTTCTTCGTCACTACGGGCCAAAACGCTGGTATTTTCTGCTCTAGGTGGATTGGTCATCAAGATAATTTGTGCTCCTTGTGATTTTAGTATATCTACCGATTCATTTATTTCTTTGAGAATTAAAGCATCAGCCTCTTTCGTGCCAAATTTATAAAATTGATCGTCAACTATCCGACTAGTTGTTTCCCACGAACTATTCCAGATGACTAACGCGGGATTATTTTCAACAATGCGGCTGGTCAAGAACTCCGCAACTCCGTCGGAGCAGTTTTTCCCCCAAGGAACTGGGACGCCATCCGGCCACGTCGGTATGCCGATTATGAGTCCACAGCCTGGGCGAGCGGAGGAGGTTACGGATAAGCCCTCCTTTGCCCCCTCGGCCGCCAAAGCCGGCCCAATGGTATCGGCCACTGAATCTCCAATTAGCAGTATTGGGCTGGGCAGCATCGAGACATTAGGCAAAGTCGTCCCGGCGCTATTCGAGGATTCTAAAATTTTGTTCGGAGAAGAAGTTAAAAATCTCGGCGCCGACGTTCCTCCCGCGGTGGCCGTTATGGTGATTAAGGCCACTATTATAAATGAAGCCGGAGCGGCTACGAGAGCAACGCTTTTACTGAATTTTGCTCGCCGTACCGGCATTTCAATCAAGTAATAAGAAAGGGCGGAAACTCCGAAAGTGGCCGTTACTTTTAGTGCCGTCAATGACCAGCCCGACAACCCAGTCCGGCTTTCAGAAAAAATTACTTGGATTGGCCAGTGCCAGAGATATAGGCCATAAGAGATAGCACCTACCCAGCGCACCCATTTGATTGATAGCGCTCGCGTAAGGGGCGAACGGATGGGAGTAGTGATGGCCACAATCACGACGGCAATAGCGACCGCAAAAACTATGAATCCACCACGGTAGAGCCAAGCACTTTGATCGTCAACAAAAACAAAAGCCCATAAACAAAAACCGGCCGCAATGTATCCGGCGATTTGAGTTAGAACCTTCTGTCGTCGAGTTTGTGCTGACCACTGTTGCATCAAAATTGCCAGTAGGGCGCCAATGAGTAGCTGGCTTGCTCGAGCGTCAGTTCCGTAATACGCCCGGGAAGGATCATTGGCTTTATAGGCACTAGCCATGACAATTCCAGAAGCAATTATTCCCACAATACATATAGCGCTAAGTAACATTTTTTTACTCGGCGCGATCCGCAAAGCGGCAAAAACTATTAGTGGCCATACGAGATAAAACTGCTCTTCAATGGCTAACGACCAAGCGTGGCGTAGAGGAGAAGCATCGCGAAATAAATCAAAGTACGACTGGCCCGAATCAATAAAGTGCCAGTTAGCACCATAAAATAGAGTCCAAAGGGTATCGCCTCGCAGTAGGTCTCTTTGATCCGAACTTGCTCCAAAGCGAGCCCATAAAGTCACTGCGAGCAAAACGACTAATAATGCGGGCAGTAATCTTCGCGCTCGTCGCCCCCAGAAAGCGGCTAATTGGATTGTCGTTTTATTTCCCCACTCGACTATTAGCAGTGACGTAATGAGGTAGCCCGAAAGTACAAAAAACATGTCGACGCCAAGGAATCCACCTTTAAGTCCATCAACCCCGCCAAAGTGATAAGCCATTACTGACAGCACGGCTACGGCTCTCAAGCCATCCAAAGCGGGCTTATGACCAAAATGGGCGGGCGGTTTTTCGCACTCTTCGGCCAAGTTACTCATTGCGCTTTTCTGTTTTCGCCGACGGATTTACTTCGAGACACGAGAGCATGAAGGCCATCGTGTGGGCCTCCTCTTTCCAGCCCTCATAACGACCACTGGGTCCGTGATGACCTGCTTCCAATTCGGTACGAAGATAAATATTTTGACTATTGCTAGCCGTCACCCGCAATTTGGCCACCCATTTAGCTGGTTCCCAGTAAGCCACTCGGGGATCGTTTAAGCCGGCAGTAATAAGCATGGGGGGGTAAGCCTGAGTTTTAACATTGTCATAAGGCGAATAGGCGCTAATAGTGACGTAAGCCTCAGGATCATGAAGTGGGTCTCCCCACTCTTCCCACTCGGGGATGGTAAGCGGTAATGACTCGTCGAGCATCGTGGTCAAACAATCCACAAAGGGAACCTCCGCTACGAGTCCGGCAAAAAGATCAGGCCGAACGTTAGACACTGCTCCTATGAGTAGACCCCCTGCGCTGCCACCACGGGCAACTAACTGGCTCGGAGTAGTGAATCCTTTGGAGCAGAGAAAATCAGCCACCGCAATAAAATCGCTGAAAGTATTGTTTTTGCGGCTCATCTTCCCGTCTTCGTACCAGGCCCGCCCCATTTCGCCTCCACCGCGAACATGGGCGACTGCGTAAGTGAAACCTCGCTCTAACAAACTGAGTCGAGTAGCCGAGAACATGGGGTCGATAGAGATCTCATAAGCGCCGTAGCCGTAAAGCACCAGGGGTGCAGGGTGCCCAACAGGAGAATTTCGGGGCCTTACCAAAGATACGGGAATCATTACCCCGTCCGCCGCCGGAGCATAGAGACGCTGAGTTTCGTAGCGACTCGGATCGTGGTCAACAACGGCTTGAACCTTGACGGTGGTGGGGGCGAGTGTTTGGCAATCAACATCAACATCAGTCATGGGGACAGCCAGCGAGGTGTAATAAATGCGTATTGCTTGAGATTCGTAATCTAGATTGGCGCCTAAGCCGGTCGAGTAAACCTGATCAGGAAACTGTACGGTGCTAATCGATTTATCAGATAAATTCATGATTCGAATTTGCTCCAAGCCTTTGCTTCTCTCGCTCAAGACTAAGTAATTTGAAAAAATATCAATAGCATCAAGTCGCTCGTCGGCTCGATTTGGTATTACTAATTGCCAATTTTCTGCTGTAGTGGCATCAAGCGAGCATTCCATCAGGGCAAAGTTGTCTGCCCCCGAATAATTAGTAACGATGAATAGTTTTTCATAACCTTCTAATTTGTTTGTTGGCTGGTGCAAATAGTGATCAACTGAGTATTCGACTCCTTCAATTCGCGCCGACACGACTTGGATAGGCGTTGACGCATCGTCAGCATTAAATAAATAACATTCTGACGTAGTCCTTGATTCACTGGCGATAATGATAAATTTCCCCGTTTTAGTACGCTGTAGCCCAACGCCAAAACGCTCATCGTTTTCTTGATAGATCAAAATATCGGTTAAATCGCCAAGAGTGTGGCGCCACACTTGATAAGGGCGCATTGCGTGGTCGGCACGTACGAACAAAACTGTGGCGTTGTCGTTGCACCAAGCAATTCCATCGTAGGTGTCGTCAATCGTGTCGACTGGACTGGCTTTGCTGTCTAGGCTACGAAACTGTAGTTTTGCTCGCTCGCCTCCAGTCGTGTCGGTGCTAAATGCCAACAGGCTGTGGTCCGGTGAAATTGAGTAGCCGCGTAATTCAAAAAAATCGTTCGTAGCGGCCTCAACGTTTTCGTCCAGTACTATTTCTTCACCAGGAGTACTACCCGTAGAAGAATTAATTTTTACTCCAGCACTTAACGACGCGGGCCTTCGACAATGAATTGAGTATTCCATCCCTGCGATTGTGCGAGTGTAGTAATCCCACTTTCCCCATCGAACGGGTGCGGAACAGTCGGTTTCTTGTACTCGGTTAACAAATTCCGAAAAAAGCTGCTCGCGTAGTGGCAGCAGGTGAGCCAGAGAGGAGTCGGTGTATTTATTTTCTAACTCAAGATACTTAAGCACCTCGGGGTTGTCGCGTTCGCGAAGCCAGTACCAATCGTCAACTCGGTGGTCGCCGTGATAAATGAGGTCAGTCTTGTGCCGAGGAGCTAGAGGGGGGTGATTGGCTTCTACGTCGTCCAGGGGTCTCTTCGGCATCGCTGTTATGTTCTCACGCTCTCGGTGGTCGTGGTCGTCGTCTCAGTGCTCCAGTAAATGGTGAGCAATTACCTACTTTTCACGGCTACGCTCAGATGGCGATGGAAGTCACTCCGATAGCAGTAACCGATGAAGAATTGAACTCTGTGCGCTGGAACGACGCCGGACTGGCAGTAGCAGTCGTGCAGGATGCTGCTGATCGACAAGTTTTGATGGTGGCCTGGATGAACCGAGAGTCACTACAGAAAACTTTGGCTGAAGGCAGGACGGTTTTTTGGAGTCGAAGTCGGAACGAACTGTGGAGAAAAGGTGATACTTCGGGAGACCGACAGTGGGTGCGCGAAGCATTTTATGATTGCGACTTTGACGCATTGCTATTTCTCGTGGATCAAGAAGGCAAAGGGGCTTGTCATACCGGCGAGCGCTCTTGCTTTTTTCGTGCTTTTGGCTCGGGCGCGACGCTCGGCTCGCAATAATTTGGGGTCCAAGGTATGGCTGACAGCATAAAACCTACTCGGGAAGAGTTCCGTTCACTCGCTCGCACCCATACGGTAGTTCCAGTATGGCGGGAAGTTTTAGCTGACTTAGAGACGCCGGTGACTACTTTTGCCAAAATGGTTGGCACGGCGGCGGATGACCCTGCAGGTTTTTTGCTTGAATCAGTTGAGCGTGCTCAACGCTGGGGGAGATTCTCCTTCTTGGGTAGTGACCCAGCCGCCACTTTGGTAGTGCGGGGTCAAAATATTTCGGTTACGGGAGAACTTGGTAGTCAAGTTCCGCGCAATAAGGGAGCGTTAGCTGCGCTCGAAGCAATCATTGATCATTATCGAGCTCCAACAATTCCCGAGCTGCCACCTTTTCATGGTGGTGTAGTCGGCTATTTAGGTTACGACGTAGTTAGGGAAGTTGAAAATCTTCCCAGTCCACCTCCAAGCGATCGAGACATACCCGATGCGATCTTGTCGCTTACTGGTCACGTCACGGCTTTTGATCATTATCGCCAGCGCCTCACTCTCATAGAGAATGTCTTTTGTTCTTTAGGCGAATCTGAATCAGACCTGGATCAGGCTTACGACGAGGCAATCAAGCGTCTTGAGCAACGAGTTAAAGAGTTGTCCGCACCACTTAAATATTTACCGTCACCACCGCCAAGTGCCGGTGACGAAAGTGTCGAGGTGGATTCTTCTTTTATTCGGTCAGATTACTTAGACGCAGTAGGTGCAGCGCGTGAGCATATCCTCGCTGGCGATATCTTTCAGGTAGTAATTTCGCAGCGCTTTGATGTCGAAGGTTTGGTTGACCCGTTCGACGCCTATCGGGCGTTGAGGCAAATCAACCCTTCCCCTTATATGTATTTAGTGCGCCACCCGGAAGTGACATTGGTGGGATCGTCACCTGAACCTATGGTCCAAGTGCTTGATGGGCGCGTTGTTATTAGGCCCATTGCGGGAACCAGGTTCCGTGGTAGTGATGAAAAACATGACCAGCGTCTAGCGGCCGAGCTGGCAGAAAATCCGAAAGAACAATCTGAACACGTGATGCTGGTTGACTTAGCCCGCAACGATATTGGTCGAGTGATTGAGTTTGGCAGTGAATCGATTGATGAGTTGATGACTCTTGAGCGGTATTCCCATGTAATGCACTTAACTAGCCAAGTTTCGGGGACTTTATTGCCGGGTAAAAACGCCGTAGACGTTCTTAGGGCAACTTTCCCCGCGGGAACGGTTAGTGGCGCACCCAAAGTTAGAGCAATGGAAATCATCGATGGACTCGAACCGGTGCGGCGCGGTCCCTACGCTGGAGTGGTGGGCTATCTCGATTTTTCTGGCAACTTAGATACGGCTATCGCTATCCGAACTTTGGTTTGTCGCGACGGCAAAGCCAGTATCACTGCGGGAGCCGGAATAGTGGCTGACTCTAAGCCTGACGACGAAGAAATGGAATGTCACAATAAGGCGAGAGCGCTGTTAAGCGCCGTAGCGGCTTCTCGCCGACTAAATCCGGTGGGAGAGTGAAATTGAGCAAGCCCGATATTTTCATCTACGAGCACCCTTCTTCTGGTCTCGTCGTAGTTTCGGGGAAAGACGCGACAACCTTTCTTCAGAGTTTGGTTTCACAGGATTTGGATTCAATTGTTGACGGTGGAGGAGGCCGTACTCTTTTATTGACTCCACAAGGAAAGTTGGGATACGCGCTGTCGGCCCTAAAGGTTGGGGAAAAGTGGTGGCTTTATGTAGATGGTGAATACGGCCAGGCTTTAGTGGATGCGCTGACTCGGTATCGTATTCGCGTAGAAGTGGTTATTGAAGATTGGAGCTCAAATTTCGCGGCGCTTGAATTGTGGGGAGACGGGGCAAGTGAATTAGCGACTCGCGCTCTGCAAATTTCTGTAGCCGAGCGACCTTTCAGTCATTCTCGTTGGGGTGACCAAAGCCTGGTGGTGCGCGTGCCCCAAGGGGCGGTCGGAGAGGCTCCTGAGCGACCAACAGTTTTCGTTATTGGTCCCAAGGCTGAAGTCGCTTTGGCGGGTGAGAAGATTATTTCCGCGGGTGCAAATCGGGCGACTAGTGAACAGTTTGAGTACGCACGAATCGAAGCGGGGATCCCACTTTTTGGCGTTGATTTCGATGAGCGCACTATTGCGCAAGAGGCATTCCTTGAACGAGATGGGGTTTCGTTCACCAAGGGATGCTTTCTCGGTCAAGAGTTGGTGTGTCGAATCGATTCTCGTGGACACGTCAATAGATTTATCCGGCGTTTAGTCATAAACGGAGATTCAACGCCCGAGAAGGGCTCAGAAGTGGCGTTCGAAGGAAAGTTAGTTGGTGAAGTTACAAGTGTGGCTAAGTCTCCTGACCACGAGCACTCAGTAGCTTTGGCCATGATCCGTCGAGAAGTGGAACCACCCACCGAAGTTGCGGTCGGTATTGGCGAAATAGATGCGACGGTTTTAACTTAAGTCTTAATTCGGTAGTTGTTGGGAACGGATTATTTCACTTAGCCAATACGCGCTCGGCTTCATGGTTCTTTTTTGGGTAACTCGATCTACCTCAACTAATCCGAAGCGCATTTGGTAACCGAAAGCCCACTCGAAATTGTCTAATAATGACCACTGAAAAAATCCCCGCACATCGATGCCGTCATCAATAGTTCTAGCAATTCCAGTGAGCGAATCGTGTAGATAAAGTTTGCGCTTTTCGTCGTCGTTGGTTCCGATGCCGTTCTCGGTTACGTAGAGTGGGATGTCAAGAAATTCGGCCGCGTGACGAATTGAAGCCTCGGCTGCAGTAGGCCAGTACTCGTACCCCATAGGCAACACTTCTACTCCAGGTTCGGGCCCCGTTACCCCTTTAGCTCCTACACGAGTTCGAGAATACGATTGAACGCCAAAAAAATCATTACCTTGGGCCGCCTCTAAATAAATGTCTTCATGCTCGCCTCGATACTTGGCAATCTGATCTTCGTAGCCTTCTTCGGCTCCCCAGTCGCTCATGGAGAGCGTAAGACCAACAGGGAAGTCACCTGGTCCCGCTTTGATTGCTTCGTAACTTGAACGATGAGCGGCCACCATATTTTCGGTGGCGCGTAAAAAGCCGTCTCGGTCACCAGTGTTTCCGGGTGGGAATGCCCCCATTAGGTATCCAATAGTAGTGACGACATTAGGTTCGTTAATTGTGCACGCCATCCCAATTCGGCTCCCCAGTCGCTCGGTCGCGTGTTCACAGAATCTAGTAAACCGATCGACGATGGCGGGGTTAGCCCATCCACCGTCCGCGGTTGCCCAGAGTGGAGTGGTGAAATGGTGATAGGTGAGAACTGGGAGCAAATTACGTTCGTGGCAAGCATCGAGAACGCGCGCGTAGTGGTCGAGTTGAGAAGCAGAGAATTCCCCCTCTTCGGGTTCAATGCGAGACCATTCGAGCGAGAAGCGGTAAGCGCCAAATCCGAGCTCAGACAAAATGTCTAAGTCTTGTGGATAACGCCAGTAGTGGTCGCAGGCATCTCCCGAGACCTCTACGCAAGCGGTATTGGCGGCATGCTCCCATTCCCACCAATCGTTATTAGTATTTCCCCCTTCCACCTGGTGGGCCGCAGTGGCGGTGCCCCATAAGAATTTTTCGGGAAACCTTGTCATCTATTGATCGTAGAACATCATAGGATTCTGACAAACTAGTTAGACGATGAGCGTCCTAGAAGAGATTCTTTCGGCCAAGCGAGACGAGGTGACCGTTTTGCACCAGCCCACTACTCGGTCGATGCTGCAAAAAGCCGCCCTCGCGGCTCCCCCCGCTCAGGGTTTCGCCACGTCTTTGCGGTCACCAGGATTAACTGAGCCTCACCTCAGAGTGATCGCCGAGTTCAAGCGACGCTCGCCCTCACGAGGAGATATAGCCCTCGACCTAGACGTGGCCGCCACGGTTTCTAAATACGTTTCGGGGGGAGCGTCTGCACTGTCAGTTCTTACTGACGGGCCTTTCTTCGGTGGGAGTGCTCGTGATCTGCAAGACGCTCGTCTTGCCGCCCCCCAAACTCCAATTTTAAGAAAAGATTTTGTCATAGACCCAGTCCAAGTTTATGAATCAGTCGCTTTGGGAGCGGACGCGATATTGCTAATACTCGCCGCTCTACCCGACGACGCTTTGTTGGTGGATCTTCTCACTTTGGTTGGTGAACTAGGGCGAGACTCCTTGGTCGAAGTTCATAATCGAGAAGAGCTTGATCGAGCAAAGCAGCTAGAAGTGTCCGTGATAGGGATCAATGCTCGTAACCTGATTACGTTTTCTGAAGACCTTGATCTTAGCGAGCAGTTGGTATCTGATTTACCAATGTCGATAACCGCGGTAGCTGAGAGCGCAATTAAAAACTCCGATGATGCTCGGCGTATGGGGAATGCGGGTTTTGATGCCATTTTGGTCGGTGAAGCATTAGTAAAAAATTCTAATCCAGAGTCTCTGGTGAAAGATATGACCAGTATCGTAATTCAACCGAGAGATTGATTCTCGGAAGTATTTTTAACTAGTGGTTGTTTTCGGTCCATAAATTTAGTGACGACGACAAAAACGATAATAGTGTAAGTCCATCCGAGCAAGATATCGCTCACATAATGCTCCGCTCCATAAACTAAAACAAAATCCATCGCGACGTTGTAAGCCAACAAAGCCCAACGCCATTGTCCTATGCGAGGCCAGAGAAATAAAAGCATCATCAGTGGCCATGCAGCATGGAGGGAAGGCAGCGCAGCAACCGGATTAGCTAGCCGCGCGTTTCCGTTAAATATGGTCGCAAGTTCAGTTATTCCTAGTTCTTGCCACACTAAATGGGCAACTCTAATTGTTGGGGCTAGATCTCCTTGTCTGCTGGCTAGCCAAGGAGGAGTTGCGGGTAAGGCGAAGTAGGTAATGAAGCCACATACGGTGACACTTACGATCAAGGCAGCAAAGCGACTAAACCATTCTCGGTGGGCTATGTAAATCCATAACGCCACAATTGGTGCAACTAAAAAATGCGTTACATAAATAACAGTCATCAAATACCCCCACCACTGCACCGACCCGCTACTTGTGCTAACCGGGATGGCTCGTTGGAGTCTTACGGTAGGAACAGTGCCGAAAAAAAGAAACTCGTCGGCTTTTAATTGGGGCTCAGTAATCGCTCGTGTAATGAGAGACGGAGCCTGACTGCGCACTAAGTCATAACCCACCGCGATTACCAATACGGGCAGCCAGTCAAGAACGGTGTGCGCCACTACGTTGGGGTTGTCCCAAACAACCACGAAAATTATTATCAATAGAGCCAGGAGGAGAATCGGCCGCCCCGGAAATTGTCCCGTCAGCACTGCTCCTGTCACAACGGCGAGGATTATGGCCAAGATGGCGAAAAACCGGGTTATTAGTGAAATTCGAGAATCGCGACCCCCGTCGTTCGGGGTCAGGGATGTCGGATTCTCGTCCATTACTGGCGGAATAATACCGGCTTTTGGTGCTCCTGATCCGGTACCGTCGTAAGCGTGTTTATAAAAATTTGTGGGATCACCGACGAGTCCGATGCCCTTTTGGCCGTGGCTCTAGGGGCGGACGCTTTGGGGTTCGTTTTCGCTTCTGGCAGCCCTCGGCAAGTTTCTCCCGACGATGCGCGCGACATTGTTCGCCGCTTGCCGGTCGGTACTCAGACGATCGGAGTGTTTCGTGACGAGCGACCGGCTCGAGTAGTTGAGGTAGTTCAACGGATCGGACTAAGTGGAGCGCAGTTACACGGTCGGGAACCGAGCAGTGAGGTGACTTGGGTGCGAGAGCGAATACCTTTTGTTATTCAGGCCTTTCCTGTCGGTGACCCTGCCCTGGCAAATCCAACTGCGGCCGACGTGATGCTTCTTGATGCCCCCAGCCCCGGGAGCGGTCGAGTTTTTGACTGGGCTTTAGCCGAAGGTGCTCCTCGCGGGGCGAGGATCTTGCTGGCCGGGGGTCTTACTCCCGACAATGTGGTGGAGGCGATCCACCGAGTACGCCCTTGGGGCGTTGATGTATCGACCGGAGTCGAGACTGAACCAGGCTCAGGGCGTAAAGACGCAAGGAAGTTGGCTCATTTCATTGAAGCGGTACGCTCGGTGATCGATAATGATGACGATGCTTGGCGTCCGACCGAGCCGCCCCCTTTCGATTGGGCTCCTTTCGGCGGTCCCGACGACTGATTTTTATCGAATGCGGGCGACTGTCGGGTAACTCGTATCATGGAAAATATCGCTATTAGGAGTTTTTATGCCAGCACCGCAACGAGGCACTCCGGTCGACCTGACACCAGCGCAGGCTAGTGATGGTCTAGACCAGACGCTAGGACGATTCGGCGAATTTGGTGGACGCTTCGCGCCCGAGACCCTTATCCCGGCGCTAGAAGAACTTGAACAAGAGTTTAATTCCGCTTGGTCTTCAAGCGACTTTAGAAATGAATTTTCTGAGTTGCTAACTTCTTATGCCGGGCGACCTACTCCGGTTACAGAATGTCGAAGACTCTCTGATGCTCTAGGCGTGCGGGTCTTTTTAAAACGTGAAGACCTTACTCATACTGGTTCTCATAAAATTAATAATGTTTTAGGCCAAGCACTTCTCACTAAGCGCATGGGTAAGCAACGGATCATCGCAGAAACTGGCGCCGGACAACACGGTGTCGCTACCGCCACTGTGGCCGCGCTATTTGGGCTTGATTGCACGGTGTTTATGGGTGCGGTTGACGTCGAACGGCAGGCTCTTAACGTATGGCGAATGGAGTTGCTGGGCGCTTCGGTGGTCAGTTGCGAATCCGGTAGTGCCACGCTAAAAGATGCCATCAACGAAGCCATGCGGGACTGGGTCTCAAGTGTAGAAAGCACCCACTACTGCATTGGTTCAGTAGTGGGGCCTCACCCGTATCCAACAATTGTGCGTGAATTTCAGCGAGTGATTGGTGACGAATCTCTATTGCAAATGCGGGAGCAACTTTCGGGCCGTGATCCCGATTATGTAGTTGCGTGTGTGGGGGGTGGCTCTAACGCTATGGGAACCTTCGCCGGTTTTACTGATACTTCCGCACAACTCATCGGCATCGAGGCTGCCGGTCTTGGGCTAGAGAGCGGTCAGCACGGGGCGTCAATCACTCGCGGCGTCCCCGGCGTTCTTCATGGCGCCAAATCCCTGCTCCTCCAAGACGAGGACGGACAAATAGTCGAACCCCACTCGATTAGTGCGGGACTTGATTATCCGGGAGTTGGACCCCAACACGCCGCCTTGGCCGCAACCGGGCGAGCTCGTTATGAGTCAGCGACTGACGAAGAAGCGTTGTTGGGTTTCCAACTTCTTGCTGAAACCGAAGGAATCATCCCCGCTCTTGAGCCCGCTCATGTTATTGGTTGGTTAATGAGAGAGGCTGGTCAATCGGTGCCAACTGGATCGACAGTTCTGATAACAATGTCGGGGCGAGGCGATAAGGACGCGGCTTTTGTGGCCGAACGACTGTCGGGTCGGGATTCGTAAGTGAACCTTGAGACGCATCTGCGTTCTCGTCGCTCACTGGGGAAGTCATTACTTATCCCTTATGTAACTGGCGGTTTAGGCGAGCCCTGGTTGCAGATCGTACGGGCAGTGGCGGCTGCGGGGGCCGATGCGGTGGAAATTGGGATTCCGTTTTCTGATCCAATCATGGACGGAAAAACTATTCAGGAGGCTTCGCAGCGGGCCCTTGATTTGGGTGCCACTTTTCCATCAATCGTGGCGCAAGCGGCCACCTTAGATATAGACATTCCGATCGTAGTGATGTCTTATTACAACCCACTGCATCACGCTGGTCATGTTCGTAGTGCTTCGATGCTGGCTGACGCCGGAATAGACGGAGCCATTATTCCCGACCTTCCCCTCGACGAGATAGGTCCGTGGGCTGATGCCGCCGACGATGCTGGAGTGGAGACGGTGTTGCTTGCGGCTCCCACTACTCCTGACGATCGCCTAGGGAGGATCTGTGAACGCTCACGGGGTTTTGTTTATGGTGTTTCGTTAATGGGCGTTACCGGCGAGCGCGCGCAGCTGGCTTCTCAGGCTTCAGTCATGGGTGAGCGATTAAAAGCTATTACTGATATGCCGGTTCTCTTGGGCGTTGGAATATCTAATCCTGAGCAAGCGGTAGCCGCGGCCGCTTCGGCCGACGGAGTGATTGTGGGTAGTGCATTAATCTCTCGGCTTTTACGCGGGGAAGGCCCTGATGAAGCCTTTACTTTCGTCGAGAGCATCAGGAGCGCTCTAGATGCGTGAAATTGACCCGAACTGCGAACTATGCGAAGAAGCTCGCATTACCGAATGGTTTTATGAAGACGATGATTGCTGGATCGCCATGTGTGAAATATGTGCAGTACCTATGGTGGTCTGGCGCAATCACAGCAATAGTCCTCCGCCCGAGACTAAGGATTTACTCCATGGCCATCTTGCCGCAGTAGTCGATACTCATTTCGAAGACTTTGAACACCGAGTCGACGACAACATGCGGCAAATTCCCGACCATTACCACGCCCACGCTCGACCGGTGGGTGGATTTTTCGGCCACGGGATTACGCGGAGTCAATAATTAAACGCGCAGTCGATCGTCAAGAAACTCTAGAACTCGTTCGAGCGCTTCGTAGGTGGGGTGTCCAACCGAGTCGACGAAGTCCAGAGTTAATACCGAGTGTGCCTTAGTAGAAATCTTGTTTGGGTTGTCAGGAGAGGAGTCAATCTCTACGGCCAAGAAACCTTCTCCAAGTTCTTCTCGCAAGGTTTCAAAGCGTTCATCGGGAACCATCTTGTCGGCGCTGAAGCGCAAACCCATAACGCACGCGCCCGCCTCAACCCGCTTTTTTACTATGGCCAGATCTGCATTGCTGATGCCGACAGATTTACTTCGTTTCTTTCCGGCCGCAAAGGGGAGTGAGGGCTGACTTAAAACTGGCGCCAACATGCGATCGTCAACCATCATCCCTAAAGCGAATCCACCGGTAAAGCACATACCGATTGCGCCCACCCCAGGCCCACCATTGGCGCGATGGGCGTCAAGAGCCAGCGCTCGAAGCCACTTAGTCACTGGGCTGGTTTGGTTTAGAGCCCAATTTGTGAACTCTTTGGCCACACAAGCCGAAACTAGTGACTGGGCTATATATCCTCCGCTCACCGCCTTTTTTGGTGTCCCAAAAAGTGAAGGCATGACGACATGGAAACCTCGCGCCACTAATCGTTGGGAAAACTCAATCACTCCCGGATGAAGGCCAGGAATTTCATGGAGCACTATTACTGCCGGCCCAGTCCCGCCTCGGTAGACCAAGTGCTCTATCCCCTCAGATGCGAAGGGCGCCGCGGTGAATCCGGTTATTTCTATTGTGTCGTCCATAAGGCGTAGACTACTTGTCCCGACGATTGGAGTTTTGTGGCCAAGCTAGAAGTTGGTGCTAAAGCACCAGCATTTCATCTTATGAACCAGCGATCCAAGAAAATCCGGCTTTCTGATTCCGAAGGCAAGCGCACGGTGGTGTATTTCTACCCTAAAGCTGATACCCCGGGTTGTACGACTCAGGCTTGTGAACTCAATAGCGCTCTCCTCGCGCTTAAAAAGCTAAAAGCGGTTGTGATTGGAATTAGCCCTGATCCGCCGGAGCGCCAAAAAGCATTTGCCGATAAGTTCGATCTTAAATTCCCGCTGTTGTCAGACGAAGATCATAAAGTGGCGGAAAAATGGGGGGTATGGGGCGAAAAGTCGCTTTACGGCAGAAAATATTTCGGTATTGTTCGCTCGGCTTTTGTGCTCGATGAACGCGGAAAAGTCTTGTCTGCTTTTTACAAAATCAGCCCTAAGGACACGGTGGCGAAAGTTACCGCGGTATTAGAAGGGTAAAACTTTAAGCGCCTAAGAAGTGGAATCCACCGTCGACGTGGATTATTTCTCCCGAAGTTGACGTGAGTAAGTCAGAGAACAAGGCTAGGCACGCGTTGGCTACAGGTTCGGGGTTACGGATGTCCCACCCCAAGGGGGCCCGCTCGGCCCAGACCGATTCGAATTCTTCGAATCCCGGTATTCCTTTGGCCGCCATAGTCCGAATAGGTCCCGCCGAAACCAAGTTGACCCGGATCCCTTTGGGGCCAAGATCGCGAGCCAAATAGCGAGCAGTCGAAGCCAATGCCGACTTGGCTACTCCCATCCAGTCGTAGAGTGGCCACGCTCGCGAGTTGTCGAAATCAAGACCGACGATAGATCCACCCGGCTTCATTAGCGGTAGCGCACCTACCGACAATGCTTTGAGAGAAAAAGCCGATACCTGCAGCGCTACGGCCACGTCTTCCCACGGAGCACTTAAAAAGCCCCCACCTAAACATGATTCGGGGGCAAAACCAATAGCGTGCAAAACTCCGTCGAGTTGACCGCCCACTCGTTCGGCTAATGCGTCTACGTCGCTCGCATTGCTGACATCGAGCTCAACTATTTCGACTTCTTCGGGCAGCCGCTTAGCGGTGCGTTCGGTGAGACGCATAATTCGGCCGAACGAACTCAGGACAACTTCCGCCCCTTCCTCTTGCGCTCGCTTGGCCACGGAGAAAGCAATGGATGCGTCGTTGAGCACTCCAGTTACCAGAATTCGCTTTCCACTTAACAGCACGGCGAAAGCCTACAAGGAAAAGTGGGGTTGACGCCGACTCTTTTGGATCTGGTCATAGCGGAGTGTTCGTGTGCCGGCGAAAAAGAGAAGGCTCTCGCTTGGAGGAAATCTGTTCTAATACCTTAGCGAGCACCGCTCGAGTCTCTCGGGGTTCAATGACGCTGTCGATAAGCCCACGCTCCGCGGCAACGTAAGGGTTAGCAAATTTTTCTGAGTACTCAACTTCAAGAGTTTCTGACTTCGCTGAACGCTCATCTTGATCAGAGATGTCGCGTAGAGTTTTCCCCTCCAAAATCTGAACTGCCCCTCGAGCACCCATGACCGCTATTTCGGCTGTAGGCCAGGCACCGCACCAGTCGTTACCAAGACCTTTTGAATCCATAACTATGTAGGCTCCGCCGTAGGACTTACGCAAGATAACTCCCAACCGAGGAACACTTGCGGCTGCGTAAGCATGGACCAACTCGGCTCCGTGGCGGATCATGCCTCGCCATTCAAGATCACGCCCGGGTTCAAACCCTGGGGTGTCAACAAAAGTGATCAAAGGCAAATTGAAACAATCGCACCATTGAACAAATCGAGCGGCTTTTTCTGAGGCACCAATATCTATAGTTCCCGCTCGGTAGTCGGGCTGATTAGCAATAATTCCTACCGATTGCCCGTCTAGTCGGCCTAAACCTGTAACTAAGTTAGCGGCATGGTTGGCTCGTAGTTCTAAAAATGAACTTTTATCTAAGACGTCTTCAATGACTATGCGCACGTCGTAAGCAAGACTCGACTGCGTCGGTACCGTGCTTTGAGCACTATCGCATTTACGCTCTACGGGGTCGTCACAAAAAACGGGAGCCGGAGTTTCTAAATGATTCGAAGGAAGATAGTCGAGCACATGAGCGGCAGCCAGTACGGCTTCGGCTTCAGTCCCTACTACCATCTCGGCCACACCGCTGCGCTGGCCGTGAAAAATCGCTCCTCCCAGAGTCAAGTTGTCGACAATTTCGCCGGTGAAACTGCGCACAGTCTCGGGGCCACTTACGTAAGCGAAGGCACCTTCAGTCATTATCACTACGTCAGCGAGTCCTAATAGCAACGCCGGTCCAGAAACGCAGGGTCCGACTACGCAGAGAATTATTGGAACGACTCCCGAAGCGTTAGCCAACACACGAGCTACTTCGCCCCAAGCGTGTAGAGAAGGTAAACCCTCAGAAACATCAGCACCCGACGAGGCGATCGTGCCGACGATGGGTAGACCAAGGTCAATCGCGCTTTGCCCAATTCGGGCCAAAGTTGCCCCTTCGGCGGGACCGATAGACCCGGCGTGGGTTCCGCCGCGAATTGAAAATTCCGCTATTCGATGTCCACCGAGCTCAGTCAGGTGTGCCACCGCGCTAGCACTGCGGTGTTTAGTTACTGGGACCGAAGGTAGCGACACGAATCCTGATTAAGGAGCAGGGAGGATAACTAGCGAAGCGTTGTGGCCCCCGAACCCAAAAGAGTTAGATATCGCGGGTGCCGCGGGGACCGCCCGAGACTCACCGTGGACTACATCGATATTTATTCCTTCGCCCGGGGTTTCAAAGTTAGCGGTGGGCGGCACTAGCCCATCACGCAAAGCGAGAAGGGTAGAGACTACTTCGGATGCGCCCGCTCCGGCAATCATGTGTCCAAGTGATCCCTTGTTGGACGTAACGGGGGGACTATTTTCACCAAACACTTTTTCGATCGCTTGGGACTCGGCAATGTCGTTTAGTTGAGTCGATGTTCCGTGTGCATTTATATGACCAATGTCGTGGGCTAGCAACCCGGCGTCGTTGAGAGCCCCTTGCATGCAGGCCGCCGCTCCGGTGCCACCTGGTGATGGTGCGGTGATATGGAAAGCGTCTGAGTTGCGGCCGTATCCTGCTATTTCTCCGTAGACGTGAGCACCGCGTCCAACTGCTCGCTCTAGCGACTCGAGCACAGTGAAAGCCGCTCCTTCGGCTAATACGAATCCATTGCGCTGGGCGTCAAACGGGCGCGATGCGTTGGCGGGGTCGTCGTTGTGGTTGCTTAAAGCGGTCATGCGCGAAAACGCTGCTATGCCGATTCGGGTAATTGCGTATTCAGTACCACCGGCGGCTACTACATCGCTAGAGCCATCGCGGATCATGCGGGCGCCCTCACCAATAGCCATCGTTCCGGCGGCACAGGCGGTGGCGACACAAATGGCGGGTCCGGTCCAGCCGAAGCGCATAGAGATGACTCCGGCCGTAGCGTTGGGCATCAGCATCGGGATCACAAACGGACTTACTCGTAGAGGTCCTTTAGTCAGATAGATCTCAGTATTGGCTTCCAGCGTGTAAAGGCCACCTATTCCGGTTGAAGCGATAATCGAACAACGATCCGGATCGGCTCCAATATTTCCTGCGTCTTCTATTGCATCGGCTGCGGCAGCAAAACCAAGTTGCGCGACTCGGTCTTGTCGTCGGGCATCTTTTATTCCGAAATAAGGAACTGGGTCAAAGTCGGGAACTTCACACGCGAAGGTGATGGGTTCGTTGGAGGCGTCGAATAAAGTAATCGGCGCCGCCATTGACTTGCCGGAACGGAGTACTGAGATGAGATCTTCGGGAGTATGTCCCGCCGGAGTTTTGCAACCGATACCAGTTACGACAACGCGCGGGCGACCTCGATGATCTAGGAAGGACTGTTCGCTCATCCTTTAGCGGCAGCCTTGCTGAGTACTAAGTCGACAGCTTGACCGACAGTAACGACTCCTTCAAGATCTTCTTCGGGAACCGAAATGTCGAAACGCTCTTCTAATCCCATCACTAGTTCAACTAGATCAAGGCTGTCAGCGTCAAGATCTTCTTTGAACCGAGCGTTCTCAGTGATTGTGTCGGGAGATGCATCTAGCACCTCAACGGCGATCTCGCTCAGTGCGGCGAGGGCCTCGGCTCGTTCCATTAGTGTTCTCCTTCTTGTTTTGGGAAATTTTAAATCGGTCTTGGGGTTCAGATTACAGACTAGAGGGCTTCAGTGGCCCATACCTAGACCACCGTCTACGGGGATAATGGCCCCAGTTATATAGCTCGCGCCCTCAGAACAGAGGAAATCAATCACGCCACCGACCTCCTCGGGCTGACCGAGCCGACCCAGCGGGACGGCCGTGGCCATGGCCGATTGCCATTCGGCCGGTAAATCTTGGGTCATTGCCGTCACGATTGGCCCAGGAGCAACGACATTGCAGGTCACGTTACGAGGAGCCAGTTCACGGGCCACCGCTCGACTCAAGCCAACTAGACCAGCTTTGGCCGCGGAGTAGTTGGTCTGCCCCGGAGCGCCGATCTGTCCACTAACTGAAGAAACGTTGACTATTCGCCCCCAGCGAGCCCGCAGGAGTTTGGGCGTGGCTCGACGAATGGTATGGAACGCTCCCGTGAGGTTGGTGGCCAGTACCTGGCCCCAATCCTCATCGCTCATTCGAGCAATTAATCCATCACGCGTAAGCCCAGCATTATTTACTAAAACCGTAACGGGACCAAACGAGTCCTCTATTTCTAAAAACGCAGTGTTCACTGACTCGGGGTCGACGACATCTATGCGTACCGGTTGAGCTTGCCCACCAGATTTAGTAATTATGGCAACTGTTTCTTTAGCGCCTTTTTCATCAACCGAATAGCCACAAGCGACTAAATACCCTCGAGCCGCGAGGGCTATTGCTGTCGATCTCCCAATGCCGCGCGAAGCTCCGGTGACAAGAGCGGGGTGACTCACGGTGATCCCCACTCGATAACTGCGCTACCCCAAGTCATCCCGGCCCCAAATCCACTCAATAAAATTCGGTCCCCAGATTTTATTTTTCCACTATCGGCCGCTTCGGCCAGAGCCAGCGGTATTGAAGCCGCGGAAGTATTACCGTATTTATCTATATTCACAACAGTTTTTTCCATCGGGATTTTTAATCTCCGCGCCCCGGCTTCAATAATTCGCAGGTTCGCTTGGTGGGGGATGAACCAGTCGATTTCGTTAGCCGTTACTCCGGCGCGCTCAAGCGATATCAGAGCGGAGTCGACCACTACTCGAACTGCTCGACGAAACACCTCTTGACCTTGCATCTTTATGTATTGCATTCCCGCGGCAATAGTTTTTTCGCTTGCGGGCACTCGACTGCCACCCGCAGTTATACCCAACAATCCCGCTGATGAACCGTCGCAACCTAAGTCCCAACTAATCAACCCTGGGCCATGGTCGTCGCTGGGAGTCAAGACCATGGCGGCCGCGCCGTCGCCAAAGAGAATGCAAGTGCTTCGGTCGTTGGGGTCGGTTACTCGCGAGAGAGTTTCGGCCCCAATCACTAAAACATGACGAAGTGAACCACTCGTAAGCAAAGCTGATCCAGTAACTAGTTCATAGATAAATCCCGCACAGCCTGCACTGATATCAAACGATCCACATCTAAGCCCTAATCCTTCACCTACAAACGCTCCGGTGTGAGGAATGGGTTGCTCGGGGGTGGCGGTGGCAACGATCAATAAGTCGATCTCGTCTGCGGTGATATTGGCACATTTAAGCGCAGCTTCCCCGGCTTCAATCGCTAAAGAAGCGGTAGTTTCCCCTGGTTCTGCTATTCGTCGCTCCTTGATTCCTGTTCGCTCGACTATCCATTCGTTGCTGGTTTCTACTCTTTTTTCTAAATCTGAATTAGTCAGACGATTTTTAGGGATCGCTATTCCCCAGCCCGTAATAGCCGCCCGCATATTTCAGTTAACCCGGAGCCAAGCAACCGGTTGTCCTTCACGAAGCCGCTCACCGTCTTCAACGATAATGCTGGTCAGGTTGCCAGAAAACGGGCTCACAATAGGAACCGAAGTTCCGGGTCCGTCAAGCATCCCTACGGTTTGGCCAGCTTCTAATTTAGAGTTTTCGTTAAGACCGATAGTACGAAATACTCCTACCCCGGGTGCGACGATCATGCGCTCAGGTACCAGTAAGTCTTCTCCGTGTTCAATGAGTGAGGCCATTAATTATTTCCCTTAAGCACAGTACCTACAAATTCTTCACAACTGGCCGGATCAGAAATGCTGTACTCCGGAATATCGGGATCTATGCGTTTCCCCAGACCGCAGCAAGTCCCACCGTATCCGAGTTCGACGAACGCTGACGCCCCCGCGGCGATCATGGCTAGTACTGATTCTCTCCAACGCACGGGTTGGCGAACGTGCTCAGCCAGACGAACCGGCCAGCCGTCTACGTGAGCCAAAGCATCATCGTTGGCTATTACTGGAGCAATCGGGGTCAAGAATTCGACTGAAGCGAGCTCAACGAGGAGAGCTTCGGCGGCGTCGTTCATTAGTGGGGTGTGAAATGCTCCGTCGACGTTAAGCAGGGAGATTCTACGCACACCCAAATCTTGGGCGGCGCTGGTGGCTATCTCTAACCCCGGCACGGTTCCCGCAATAACCACTTGTCCGGGAGCGTTGTCGTTGGCGACCCAACACTGATCAGGTGCGGCCAGGCATGCTTCTTGAGCTTGTTCAATCGATGCGCCGAGGAGAGCCGCCATTTTGCCCGGATGTTTTATCGCGGCCTGCTGAGTTAATTCGGCCCGTTGGGTGGCAAAACGCAACCCATCTTCTAGTGGAAGAGCACCCGCGGCGATTAAAGCGGTTACTTGTCCAAGTGAGTGACCAGCAAAAGCAATAGGAGACTTCAAATCTCCTTTGATCGCCTCCCACGCCAGCAAAGAAGTGATAAGGATTGCCAACTGAGCTTCGTTAGTTCGACTCAGGTCTTCGGCGGTGGCATCTAGAACTAGGGGCGCTAGGGGCGCTCCGTAAGCCTTTTCGGCTCGCTCGACGACATTCCATGCGGGATGATCGCGCCAAGGAGCGCCCATCCCGGGTTTTTGCGTTCCTTGTCCTGGAAATACCACTGCGACGCGCAAATTAACAATCCTTCTCGGTAGTGCGTCGAGGCTTCGACGATGGTCCTTCTACGCTAACCCGTCAGCGCTAGTTTGAGCATATATCTATTAACCAATTAGGTCAGTTTAGGAAGTAGCGTGAGGGCGTGCCACTTTCTAACTCTGACGATCTTGTTGGGCTATTAGCCCATCGACCCCCATTTCGCTTCGTTGATTCGGTGGTGGCATTTGTTCCGGGGGTCTCAATTACTGCTCAGTATTTAGTTACCGGACAAGAGGAATGTCTCACTGGACATTTTCCCAAAAATCCAATATTTCCTGGTGTACTTCAGGTTGAGGCCTTAGCCCAAGCGGGTGGAATCGCAGTACTTAGCGACGAACGCTACGCCGGACGGTTTCCTCTATTCGGTGGCGCGGAGAAGATCCGTTGGCGGCGCATTGTGCGCCCCGGTGACGAATTGACTCTTGAAGTAACGCTAGAACAATTATCCGCTAAAGGAGGATGGGGACAGGGGAGTGCTCGCGTCGGTGACGAATTGGCCTGTAAGGCCAGGATCTTTTTTGTCCTTGCGCCTAATGAAATCTCCTAGCGCTACTGGCCTAAGAAAAATTCTTGGGGGTTTTGTCGTCCTGCTCTCTCTTTTCGAGATCGGCCGAGATGATTTCAGGATTTTCACCCAACAAGAGCCGTGATTCAGTTTCACGATCGAGTCGACCATCACGGCGAACCCCCGTCCACGGGGCCCACACGATGAAGATTAAGGCCAACAGGGCTATTGCACTCAGTCCCAAGATGACCACGAGGGCATTCACGGCCATAAGGTTAACTATGGAAGCGGTAGCAAACATCAAGAATTTGAGTTTAGGGGTTAATGACTTGGGTGTAGCGGCTGGTCTGGGACAAGATAAGTATTAAGGCTAATAGTGCAATGAATAATCACCCGCCCGGGTGGTGGAATGGCAGACACGGCGGATTCAAAATCCGCTGCTCGAAAGGGCGTGAGGGTTCAACTCCCTCCTCGGGCACAGACGGTTAATGAGTTCTAAACTTAAAGATCATGGAAATAACACTTTTGAAACGTCGGCTCATTGATGTTTCTGATCGCCTGCGCCGGCTTCAAGACGATCTGGCCGTAGTGACTGAACAAGTGGAGTTCTACGAAGACGCAGCCGATGAAGCTCGCCTGCAAGCGTTGGCGGCAGAGACTCCTCTTTCCGATGCCCGGGCTCGTGATATCCGCCAGCAAGCGGACGCGCGGTTAGTTCGACAGAAATTTTTAACTACCACTATCGAAGGCCTGCGCGTGGAGCAAGATGCACTTCTTGATCGAATGTCACAAGAGATGACTGCTCAATGAATACCAGTGCCCGACCCCGAGTGGTTATTGCCGAAGACGAAGCGATCATTCGTCTTGATCTCAAAGAGTTGTTGGAAGAAGAGAACTATGAAGTAGTCGGTGAAACTGGACGCGGCGATGAAGCAGTAGATCTAGTTCGTGAGTTAGTCCCCGATCTAGTGATACTCGATGTGAAGATGCCTGGACTTGACGGGTTATCGGCTGCGAGACAGATAGCCAGCGAGCGTTTGGCGGCCATTTTGATTCTCACCGCTTTTTCTCAACGCGAGTTAGTAGAGCAGGCTCGAGATGCTGGGGCTCTGGCTTATTTGGTTAAGCCGTTCAATAAATCTGATTTAGTTCCGGCTATCGAAGTCGCACTTGCTCGCCATAGCGAACTCACATCACTCGAACGTCATGTTGAAGACCTTGAACACCGACTTGAAGCTCGTAAGTTAATAGACCGAGCTAAAGGTCGGTTAATGAATGATTATGGTTTCGACGAGCACTCGGCTTGGCGATTTATACAAACTCAGGCAATGCAGCGGCGAGCCAAGATTGGCGATGTTGCTCGCTTGGTCATTGATGGAGAAATTAGCCCCGCCTAGGCCGGCTTACCCCTAAGGTCTTGGCTTCCTTACTCTTACTCGACGGTCACTCGCTCGCTTATCGAGCTTTCTACGCTCTACCCGAGGATATGGCGACTCCCGACGGAACGCTCACGAATGCAGTGTTTGGATTTACATCAATGCTGGCTAAAATTTTGGCGGATGAAAAACCTGATTTAGTTGGAGTGGCTTTTGACGCTCCAACTAAATCGTTTCGTCACGCTATGGATCCAGAATACAAAGCGGGCCGAAAAAAAACCCCCGAAGAATTCATTGGTCAACTTCCGCTGATCCGTGAAGTCTTAGCAACTCTGAAAATACCAACGATCGAAATAGAAGGGGTTGAAGCTGACGACGTAATCGCCACTCTTGCTACTCAAGGAATTGAAAAAAATATCGACGTTTTAGTAGTTACTGGCGACAGAGATGCCTACCAACTAGTAAAAGATCCCCATTTAAAGGTCCTTTATAATCTGCGGGGCGTTTCTGATTACGCGCGTTATGACGAAGCAGGGATTTTTGAGCGCACAGGAGTGACCCCTGCTCAATATCCTGAGTACGCCGCCTTACGGGGTGACCCAAGTGACAATTTGCCCGGAGTACCCGGAATCGGAGAAAAAACTGCGGCCAAATTGATAGCAACCTACGGAACGGTGGACTCTATCCTCGCCCACCTAGAAGAGTTAAAACCCAAGCAGCGCGAGAATCTTGCTGCAATGGGTGATCGAGTGCGTCTGAATCATGAAATGTCGATTTTGCGCCGAGATGTCGATTGCGGTGTCACCGCAAGTGAGCTAATTCAAGGTGAATTTGATGCTACTGCGGTTAAAGACTTGTTCGAATCTTTGGCCTTTCGAACTCTTTTCCCTCGGATAATGGATGCCGTTGGTGAGCGGGCAGCTCCGGGGACTAACGCCGATGCCGACAAAACACTAAGTGAACCAACAATTGAAATTGAACTCGACGTATTGAAAGATGCAAAAAGCGTTGCCAGTTATTTTTCGGCGTTAAAAGACAAAGGGGAGCCGTACTCTCTCGAGGCAAGTTGGGACGGAGTTCCTGGACGGTCAACTGTTCTTGGATTGGCAGTAGCGGGGGAGTCGACAACGGCGGTTTATCTTGAAGGGGCGTGGCTGGCCGATCCAGAGGTGAAGGCGGCGCTAGTGGCGCTAGTGGGTGAAAACGGTCCGCCTTTGGTTGCCCATAGAGCCAAAGAATTGATGCGCGCGCTCAATGTCGATATGCGGAATCTAGATCGTGATACCGCAGTAATGGCTTACGTGTTGGACCCTAGTGAAAGCAAATATCGCTTAGAAGATCTTTTCCGGCGCTACTTGTCTATCGATGCTGCTGAACAAGAGACCGGAACCCTTGATCTTGACGGAACCGCTGGAGTCGTTGCTACCGGACAAAGGGCTCACAACGTATTTCGTCTCGGTAAAATACTAGCCGTAGAGCTTGAGGATAAAAATCTCACTTCTCTTTATGAACGCTTCGAACGGCCACTAGTACGAGTCTTAGCGTTAATTGAACGTACCGGGATACTGATTGATCAGAAATTCCTGAGTGCTCTTCGCGATGAGTTGCACGCGGAATGCGACTTGCTAATGCGTTCTATATGGCAGCACGCTGGTCGAGAGTTTAATGTAAATTCCACTCAACAACTTCGAGTTGTTTTGTTCGAGAATCTTGGTTTAACTCCGGTTAAAAAAACCAAGACCGGACCTTCAACCGACGCTGACTCTCTGAATAAAATGATTGACCTCCACCCGATAATAGTTGATCTATTGCGTTATCGAGAAGTAGAGAAATTACGTAGCACTTATGCCGATGCGCTGCCTCCCCTGATTGATTCCGATGGACGCATTCATGCGACATTTAAACAAACCGACACCACCACTGGCCGTATTTCGAGCGAGATGCCTAATTTGCAAAATATTCCAGTGCGCTCGTCCGAGGGGCGCGAGTTTCGAAGAGTTTTCGTTGCTCCTTCTGGCTCGATGATCCTTACCGCGGATTACAGCCAAATCGAACTGCGGGTGCTGGCTCATCTCGCCCAAGATCCAGGACTTATCGATGCTTTCGCTCGCGGTGCTGACATCCATACCGCTACTGCCGCCAAAGTATTTGGAATCGACGAATCAAAAGTTGATCCGGACCATCGCCGATTTGCCAAAGTGGTTAATTATGGATTGGCTTTTGGCATGGAAGCCTACGGGCTTGGTCAACGGATGGGCGTCCCCACTGAACAAGCGAAGGAGATTCTCGATGATTATTTCTCCGCTTTCCCTAACGTGCATGCTTTTATGGATAAAACCATCGCGGAAACTAAGACCAAGGGTTACACCGAAACACTGTTCGGTCGCCGGCGCAATATTAACGAGCTGGCTTCTGACAATTTTCGTATTCGCCAGATGGGCGAACGGATGGCGCTCAATGCTCCCATTCAGGGAACGGCTGCCGATCTTTTCAAGTTATCCATGATCAACGTCGATAAAGCGCTTGAAACGGGGGGATTCTCCACTCGCACGCTGCTTTCAGTGCACGACGAGATGGTCTTCGAAGTCCCCGAGGTGGAGCGGGAGAAGGTGACGGGGGTTATTCGAGAAACTATGCAAAGTGTTGCCGAGTTAATCGTTCCTTTGGTAGTCGATGTTGGTTTTGGCCCCAATTGGGCTGAGGCTAAATGACTTTTGCTATTTCGCATACGACACCGGTGGTGGTGACGAAGTAGCCTAACGGTGCGATCACAAAAGGGGATCGTGTCGCTCGTCTGAGGTTGGGCTGGCGACTCGGGTACAGAGGAGTTGTTCGTTGTCGGATCCGGGCGTGACGGTAGGCGCAGGCGCTGCCGTCCTTGAGGAAACATCTAGTAGTGAAATAGTCGATTTTGAGTTTGACCGAGATGCATCGGTGGTGTTTGACGATCTAGGGAGTCAATCATTTTCTGACGCGGTTGATGCCACCATTGTCGAATTTGACGACGGTGACATTGTCAAAGGGACAGTCGTAAAAATAGACAACGACGAAGTTCTGCTTGATATTGGATTTAAATCAGAAGGGGTAATACCAATTCGCGAACTCTCCATTCGTCATGGGGTTGACCCCCACGAGATCGTCTCCTTGGATGAAGAGCTAGAGGCTCTGGTTCTACAAAAAGAAGATAAAGATGGCCGACTCATTCTTTCCAAGAAGCGCGCTCAGTACGAGCGAGCATGGGGAGCTATTGAAGACGTTAAAGCCAAAGATGGGTTAGTCGAAGGAATCGTCATCGAAGTAGTAAAGGGAGGACTGATCGTCGACATTGGATTACGCGGATTCCTCCCCGCTTCGTTAGTCGACTTGCGGCGTGTACGCGAACTCGAGCCGTTTATCGGTCAGCCAATCGAATGCAAGATCATTGAGCTTGACCGCGCTCGCAATAACGTTGTTCTTTCTCGGCGGGCTTATCTTGAAGAAACTCAGCGGGGTGAGCGTGATGATTTCCTTACTAATCTAAAAGTTGATGAAGTTCGCTCTGGCGTTGTTTCTTCGGTAGTCAATTTCGGCGCTTTTGTTGACCTCGGTGGAATGGACGGGTTGGTCCATGTCTCTGAACTTTCATGGAAGCACGTTGAGCACCCCAGTTCAGTCGTAACCGTGGGCGACGAGGTTACAGTCAAGGTCCTCGAAGTGGACCTTGATCGTGAACGGATTTCCCTGTCGCTCAAGGCGACGCAACTTGATCCGTGGCAAGTATTTGCTAGCAGCCACCAAGTCGGAGAGTTGGTTTACGGCCGAGTCACCAAGTTGGTTCCCTTCGGATCTTTCGTTCAGGTTGGAGAAGGAATCGAAGGACTTGTTCACATTTCTGAAATGGCCGCCCATCACGTTGAAGCGGCTGAACAAGTCGTTACTCCGGGCGAAGAGTTATGGGTCAAAATCGTCGAGATTGATCTTGACCGCCGTAGAATTTCACTTTCTATCAAGCAAGCCGCAGAAGGCGGCGTAGTGGCGGCTGAGTATCAAGACCAATTCGGTGAACACGCTTACGATGAAAGTGGAAATTACGTTGGCGAAGCCGAGGTAGCGGCAGAAGTGATCGCGAAAGAAGTTCTAGATGAGGTAGCGGCGGACGAATCGGTAGCCGAGGTAGTGGCGGAAGCGATTGCTGAAGCGGAAGCCGAAACCGACTAATTCGGTTTCCGTGTTATTAGTCGGGCTTACTGGCGGAATTGGTTCAGGTAAATCGACCGTAGCGGCTTTACTTCGCCAACGAGGAGCGGTGGTAGTTGATGCCGATGTCATTGCTCGCCAGGTAGTTGAACCCAAAACTCCGGCTTTGGCGGCCTTGGTCGATCGTTTTGGTGAACAAATCCTTGGCTCCAACGGAAAGCTCGATCGAGCCAAGCTGGCTGAATTAGCGTTTGCGACTGAAGAATCCCGCCGCGCCTTAGAAGCGATAACTCATCCCGCTATTAATGAAGAGTTCACTCGACAAATGCTTGCCGCGCCCCCAGACGCGATTGTTATTTGTGATGTCCCCTTGTTGGCTGAGTCCGATCAGGCTCGCAATCGAGGCTATCCAGTCGTAATTGTGGTGGAGTCACCGATCGAAGTCCGTTTAGATCGACTAGAGCAGCGGGGAATAACCCGAGAAGACGCTTGGCGAAGAATCTCGGCGCAAGCTTCTGACGAGGAGCGCCGAGAGCTGGCCACCATACTGATAGACAACTCGGGTGACCTTAGTGCCCTTACCGAGCGAGTTGGACAAGTGGCAACAGAACTGGAAGCAATACGAGTGAATTCGGATCAAGCACACTAGGACTATGCCACCTTTTGAAGTGGTCTCAGATTTCGCTCCCGCGGGCGATCAACCCGAAGCGATCAGCGCTTTAGCCAAAGGATTGCGCTCCGGAAAACGCCACCAGACGCTTCTCGGTATTACTGGATCAGGCAAGTCGTTCACTATCGCCAACGTGATCGCCGAAGTGCAGAAGCCAACAATCGTATTGGCCCCTAACAAGAGTTTGGCCGCACAGCTGGCGTCGGAGTTTAGAGATATGTTCCCGAAAAACCGGGTTGAATATTTTGTTTCTTATTACGACTACTACCAGCCCGAAGCGTATATGCCCGGAAGCGATACTTATATAGAAAAGGACTCTTCAATTAACGACGAAATAGATCGTTTACGCCACTCGGCTACGAGCGCAATTATGAGTCGCCGTGATGTGATCGTAGTTGCATCGGTATCAGCTATTTATGGGCTGGGGGCACCGGATGAATACGAGCGACAGTGCTTGATCGTCAATAAAGGAGAGACCCACGAACAGAGGTCAATCCTCGCTCGACTAGTTGAACTCCAATATGAGCGTAATGATTACGAATTTGCCCGTAATAAATTTAGAGTTAGAGGTGACACTATTGAGATATTTCCTTCTTACGAAGAGCATGCTCTTCGACTGTCGCTTTTTGGTGACGAAATAGAAAAGATATCTTCAGTCGATCCACTAACTGGCGAGATAACAGAAGATTTAGATCGTTTAGTGCTTTTCCCTGCTTCTCACTACGTGACATCTCCAGATCGATTAGAGGTCGCTATTGCCGGTATTGAAATTGAGTTAACTGATCGTTTATCTGAACTAGAAAAAAATGGGAAATTGCTAGAAGCACAAAGATTGCGAATGCGAACTACCTACGATCTGGAAATGCTGCGAGAAGTGGGAGTTTGCTCTGGTATTGAAAACTACTCTCGGCATCTTGATGGCCGTGAGCCAGGGCAGATGCCGTATACGCTGCTCGACTATTTTCCTGATGATTACCTAGTTGTACTTGATGAATCCCATGTGGCTCTTCCGCAAATACGGGGTCAGTTCGCTGGTGATAAGTCAAGAAAAGACACTCTTGTCGAACACGGATTTCGGCTTCCTTCGGCAATGGATAATCGACCACTTCGGTTTGAAGAATTCGAAAAAAAGGTCAAGCAGGTCATTTATATGTCTGCAACACCGGGACCTTATGAATTGGAAGTCTCCGATGAGGTTGTTCAACAAATTGTTCGGCCCACGGGGCTTTTGGATCCGGAGATAGTCGTACGACCGACTACTGGTCAAATAGATGATCTGATAGATGAGATCCGTAAGTGCAACGTCAAAGAGCAACGAGTCCTAGTTACAACCCTTACTAAAAAAATGTCGGAAGATTTAACCGACTATCTTCTAGAACTCGGAATCCGAGTCCGTTACATGCACAGCGATATCGACACGCTTGAGCGAGTCGAGATATTGCGTTCATTGCGGTTGGGGGAGTTTGACGTGTTGATAGGTATCAACCTTCTTCGCGAGGGATTGGACCTTCCTGAGGTTGCCTTGGTGGCAATTCTTGATGCAGATAAAGAGGGGTTCTTGCGCTCTCAGACGTCACTTATTCAGACAGTTGGGCGAGCGGCCAGAAATGTCGATGGTCAAGTTATTATGTATGCCGATCGAGTAACTAACTCGATGCAGTTTGCTATTTCTGAAACCAACCGCCGCCGCAAAGCCCAAACGGCTTACAACCTGGAAAACGGAATCAATCCTCAAACCGTTCGTAAAAATGTTTCCGATATCCTCGATATGGTCAGGGCTCGTGACGACGAAAACTCTGACCGGGGTCGCACTAAGAACAAATCGGGGCGAGGGAAGCGATCGGCAGTATTCGATCTCGCCGGCGTCCCCCCCGAAGAGCTCGGCCGGCTAGTACAAATTCTCCAAGACGAGATGCACGAAGCGGCCACCAGTCTTCGCTTCGAAGAGGCGGCCCGATTGCGGGACGAGATTACCGAGTTGAAGCGTGAACTGAGAGCAGTCAGTTAGACCCCAATCAACGCATTGGTCTTGGCCAGCCCGCTGAAACAAAGAGTCGGCCGGTACGCTAGCCAAATGGCTCCCAAAAAATCTGCTCCGACCAAGGCCGCCCCCAAACGCAAGAAGCGAGTCGTCTCTTCTCCGGTCCCCGCATCGCTTTCATCGCAACTGATTGTTCGCGGAGCTCGTGAACACAACCTGCGCAGCGTTGACCTTGATTTACCCCGTGATCAGTTGATCGTATTTACGGGAATATCTGGTTCGGGCAAATCTTCGTTGGCTTTCGACACGATCTACGCCGAGGGGCAACGCCGTTACGTAGAATCGTTATCCGCCTATGCCCGCCAGTTTCTTGGGCAGATGGACAAGCCGGATGTTGATTTCATTGAAGGACTGTCGCCAGCAATTTCTATCGACCAAAAATCAGCTGGGCGCAACCCTAGGTCCACGGTAGGGACTATCACTGAAATTTATGATTATTTGCGGCTGCTTTACGCCCGTATTGGTATTCCGCACTGTCCTACTTGCGGTGAGGTAATCAAACGGCAAACTCCACAACAGATCGTCGATCGCGTACTTGAACTTCCTGAAGGAACCAGATTTCAAGTTTTAGCTCCAGTAGTAAGAGGACGCAAAGGAGAATACGAGCGTCTTTTGAAAGAGTTAGCCACTCAAGGGTTTACCCGAGCGAGGGTTGACGGTGAACTCTACGATCTTTCGGAAAAAATCCCTTTAGAGAGGTACGAACAACACACCATTGAAGTCATTGTTGACCGCTTGGTAAATAAACCTGGCATCGAAAGAAGGTTGACGGATTCGCTCGAAACTGCTCTGCGCTTAGCCGAAGGGGTGGCCGAAGTAGAGGTTGTCCCCAACGAAGACGACGCTCCTCTTGGGGATGATGATGCTCCAGAGACCTTAACTTTCTCTGAGCATTTGGCGTGCAGTGCCTGCGGAATATCTTTTGATGAGTTAGCACCCCGAAATTTTTCTTTCAACTCACCTTACGGGGCCTGCTCTCGTTGCGACGGACTGGGAACTCGCTTTGAAGTTGATCCAGAACTAGTAGTTCCTGACGATGATCTCAGCCTGGTCGAGGGAGCTATTTCCCCGTGGACTGGATTTAGGAGTCGTTATTTTGATCGAGTCCTAGAAGCCACCGCCGAAGAGTTTGATTTTTCGGTAGAAACCCCTTGGAAGAAACTCGGTAAAAAAGCCCGCACCGCGGTTTTGTTTGGAACTGGAAATCGTAAAGTTCATGTGAATTACAAGAATCGCTACGGGCGTACTCGTTCTTACAACAGCGCTTTTGAAGGAGTTGTTCCGTGGCTCGAGCGTCGGCACTCAGAGGCGGAAAGTGATCGGGCTCGAGAACTCATTGAAGGTTATATGCGCAAAGTCCCTTGTCCGGCATGCCTTGGCGCCCGACTTAAGCCTGCTTCTCTCGCGGTATCGGTGGCCGATAAAAATCTTTATGAAGTAGGGGAGCTCTCTATTCGTAACGCCGCATCCTTTTTTTCGGCTATAGAACTTTCTGAACGCGATCGGTTAATAGCCGAACAAGTTCTTAAAGAGGTCAATGAGCGATTGCACTTTTTGCTTGATGTCGGCCTTGATTATTTGACCCTGAACCGGACGTCGGGAACTTTGGCCGGTGGAGAAGCGCAGCGGATTCGCCTGGCTTCACAGATTGGCAGTGGACTCGTCGGCGTTCTCTATGTTTTAGACGAACCCTCAATTGGACTTCATCAGAGAGACAATGAGCGCCTTATCGACACTCTCGTGCGACTACGAGATCTTGGCAATACGGTCATTGTGGTTGAACACGACGAAGAGACAATCAAAATTGCTGACTATGTAGTTGATGTAGGACCGGGAGCGGGCGAACACGGGGGCGAGGTCGTTGTTGCCGGAGATTTGGCGGCAGTTTTAGCCGAACCTCGTTCGCTAACCGGGCAGTACCTATCGGGGGCACGCACTATTGCTGTTCCCGAAGTACGCCGTGAGCCCAGTGATTCTTGGCTAACGGTGCGCGATGCCCACGAACACAATCTCCAAGGAATTGATGTGAGATTTCCTCTGGGTTGCTTTGTTGCGGTTACGGGCGTAAGTGGGAGTGGGAAATCAACTCTAGTTAACGACATTCTTTTTCACGCTCTAATGCAAAGAGTTTATCGGTCAAAAGTTGTCCCCGGTCGGCATAAGACAATTGAAGGAGCGGAAAGTCTTGACAAGGTTATAAATATCGACCAATCCCCCATTGGCCGTACACCTCGTTCTAACCCCGCTACCTATACGGGAGTATTCGACAAAGTCCGGAGCCTCTTCGCAGCCACCCAGGAATCCAAGGTGCGAGGCTATTTACCCGGTCGATTCTCGTTCAACGTAAAGGGGGGACGGTGTGACGCTTGTTCGGGCGACGGAACAATCAAGATTGAGATGCACTTCTTGCCCGACGTTTATGTCCCTTGTGAAATATGCAAAGGAGATCGCTATAACCGAGATACTCTAGACATCACTTTCAAAGGTAAAAATATCGCTGAAGTACTGGGACTTTCAATAGAAGATGCTTGCGAGTTTTTTATCAATCAACCGACCATCTCCCGTCAGTTACAAACCTTGGTAGATGTGGGCCTTGGTTACGTACGACTTGGTCAACCGGCACCCACTCTCTCGGGCGGTGAGGCGCAAAGAGTGAAACTTGCTTCCGAACTAGGAAAACGTTCCACTGGTCGCACTATTTATATTCTTGATGAGCCCACTACGGGCTTGCATTTTGAAGATGTCCGCCGGCTTCTTGGAGTACTGCAGCGTTTGGTTGATACTGGCAATACGGTATTAGTCATAGAGCACAATCTCGACGTAATAAAATCTGCCGACTGGTTAGTCGATCTTGGCCCTGACGGAGGTGACGGGGGAGGCTCAGTAGTGGCTGAGGGGACTCCGGAAGATGTGGCTAAAACCACGGGTAGTTACACCGGAAAGTTTCTTGGCGCACTGCTTAATATTTAAGTAATTTCAAGCATTCGCTCAAGAGCGATGCTTGCCCATTTGCTTGTTTTTGGGTCAACGGTTATCTGATTAACGACGTTGCCGTTAACGAGATTTTCTAGAACCCAGGCTAAGTGGGGTTCGTCAATACGAAACATGGTTGCACACGGGCAAATAAGCGGGTCAAGGGAAATAATGGTTTTGTCCGGGTTCTCTTCTGCCAATCTCGCCACCATATGGATTTCAGTACCCACCGCGATTACTGATCCTGGATCAGCGGCAGTCACCCATTCGAGTATGCGTTCTGTAGATCCAGTCCGATCGGCCTGCTCCACAACCTCATGGCTGCACTCAGGATGAACAATAACTTCACCTTCGGGGTATTGGCTTTTGAATTTAGCAATGTGTTCAGGATTGAAACGTTGGTGGACTGTGCAGTGACCTTTCCAAAGTAAAAAAGTTGTGGATTTTATCGTTGCGTCGTCCAGCCCGCCGATGTCGCGATGGGGATTCCACACGTTCATTGAATCAGAGTTAAAACCCATTTTGAATGCTGTATTTCGACCGAGATGTTGATCAGGGAAAAAAAGAACTTTGTCTCCCTTCCCTAAAGCCCACGACAGAATTGCTTCTGCGTTCGAGGAGGTGCAGACTGCCCCACCATGCTGACCGACAAATGCTTTCAGCGCCGCCGATGAGTTCATGTAAGTAATTGGCACGACCCGCTCTACGTCGACTACTCGAGCGAGCTCCGCCCAAGCCTCTTCGACTTGATCGATGTTGGCCATGTCCGCCATCGAGCACCCCGCATTAAGGTCAGGCAGAATAATGGCTTGTTCGTCGGTGGTTAATACATCAGCTGATTCCGCCATGAAGTGAACGCCACAAAAAACGATGTACTTGGTTTTGTCGTGCTCGGCCGCCCATTGAGCCAATTTGAACGAATCTCCACGAAGATCGGCCCAACGAATAACTTCTGGCCTTTGGTAGTGGTGTCCAAGAATGAGCAGGTCGCCTCCGAGAGTTTCGCGCGCGGCAGTGATTCGCGCCGCCAGTTCTTCTGGGGTCGCCAAAGTGTATGAATCAGGCAGAGGAGTCTGTAGTCGCAGCATTGCTCACCCCCGTAAGCAAAACTTGGATAAATCCAAGCAGTCGCCTTGGTTCGAATCCGGTTGCAGCCGGCGAGGACAGCCTGGGCGCCCAGCGCGGGGTTGTCGGCCCCGGATTCGTAGTACTGAATTGCTTTTACCTGAGATACCAGGCTCAGGTAAAGCCAGCATACCGCTAATACGAGCACAAGCGAGTCGGCGGGTAGACGAAATGCTGAGACACTGTAGATGTGAACGATCGCCCACCCGCCAGCACGATTCCGATTGGCCCGGGCTCTTACCAATTCAAAGACCGCGAAGGTCGGATCATCTATGTCGGCAAGGCCCTGAGCATCCGCAGCCGATTGTCTAGTTATTTTGCTAAGCCCGAGAAATTAGCTCCGCGTACCCGCCAGATGATGGCCACTGCTCAGAGCGTGGAGTGGATTGAAGTGCGGAACGAATTAGAGGCTTTGGTACTTGAATTCAATCTCATCAAAACCCATAAACCGCGATTCAATATTGACTTCAAAGACGATAAATCGTACCCGTTCCTTGCGGTGACTACTGATGAAAAATGGCCTCGGGCAGTTGTCATGCGTGAAGCCAAGCGCAAAGGAGTTCGGTATTTCGGGCCTTATGTGCACGCCTACGCAATAAGGGAAACTCTCGATTTGCTTTTACGAACTTTCCCAATCCGAACCTGTAGTGACTCAAAATTAAATCGTCATAAACAAATCGGACAACCGTGTCTTTACGCACACATAGAAAAATGTTCCGCTCCGTGCGTAGACGCAATCACGGAAAAAAAGTATGCCGATTTGGTGAAAGATTTATTAGCTTTTCTTGATGGCGATACTGATCCAGTCACCGAGCGCCTCGAATTGATGATGAACGAGGCGTCTAGCGAACTGGAGTTTGAACGAGCGGCTCGCTTGCGAGATCAGTTGAGCTCAGTAAAGAGCGTCATAGAGCGTCAACAAATGGTGGCCGAAAAAGAAGAAGATTTCGACATGATCGGAATAGAAGAAGATGAGTTGGAAGCATCAGTTCAACTGTTCCATGTTCGGCGAGGAAGGGTAGTGGGGAGAAGAGGAGTGGTGGTCGACAAAGTTGAAGATCTCGACACCAAGGCGTTAATACAAAGACTATTAGAACAACTCTACGGTGACGCTCAACCGGTAGATGTCCCTAGAGAAATATTTGTTCCTTGCCTTCCTTCTGATCACAATCTAACGGTTGAGTTTCTTTCCCAGAAACGGGGAAAACCGGTTGCGATAAAGGCTCCGCAAAGGGGATCAAAACGAGAGCTAATGGAGATGGTCACTCATAATGCTCGCAATGCATTCGTTCAGCATCGGCTGAAGCGATCATCAGATCACAACGCCAGAGCAAAAGCGTTGTCGTCCTTACAATCCGAGATCGGGTTGGAAGAGTCTCCGCTCCGGATCGAGTGTTTTGATATTTCTAACTTGCAAGGAACTCAGATTGTTGCGTCCATGGTCGTAATGGAAGATGGATTGATGAAAAAATCGGAGTATCGGCACTTCAAATTACGCATTGAAAGCCAAGACGATTTCGCGTCGATGGAAGAAGCGCTCACTCGCCGGTTTCGTAAGTACTTAGAGGAACGCGAAGAAGGAGCACGGGTGGGGAAACGGTTTTCGTATCCGCCCAATTTGCTTGTTGTCGATGGTGGCAAAGGGCAACTCAACGTTGCGGTTCGAGTGCTAGAGGATTTAGGCCTTGACGATATTGCTGTCATTTCACTCGCGAAAAAACTGGAGGAGGTCTATGTGCCTGACCGTTCAGAGCCACTGGGCATTGCCCGAGACTCTGAAGCCCTTTATCTCCTCCAGCAGGTACGAGACGAAGCCCACCGTTTTGCTATTACTTATCACCGAAAGTTGAGAGCCAAGGCCGCTACTCGCTCAGAACTTGATGATGTTGTCGGCCTGGGCCCTTCTCGGCGTAGTCGCCTCCTGCGAGACTTTGGCTCGGTTAAAGCCTTGAGAGCCGTTTCGGAACAAGAGATTTTGTCACTGTCGTGGCTCCCTGATGATGTCGGCCGATCGCTCTACGCTCATCTACATCGATCTAAACGAGCGACACGAGGCGATTGAATTATGGCCGTTGATCTAACCATCGTTACCGGGATGTCCGGGGCGGGACGATCGGCGGCGGCTGATGGGCTAGAAGATCTGGGATTTTTCGTGATCGACAATCTCCCTCCTGCTCTTATATCGAAAGTGGCTGAACTGGCCGGCAGCGGCGAGCGGTCTAAGAACTACGCAGTGGTTGTCGACGTCCGCAGTGGATCATTTGTTGATGACCTCGTCGCTGCTTTAGCTGTGGTCCATGAGCAAGGAGTCCGTACTCAGATACTTTTTCTTGATGCATCAGACGATGTTTTGGTCCGCCGGTTTGAGGCAAGTCGCCGCCCGCATCCGTTAGCTGATGCAACTAACGCCGGGGAAGGAACCGGGATTGCTAGTGGAATAGAGCGCGAGAGGGTTTTGCTTGAATCTATAAAAGGTCAATCTGATTTAATCATTGACACCAGCAGCACTAATGTCCAAGAACTTCGCAATCGGGTCCGAGAGGTCTTTGGTGAACCGGGGTCCGATGGGTTGAACGTGAGTCTGGTAACTTTCGGTTTCAAACACGGGGTTCCTCTCGGTGTCGACTTGCTATTCGATTGTCGGTTTTTGCCAAATCCGTACTGGGATGAGCGCCTTCGCCCACTAACGGGAGAAAGCTCAAAAGTAAAGCGAGCGGTCTTGCGCCACGTTGAAGCCAAGGATTTTTTGGCTGAACTAGAGCGAATGCTCGGGACGGTCTTGCCGGCCTACGCTCGAGAAGGCAAATCGCATTTATCGATCGGATTGGGCTGTACGGGAGGACGGCACCGAAGTGTGGTTTTGGCCGGTGAAGTCGCTAAAACACTAAGCGCTTTGGGATATCCGGCCCAGATCCACCATCGCGACATCGAGCGCGATTAGACCGGTAGCCTGCCCGTTATAAGTATTGTTTCTGTTCCCTAAGGAAAGCGGAGAAAGATTGCTATGAGTGTAAAAGTCGGTATCAACGGTTTTGGTCGCATCGGAAGATCTTTTTGTCGAGCCTTGTTAGCTCGGGGCGACTCTGACGTCGAACTGGTCGCAGTCAATGATCCAATGGGCGACGCCGAGACTATGGCCTTTCTCCTCAAGCATGACTCCGTGGGTGGAAAACTTCATCACGACGTAAAACCCTCCGCAGACGGGTTTTCGATCGACGGTAACGAAATCCGCAAACTCGAAGTAATGGACCCGGGCGAAATTCCTTGGGGTCAACATGGTGTCGATGTCGTTATTGAATCGACGGGAGTGTTCACTTCTCGCGACAAAGCGGCTGGTCATTTAAACGGTGGAGCTAAGCGCGTGATCATTTCTGCTCCTAGCAATGATGCTGACGCCACCATTTGCATGGGGGTGAACGACGAGGTTTTTGACCCCGAAAAGCACACGGTTCTGTCTAATGCTTCGTGCACAACCAACTGTCTGGCACCGTTAGCCAAAGTTTTGCACGAAACTTTTGGAATCGAGCGGGGCCTTATGACTACTGTTCACGCTTACACCAGCGATCAGTCTCTTCAAGATCTTTCTAAGCCAACCCGTTCGGGAAAACCCGATTTGCGGCGTATGCGCGCCGCGGCCTTGTCGATTGTCCCGAGCAGCACCGGGGCGGCACGTGCTATTGGCGTAGTTCTACCGGAACTTAAAGGTCGCCTCGATGGAACCGCACTTCGTGTGCCTACTCCTACTGGTTCAATCACCGACCTGTCGGCTGAGCTTGCGATTGAGGCATCAGTAGAAGAAATTAATGCCGCATTCAAATCTGCGGCCGCAGATCCTCGGTATCGAAATGTGTTGACCTACAGCGAGGAGCCACTAGTTTCAGCCGACATTGTCGGTGACCCTGCATCGTGCATTTATTCTGCTCTCGACACTATGGCCAATGGACACTTGGTTAAGGTTTTGGGTTGGTACGACAACGAGTGGGGTTATTCCAATCGTCTCGTTGATCTTGTGGCTTTCGTCGGCCAATAGGGAACGGAGTGCTGCTCCCTCAACTCGAGAATCTCCCTGTAACTACCAAAACTCGGGTATTGGTGCGCGTCGATAGCAATGTTCCGATGCATAACAATGAAGTAACTGATGATCTGCGTCTAAGTACAGTTTTACCCACGATTCGGTGGCTTCAAGACCAAGGAGCAGTTGTAATTCTTGCCGGTCATCTTGGCCGCCCCAAAGGACAGGTCGATTATCACTACGACCCGTCTGACCCGCTATCGATTAATCCGGTAGCGCAACGCTTAGCTACTTTGCTCGAATCTCCGGTTACGGTTTTACCAGGAATAACTGGTGAAGCAATTCAAAAAAAAATAACGCAAAGCGATCTTGGGTCAGTTTTAATGTTGGAAAATCTCCGATTCGATGCGGGCGAAACTGCTAATTCACCAGCGTTCTCTGCGGGCTTATCGGCCCTAGCCGACGTATACGTCAACGAGGCCTTTGGAGCATCTCACCGCACCCACGCCTCAATTGTCGGTCCGCCGCGTGAGTTAGTGAGCGCGGCGGGTTATCTTCTTGAGCAAGAAGTAGCGCAACTAAGTGAAATGATAGGTAAACCTAAGCGGCCTTTTGTGGCGATACTCGGAGGGTCAAAAGTCAGCGACAAGCTTGGTGTCATTAAGGCATTGCTTGAACGGTGCGATTTAATTTTAGTGGGTGGGGCGATGGCTTTCACTTTTGCGGTTGCTAATGGCGGCCAAGTTGGAGGTTCGCTTGTAGAGTCAGACATGGTAGATAAATGCCGAGAGTTGTTGCTGAGCGGTAAAATCGAAATTCCTACCGACGTGGTCGCGGCTCAAACGATGAGCGAAGATGCTGAGGTAGGTATTTTTCCGGTCGACTCAATACCTGACGAGATGAGTGGGTTTGACATTGGCCCAGATACGGTTCAGTCTTTTTCTGATCGTATAGCCCAGGCCCAAACCGTTCTGTGGAACGGTCCGATGGGGGTTTTTGAAATTCCCCTTTTCGCGAGTGGAACCCGAGGCGTAGCCGAAGCGGTCGCTAGTTGTGCTGGTCGCACGGTGGTAGGTGGAGGCGACAGTGCCGCGGCGGTACGGCAGATGGGTCTAGCCGAGCGAATCGATTATGTCAGTACGGGCGGAGGAGCTTCATTAGAGTTTTTGGAAAAAGGTGACTTGCCTGGGTTGGTCGCCCTGCGCAATGCACCCACCAGCACTTAGTGATTTATCAACGATTGATGAGGAGAAATTTAAGTGGCTATTTTAACTGAATCTGAAAATATTGCCCCTCGGCGGCCGATTATGGCGGCCAACTGGAAAATGCATCACGATCATCTAGTGGCTATTCAGGTTCTGCAAAAGTTGTCTTATCGATTACAGAAAACTGATTTTGAAGACTCAGATGTAGTCGTATGCGCTCCGTTCACTGATTTGCGAACTTTGCGAACTTTGATTGAAGCGGACAAAATTCCAGTTTTTCTTGGCGCGCAAAACTGTCACTGGGAAAAAAGCGGAGCGTTTACTGGTGAGGTCAGTGTTCCTATGCTTAGCAAATTAGGGGTCACTTATGTAATAGTCGGACACTCTGAACGCCGCCAATTTTTTGGAGAAACTGATGAGACAGTGAATTTAAAAACTAAAGCTGTCTTGGCTGGAGAAATGAATCCAATTATTTGTGTGGGAGAAACGCTCGACGAGCGTGAACAGGGGCGAACCAATGAGCGCGTTGCTGCACAAACTCGAGCGGCATTTGCGGGAGTCAAATCAGTCGATGCCGAGCGTTGCGTGATGGCTTATGAGCCAATTTGGGCAATAGGGACTGGGCATACTGCCACCAGCGAGGATGCCAACACCACGATCGGGGAGATCCGGAGGGTCTTGCGAGATGTAGTGGGTTCTAGTGCTGACGTAATTCGTATTCAGTACGGCGGGAGCGTGAAGCCAGGCAATATTGCCGATTTGATGGCGATGCCAGAAATTGATGGCGCTTTAGTCGGAGGAGCCTCGCTCGATCCTGATGATTTCTACCGCATCGTGGCCTACCGAGCGTGACTTTCACCAACTATTGGCACTAGTATTTAGTCGTGATAATGAATGCAGTTCTCATCGGGTTAACTGTTTTGTCAGCGCTGGTCATGATTTTTCTTGTACTGCTGCACTCGGGTCGAGGAGGTGGTCTCTCGGACATGTTTGGTGGTGGCCAGCTCGGGGGATCAACCGCTGGGTCGACTGTGGTGGAGCGCAACCTTGATCGCCTCACCGTCATCACCGCAGTAATTTTTGCTTTTGTTACTGTCATTTTGGCTATTCGTTTGCAGCCGGCGTAAAACCAAAGCGGCTCGAACGGGCCGAGGAAAATTAGGGGGGGAATGAAAGTTTCTGGTGGAGTACGTTCCTTTTTCTGTCTAGTCCTAGGGCTAGCTCTGCTCGGCGGGGTCTGGGCAAGCACCACTGCTGGAGCGAGCGCTAGGGAACAAAGCACCCCAGGGACACTAAAGATTGCCGCGGAACAAGAGCCCAGTTGCATGGACTGGATCGGCAGTTGCGCGGGTTCCTCGTGGGGCATATGGGCCGCTGGAATAGAGACTCTTCCGCAGGCACTTACGGTAACCCCTGCGGGCGACTACATCCCTAGCTCGGTTCTTGCGGGAGAACCGATACTAGAGATTGGCTCGCCACAAAAAATTACTTACAACATAAATGCTGCGGCGGTCTGGAGTGACAACACGCCCATTACCTCAACTGATTTTGAATATACATGGAAACAAATTACTACCGGTAAAGATATCTACGATAAAACTGGCTACGAAGACATTGCCTCAATCGATACGACTGATCCCAAAGTCGCGGTGGTGACGTTCTCTGAGCCTTTTTCTGGTTGGCGTGACCTTTTTGGCGGTTTTAGCTTTATTCTTCCCAGTCACTTACTTGAAGGTAAAAACCGAGCCAAAATAATGAAAGATGGCTACTCGTTCTCAGGTGGGCCGTGGAAACTCGAGGGCGGTAAAAGTGGTTGGAAAAAAACTAAAAGCATTACCTTGGTTCCTAACCAAAATTACTGGGGAGACAAGCCACTAATCGGAACAGTAATTTTCCAATTTATTACTGAGTCGGCCTCTGAGATTCAAGCAGTTAAATCTGGGCAAGTATCTAGCGCTTACCCCCAACCACAAATTGGAGCACTTGATCAACTGTCAGAAAACCCCGAACTCAAGTACGAAGTTTCTTTTGGGAGCGTTTTTGAAGCGTTTTGGCTTAATGCTAAGGCGTTTCCGATGGATAGCCTAGCGGTACGAAAATCACTTATTTATGCGACTGATCGTCAAGCCATTGTTGATGAGATCGTCAAGCCTTCAGTCAACGAAGGTCGAGTTCTCCAGAGTTTCATTGTTCCGACTTTTCCGCAGTACTACGAACCCGCATTTTCTATTTATGGAACTAGTGCAAACCTCAGCAAGGTCAATGAACTAATGACTGCGGACGGCTGGAAAAAAGGTAGTGACGAAATCTGGGCAAAAGGTGGTCGTAAGGCCGAATTCGATGTGCAGACCACTGCGGGTAATGAGGCCCGAGAACTCACTGAGCAGCTATGGCAAAGCCAGTTGGCTCAAGCAGGATTTAAGGTGACAATCAAGAATCCATCCGCGGACGTATTGTTTGGCATAAATGGACCTAAGGGTCGTTTTTCTGCCGCTCTGTACGCTCAGGTTGGGACACCCGATCCGTCGCTGTGTGGAATTTTCTGTTCCGCAAATATACCTACTAAGAAAAACGGTTTCGTAGGCAATAACTGGACTCGGCTTACGAGCGCGGCCATTGACACTCCGTGGACTGCGGTTGATTCCGAACTGGACAGAACGGCTAGAACGATTTCTGTCAAAGAGGGGCAAAATGCTCTGGCGGCCGAAGCAGTTTCTATTCCGCTCTACCAAAAACCCAATATTTTTGTCTGGAATACGGCTCAGATCGGTGGACCGCTGCAAGACAATCCCACTTTGGGTCCATTTTTCAATCTGAACCTCTGGTACTTGAAATAAAACCTAAATCGTTTTGATGGTCAGTATCTCGGAGTGACGCGCTATGTCGGGCGGAGGATCTTAGCTGCCATCCCAGTACTTCTACTGGCTTCGTTATTAGTCTTCGTTTTAGTGCGCCAGTTTGGGGCCGACCCCGCCCGTACTCGCTGTCAACAGTCGCGTGATTTGAAATGTCTAGCGCGGACTCGAGTTCAGTTGGGTCTTGACCGACCACTCCCAGTTCAGTACGTCGATTTTATGGGCGACTTCGTTCAAGGCGATTGGGGAACAAGTGAACGAACCGACCAGTCGGTGGCGGAGTCAATTGGCATCGCCCTGGGGGAAACTGCTCAGTTAGCGTTTTGGGGAGTCGCTTTTTCTAGCGTTGTGGCAATTTCAGTAGGGGTTTATTCGGCCAACAAAGCCTATTCACCCGGCGACTACTTTTTTACCGGTTTGGCGTTTGCCGGGATAGCGATGCCGACTTTCTGGTTCGGGCTTATTTGTATTAATTATCTGACTTTTCACTTAAAAGAGCTATTGAATACCAATGAAGTGATTTTTTTCTCCATCCCTAACGCTACCGGTCACGGGGCTATCAACGGTTTTCGTGAATTAGCGCTGCCGGTTTTAGTACTTTCGGTGCAACTAGTGGCCGGGTGGAGTCGATACCAAAGATCATCAATGCTTGATGAACTGGATTCTGATTATATTCGTACCGCTCGATCCAAAGGGCTGACTCGGCGAAGGGTGGTTTGGAAACACGGACTACGCAATTCATTAGGTGCGCTAGTTACAGTTATTGCTATTGATGCGGGAGCCTTGTTTGGTGGGCTTATCGTCACCGAACGAGTTTTTTCGCGGCCAGGGATGGGAACGCTGTTTTTAAATGCGTTAGGTAATGGAGACTCGGCAGTTTTAATACCGTGGATGATTGTTACTGGAGTTTTTATCATTATTTTTAACCTTTTTGCCGACATCCTTTACGGAGTGCTAGATCCTCGGGTGCGAGTGGCATGAGTTCTTTTGATGAGCATCGCCAAATCCGTGAGTCGGGAGCCGCTATAGCCGGTTCGGTCGGTAGCACCGCTTTAATTGACGAAGCGACGAGTGAATTAGTTATTGTCCGTTCGCAGTGGCGATCAGTTGCTCGTCGGTTTTTCCATCATCGGGTAGCAACTTTGGCCTTACTGATATTCATTTTGTTGGCTCTAGCCGCTCTAGGGGCCAGTTTTATTTCTCCCTACGACCCCAACCCTCCGCTCACCGCCTCGGTCTTATCATCCGCGCGCGAGTCTCCTTCCGCCCAGCATTTATTTGGTACCGACAAACTAGGCCGCGATCAACTCAGCCGAATACTGGTTGCTCTGGGGCAGTCGCTTCAAGTGGGTTTAGGGGTGGCACTGTTATCTACCATTATCGGGGTCACGGTAGGATCACTGGCCGGTTTTTATCGCGGTTGGATTGATGCTCTCTTGATGCGCTTCACGGATCTGTTTTTAGTGCTGCCGGCTCTAGCGGTATTGCTGATAGCCGCCAAAAATCCCGAGCCGAGTTTTTTTGGCCTATTCGATTTGCCGCCCGCCACCTCAACCGAAGGGATGATTTTGCTGTTAGCAGCACTCGGCTGGATGCCTATGGCTCGCATCGTCCGGGGCGAGTACTTGTCGTTACGGGAGCGAGAATTCGTAGAAGCGGCTCGGGCGGCGGGGGCGGGCGGCCCGAGAATAATTTTACGCCATCTTTTACCCAACTCTGTCGGGCCAATTGTGGTGTTTGCCACTCTTGAAGTCGGGCTCGCCATTCTGACTGAAGCAACCCTGTCGTTTTTGGGGGCTGGGGTTCAAATACCGGCTATTTCTTTGGGAAATCTCATAGCGGACGCGGAAGACACAGTAGGTACAGATTTGGCTTATCTAATCCTTTTCCCGGGTTTAGTTCTTTTTCTTATTGTTTTGTGCGCCAATTTTATTGGTGATGGTTTACGAGACGCCCTAGACCCTCGAGCGCGCAAATGACAATAATCAGCGAGACTCCAACCCCACTTCTAGTAGTTGATGATCTGGCAGTTGAATTTGCTACTTCGTCTGGGGCGGTTCACGCGGTAAACGGGATCAGTTTCACGGTGGCGGCGGGTGAAACGGTGGCGATAGTGGGTGAGTCGGGTTCAGGAAAGAGTGTTTCGGCGTTAGCGATTATGGGCTTAATCCCACCGCCTGGTCATCAAACTCACGGAGCAGTCAGATTCGCGCGCCAGACATTAACCGATATGCCAGATCGGCATTATCGAACTCTGCGCGGTCGAAACATAGCAATGATTTTTCAGGATCCACTTTCGTCGCTTAATCCCGCCTTCCGAGTAGGAGATCAAATCGTAGAGGCCATGACTACTCACGGAACCGCGAAAGCCGAAGCGCGTACGCGTGCTATTGAACTAATGGATTTAGTTGGTATCGCCAACGCGCCCCTCCGAGCGCGCGATTTTCCCCATCAGTTCTCAGGTGGCATGCGACAACGAGTAATGATTGCTATGGCTATCGCCAACCGACCGCAACTGCTTATCGCTGACGAACCGACTACGGCTCTTGATGTAACTATCCAAGCGCAGGTTCTTGACGTTTTGCAAGCAGCCAAGAAAGATACCGATGCCGCTCTTTTGCTTATTACTCATGATCTTGGAGTAGTAGCAGGCATGGCGGATCGAGTACTGGTCATGTACGCCGGACGAATAATTGAACAAGGATCGGTAGATGAGGTTTTAATTAACCCCATTCATCCCTACACTCGCGGTCTTTTGGCCGCTCTTCCTAGTCTCCACACCAACAGTCGGGCACCGTTGCCGACCATTGCGGGGGTGCCACCAAATTTATTATCTGATCGTGAAGCCTGCGCCCTTGCTCCCCGATGCGAGTTTGCTATTGACGTATGCCGATCATCTCGTCCACTGCTGGAAGCAGTCAGTAGTGGACGAGAGAGTCACCAAGCTGCGTGTTTTCGTGCGCACGATATGGCTGTTCTTAAGGTGGACAAATAATGGCGTTGCTTGAAATAGAAAATCTAACTAAGGATTTTGATGCCCCGACAAGTTATTTTGGATCGGGCCCCAAGCGGGGTCAACCGGGAGCACTGATCAGGGCAGTCGATAATGTGAGCTTAGAGATTTCCTCGGGAGAGACGCTAGGGGTGGTAGGAGAGTCGGGCTGCGGGAAGTCGACGCTAGGGCGAATGATTCTTAGACTTATCGATCCCACTAGCGGAGTCATTCGCTTCAACGGTCAAGAGATTCAAAACTTACAGGGTCGGGCGTTGCGCAATATTCGCCAACGAATACAAATAGTTTTTCAGGATCCGTTCTCCTCACTGGACCCCCGTATGCGAGTTCAAGAGATTTTGGCTGAACCGTTAATCGTTCAGGGGCAAAAACGTAACGCTGCTAAACGAATATCTGAATTACTTACTATGGTCGGGCTTGATCCCGCTTTCGGGGCTCGTTACCCCCACGAATTTTCGGGGGGCCAACGGCAGCGCATAGGGATTGCCCGGGCGTTAGCACTTAACCCTGATCTAGTAGTACTCGATGAACCGGTATCGGCACTGGATGTTTCTATTCAGGCCCAGGTGCTGAATCTGCTCTCTGAACTACAGAATAATCTAGGAGTGGCGTTTTTGTTTATCGCTCACGATCTTGCGGTAGTGCACCATATTTCTGATCGTATTGCGGTGATGTATTTAGGTCGGGTAATCGAAACCGGGACGGCCAATCAAATTTATTCTGATCCGCAGCACCCCTACACCAAAGCGCTGCTATCAGCTGTACCTGATCCAAACCCACAAAAAGAGCGCAAACGTGAGCGCATTGTTTTGTCGGGAGATCTTCCGAGTTCGTCGGCTCCACCTAGTGGCTGCACTTTCCGCACCCGGTGCTGGCTGGCTGAAGACATTTGCACAGCCCAGATACCGCTCTTGGTTATGAATCCCAACGGCCGTCAAGTGGCTTGCCATTTAGTTAACGCGCGCTCGAGTAGCGACTAAGATTTCGTGTTCGGTCGGAGTGGCGGAATTGGCATACGCGCTAGACTAAGGATCTAGTGCCCGAAAGGGCGTGGGGGTTCAAGTCCCCCCTCCGACACCAAAAAGATCGCCACTAAATAAACTCCAGGCCGGCGTACTCACCCGATTCTCGCCACTGGTCAATGTATTCAAAATACGCAATGGGCCCCTCGGGGTAACCAATAGAGTTTCGACGTTCACGAACACCGATGGGTTGGCCTTCGTTGTTGTAGTAGCCCGGGGTGCAGTTGGAATCACCAAAAACAGAACCGGTGTTAGTTTCCAACAGTGCGACCCAAGCGTCTTGGGCGGCTGCACTTGCCTCAACTGTTTTATAGTTATTTTCTATTGTGGAAGCAATGATTTGGGCGATAGTGGTCCCAGATTCAACAAAGTTTTGGGGAATATTTGATATCAAATTAGCCCCTTGCGTGATACCCAAAATAAATAAGTTAGGAAAACCATGGCTATGGATTCCGTGCAAAGTGCGCATTCCTTCGTGCCAATGTTCAGACAGAGTGAGGCCGTTCCGGCCAGTAGTCTCAAAGCCCGATCTGCGGGCATAATCAGTGCCAACCTCAAATCCCGAAGCGAAAATCAAGCAATCTAGATCGAAATGCTCGTCTTCCACCCAGACCCCTAGAGCATCGATACGGGTCACACCCTTACCGTCAGTATCTATGAGATGGACGTTGGGTTTGTTGAAAGCCTGGAGGTATTCATCGTGAAAACATGGCCTTTTACAGAGTTGGCGATACCAGGGTTTAAGCGCTTCAGCAGTTTTTGGGTTGCGGACGATTTTATCTACTCGAACTCGTATCTCATCCATTTTCTCGTCGTCGCTAGCTTCGTAGGCCTGAAGAAAAGACTCGGGGGTGAATTCACTTCCCGCAGTTAAGAGGTCTACTAGTCGGTCCCTAATCCGCTGCGATATATCAGTCCAGCCATCTTTGACCAAGTCCTCATCAGCAAAGCCACCCGTCTGCAGGATGGCAAAGTTCATCATCCATTTTTTTTGCCAACCCGAGTCCAACCCTGCAAACCACTTAGGGTCAATATCTTGATTATTGCGTACGTCGATAGACGAGGGCGTGCGTTGGAAAACGAATAGATCGTGAGCACTAGCAGCTAACGGCGATACGCACTGTACGGCAGTTGCTCCAGTGCCGATTATTCCTACTCGCTTATTGCCTAGATGGGTCATGGCTGCGCCGGTCGCGTCACCACCGGTGTATTCGTAGTCCCATCGGCTGGTATGGAAAGCATGACCTGCGAATGAATCAATTCCGGGAATCCCTGGGAGTTTGGGACGATGAAGCGGTCCGGTTCCCATAGCAACGAATTGAGCCCGTATTTTGTCGCCCCGATCAGTAGTGATCACCCAGCGAGAATCGTCTTCGTCCCATTCCACCCGGGTGATGCCGGTAGAAAGTAAGGCGTTCTCGTAGAGGCCGAAGGTCGTAGCAATTTTTTGCGCGTGAGCGTATATCTCGGGGGCCCGAACGTATTTAGCCGACGGGACGGTCCCAGTTTCTTCTAATAAAGGTAGATAAATCATCGCCGCGGTATCGCACATTGCTCCGGGGTAGCGATTCCAATACCAAACCCCACCGACGTCGCCCGCTTTGTCGATAATGCGGATGTCGTTGACCCCTTGCTGCTTCAGTCGCGCCCCAGTAACCAAGCCGGCAAAACCGCCACCAATGATTACGACGGTTACTTCGTCGCTAACTGGTTTTCGTTCTTCGACCGTGGTGTAGGGATCAAGAAGCAGATTAGAAAAACGCCCAAAAGGCTCTTGGTATTGAGCATTACCGTCAGGCCGAATGCGTTTATCGCGTTCTTGTCGATATTTTTCTCGCCGCTCGTCAGTCGTAAGTGGGATTTGAGTCAAAGTTTTCTCAGCCGTTACTTAGTCTCTGTGCCGAGTGGTTACTAGCAGCCACGCTTTTCGAGAGCGTAAGAGATTACTGCTCTATCACCAAGCGCATTTTTAGTCGCCAAGTTGTAGGCCTCTTCACCGGGCCCAGGGTAGGGGGTTGAAGACGCTAGAGCTGCGTCAACCAGTTTTCCCAGTTGAGAGATGTTGGCTAGCGATTTTTTTACTGTCGAAAAGCCTAACTGGGTCGTCTTGACCGACTTGAGAACTTTAAGAGTTTTAGCGTTGGCTTGCAGTTTTATCCCGTCGAGGGTTCCACCGAGAGGGTCTCGAGCAGTAGTGGCCCAAGCGCTAGCAGAATTCAGGAACAGTAGTTTTTGATACTGGAAACCTACGTCGGTAGCAGCATCTTTGGCTTTGGTGCAATCAATTTTTGATTTACTGGGGCGGCTTGCCTCTTGAGCGCTTTGGGCACCAGTTGCTATCACAAGTAAAAACCCTATCGAGATCAAACTTGCTGCCATTATTCGCATTGTTTTCATATCTTGATTCTAGCCCCATTCGATAAAGTAACTAGCGATTGGTAAACCCATCTTTTTTCGGTGTTACTAGAGGGGCAGAAAATTTACCTTGGTCAGACCACCCTCGAGCCTTGATGCGGTAAGTGCCAGAGATTCGAGTCTTGCTCAGCGATCTAATTTTAATTTCTCCCCAGTCGTTATTGGTTTGATGCGTTATTTGAGTCGCCCCTTCAAGGTTATGGAGATTAGGCGATGTCTCCATGGCTGACTTGGTAGTCAACGTCTTGCTAAGAGGTCCACTAGGCCCATCTACGATAATTTTTTTCCGGGTGTAGTCCTTGTTGCTGTCGCTGCGGGAGGGCTGGAGATCCTGGAGTCCATCAAACACTTGGTCGTCTACTTGGTCAATAAAATTGTCATCATCACTAAGATTGACTTTATATTTTTTCTTGTAATCCTGAATGATTTCTTTAGTTAATCTTTGCGCTACCGCTACTTCGCCTCGGTAAGTTCCAGTAGCGGGAAAGCCGTTTTTCTTAGTGGGACCAAGAGTAAAAGTTAAGTAGTAGTCATCATCGGTAGGGACGTCTTCTTCGATGGAAAAAAACGATGACGGTTTATCTTTGAATTTAAAAGTCGATAGGTATACCTGAACATTGCCCCATCCGTCGCGTACGGCAATCGGGTGAGAGGGTTTTTTCTTGCTTGACCATTCGGGTCTGTCGGAAAACGCTTCGACTACAGGATCTTGTGGGGTAGAGGCACGAGCCGCAGTAAAACTAACGGGGGTTGCTCTCATCGGGGTCAAAGCGAGCACGGCAACGGTGACCCCAAGAAGAGGGACCAGCCGCAGCCAATTTTTACTGTTCAACTTTTTCGTCACCATGGTATAACTCTAGGATAAAGATATTGCCCAAAGAAGGGTCATTATGAATGAACCTATCCATCTAAATAACCACCATCGAGAAACACTGAAGAAGATATTTTCTCATCCGACCAATCACAACGTTGAGTGGGTCAAGGCCGAATCATTGTTGTCCTCGGTAGGGACGGTTCATGGAGAGCACAACGGTCACGTAAAAATAACCGTAGGGGAGCGCAACGAGACCCTTCATCGCCCTCGTCATAAAGATATAGATCCAGAGATGGTCGTGTTGTTGCGCAAAATGCTCACCGAAGCCGGTATCACCCCCGACACCATTGAGAAGTCGGGTAAATAAGCGTTGACCGGAGTTCTCGCGGGCAAACGCGTTTTAGTCATTGGAGCTTCTGCGGGGATTGGTCAAGCTTTTGCCGAACGGGCGGTGCGTGAAGACGCTCAAGTGGTGCTCGTCGCCCGCCGAGCGGACAAATTAGCGGAAACCGTCAGCCGAGCGGGTGGAGGAACGGCAATAGTCGGCGACGTTAGTGCCGAGGGTGATCCAGCAAAGGTGGTTGCCCAGGCCAGTGAAGAATTAGGTTCACTGGACCTGGTTTACTTCGCGGTGGGTTACGCGACTCTAGGGTCGTTATTGGATACTACGGCCAAGCAATGGAGGGAAGTATTCGAAACTAATGTTTTGGGGTTACACGAAACGCTGCGAGCGGCAGTTCCGGTCATGGCCCCCAATGCAATTGCGGCCGTCATTTCATCAGAAATAATCAGCCACCCTCGCCCTGGTTTGGCTACGTATAGTTCCAGCAAGGCCGCGGTTGAAGATGCACTTCGACTTTGGCAAATTGAACATCCAGAAGTCAGATTTTCTTGCCTTAGGGTGGGTGCGACTCAGCCGACGGAGTTCGGTAGCAATTTCGACCCCGAGGTTTTGGGCGAAATGATGGAAAAATGGACTCACCGAGGGCTAAGCCAAGAACGCTTTATGGACACTCAAGAGGTAGCGCATTTTTGTGCGGTGGTCTACGGAGCAGCCCTGAGCCTTCCGAGCCTAAACATTGAGTACATATCTTTGCGTTCACCTTCACCCGTTATTGGCACCACAACATAAAACTCCAATTTCACCCTCGAACGGCGTAGCCTGTCTAGTTGATGGCAAAGTTACTTAGAGGACTAAAGGTCATTCCGGGGAAAACTCCCCGATTAGGGACGCGCAAAACTGACAATCTCTTAGGTCTCGATAGCCGCGATGACGCCCGACCTTTTTTGGCTGACTCGATTTCGGCCATGCAAAAATTGCAAGGCCGTTTAGGGGCCGAGGGCGAAAGAAGCGTGTTATTGATCATTCAGGGCATGGATGCCTCGGGGAAAGACGGGTTAATCCGACAAGTCTTTACCGGAGTCAATCCACAAGGGTGTTCGGTGTGGTCATTCAAAGCACCTACTTCTGACGATTATGCCCATGATTACTTACGCCGCGTCTCTATGCAGTTGCCGAGAAGGGGGAATATCGGGATATTCAATCGTTCCCACTACGAAGATTTGGTGACCGCTCGGGTGATCGATGTGATTGACGACGATCGTCTGGAAAAACGAATTGGTCACGTTCGAAATTTTGAGAAAATGCTCAACGACGAAGGCACAAAGGTCGTGAAAGTATTTCTTCATATTTCGAAAGACGAACAGCTCAAACGGCTGAAAGCTCGAGTCGACAAGCCCGAAAAGCACTGGAAATTTGAGCCCTCAGATCTCGTGGCCCGCAAATCGTGGGATGAGTACGAGCGCTGGTACGAGCACGTGATGAAAGCCACTTCGACCGAATGGGCTCCGTGGTACGTAATTCCCTCTGATAACAAGTGGGTGCGAGACGCGGCGGTGGCAGATTTGCTAGTAGACACACTCTTTGAGATGGACCCTCAGCCCCCAACGCTAGAAATAGATCCTAAGAGTATTGAGTTCGAAGAGGTCCTTGAGGTGGATTGAGCTAGAAAAAACCGCACCGTTGCGGAGTTTTAGAAAATATCCCCCCCATACTAGATATTGGGTCGTGTTTGTGGTAGCCTTTAAAGTCACTTAGAGAGAGATTGGTAATGGATAAGAAATCAAACACCAAACCAGCAACAGCCAAAAAGCGCCGACCGGCTTCGTCGGCTAAGTCGAACGTCTGTGTCATGCCGGCCTGCAGCGCAACGCGCACTCGGGGCAAGGTTTACTGCGTTACTCACGCACCCGTGGCTCGGGAACGCATTCGAGTCGCCGCGGGCGAATCGGCTTGGGCCTAAGCCTACGAACGTTTTCCTTCGGGAAAACTAATTTCTAGAGGAACATCAGGAGATAAATCGGTATTAATTTCCACTGTTGTGCCGTGATTGTCGTTTTGACACACCAAGGCCACGCCCTTACTGGTGGCAGTTTCGGACTTGATCCCAGTAAACGTCAACGACCGTAAGTGGTTTACCGGCCCGCGCACCAACGCGTGGACGGAGTCGGGACTGGCGGTATAACGAATTTCGAGCCCGGATTCGTCGCTTCCCTCGGCTACTGACCACGGTTGGGTGTCAAATAGGGCATCTTTTGCTTCAGCAGTGAAGTCTTGGAGCCAACCCAACCGTTCAACTTGGGGCTCCGGGATCTGAGCGTCTTCACCGCGAGGCCCAATGTTTATGAGCAGATTCCCTCCTTTGGCCACTATGTCGGAGAAAGACCATAGGAGATCTTGGCGGGTTATAAAATCTTCCGGTCGCGACGCTCGGTTGTAGCCAAAGCTGTGATCCATTCCCCGCACACATTCCCAAGGAACGCTCTGGATCTCATCGTAGGTGGTGTACTCGGGGGTACGCACGTCAAAAAATTCGGGCTTTGGTGGCACTAAACCGGCCTCTTTTTTTGCTGACTTAGCGGCCGCGTTATTAATAATTTTACGAACAAATTTATAACGCGCCATTTTCCATAATGGTGACCAACAGAGGAAGCGATCATTTATGACTCCGTCTGGTACCGCTTGGTAGTAATACTCAAGAATCGGGATCAGTTCTTCACGAGGCGCAGGCCAACAAATATCGTTCCATAATACGCTGGGTTGATAACGGTCGATTAATTCGCGCACCTGAGCAGCGGCGTACTCAGGGTATTCCCCTCGGGGCACGGCTAGTGGGACATCACCAAACGATCCGATGGGGTGATCGTTCCAAGTCGCATCGAATCCGCCGGAATAGTAAAGACCAAATTTCATTCCTGCTTGACGTACGGCAGAAGCGAGTTCTCCAACCACATCTCGAGAACTATTCCAGTTGGGACGGTGGGGGTTAGGGACGGCTGAAGGCCAAAGGCAGTAGCCCTCCATATGCTTGGCGACTAGCACTACGTAACGAGCACCGGTGGCCGCAAATCGACTAGCCCACTCAACCGGATCCCAATGGGCTAGCCCAGCTTCCCATTCGGGCCCAAAATCGCTAAAAGGTTTCTGGCCGTAAGTTGCGGCGTGGTGATTAGCGACGGTGCTGCCGGGAAAGCGCAGCGAGTTCTCGTACCATTCGCTGTAGGGCGATTCGGCAAAACCGTGGGGGTTTTTTACTTCTTCACCCACGACCATGTTGTAGCCCGTAGGCGCAAAAGCGGGTATTGACGCCGGAGTCCAATGAATAAAAATCCCCAGTTTGGCCGCTCGCCACCATGAAGGAGCCTGATGATTTTGCAGCGCCTCGGCCGATTTTTTTAGCGCGCTTTTTGTGCTGGCCATAACTGCCTTTCGCTTTTCTGACCCGCTAGTGGATTGCGATCGGGAGGATTATTTAGTGGTGCAACTCAATTAAGAATTTGCTCGTGATCTAACAAGACTTTGGCCATAATATCGGCGGCCTCTTCGAGTATTTCGGGCCCATGGTCAACCATCAAACTGAGACGAATTAGTCCAGCATCTTTAGTCACGGCTGGGGGCAAGACCGGGTTGACGAAAACTCCGCGGTCAAGGAGGTCGCCCGCCAACAAAACCGTCGATACTTCGTCGAAACGCTTCAGCGGAATAGTGATGATGGCGCTCTCTACTGGGCTAGTTGGTACATTTCGCTCGTGAAGCATAGAGACAAATTGAGAAACATTGGCGCGCAACTGAGCGGGTCGTTCGGGTTCCGCTACGAGAATTCGTAACGCGGCCAGCGCTGCTGCCACCGACCCCGGGGTATTCGATGCGGTGAAAATCAAAGTGTCGGAAGTGAGAGTCAAAAGTTCTATCGCATCTGCCGGACCCATTAGTGCTCCACCGCAAGACCCGAGAGTTTTAGAGAAAGTAATGGTGAATAAATCGATTTCGTCAAGAACGCCGTAATGCTCAGCTGCCCCTAGGCCTCGCTCGCCGAGAACACCCAGTCCGTGGGCTTCATCGTCGAGCAGGAAAGTATTAGGGATTGACCGACACAACTTTGCCATCTCTGCGAGCGGGGCAGTGTCTCCACTCATAGAATAAACCCCGTCCACCACCACTCCTTTACCGGCTTGTTCAGGGAGAGAGGTGAGGATTTTTTCTAGGTGCTCAATGTCGTTGTGACGGAATCGTTTCATGACTGAGCCCGAAAGTTGAATTCCGGTCAAAAGGGAGTTGTGAATTTCCTTGTCGGCCACGGCGTAGTCTTTTTTACCCAAAAACCCCGCAATCGCACTTAAGTTGGAAACGTAACCGGTGGAAAAAACGAGGGCTGATTCAGTCCCGTAAAAGTCTGCGAGCTCAGACTCAAGTTCTTTGTGGAGATCTAGAGTCCCGTTGAGCAAACGACTCCCAGTTACCCCCGACCCAAATTTTCTCGTGGCGGCAATAGTGGCCTCGACCACCTCGGGGTGATACGAAAGACTGAGGTAGTTGTTGGAGCCAAAGTTAATGGCCTCTTTGCCCGCTATCTTGATCCGCGGTTCCGACGCGCTCTGTACGGTCTTGTAGTAAGGCCAGTAGCCCGCATCTTTAGCCATACGGTAGGGGGCTATGCGAGGGAAAGCGTCAAGACGCTCGGAGAAATAGCTCATTTATCTATCGTTAGTTAAGAAGGCTCGTTTATTTGCTCGGGCAAGTCGGCGCGAGCGAGGTTGGCCGCTTCAACTTCAGAAGAGTCACCGTTTAGTACCCCGCCGGGAATCGTTGTCACCGTCAACCCCGACCCCTCTGGGTCTTCAATGATCTGTTTGAAGCGGCGTAAAGCGTAACAGGCGGCTAATCCGTCGTCGGCGCGCTCGTCGAAAGTAAAAGACACTTCCATTGCCCGGCGCCGGTCGGGGCCACTAGTGGGACTACCCGCGGCAGTGGTGGGGCGGCCGACAACGCAAAATGCTCCACAAGTTCCGTATTCGTAGAGATGATGAGTTATGGCCGGTAGCCCTAAGCTCGCGAGGTTGGCAAAAAAGGCCGAGCAGTACATTGGATCATTTTCTATATAAGAACGGGGGAGCATACCGACTCGATCTAGTCCGCGCACTCCCGCCATTAGCAACCGACGGATGAACCCGGGGAAAATAAAGAGCAATCCCAGTTCGCGTTCAACGTGAGGACGGCTCCCGTCTTTGTAGGCCGCTTGAGTTTTGGCCATTCCCTCAACCATTTCCCCAAAAGATCCATCGGTATCAAATCGACGCTTCACGACAAATAGGGGTGACCCAGTTTCGAGCTTCTGCTTCACCGCGTAAGAAAACCAGATGCCCTTACGGTCGTAAATTCGCCCACCGGCTACAAATCGATTTATCGATGGCACGCGAGTGAAAGTTTCTCTCAATCCCCATACCGCGAGGTGGAAAATGTCTATTCGGAGACCGGGGTTGGCTTGGTTCCATTTGCGAATAAAGGCGTCGGAGTGAGCAAGATCCATTTCCATAATCATCGAAGTAGCCGATTCGGTGCGGCCCCTCATCATGTAAGGCATGATGCGACGAGTGCGCGGCAGCCCTCGGGCTAAGGTTCCGTCGGATCGGTTCCACCACATGCTCTAAGAGCGTACCCGCCGAAGGCAAAAAAGCAGGGTTCCTCGCCCGGCTCTGTTACCGCAAGCCGGTTTGCGAGGCGAAGACGTTTATTCCGGCAACGCAAACCGAGCGGAGGCGAATAACGTTCGCACTCTCGGCTCAAAATGCTCAAGGGGCAAGGTGTCGTAATCGGGGTCGAAGGCCACTTGGTCCCAGTCGTCGGCAAACTGGGCCGCAAGGGCAAACCACGGCTCATCTTGATATTGATCTCGAGCATCGGGGTCACCGCCGAAATGAGAGTAGTAATGGCGCCCCTGGAAGTCTTGATGAGCCTTAATTACGAAATATATTTCTGGTCGTACGTAAGGTCTAAGTATCTCGGCCGCAATCATAGGGTGGTTAGGAACGCTTATAGATTTTCCGATGTCATGACATAAAGAAGCAATAATCATTTCGTCGTCGGCACCATCTCGTTCAGCCCGAGTAGCAGTTTGTAGACTATGAACTAATTGATTGACGGCAAAACCGTCGGTGATGGTTTCTAGTGATTGCAACATAGACAGAACCGACTCCGCCACGCGTGATTGGTTGTTCATCGTTTCTGCCCCAATAACCGCCCACTGCTCAGGGGTTGATTCGTCCATGCGAGTAAAAGTTGACATGAGTCCAGTATGCCACCCATCCCAGCCGCTATATTGGGTCCTATGAGCAAGCCTTTGATCAACGCCGCTCAGCTGGGGGCAATATCTCTTAACGACCCTTCTGGTAACCCTCATCGACTAGGGGATTACTGGAGCGAAAAACCCGTGATTGTAGTTTTTTTACGCCATTTTGGTTGACTGCTTTGCCGAGAGCATGCCGCGCAGTTGCGTGAGAATTACGAAGAGATTACCGGGCTAGGGGGAGAAGTAATCGCGATCGGGACGGGAGATCAGAGATACGCGGCGGACTTTGTCGCTAAAGACCACATCTCGTTTCCGGTGTTAGTGGATGATGATGCCAAAGCAGCCCAGAGTGTTGGTCTGCCGAGAGTTAATCCTTTTCGACTGTTGTTCGATCCCAAGAGCTTCAAGGGGGCACTTCGAGCCCATCGAGCGGGCTACCGAGTCAGCAAACCGGGTAAGCGCACGAATCAACTCGGCGCAACCTTCGTCATCGGACCAAACGATACGGTTCTCTATGAACACATCGATACTCACACCGCCGACCACGCCCCTATTTCTGAGGTTGTAGCAGCACTTAGCGTTTAGGATGATTGATATTTCATCCAACCCGTAGGTCCTGATAGCGGTAGCGTCAATGGTGTGAAGGTAACGGGACTCGAAAGCGAAGTAGTAATTCGACGCGATCAGTGGGGAATACCGCACATAGCGGCGAATAGTTCGAGTGATGCATTTTTTGGTCAAGGTTTCGCTCAAGCCGAAGACCGCTTAGGACAACTGGAGTTTGATCGCCGTCGAGCCTACGGTCAGTGGGCCCAACTTGCGGGTGCCGAAGCATTAGATTTCGATCGCTTCGCTCGCCGCTGCTCATTAAGACTGACTGCTCAGAACGAGTACTCTGCTCTTTCGTCTGAGGCTAAAGAGGTGCTTATCTCGTTTAGTGCCGGGATTAACGCTTATTTGAATTTGCGCCGAGATCTTCCGCCCGACTTAGCGTTGACCAAAACGACTCCCGACCCTTGGTCGCCCGAAGACTGCTGTGCAGTGTTTTTGGTTCGCCACGTCGTATTCGCTAATTGGCAAAAGAAATTATGGCGAGGCCGATTAGCCGCAGTTCTAGGCTCTGAATTGGTAGCGCATCTCCAGGGTGCCGATTTGCGAGATATCCCCCTGATCGTCTCGCCTCCAGAATTTGCTCGGCTTGACCCTAACCCTGATCAGCAGCCATTGAACGAAGTTTTGGCGGCAATGGCTCATCTAGCTCAAGCCGCTACGGGGAGCAACGCGTGGGCTCTACACGGCTCTCGTACAGAATCGGGGCTTCCGCTCATAGCGGGCGACCCGCATCGAGCCTTAGAGACTCCGAGTGTTTACTACCAATGCCATCTAACGTGCCCGGAGTTCGACGCTATCGGCCTTTCGTTTGTTGGTGTACCCGGGTTTCCGCACTTTGGTCATTCACAGCGAGTGGCGTGGGCGATTACGAACGCCAACGGCGATTATCAAGATCTATACGTCGAAGATACGCCGCTTGCGTCATCGCGTACTGAAGTTATCGAAGTTAAAGGGGAGTCGCCGGTAAGTATCGAATGCTACGAAACCCCAAGGGGAGTAGTTGTATTTGGCGATCCACTCATGGGGCCAAGTTTGGCTTTGCGGTCTACCGCTTTAGTCGACGCGAGCTCGGGGCTAGAGGTATTAGCGCCAATGCTGCGGGCACAAAGTGTGAGCGAACTTGACGACGTAATGCGTAACTGGGTTGACCCAGTAAATAATCTTGTTTCCGCGGATGTGAGTGGCGATATTTCTTACCGCACAGTCGGAAAAATACCGGTACGAAATCGAGCTAACTCGTGGGGGCCAGTACCGGCGAATAATTTAGAGTACGAATGGCAGGGAGAGATCGCTTTTGACGAAATGCCCCACGCACTTAACCCTGAAAGCGGTTTAATCGTTACCGCGAATCAGAAAATCGTTGGACCCGACTATCCTCATTTTTTGGGTTTTGATTACTCTGGTCCCGATCGCGCTCAGCGACTGCACGATCGGCTTAACGACATACAAAGAGCCACCGTGGCCGATATGGAGTCGGTGTTGACTGACCGAGTATCGCTGGCCGCCAAAATATGGGTGCCGGCAATTTTGGCTGCGACCGCACTAGATAATCCTGACGATGAATACCGGGAATTATCGGAAATTCTAAATTCTTGGGATTATTCAATGGATCCCGACTCCATTGCGGCCAGTCTTTATTTGGTGACGCGAGATTTCGTGAGTCAACGCCTAGCCAACCAAGAAATTTTCGACCCTCTTCGCCGGCCGTATTTTGAAGAACCCCGAGGGTCTTTTCAGCCGGTTTCATTGAGAATTTGGTCTCTATCTACCGGCCTTCTCGCCGGCAACGATGAATCGTTGTTATTTTCGGGAGAGTCATGGCCGGATCTTTTGCGAGATTGTTTTAGCCAAGCAGTCGAGTATCTACGTAGTGACCTGGGACCGAATACTGATGAGTGGAGGTGGGGAAGTTTGCATCAGTGTCGTGCTCGCCATCCGCTGAATCGGCCTGAGTTGGACCCACCGGTTGTCGGCGTGGGTGGCGAATGGGACACGGTCATGAGCGCGTCCCACCCCGCCGGTTACGGTTTTGCGGTAACGAGCACTTCGGTTGCTCGTTACATTTTTGATGTCGCCAATTGGGATAACTCTCGGTGGGTGGTACCTTTTGGCGTTTCGGGCGATCCCACTCGTGAGCATTTTTCCGACCAGCAAGACATTTGGGTGAAGGGTGACTTAGTAGCTATGCCGTATTCTCCTGAGGCGGTAAGCGAGGCGACAGTGACTACGGTGGTGCTCACTCCGTGAGCGTGGGGGCGGCGAATTACTCGAGCAGAGAGTCTATGAGCGCGGCCAATTCAATCGGCTGGTCGCCTTGGATACTGTGACCTGCACCGGGGAAAAGCTCAATCCGCGCTTCCGGCTGTCGAAGTAGAACCTCGTTCTGGTCACTATCATCAACTACACTTCCCGCCGCTAACCCCCGAGCCAGGGTGAGAGGAACTCTGAGCGCGCCTAAGTCGTCCCAGAGATTTGAGAAATCTATAGCCGATCCGGCTTGAGTCGAGTCAAGAGAAACCGCCGCCTCGATCAACCGTGGGCGCTGGTAGCGCCAAACCCACTCCCCGTCACGCTCCACTGCGTTATGAAGAACCCCTCGACGCAGAGAACTCTCGGAGCGGGTGGGGTTGAACTCGATCGTGCGAGCCAAAATTTCGTCAAACGAGGAGAAAGACTCGGGTCCGGCAATAAACGCCGCGATGGGAGCGGCTTTGTCCCGATCTACTCCTGGAGTTACGTCAACTAATAAAAGCGATCGCACCACTTCGGGCGCTACACGACTCAACGCCAAAGCGGTCAATCCTCCGAGCGACATACCGACGATCAATTGTGCTTGAGGAGCGAGTTCGCGTATCGCTACCGCTACGTCCTCGGCGTTTTCGTTGGGAGAGAATGGATCGCCGAGGCGGTGGTCAGAGTGACCGTGACCAGGGAGGTCTAGGGCAACCATGGGTCGATCTAGCGCTAAAGCGACGGTGTCCCATGTGTGGGCATTTTGTGCGCCCCCGTGGATAAAAACGATTTCGGGATCGGTATTTCCCCAAATCAGAGCGCTTACTCGACGCCCGTCTTGGTCTACGGGGATCGCTTCGCGGCGAACCACAGGAGAACCTTGCCACTCGATTCCGTACTCTTGGGCATTTTCAGCGAATAAAGAGAATTCGTCGTAATGAAGGGGCAAGTCGCTAGGGGGAGATGAGGCCATAGGCTCAAATTACCGCGTCCTGAGCGGTGGCGGAGGATGCGTTTGCTGAAGAAGGCGTCTAAGCACCTACGCTACCTGCGTGAGTTTCATTAGCCCCAAAGCCTTCCAGCGGATTGCTTTAGCCGCCACTATTTTTTTGGCCATCATCATCATCACCGGAGGGGCGGTACGGCTCAGTGGTTCGGGCCTGGGGTGTCCCGATTGGCCCAATTGTTCTCCGGGCCGCCTCACTCCCCGTTCATCGAGTGACGCCCACGCCATGATCGAGTTTTTAAATCGAGTCTTTACTGGGTTGGTTTCCTTGGCCGTGATTGTGGCGGTACTGGGGTCGATTTTCCGTAATCCTCGGCGACGAGATTTGATTTATCTTTCCTTAGGTTTAGTGGGTGGGGTGATAGCGCAAGCAGTACTCGGTGGACTGACTGTGCTCTACGAACTTCAACCCCCATTCGTCATGGCCCATTTTTTAGTTTCGTTGGTTTTGTTAGCCAACGCTTTAGTTTTACTCCGGCGTTCAGGAGAGCCCGAAGGCCAATGTCGGTGGCGAGTTAGTCGGCCAATCCAAATCGCTGATCTAGTGATGCTGGTGAGCGCAGCAGTAGTTTTTGTGGCCGGAACCGTAGTAACCGCTACGGGTCCTCACGGTGGAGACCGTTCGGCGCGGAGGTTTAATTTCAATCTTGAAACTGTGGCTCGCATTCATGGATCCAGCGTCATCGTTTTAATTCTCGTCATTATCACCTTGGCGGTACTTGTATCTAAGTTAGGAGCCTCTAGATCTATCAAAATACGGTTATTGGCGGTAGCAGTAGTGGTGCTACTGCAAGGGACTATTGGCTACGTTCAATATTTCCGTGGAATACCCGAGCTGCTCGTCGGTTTTCATATTGCTGGGGCTACGGCAGTTTGGGCCGCAGTGGTCTGGTTCGATCTAGGTTTGCGCACCCACGACAATCAAGAAGTTATTCCTCGTGACGATAGGCTCGCCGCTCGTGAGTAATCCAGCAATTATCACCCAAGGTCTCGGTCGAGATTTTGACGACAATCACGCGGTGATTGACGTTGATCTTGAAGTCGCCACCGGCGAAATCTACGGATTTCTCGGTCCTAACGGTGCCGGAAAGTCGACCATGGTGCGCATGCTGTGCACACTTCTAGCACCCAGTTCGGGTATGGCCATGGTGGCCGACTACGACGTAGTGCGTAATCCGGGGGCCGTTCGCTTGCGCATTGGAGCCGCTTTGCAGTCTGCAGCTCTTGACCCAATGCAATCTGGACGGGAGATTCTTTTACTGCAGGGGCGACTGTACGGATTGTCACGAGCAGCCACGAGTGAAAGAATCGAAACTCTAGCCACGCTCATCGACTTAGGCGAAGCACTAGACGATCGCATTAAAACTTATTCTGGCGGCATGAAGCGCCGGCTCGATTTAGCAGCCTCTTTGATCCATACCCCTAAAGTTTTATTCCTTGATGAACCAACCACTGGCCTAGACCCGGTTAGTCGGAACCGAATTTGGGAAGAAGTGCGGCGCCTGAACGACGAGGGGATGACGATTTTTCTTACCACCCAATACCTAGAAGAAGCTGACGTCCTTTCGGATCGAGTGGGGATTATCTCTAGCGGTCGCATTGTGGCCGAGGATTCTCCCGATACATTGAAGCGGCGATATGGGTCTGACGTGATAGTGGCGCAAACCCCAGGCCAAGAAGACGATGCGGTGACGGCGTTAAGAAACCTGCCCGGAGTCGAGCGCGTCGAACGCCACAGCGACGACGTGATGGTGGTGACTCCTAACGCTTCAAAACTGCTAAGCCCAGTAGCCCTAGCCTTACAAGACGCCGGAATAACGGTGGCCAATCTTGCTATGCGCACCCCCACTCTCGATGACGTATTTCTTGAATTGACCGGCGGGCGCTTGCGCCCCGGAGAAGACGAATGACTGCCTCAATAGTCGAACCCAAGGCGGCGGGATTTTTCCACGATTTGTTGTCAGTGGCCGGTCGAGCCCTGCGGTCTATTCCGCGTGAGCCCGAAGTATTGGCGCCCGCGTTATTTATTCCCGTATTTTTCTATTTCATCAACGTCGGCGCTTTAGAAAATGTCGCCAAGGCCAGCGGGGTAAGCGACTACCGAGCTTTTCAGTTACCAGTGGCGATCATATTTGCCGTAACCGGGCTGTCGCGCGCCAGTGCGCTCGTACTCGACATTCAAGACGGTTATCTCGACCGACTGCTAATGACTCCAATTAAACGGGCGACACTACTTTTGGGCTTAATGGTGGCCGATTTTGTGCTGGTATTTGCGGTGGAAGTGCCCGTTATCGGGCTGGGCTACTTGTTGGGCGTGCGATTCGAAACTGGAGTACTCGGGATATTTGTATTTCTACTAATGGGGGCATTTTGGGGGCTAGCCTTTACCGGGTTTCCGTACGCCATTGCTCTCAAGACCGGAAACCCCGCGGCGGTGAACGCCAGTTTCATTTTGTTTTTCCCGTTTGCTTTTATGACGACCTCATTTCTTCCCGAAGAGTCGCTCTCGGGCTGGTTGGCCACGGTGGCCAAACTCAACCCAGTTACTTATCTCCTTGAGGGAATGCGATCAGTGATTACTGGCTGGGATACATCGATGCTATTGCCCGGAATAGCATCGATCGCGGGAGTGATGATCGTTTCGTTTAGTTTGGCGTTGCTTACACTGCGTGGTCGTTTGCGTCGGGGGGCCTGATTTTTGTGAAAGTTCATTTAGTCGACGGTACTTACGAATTATTTCGTCACTACTTTGCCCTTCCCGACCACCTAGACGAAGAAGGGGTCGACATTGGTGCGGTACGAGGAGTAGTTCGTTCGGTGATCGGTTTGCTTGAAGAAGGGGTGACCCACATCGGTGTTGCTACCGATTCTTTGGTCGAATCTTTTCGCAATCAACTCTGGGACGGTTATAAAACTGGAGACGACATGGATCCAGTCTTGTGGGCCCAATTCCCGTTGCTGGAAGAATCTCTTTCGGCTCTTGGAGTTGAGATTTGGCGGGGCCTCGACCTTGAGGCTGACGATATGTTGGCCTCGGCCGTAGCGGTGGCATTGGCCGACGAACGAGTAGACGAGATCGTGATCTGTACTCCTGATAAAGATCTTGCTCAGTGTGTTAGTGATCCGCGAGTGGTGCAGTTTGACCGGCGAGCGAGAGTCCGTTACGACGAAACTGGGGTGCGAGAAAAGTTTGGTGTTGGGCCCAAATCAATCCCCGACTGGCTGGCACTAGTTGGAGATGCCGCGGACGGGTTTCCGGGACTTCCCGGGTGGGGAGCGAAATCGGCCGCGGCGGTGCTGTCTCGTTATGAACACATTGAAGCGATACCTGCGTCGGTCGACGAGTGGGATGTACCCGTGCGGGGTGCGGCCAAACTTGCCGCCACTTTGGTCGAGCGGCGAGTCGACGCCGAGTTGTTTAAAGTCCTCGCCCAGTTGCGGATTGACGGCGAGGTGGGCTCGGTCGACGACTGGCGCTGGATTAAACCCAAACCCGAGTTTGAGTCATGGGTGAGTCGGTTTGGTCAAGATGACCTGCTGGCTCGGGTGGAGGCTATTACTGTGGCCTGATGGCCAGCAAAAAGTCTGCGGAAGGCGTAAATCTGGCGGGGCGCCGAGCGTTGGTAACCGGCGGTGGGCGCGGAATCGGAGCGGCTATCGCGGTGGCGCTCGGCTCAGTCGGAGCGGATGTCGCGATCAATTACCGTCGTGACCACGAACACGCAGAGGCAGTAGCTCAAGAAATTCGCCAAGCCGGAACCCGAGCAGAAATTTACGCGGCCGCGCTCGATGACCCCGAAGCCCTTGACGCTATGGCTACTAATGTTTTGGCCGACTTTGGCACCATTGACATTTTTGTTCACAGCGCGGGAATCGCCAGTAGTGGCGCGACGGTAGTCGACACCGAAGAGGTCGAGATTGAAAGATTGTGGCGCATTCACGCGCTAGCCGCTTTTTCCTTGTGCCGGCGTTTAGTGCCCGGAATGCGGGCGGCTACTCGCGGTGATGTGGTGTTGGTATCGAGCGCGGCCACGACGATGTGGGCGAGTAACTCTGCTCCTTACAATATGGCGAAGGCCAGTCTTGAAGCCTTGGCCCGTACGCTGGCAAAAGAAGAGCGTCGTAACGGAATTCGGGTCAATGTCGTAGCTCCGGGTCTGGTTGATACCGAGATGGGTCGACGATTAGCACGAGCGGCCATGGGGGCCGAAGACATTCACGATCTCGACGCCACCGCTCCGTTTGAACACGTTTGTAGTGCTGAAGAAGTAGCAGAAGTGGTTACCTTTTTAGTGAGTTCCGGTTATGTAAACGATCAAAAGATTGTAATTGATGCCGGAACCTTCTAATCCGACCAGATCTGAACGTCAAGCCGCTCTTCGCCGCCCTAAAAGCGGTATTGGTCGAAAGAAAATTGCTCTCACTCTAGGAGTTGTCGTCCTCGCCGCCGCGGGAGTGGGGGCGTGGTTGATATTTTCGAGTGACAATAATAAAAGCGTCTCTTCGCCTTCCACTACTTCGACAATTCCGACCACTACCACTACCACTAAACCGCCTTACACCGGATGGGTCGATCCCGCCTCGGCGTTTACTCCTTATTATCAAGCCAAAGTGTCGGGGTTGCTAACTTTTAGAGGTAACCCCACTCGCAACTACTACGGAGCGGGGCCGGTACCGGTAGCGCCTAAAACTTTATGGAGTTACCCCGGAAAGGCGATGTGTTCGTTGTCGTCCGATAAAGGTGAAACTACCAACTGGTGCGGAATGGGTTGGACGGGGCAACCCGCAGTATTCGAGCGGGACGGGCGTACTTGGGTAGTTTTCGGTGCTTACGATCGGGCGATTCATTTTGTTGACGCCGCTACCGGGCAAGACATTATCCCCCCGTTTGTTACCGGCGACATAATAAAAGGATCGGTGACTATCGATCCTGATGGCTACCCCTTGGTTTATAGCGGATCGAGAGATGGGTTCTTTAGAGTGGTTGCTTTCGATCGACCCGTGCCTACTGAACTTTGGCGGTTATCGGCCACCGACGTTTCTCCTACTAAGTGGAATGACGACTGGGACTCGAGTCCATTAGTACTGCGGGACTACGTGTTCGAGGGTGGAGAAAACAGCCAGATTCATATCGCTAAGTTAAATCGATCCACGGGTGCTGACGGTCTAGTTGCAGTGGCACCGCAACTAGTTTTCAATTCACCCGGCTGGGACGATGAGTTGATCGCGGCGGTGGGTTCAGAGGTTTCGATTGAAAACTCAGTAGCAATTTCCGGGAACACGCTTTACTTCGCCAACTCGGGTGGCTTGGTGCAGGGTTGGGACATCGGGCCACTACTCACTGGGTCTGGGCCACCGGTACGCACTTTTCGCTATTGGACTGGTGATGACACTGACGCCAGCATCGTGGTTGACGAGTTCGGAATGCTCTACGGCGGTTCGGAGTGGGAGCGCCGTAACGAACGCTCTAAAGAGGTAGGGCAGATGTGGAAGCTCAACCCCACCTTGCCCGAACCGTTGGTGTGGTCGCAGAGCGATAACGCTTTACCCAAGTCGGGGGTGTGGGGGACTCCCGGAATCGTGGGCGATCTCGCGATATACACCACCTATTCGGGTCGGGCGATTGGGTTGGATCGCAATACCGGGGCAATTCGGTGGGAGAAGAAATTAACCGCACCGTTGATGGGATCGCCGGTGATTGTTGACGGAGTTTGGATTCAGGGAGATTGTGCGGGTGTTCTTCACGGCTACGACGTTAAAAACACCCTCATCGACCCGCCCGAGTTGTGGCAGGTGGGCCTAGAGAGCTGTATTGAGGCCACTCCGGCGGTATGGAAGGGGCGAATCGTGGTGGGCACTCGCGGCGGGCTTATCTATTCTCTCGGCGATGGCTAGGGGAATGTCCCACCCTCAGGGCATGATAAGAGCATGGAAATAGTTATTGCGGTTGTAGCGGCCCTCGTGGTGGGCGGGGTGATTGGGATAATTGTCGTTCGCGCGGTCAAACCCGAGGTAAGCGGCGGAGTCGATGTCAACTCGGCGATTCAGGCTGCGGTTGAGGGTCAGCGCTTACAGGCGAACGCCGAACGAGATCAGGCGGTTCAGGCTGCAGTCCAGATGGCGGTAGTTCAACTACAACAAATGAACGAAGCCGCCCGACAATCTGAGCGCGAGTCGGTAAAAGGCGAACTAGATCTGCGGGCCCAGAGCGTAAGTCGCGACTATCAAGCGGTCACCGAGCAACTTAAAGACGTGACGAAACTGGTACAAAAATTTGAGTCAGAGGGTAGTGAACGCTTTGGTGACATAAATCGCGCTTTAACGGAGAGCAATCGCTTATCAGAAACTTTAAATACTACTACTGGCGGTCTTAAGGAAATGTTGTCTAATAGTCGGGCTCGGGGGCAATGGGGTGAGCGCATGGCGGAAGATATTTTGCAGCTGCACGGATTTGTCGAAGGTTTTCAGTACCGCAAACAACTCACTATCGAACCGGGACGCCCAGACTACACTTTTAATCTCCCGGGCGAAACTAGACTGTACATGGACGTCAAATTCCCGCTCGATAACTACTCACTTTTTGTCGCTGCCGAAACTGACTCTGAGCGCGAGGCCGCCCGCAAACAGTTTTTAACCGACGTTAAAAATCACGTCAAGGGGTTGGCCAGCCGTAGTTACTCAGAAAGTAGCAGCGATACGACAATCGATTTCGTCTTACTTTTTGTCCCCAATGAAGCGGTGTATAAGTTTATTCACGAAGAAGACAGTTCTATAATTAACGACGCGCTTAATAAAAAGTTGGTGATTTGCTCGCCTATTACCCTTTACGCAGTTTTAGGAGTAATTAATCAGGCAACTAAAAGTTTTGAAATAGAAAAAAGTGCGCAAGATCTGATGGTTCTTCTCGGCAAGTTCGAAAGCGAATGGAAGAAATTCGTAGAACAGATGGCAAAAGTTGGTAAAAATCTAGATACCGCTAAAACTAGTTTTGGCGACCTCGAAGGTGTTCGGCAACGAAAACTAGATGACGCTATGAACAAGGTTCAAGACCTCAAGCGCGGCGCTTTGAGCGCTGCGGGCGAAACGCCGGCGAGTTTATCCAGCGGCAACGAGTTAGAGGCGTAGTAGTTCGGGTGCTACCGGGCAATCTAAGTTTTTGGACACCCGTTCGGGAGTAATAATTCCAACTGGGGTCGCTATGCGGTCTGCGTGCGTGATTTCCATCTGTTCGTAGTCGTTATTTTCTAGATCGTCTAACCGGCCATTGCTCGACGGCTCCGCCACCGCTACGGCGTACATCTTGTCTGGCACCAAGCAGCCTTGCGCCAGCACCAGCCAAAGAGCGGCGCGCGGGTAAGTGGCTTTGAGGTCAATTGCTCCGATTGGCACCTGAGCCAAAGTGGGACTGGCGATTGTTGCTTCAACCAGTAGATGGCTGGGGTCGCTCAGATCACCATCTCCGACCCGGAAAGGGAGTTCTAATCGATTTAAATACTGCGCTAGACGCTTGTCGCCAACCGAACGAGGGATAACCACGACATCAAGGTCAGTTCGGTCAACGAGGGCGCTATGGATAGTGTCGGTCCAGCCCAGAGCGGCGACGGGGGAGTCGGCGGGAAAGGGAAGCGAGGCGCTAAGGCGAGTAGCGGTCGGGTCGGATTCAAGTTTTTTTATTGCTTCGACTGCGGCCGCTTGGGGATCAGTTGCCACTACTACTCGAGAGCAAACCCACCATAAGGCCCCACAAGAGCGCCGATGAGACAAAAGGCGGCGGGCAATCATCACGAGCTGGGCCGAATCTATGGGGTAGTGAGCGAAGCATTCGGCGACCTCAATAGCTAACTCTTGGTCGGCTATCCCCGGCGACCGGGCGATGCTGCGTAATCGTTCGAACGGAAGCACTTAGGGTACGTCTCGAAAGGAAGTCATTTGGTCGAGCATACGACGAGCAAGGCCGACCGATACTCTTGTAGGGAGACCATGCGACCCAATATTTTATTAATCACTCTTGATCAGTTTCGCGCCGATGCGCTCGGGGTGGCCGGCGGCGTAGTCGAGACACCCCATTTAGACTTTCTTGCTCGTCAGGGAGTGCGGTTTTCCCGGCATTACAGTCAGTCCGCTCCGTGTGCCCCTGGGCGAGCGAGCCTTTACACCGGTATGTATCAGATGAACCACCGCGTGGTTTTTAACGGGACGCCTCTTGATGAACGCTTTGACAATCTTGCTCGCTTGGGACAGCGGGCCGGATACGAGCCAACGCTATTCGGATATACCGATCAAGCACTTGATCCCCGTGCCACTAACAACCCTAACGATCCTCGACTATTTAGCTACGAAGGAGTTCTCCCTGGTTTCATTTGCGCGCTTGATCTTGTAGGGGCACAAACCCCTTGGCTTGAACATCTTGCGCGCAATGGATTCGATTCGCCACTCGCTCAACGAGGTGACGCGGCTGAGGTTTCGTCGGGGGCATTAAGTGCGCTCGGGGCTGCGGCTTTGCGGGGTGAGTCTGAACGCCCAGAAGAGTTGAGTATCTCGGCTTTCCTCACTGACCACTTGTGTGACTGGTTGGACTCTCGTTCGGACCCGTGGTTTGCTCACGCCAGTTATATGCGGCCGCACCCTCCGTATGCCGCCGCGGGTGCTTGGAGCAAATATTACGATCTGAGCGCCATGGAGCTGCCAATCAGCCCTGCGCTCGAGACCCATCCCTTTCACGCTATGGCAATGAAAACCTCTTACATGAAGACATCTCTTGATGACGACGAGCAGCGTTTTATTAAATCTCAGTATTACGGGATGATAAGTGAGGTCGATTCACAATTGAAGCGCGTGTGGGCGAAGTTGCAGGAACTTAACGCGTGGGACGACACCGTCATTATCTTGACTTCTGATCATGGGGATCAGTTAGGCGATCACGGTCTCCAAGACAAGGGAGGTTATTTTGAGGAGAGTTATCATATTCCCGCAATTGTTCGTGACCCAAGTAACCCCCAAGCCCACGGATCGGTAGTTGATCAATTTACTGAAAACGTGGACATTTTTCCAACTATCGCCGAATTGCTAAATGTCCCAGTTCCTTTGCAGTGCGACGGACGACCGCTTACCAGTTTCTTGCGAGGAGACACCCCTCCCGACTGGCGCCAAGGTGCTAGTTGGGAGTTTGATTGGCAAGCTTTATTTATTAACGATGAGGTTGATGGTGCGTGTCATAACTGGCCAGCAGACAGAACGCTAGAAAGTCAAAATCTTGCGGTATACAGAAATGTCGATGCCGCGTACGTTCAATTTGGTGATGGTTCTTGGATCGCTTTTGATCTTGTTGCCGACCCTACTTGGCGAACGGCAATTACCGACCCGACCCAAGTGTTGTCTCTCGCGCAAGACATGCTGGCGTGGCGGGCACAAAACACTGAGCGCACTTTGTCGGGGATGCTAATTAGAGACGGTGGAGTTGGTCGGTGGCCCGAAGGCGTATCGTGGCATTAAAAGTTATCAAATTGAGAGTGAGTTGCGTTGATCGCTAATGAAGCGAATATCGCTCCCCGGGAGCAGTTCGAGGTTCAGGGCTGGTTTTTGAGCGAACCGCTAACCGTTACTGAAATTCGGCAGCTCCAGTCGTGGGTAGACGAAATTTCTGCGTGGCCGGATGAGTCCAATGCTTGGCTTCATTATCGAGAATTGACCGACAACGGACCCGTTCTCTGTCGAAGTGAAAACTTTACCCCTTACCACAGTGCTATAAAAACTTTTCTTACTCAAGGAAAAATGTTAGCTACGGCCGGAGAATTGCTTGCTGAGCCCGCGGTGCTTTACAAAGAAAAAATTAATTACAAACTTGTCGGCGGGGCAGGCTACTCGCCTCATCAAGACGCTTTGGCTTACCGCTTTATCGATGTGCATATTTCGTGCATGGTGGCCGTCGATGACGCCAGCATCGATAATGGATGTCTAGAGGTGGTCTCTGGCCTGCACGGAGAAATTTTGCCTACTGATGACAAAGGCTGTATTCGTCCAGAAGTAGTAGAAGACCTTGAATGGACTGCGGTGGAACTTAAAGCTGGCCAAACCCTATGGTTTCATTCTCGGACTCCGCACCGCAGCGGGCCAAACAACTCGGACCAGCCTCGCCGAGCTCTTTATCCAACTTATAATTCTGCTCGCGAAGGTGATCTTCGAGAGGATTACTATCAGCAAAAGCAGGCCGAATTTGATGTACTTGATCAGCCCGAAGAGCAAGTGCCGGTGTCGCTAATTGGAGACTTTCAAGGTCGGCCAGTCAAATGACCGCAACTTCAGTTACGCAGGTGCTGGGGTTCTATGAGCGCTTGGGTGACGAGCTCTACGACGAAAAAGTTAGTCAAAGTAGTCATGCTCTTCAGTGCGCCGCTCTTGCTCGTTCCGAAGGGGCCGATGATTTCCTAGTCGCGGCAGCACTTTTACACGACATCGGCCACCTTTTGGACATCGAGACTCATGGGCCAGTTCCACCAAAAAGCGGAGTCAATTTATCCCACGAGAAATCTGGCGCTCAGTATTTGTCGAAGATTTTCCCCCCTGCGGTTACCGACCCTATTGCGTTGCACGTTTTGGCTAAGCGATACCTCTGCGCTATTGATGCAAGATACGAATCTTCTCTATCAAAAGGATCTCGTCAAAGCCTGATCGGACAGGGTGGGGCGTTTGATCCGAAGGAGTGCGCGGAGTTTTCGCAACAGCCTGAGGCAATAAACGCAATAAACTTGCGTTGCTGGGATGACTCCGGAAAAGTCCCCGGGTTGACAGTCCCGCCACTAGAGGACTACCGATCGCTTCTTGACGACCTCGTGATTATTTAACCGTTGGCCTTATCTACTTACTAGGTTCAACCGCTTTAGGTTCTTTGGGTAAACCCAATACTCTCTCACCCACGATGTTTCGCATAACCTCATCGGTTCCACCGGCGATGCGCATTCCCGGAATCCCTAAAACGAAGTTTGACCACGCGTAGGTTCCCCATTCACCACTATCAGCGATAAGCCGAGGTCCCAATATTTCCGCCAGCATGTCAGCCACCATGGCCATGTTGCTAGTTAAAGCCAATTTAGCGATGGACATTTCTGGTCCCGGAAGTTGCCCACTGCGGATCTTGGCCATAGCTCTCAGGTTGGTGTAACGAGCAGCTTGATAATGAACGTATACGTCGGCAAGCCTTTGTCGAATGATCGGGTCTTGATCGAGATCGTAGTGACGAATCATCTCTATGAATCGAGTGAAGTCAATCGCACCAAAACCCGCGCCACCGCCACCGATGGCTGCCCGCTCATTCATCAACGTAGTGAGCGCTACTCCCCATCCTTCGTCGACATCGCCAAGGCGGTGTGAGTCTGGAATTCGAACTTCGTCGAAAAAAACTTCGTTGAAAGACGAACCACCAGTTATTTGCCGCAACGGGCGAATATCTACTCCGGGGGCATGCATGTCGACGAGAAACATAGTCATGCCTTTATGCTTAGGTTTGTCCGGCGAAGTTCGAGTCACTATCTCGCCGATGTCGCTGTAGTGGGCGCCAGAAGTCCATACTTTTTGCCCCGAGACAATCCATTCGTCGCCGTCACGAACAGCTTTAGTTTGAATTCCAGCGAGATCAGATCCAGCAATGGGTTCAGAGAATAATTGGCAAGCCACTATTTCGCCGCGGTAGAGCGGTTTTAGATAGCGATCCTTAACTTCATCTATGGCGTGGGCCAAGACCGTGGGGGCAACCATTCCTAGACCTATGCCAAAAATGCTTTGGGAGGGAAGTGAGTAGTCAGATGCAACTTCACGATACGCTCGGGTATAACTTTCGGGCAGACTACGGCCCCCGTATTCTTCTGGCCCTGATATCCATCCGAAGCCAGCATCAAATTCTGTTGTTTTCCATTTTTTGGCTTCGGCCACTTCGGCCATCTCTTGATCTTCAGTTTTTTCTTCGATAACGCTTACTTCGTCAGAGCCTTTTCCCCACTCGAAAGTTTCTTCAATTCGCCGCTCGGCGTTGGCGTCAAGAAATTTCTGGGCTTCGGCTCGAAAATCAGATTCGGTGATGGTCACGGATCTCCTCTTTGATCGCAAAGGTGGGTGGTCGATTGCGAGACAGGCTAGTGCTTTGCCGGAGCCAACAAGAAATGTTGTCGGGGCTGATTGTTGCTGGCGCCAAGGCTTGATTTTATTGAACTAGGCGTAATATCCCGTAATGACTCCGGCGCCCGTTGACGACCTTGAGCCTCCCGTCAGTTTGAGCCAGGTGGGGGACCGAGTGGAATGCCGGCTGACGGAAATGCTCGACCAAGAAGTCGAGCGGTGGAATCAAGTAGACGCCGATATCGAGACCCCACTTGTGGCTCTGCGGGACTTCATTCGTTCGGGCGGAAAGCGACTGCGGCCCGCATTCTGCTTTTGGGCTTTCGTTGGTGCGGGAGGCGATCCAGAAAGCACTGAGATAATTGACGTGGGTGCTGCTTTAGAGATGCTTCACACTTTTGCTCTTATCCACGACGACATAATGGACGACTCTGATCGCCGCCGAAATAAACCGTCAGTTCACGCGCTCTTTATCACCACTCACGAATCTAAACAGTGGAAATCCGAATCGCGGCGTTTCGGTGAAGGGGCAGCAATTTTGATCGGCGATTTGGCTGCTATTTACGCGGATGTGCTGTTCTCAAAACGGGACAATATAAGTGAAGGTATTTTTAACGAACTAAGAATCGAACTGTGCGTTGGTCAGTATCTAGATTTAATGGGCACGGCTACTTCGTCGGTGGACCCGGTTAAGGCTGCCCGAATTGAGGAATATAAGTCGGGTAAATATACAGTTGAACGCCCGCTTCACTTAGGGGCCGCGCTGGCTGGTCGTTTTTCTGAACTGAGTGAATCATTGAGCGCGGTTGGCCTGCCTATGGGGGCGGCTTTCCAGTTGCGCGACGATTTGCTAGGAGTATTTGGTGATTCAGAAATAACCGGCAAACCGGTAGGCGACGACCTCCGGGAAGGGAAATTGACCCCGCTGATTGCGGCCGCGGCCGCGAGAGCTAATTCGAGCGAAACTACGCAGTTGCAGCGTATTGGCTCTCGCAACCTCCGAGACGATGAAATATTCAGATTACAGGAGATATTGGTGTCTACTGGAGCGCGAGATGAAGTTGAGCGCGAGATTAAGCGTCTTACCGAAGAATCGATGCGAGCATTAAGTGAGTCCAAAATTTCTCGTGAAGCTCGAAACGCGCTCGAAGAGTTGGGCGCTTACGTGGCGTGGAGAAACTCTTGATTAACTTCATTCGCTTTGATATCGATGTGAAGCCGCAACTTAGCGAACGCTCCTACTAGGCTTATCGGCTCATGTCTTTGTCCCAAAATGCAATTGAAGTCATCGACGCAACTAAAAGTTACGGCTCTTTACGCGCGACTGAAAATCTTTCGTTTTCGGTCAATAAAGGAGAAGTATTTGGGATTTTGGGTCCAAACGGGGCGGGAAAAACTACAACGGTAGAAATGCTTGAAGGCTATCGATTCCCTGATTCGGGCCAAGTGCGCGTTCTTGGTCTTGACCCAAAAAAAGACGCCGCCACCCTCCATGAGCGCGTCGGAGTGATGTTGCAAGAAGGCGGTTTGAGCCCCGGCTTAAAAGTTGCCGAAGCGTTACGACTTTACCGAGGGCTGTACTCGTCACCCGACGATCCAGAACGGTTGCTGCGACTAGTGGAATTACAAGACAGCAGCCGAACGCTGATAAGGCGATTGTCGGGCGGACAACGGCAACGACTCTCTTTAGCCTTGGCCTTAATCGGTCGACCAGAAGTTATTTTTCTCGACGAGCCCACTGCCGGAATGGACCCTCGTGCTCGTTTGGTCACTTGGGAAATTATTCGCCAGCTGCGCACGGACGGGGTCACAGTTTTGTTGACAACTCACGGAATGGACGAAGCAGAATCGTTATGTGATCGAGTCGCCATATTGGATCGGGGGGCGCTGGTGGCAATCGGTAGTCCGCGAGACTTGACCACTCGATCTGATGCCCAAGAGACCCGCTTTACTGCTCAGAGCGAGTTAGACCTTGCGTCTTTAGCAATTGCTCTAGGAATCGAACGCGTGTCTCTCACTGAGTACCAACCGGGACAATATTTAGTTGCGGCCGAGCCAACCCCGGACCTAGTAGCACGATTAGCGATTTGGTTGCGTGAACAAAACGTCAGATTAGGGACGTTAGAAGCAGGTCAGCGATCACTCGAAGAGGTCTTCTTGCGCTTAACCGGCGAAGGCGAGGATCGATGACTACTCGCCGAGCAGTAATGGCTCAAACTCGAGTCGAATTAATCTTAACTCTACGCAGGGGCGAAAGTCTGCTGGTTTCGTTCCTGATCCCACTAGGTATTTTAGTTTTTTTCTCGAAAGTTGGAGCGGTAAATACTTCTCTTGAAGACCCGGTTGAGTTCTTAGTTCCGGGAGTTTTATCGCTGGCAGTGATGTCGACTGCAATGGTGAGTTTAGGTATTGCCACTGGTTACGAACGGCGGTACGGCGTTCTTAAGCGTCTAGGCTCGACGCCATTATCGCGAGGTGGCTTATTGGTGGCCAAAACGATAAACGTAGTGGTCATCGAAGTTATACAGATAGTAGTAATCGTCGCCACCGGAATCGCTCTTGGCTGGGAATTAACTGGACAATTTGTGGCGGCCTTGGGTTTGCTCTTACTGGGCACGGTTGTTTTTGCCAGCATCGGAATGCTGCTCGCGGGAACGCTCAGAGCCGAAGCAACCCTCGCAGTGGCCAATGGACTTTTTTTACTGTTCTTATTCCTTGGCGGCATGGCTTACCCCCTAGATCGACTCCCCGATGCGTTGGCAAGTTTTGCTCGCCTGTTGCCCCCAGCTGCGCTTTCGGAGTCAGTACGAGCGGCGCTAGAAGGTTATGGGTTTCCCTGGTCAGAACTAGTGGTTTTAGCCCTGTGGGCCGTGGTGATGCCTTTTATCGTTGTTCGCAAATTTCGCTGGGAAGAGTAGGCCCTCAATTTAAGAAGATTTTATTAGTTTGTTTATCTCTTTATTTAGTTCTCGCTGACTCAAAATCCCAAATACTTGTGACACGAGTTTTCCCCTCTCATCAATAAAAAATGTAACCGGTATCGCTCGGACTCGGTAAGACATGGCTATTTCTCCTCCCGAGTCAGAAGCAAAAGACCAATCAGCCTGCTTTCCTTTAACGAAAGATCGAGCATCGCTAGGTATGTCTTTATAAGAAATGCCGACGATGGAGAGCCCATACTTGCGATATTTTTTTTGTGCGGTTTTTAGTAGTGAGAATTCTTTTCGGCAGGGGAAGCACCACGAAGCCCAAAAGTTGATTATCGCCGGTTTTCCCAAATACTGACTCGACTCGATGCACCCAAAACGTAGCCCTTTGGCAGTGAATGTGGGTGCCAACCTACCGACTTCGGCTTCACCTTGGACTCGAGGCGAGCAGGACGACTTTTGTTTCGTCGCGGCTTGGGCTGATGAGCTGGGCGTAATTATTAGGCCGACAAAAATAGCGGCAAGTACACCGGCAAAAAAACGCAAGCTGATTTTTCTAAGAGCCAATGAGAAGTGCATCGACGGCCACGGCAGCAAACAACAGCGCCAAATAGACGTTAGAGACAGTAAATAACCGAATTGCCCGTGCGGGAGTGGGGTCACGGTAAAGACTAACGGCGGTGTAAATAAATACTGCCCCTAATACTCCTGCCACTATCGGATAAAGAACAGTCATAGTTATCGTTAGAGGAAGAGTGAAACTGACGGCTACTACAACAAACGAATAAACCAAAATGTGTCGCACGGCTACCGTGGGTCCTCGAGTAACAGGCAACATCGGTATTTCTGCTGCGGCGTAATCGTCTCGATAACGTATAGCCAGAGCCCAAAAGTGGGGAGGGGTCCAGACAAAGACGATGGCAAACAGAACCCACGCGGGCAAAGCCAACGACCCAGTAACGGCTGCCCAACCCACGAGAGCAGGTACGGCTCCGGCCGCTCCGCCGATGACGATGTTTTGTGTTGTCCTGGGTTTAAGCCAGATCGTATAAACGAAGATATAGAACACGGTCGCGCTTAACGCTAGAAATGCGGCTAGAAGGTTCGCTACTGACCAAAGCAAACCAAAAGCCAAAACTTCTAAAACCAAACCAAAAATCAATGCTCTCTGAGCGTTTATTTCTCCTGAAGGTAATGGCCGGTGTCGGGTTCGGGCCATAATGCGGTCGCGGTCTCGTTCGATCCAACAGTTCATGGTGTTCGCTCCACCCGCGGCAAGCGCTCCACCCACTAATACCGCCACGACGAGTCCTAAATCTGGGAACCCTTGCTCGGCCAGCATCATCGCGGGGAGCGTGGTCACCAAGAGCAGCTCAATAACGCGTGGCTTGGTCAGGCGCAGGTAGGTTCCCAAGGTCGTCCGGATTTGGTTTGATCGATTTCCAGGTGAAACCGAGCGAGAGGCAGAGTTAGACACGAGGCTCCTGAATCTTTAGTTCTTTAGAACCTAGCCGTCTTGCCGCCGGTTTTGAGCAACGGCTCGAGTTGGGCTGTAGCGTGGTGTGATGACTCCCAATACTGACACCAAACATTCGGTGAGAATGTTGGCTGACCGAATCTTGGCTCGTCCTTCGGACGAAGCGGGTGAACGCAAGTCGCGAGCCGGAATCCTTATTCCCGCGACCGCTAATGTCGATCGTCGGCTGGTGTGGGCTGAAGTGGTCACAGTCGGGCCGACAGTGCGCAATGTCGTAGAGGGCGATCGAGTTTTGTTTGCCCCCGATACGGGTTACGAAATAGAAATACGGGGCGACGAGTTTTTAATTCTGCGAGAACGCGACGTTCACGCAGTGGCTTCTGGTCGCAGTGAGGCTGAAACTGGGCTTTATCTGTGATTGATCCTAAATCGGCCCTCAGCCTAAAAGGGCGCGTGGCTCTGATCACTGGAGGAACACGTGGAATCGGGAGGGCAATAGCCGAAGCGTACGTTGTTGCGGGAGCCAATGTTTGTGTCTTGGCCCGCAAATCTGACGAGCTGAAGGAAACGAAAACCGCACTCGAAGAGATGGGTGGGTCAGTTCTGACGGTGGAAGGTTCGGCGGGGTCGCCGGAAGTTTTAGAAACCGCGGTCAATGAGACTATTTCGTTATTTGGACGCCTCGACATTCTCGTTAATAACGCAGCAACTAATCCCGCTTTCGGTCCAATGATTGAAACTGAACCGAGTAAAGTTCGCAAAGTTTTAGAAGTGAACCTTGAAGGTGCACTTCTGCTGTCCCAAATAGCGTGGGCGCAATACATGAGTGAACACGGCGGATCGATCATTAACATTGCTTCGGTGGGCGGAATATCTCCAGCACCTTATATTGGGATATACAACGCTTCTAAAGCCGCAGTAATACACATGACTCGCCAACTTGCCCTCGAACTAGGGCCAAAAGTTCGAGTCAACGCTATTGCCCCTGGGCTAGTAAAAACCGACATGGCGCGCGCACTCTGGGAAAACGATGAAGAAGGAATTGGCGCTCGGCATCCGGCGGGTCGTATTGGCGTTCCTGACGATATAGCGGGTGCCGCCTTGTTTCTTGCGTCCAGCATGTCCGATTGGATCACCGGATCAATATTTGTTCTTGATGGAGGACTTTCCCTTACCTGAAAGATTTATCGCCTAGTGGGTTTAAGCATTACTGGATGATGATCAGCAGGATGTACTACCGGGGCAAGGCTCTTGCTTCTGCGCTCGTCTAAGTACTCTTTGACTTGCGCGAATAGTTTTTTCCCCATCATCTTCTTCAGTTCTTCACCCAAACTTTCATAAACTGGCTCTGACCCGACAAAAGCGTCCGGGGAGTCGGTGCACCACCAAGCAAACTCTGAACCCCCTTCACCCCAGCCATCGCGCGAAAACTCAGTCATGGTAGTGATAATGGTTCCGTCCTCTTGCTCTTCGTCTATAGATCGAAGAGGCAATTGCCAGCACACTTCAGGTTTTATATCGCTGTGATGTTCTCCGGTGCGCATCGAGTAAAAGTGAAATGCGCAGCCCGGCCCAGCTGCGAAGCCGGGGCGATTAAGAAACACGCATGCATCTTTATGTAGCCGAGTTTGCCATTCAGTTTTTCCGTCATCATCTTTTCCAGATTTGATGAAGACTCCTTTTTTGCGGCCGATTTTGGCGAATTCCCAATCTTCGTCACTTAGTTTCTTGGCCATTTTTACGGTGTGTTCGCGGTCTTTTCGATCGGTGAAGTGAGCCCCGTACGAACAACATCCCTGAACTAGCTCGGGGGCAAGATCGTCAAGCACGCCTTGGCAACCCGACCCGAATATGCAAGTCCAAGAAGAGAGCAAGAAGGTGACGTCAACTTTCCAAGATCTTCCCTCTTCTTTAGGGTCGTCAAAATTTACCCACTCACGGGTGGCGCTCGTCATGGTCTATCTCCTGATCTGAATTAAATAAATTTACTAAATGGATCGTAGCGAGTGATACCGGTACGATCGGGTATTAGCCCGTTAAGGCGATCTTTGATTGGAAGTTGGATCTATGAGCGATCTCGAAGAAATTGCCACGCAGCTGCGAGGGATAGAAGAAAGCCTACGCGATTTGGCCTACGACCGACTCTTGTTAGCCACTGAGGGCGAGGAAAAGAGTCCGGAAGCAGTAGCCGCCGCGGCCGAGGAACGAAGGATCCTTCAAGCTCGCCGGGCGATCGAACGAGCAGTTAAAGCCTTAGAGGGTCCCGGCCACGACTGAGATAGACGATTACCGCAGGGGTGAAAATTCGTTAAAAGCGTCAATCAGAGTTCGCAGACGCGACCAGTGCTGACGATCAAACCAGAGACCAACTCGGTCTAGGTCTATATGGTCATTGTCTTCTATTTCGCTAGGAGTGGCCTCGACTCTTTCTATGCGCCCTTCGGTCAAGATGTCGGCAAACTGCTCGCTCAAAGACAAGAGTGCCTCCTCGTCGGGCGCTTGGTGTAGACGAATCACTAGCCGCTTACCCACAAATCGCTGAGAGTGGTAATTAGAAAAAAATCTAGTTATTTCTCCTACCGCTTCCATCACGTTGTCGGTTATGAACACAAGATTTTTGTCATCTGGCGATGCGTAGCCTTGGTCGATTAACACATGGTCAACGAAGTCTTTCCATGATTTCCAATAAGAACCACCCGGGACATCAAGGAGCACTATCGGCCCTATTTGAGCTTTACCGGTTTGAACTAATGTCAAAAGTTCAAATGCTTCATCCATAGTTCCGAATCCGCCCGGGAGCAGCACGAATCCGTCAGCCTCTTTTACGAAAGACAATTTGCGAGTGAAGAAATAGCGGAAGTTAATTAACTTTGGATCATCAGCCAAAGTAGGGCTATCGCCCGCCTCAAAAGGAAGATTGATGCTGACGCCAAAAGAGTTCTCCGTTCCCGCCCCTTCTAGACCGGCTTCCATAATCCCTGGTCCAGCACCAGTGATAATCATCCAGTCCCGCTCGGCCATAGCCGCAGCAAAGTCGCGGGTTTGATGGTAAAGCGGGTCATCGGGTTGAGTCCGGGCCGAGCCGAATATGGCCACCTTCATTTCTGCTCGATAAGGAGCAAAAACCTGAAAGGCGTAGCGCATTTCCTTGAGCGCAGCACTAGCGATTTTAAGGTCGCCGCGATTGGCGTCATCTTTTGCTAGTCGAAGCGCAGAAGCGATTAACTCGTATACAAGGTCAGAATTATTGGGCGGATTGGCCTGGTCGACCAACTCCGCGGCCGCAGAATCGAGTTCGCGATTTCCGGTGCGGTAGCGGGGCAGTTTCACAAAATCGTGTCAACCAGTACGGATAGTTGAGTTTCTGGCCTAGCCCCAATGTGACTTATCACTTCTGATGCACAAACGGCACCGATTTGCCCACAGCGCTTTAAATCAAAATTACGACCGAGGCCAAATAAGAATCCGGCGGCATAAAGGTCGCCCGCGCCCGTGGAATCGACAATTCGATTAGGTACAGCTTGTGCAGCAACGAAGTGAGTGTCATCCCTCGATACGATTACCGCCCCTTGCGCCCCTCGGGTAAGCACACCGATTTCGCAGTGGCCGCGAACCTTTTCTAGCGCCTGATCGAATTCGTCTACTTCGTATAGTGAACATATCTCAGCTTCGTTGGCGAAAAGAATATCAACCGCTCCTTCTATGAGGCCGAGGAAATCGTCTCGGTGTCGATCGACACAAAAAGGATCTGAAAGCGTGAGGGCTACTTTCCGGTTGGCTTCATGAGCGACTGATGCCGCCTGGTGGAAAGCTCTCTTGGCTTGCGGTTGGTCGTAGAGGTAACCCTCGAGGTAAGTAATTTTTGCTTGGCTGATCAACTCTTCGTCAATATCGTTCTCGTCAATCTCGGATGCGGCTCCTAAGAACGTATTAAGGGTTCTCTCGGCGTCAGGGGTAACCAAGATAAGACAGCGCCCAGTAGGAGGGCCGTCGGCGGCCGTGCTAGTGCTCACGTGGACTCCCGCCGCGTGAAGGTCGTGAGAAAAAACTTCTCCCAGCTGGTCGTCGTGAACTCGCCCAATGAAGGCTGAACTCGCTCCCAGTGAAGCAAGCCCTACCATCGTATTGGCGGTCGAACCACCAGAGATCTCTACCGCGGGGGCCATTTCATCGTAAAGCCGGTCTGCTTGGCCACTGTCGATTAACGCCATAGTCCCTTTTACTAACTTGTGGTGAAGTAAAAACTCTTCACTTTCGTGACTCAGTACATCCACTAGGGCGTTGCCGATACCGACGACATCAACGCCATCGGCAGGCAAATCTGGTGATTTGGTCACGCTACCGTTACCGGTTCATGGGGTGTTACTGGTATCAAAACTGAGCGCGGACGCAATCTTTTTCCTTTAGTAGTTATTTTTTCGTACCGCGTGGTTCGCTGAGCCAAGGGGCGGCCCAGAGGATCGACAATGGCACGAAAATCGTCATCGTCAAGTTCTTGACCGTGATCCGCGCCGGCAGCCCGAGAAATATTTTCGTCCATCAGCGTACCTCCGAGATCATTACAGCCGGCTCGAAGAAGTTGCTGCGCGCCTTGCGCCCCAACCTTGACCCAAGATGCTTGGATGTTTTCGATTGAGCCTCGATAAGCGATGCGTCCGACGGCATGCATGAGCAAGACTTCACGAAACGTTGGGCCCCGTCGAGAACGCCCTTGGATGGACAAAGGGGTCGCCATGTGCACGTAGGGCAAAGGCACGAATTCGGTGAATCCTCCAGTCTCGGTTTGAAGATCCCGAGTACGAACAAGATGGCGAGCGACATTGACGGGCGACTCTATGGTGCCGAACATGATGGTCACGTTCGAACGCATCCCGTTAAGGTGCGCCAATCGGTGCGCTTCTAACCACTGTTCGGTGTTGATCTTGTCGGGGCAAATAATTGAGCGAATCTCGTCATCAAGGATTTCTGCTGCTGTCCCGGGCAGGGTAGCGAGTCCAGCTTTCTTGAGTTCAGCCAAGTAATCGTTAAGGGGTATTCCGAGCCGTCTAGCCCCCTCAGTGACCTCTAGGGCGGTGAAGCCGTGGATATGGATAGACGGAGCCACAGCTTTGACTGCCTCAATAACCGAAAGGTAATACTCGCCGTCAAAATCAGGATGGATTCCACCCTGAAGGCAAACTTCGGTTGCTCCGCACTCGACTGCTTCCACTACCCGCCTTTGTATTTCGGACCGGTCGAGCAGATAGGGGTCTCCCCGCAGATTAAGGGAAAGGGGTCCTTTGGAAAAAGCACAAAACTTGCATTTGAAAGTGCAGATATTGGTGTAGTTGATATTTCGATTTCGAACAAAAGTAACCGTGTCGCCAGAGTGTTCAAGCCGCAAATGATCAGCCAGTTCGGCCACTTGGACAACTTCTTTTCCTCGAGCTTGCAACAAAGTGACTATTTCTGGAAGGTCAACTTGTGAACCCGAGAGCACCCCATCGATAACTTCATCGACCGCTCGCCGCTGGTCGGTACTGGTTGTCTTAGGGCGACTAAAAGATGAGTCAAGAATTGCTGGTGGATTTAATCCGGATCCCGAAAACCAGAGATCGTCACGCGCGTAGTTGGTCCCATCAGAAGCGGCTAAGACGGCGGGAAGTACATCTGGGTGAAGCCAGACGTCTGACTGGGCGACGAATTCGGGGTAGACGGTGAGGCGAGGCACTAATGATCGACCAGAGGATTCGGTGACTTCCCGTAAAGAATCCATTGCCGGCCAAGGTCGCTCAGGGTTGACGTGGTCAGAAGTTATGGGTGAGACCCCACCCCAGTCGTCTATACCCGCCGCGATTAAGGCGGGAAGATCTGAGGATAAGTTGGGCGGGGCTTGCAGATGAATAGTGGGATCCAAAACAATGCGAGCCACCGCTACGGTCCACAGCATTTCTTCGACCCCACACGCAAGGTGACGATGCATGGCGGTGTCGGCTTTAGGAAGAAAGTTCTGTACGATCACTTCTTGGACATGCCCGTAACGAGCGTGGCTGGCGTTAATGGCTTTTAGTGCTTCAATTCGTTCTTCGCGGGTTTCGCCAATACCAACCAAAATCCCAGTAGTGAACGGAACTTTTGCTCGGCCAGCATTTTCTAGCGTGGCAAGTCGTCGCTCAGGGGTTTTATCCGGAGCTCCGGCGTGGGGTCCACCAGGTTCACTCAGTCTGCTCGCCAGAGTTTCTATCATCATGCCTTGAGATGGGCTAACACTACGAAGTAGTTCCAATTCGCTTTGACTTATAGCCCCCGCGTTGGCGTGCGGCAAGAGTCCGGTATTTAGCAGTACCGATCGAGCCGCCTCGTAAACGTATTCAATAGTCGTTTTCTTTCCGTGTTCTGCGAGCCAGTCGGCAGCAACAAGATATCGATCTTCGGGGGCTTCGCCCAAAGTGAACAATGCTTCGGTGCAACCAACCGCCGCACCCGCTCGAGCGATAGAGAGCATTTCCTCGATGCTCATAAACGGATCTTCGAGTCGAGCGGGAGGCTTGGCAAAGGTGCAGTACCCACAACGATCTCGACACAGCATGGTCAAGGGGAGAAAAACTTTAGGCGAATAAGTCATTTGGTAGCCATGAGCAGCATCGCGAATAGCGCCAGCTTGTTTAATCAGATCAGGCAAATCCGCTTTCAGTAGATCCTCGGTGGTTGTGTTCACGAAGAAAAGACTACGCCCCAGCACGCCATCACTCACCTTAACCCTCTATCGCGTCTTGATCGGCTAGCCACAGAACCTTATTTGCCCGAATTCGGCTTGCGGGGAGGTCTTCTCCCGAGCGAATTCGGGCTAAAGCGTCATGCTTTTGTTTTCCCGCCACCGTAAATACGACCAAGTGAGCAGTTTCTATAGCCGGATAGGTCATAGTTAAACGTAAGTGAGGGTGCTGTTGGTCTTGATTAGGCACGACCAGTTGAACGGTCTCGTTTAACGCAGCACTCTCAGGGAAAAGGGAAGCGGTGTGCCCGTCAGGGCCAAGGCCAAGATGGATCATTTCTATCGGACCAGCAGTGGCCAGAAGCGAGGCGTAGGATTTTGCCCCGGCCTTGATCGCGTCAACTGGATCGAGTGAGCTGGTTTGGTACATGGAATGAATCGCTTTTGGAACCGCTGCGTCGAGAAAAGTTTCTCGCGCCATTCCTTCGTTTGATTCCGGATCGTGTACGGGGACCCAGCGCTCATCTCCAAAAAAGAAATCCGTCTTCGACCAATCGACTTCGGTGGTGGCCAATAATTCGTAGCAAGAGCGAGCAGTGGCACCACCCGAGAGGGCCATCGAAACCGGAGTCGTAGAAGCAACGAGGTCAGCAAAAGCGCGGAAAACATTTTCCACTACTCGAAGTTCTCCAAACATGGCATTATGTTACGGCAATGGATCTTCCTACGATTGCCATATACGAACAACGAGCTAAAGAGTGGCAACAAGCGCGGACCAGCGATGGAGCCATTTACGCACGCGCCAAAAAGCTAGGAGAGCAAAGGATCGCCCCTTATCCCGTGCTCGATCTGGGCTGTGGGCCGGGTCCTCATCTGGCTGCCCTCGGCGCTCCCGTGGTGGCCCAAGACGGAGCTCCGGCGATGGTCTCTCTGGCCTTGGCGGCTGTGCCGTCGGCTCTGGGGGTTTGTGGCGATCTTTTGCATTTGCCTTTACGACGTTCGAGCCTGGGGGCCGCTTGGGCGAGCGCTAGTTATCTCCATATAAAACGATTTGAACTTCCGTGGGCATTGATGGATCTTCATCAGGCATTAGTCCCCGACGCTCCTATTGCTTTGAGTCTTCGGAGGGGAAATAAAGAGGGCCAATTAGTGGGTTTGCGCGACGACCAGTTTCCGGGCCGTTTTTTCGCGGAAATTGAAGTCAAAGAACTGCACTCGATTTTAGTAGGAGCCGGATTTAGCGTCGCACTCTGCGAGGTCGATTCACTCAATGACGGCTGGATAGAAGTGCAGGCAAAAAGAGCCCCCACTCTTCCTGATTTTGTCGGTCCGAATATGAATATCTTGATCTGTGGATTGAATCCCAGTATTTATTCTGCTGAGGTCGGGGTTGGTTTTGGTCGACCGGGTAACCGTTTTTGGCCAGCAGCGATTAAAGCGGGAATGGTTTCGCAAGATCGAGATCCTCGCCACGCGTTACAAAACCACGGCGTCGGTATGACTGATCTGGTGAAACGAGCTACCGCTAAAGCATCAGACCTGAAAATCTACGAATACCAAGAAGGAATGGAGCGTGTCGCTCGGCTCGCTCAATGGCTAAAGCCAAAGATGATTTGTTTCGTTGGGTTGTCAGGCTACCGCGCTGCTATCGACAAATCGGCGCAGGCGGGAATCCAGCCACAACTAGTGGGTGGAACTCGGGTGTACCTAATGCCCAGCACCAGCGGATTGAATGCCCATAGTTCACTTGATCAGTTAAGTGAACATTTTGAGACTGCGCTGGCGTTTAGCAAAACTTTGTAACTAAGCGATTTCTTTTCGACGTTTTTCTAATGTGGCGAACGCGTCGTGAAAACTGGCGGCAAAGCTGGCGACACCTTCTTTTTCAACCGTTTTTGTCACATCGGAAAAATCGACGCCTGCCTTAGCTAGGTCAGCCAATACGGCTTCGGCGACTTCAACGTTTTCCTCAATTGCTCCCGCGCTAAGATTTCCGTCACCTTTTTGCAGCACTTCAATGCTGGCGGGGGCGAGGGTATTGACCGTATCTGGCCCAATTAACTCGTCAACGTAGAGAGTGGGCGAGTAGGCAGGATTTTTAGTTGAAGTCGAAGCCCACAGAGGTCGTTGTAAACGCGCCCCCGCAGCCGCCAACGCCTCCCATCGAGGTCCAGAAAAACGGTTACGAAATAAACGGTAAGCAAGCTTGGCGTTAGCTACTGCGGCCTTCCCGCGCAGGGGACTGTCGTCGGGCAATCTACGATCAGTTTCAGTGTCGACGCGGCTCACGAAAAATGAAGCCACTGAAGCCACCGTCTTCGGGTCGCCCCCATCAGCCACAAATTTTTCTAATCCATTCAAGTAAGCATCGATCACTGCGTCGTGTCTCTCCAACGAAAAAATCAGAGTCACGTTAGTGTTGATCCCCGCTCCGATGTTGGCTTCGATGGCAGGCAATCCCTCTAGAGTGGCGGGGATTTTTATCATCACGTTGGGGCGATTCAAGCGCTTGAAAAGATTCGCGGCCTGAGCAATCGTTCCTTTAGTGTCGTGAGCGAGGTCGGGAGACACTTCGACCGATACGTACCCGTCACCACCCGCGCTCGAATCGTAAACTGGTCGTAACAAATCAGCGGCCACGCCGACATCGGCCACTACTAGCTGCCAGTAGGAGTCTTCGATCGACAGTCCGTCGCGGGCGCATTGCGCCAGTTCCGAGTCGTACCCTTCTCCGGCGGCCATAGCTTTTTCGAAGATGGTGGGGTTGGAGGTAACCCCTCGGATCCCATCGTTGGCAATCAGGTTGGCTAATCCGCCTCCCGTAAGCAATACGCGGGCTAAGTTGTCGTACCAAGGACTCTGGCCGAATTCGTGAAGTCGGGCGACGTCGCTCATGATGGCTCTCCTTTTAACTGATTTGATTTAAGAATGTCATTCATTGCGAGCGAGCAATTCGCGCGCCCGCAAAACTACATTTTCGGTTGAAAAACCGAACTCTTTCATTGCCGTTGGTCCCGGTGCTGAAGCACCAAAGTGGTCAATGGTTACAAAATCATCGGCGTAGCGGTCCCAGCCAAAAGAAACGCCCGCCTCTACGGCCAAGGTAGGAACTCCGGGCGGAAGAACCGAGTCGATGTAGTCGTCGTCTTGATCCTCGAAAAGATCCCACGAAGGCATTGACACAACTCGCACGCCGAGGTCTTTGTTGGCTAAAACGTCTCGCGCTTCGGTGCATAGATGTACTTCGGATCCAGTTCCAATAAGAATCAAGTCGAGGTCAGTTTCTTCATCGACCAAGATGTACGCCCCTCGCTCGACACCAACGAAAGAACGCTGTTCGGTAGCCGCAAGTACCGGAAGACTTTGTCGGCTGAGAATTAAAGCAGTCGGCCCGGTTCCGTTGATGTGGACTCGCCAGGCCTCGTTGACTTCGTTAGCGTCGGCGGGGCGAATGACTCTAAGTCCTGGCATCGCTCGCAGCGAAGCAAGTTGTTCTATGGGTTGATGAGTAGGCCCGTCTTCACCGACACCGATTGAGTCATGCGACCAAACAAAAGCTGTCTTGTAGCCCGAGAGTGCTGCGAGACGAACTGCGCCGCGCATGTAATCAGAAAAAACAAAAAATGTTCCCCCCATGGGAACCGTTCCGCTTACCGCCATTCCATTCATGATCGCACCCATGCCGTGTTCTCTGACTCCCCAATGAATCTGACGCCCACTGAAACGATGGGTGTCTATGGGGGTCGAACCTTTCAGTTCGGTTCCGGTGTTTCCCGTTAGATCTGCGCCGCCTCCTAAGAGGCCAGGAACGACATCGACAATACTGGTGAGAGCTGTGCTGCAAGCTGCTCGGGTTGCGACTTCTTTGCCGACTTCCCACTTAGGTAGATCCTCACTCCACCCCGGCAACCCGGTTTGAGCAAGACACGCTTCGTATTGTTCGCTCATCTTCGGCTCACCCGATCTAAACGCAAGTCGGCGTTGACCCCAACTTTCCTGGGCACTTTGTCCGGCTACTCCTGCGGCTCGGTAATACTCCAACACGTCATCAGGAACCCAAAATGTTTCTTCGGCGGGCATATCTAGGATCTCTTTAACTGCTCTGATCTCGTCTTCTCCCAGAGGGTTTCCGTGAGCGGCCGCGGTATCGGTGTATTTAGGTGAAGGCCACCCGATGTGACTACGCAAAATTATTAGACTTGGCCGAGAGTCCTCGGCAATTCCCTCACGAACGGCGGCTTCGATGGCGTCGAGATCGTTAGCGACTTCACCCACATTGTGGACGTGCCAACCGTAACCTTCGAAACGCTTGTGTACATCGTCAGAATAAGAAAGTTCAGTCGGTCCATCAATAGTTATGTGGTTGTCATCGTAGACATAGACCAACCGACCTAAACCTAAATGGCCAGCCAGAGAAGCGGCTTCATGACTAACTCCTTCTTCTAAACAACCGTCGCCGGCTACAGCAAAAATGCGGTGGTCACAAATTTCTGGACCGAAGCGAGCGCGCAGATTGGCTTCGGCTAAAGCCATACCCACGCCGTTAGCGAAGCCTTGGCCTAGTGGCCCAGTTGTAACCTCAACGCCGTTAGTGTGCCCGTATTCTGGGTGGCCAGGAGTTGGCGATCCCCACTGACGAAAGTTTTTCAGGTCATCAAGAGTCAGTCCGTATCCAGTTAGATAAAGCATTGAATAAAGGAGCATTGATGCGTGTCCGCAAGAAAGAACGAAACGGTCACGGTCGGGCCACTTACTATCCGCCGCGTCGTAATTCATAATTCGGGTAAACAGAACGTGCGCTAAGGGGGCAAGGGCCATGGGGGTTCCGGGGTGACCCGAGTTGGCTTTTTGTACTGCGTCCATGGCTAGACCGCGGATCACGTTTATAGCTTTTTGTTCAAGGTCTTGAGTCACCGGTCTCCTTCGGGTTTATTTCAACTCTGACACTATTGCTTATCACTGGTAGCCGGCGTCATTTACTGAGGTTCTCTACTTAGGGAACAAGGCGATGCTGGCGGTAAAACCGTGTAAGAAATTTTTACTACCAATAGGGCCAATCTCGCCCGCGCAAAATGCTCCCGCAGTAGCGGGGTAGTCCAGATCTTCGGCGATCAGGGTTGCGTCGTGATTCGGGACACCAAAAAGACTTTTCCCTCGGCCATTGCAATCAAAGACCAAAGCACCTCCGCACTGATGGCCACTCAAGAGCAGATGGAGGTCTTGAGCGGCCGCCGCGGCGTCTCGAACATGAAATTGGACGGTCTGCCCGACTGCAATCTGATCACCAACGGCAATACTGCCGGTGTTCCGATCGGCACCCAAGATGTTGCGAATCAAGAAATCACCGCGATCGAAGTCACTTTGGTGCTCGTTAACGACTACTCCCAGATGCAATCCGTTGGCTAAAAGGGCGCGGTCGGCCTCGGATACTTCCTGAGATAATTTGCGCAGTCGATCCATAGGCGGCTGGCCCGCTATTTGCTCAACAACGTTACGCTCGGACTTCGTTACCACCATTGGATCTCCGATTGGTCGACAACCCTGAGAAACTACGGTCTTTATATCAACACCTTCGATAACAACCCCAACTGCACCTTGAGTAGTTATCTTGGAGTCGAGGGCCAAGGCGTTGCCGCCTGGTCTTAGGGCGCAAGAGGCTAGCCCTCCGCTTACTTTTAAACCGGGGTGCGACTGGTTGAGTTGTCCGAGAAAACCATCGGTAGGGAAACTGAACGGATCGGCGAATAAAACTACGTGGCTCGAATTATCCACCTCGTCTGGCCAGCCCGATATCTTTCCTTTTCCCTCATCAAACTCCAAAGCAAAAGGTTGCAAGTGGGCTTCGGGCAGGTAAGCCGCCCAAACGGCCAAGCCTGGACCCGACTCGATTTCTTGAGTGTCAGATATCAACCCTCCGGCGCTTAAGCCGATCAGGTGGCGAGGAACGATTAGGTTAGAAAAGGCAAAAAGCATGTCGTCTAAGTGGTTAACAAAGGGTGGAGAAACGAAGACGACCACCAAATCGGGTTCTCCTTGGTCTAACTGCTCAAGCAAATGTCCGGCTACCTCACCCACGGCATGAGCGGGGGTGGGGTGGCGTGAAACCGCAGATACGTAATTGACCATGGTGGAAGCGTACCTAGTCCAGATTTACGGCCCGTCAGTCAATGGGCAAAAATGCCCGTTGGAGCGCCTACCCTGCACACGGGGCTAACGGTAAGGTTTTGTAGGTAGACACGGTAATTTGACTCATTCAAGAGGGATCTAAAAATGCCTGACATCTTGGCGATCCACGCCGCCAATACTCCCGACAAGATTGCGGTCGTTGACCCTGCTCGCGACCGCGAGACTAGTTTTCAGCAACTCAATGCCTTGGTGAACCAGATAGTGCGAGCATTCTCCGAACTAGGGATCAAGCGAGGAGAACGCCTGGTTTGGTGTGGACCCAATTCTCTGTTCGTTTTAGCCGTGATTCACGCCGCTCGCAAAGCCGGCTTGGTGGCAGTTCCCCTTTCGTACCGATTTACGGGCGAGGAAATGGCCTACGTGATTGATAATTCGGGAGCATCAATTGTAATTATTGACGCGGAGCAGTCATCCGTAATTGCTCCGCACGTTGCTGAAATTAAGAGAGTTCGTCATTGGCTTAGTTTCGATGGCGATCTTGAACTGGGTTTCGAAAGTTTGGAAACATTATTAGCGGTTCAACTAGACGAAGAGCCCGACGAACCCAGTAACAAAGATTTGGCTACCGCAGGTTCTTCAATGATTTACACCTCGGGGACTACCGGAAAACCTAAAGGAGCGTTGCGCACAACTAGCGATACCGAAACCGTGTTTGCCCTATTAGTTGCCCTTGACTTACAAGGCGCCGATGAAGTCCACATAACCACCGGGCCGCTTTACCATTCCGGCCCATTGGCGTTTGCTACCATGACTCACAGTCTGGGCTGCCCAATTGTTTTGTTGCGCAAGTTCAATCCTTCCGACTGGCTGCGCTACGTGGCCGATTACAGGGTGACTAATACTTTTTCTGCTCCGACCCAATTAAAAAGAGTCGTAAGTTTGCCTCCGGCTGAGCTGGATAAAGCCGATATGTCTTCTATGCGTTGTTTGATTGCTAACGCAGCCCCAGTTCCATACGCTTTGAAGGAAGAAATAATTAAAAAATTAGGGTCAGGTTTTCTTTACGAGGTTTACGGTTCGACTGAACTGGGAGTGGTGACCGTACTAAAGCCAGAAGACCAACTACGTAAACCCGGATCGTGCGGGCAGCCCTATGGTCCGATCGGAGTGAAAATACTAAGAGATGACGGTACGCAAGCCGACATAGACGAACCGGGAGAGTTGTTCATCTCTACTCGATTGGCTATGGACGGTTATCACGAAACTGACGAGAAATTGGAAGAATCAAACGACGGCAACTGGAAATCAGTAGGCGATATCGCCTCAGTCGACTCTGAAGGTTACGTATCAATTCGGGATCGCAAAAAAGACATGATCATCTCAGGGGGAATGAATATATATCCGGTTGAAATCGAGTCGGTTCTTCATGAGTATCCCCAAATACTCGATGTGGCCGTATTTGGTATCCCCGACGAGGAGTGGGGTGAAAGCGTTTATTGCATCGTTTCTCCTCGAGAAGGACAAGTGATCGATTTGAACGAACTGAGAGACTTCGCCGTTTCCCGACTGGCAAAATATAAGTGTCCTCGTAATTACGAAATAAGAAGCGAGTTGCCTCGTACTGAAGCGGGGAAACTCCTCAAGCGTCATCTTCGAGATGAATTTTGGGTAGGGCGTGACCAAAAAGTCTGAAACTAAAACGCTTTCCGAACCAGAGTCTCGCGCCCTGCTGCGCCAGTATGAGATTCCTTGTGTTTCTGATTCACTGGTTGAGGGTCCCGACGCGGCGGTAGCCGCGGCGCGCGAGTTTGGCTATCCAGTAGTTCTTAAATTGTCGGGAGCAGGTTTGGCTCATAAAAGTGAGCGCGGACTAGTACGACTGGGTATTGGTGATGAAGAATCTGTGAGTCGGGCCTGCACCGATCTTCTGGCTGCCGCGCGGCCCGAGGATCACGCTAACGGGGTACTGGTAAGCCCAATGGTGGAAGGGAGCCGAGAGTTCATCGCCGGTTGTTATCGCGATTCCAGTTTCGGCGCTTGCGTGATGTTTGGACTAGGAGGAGTGCTCACCGAAGCCCTGGCCGACATCAGTTTCCGGCTGGCCCCGCTCGACCATTACGACGCAATGGGAATGATGAGTGAACTCACTGCTGCTCGACTCCTAGACGAAACTCGAGGCGAACCCGCGGCAGATCGAAAAATGTTGGCCTACATCCTTGAGCAACTAGGGGTTTTGATCTGCGAACGCGAAGAGGTTGTTAGCGTTGACATCAATCCTATTCGGATTGTTGACGGAAAACCCCTTGCCCTTGATGCGCTAGTCGAGGTAAGACCGTAATGGGAAAAGATCTTATTGAGCTCTTTGCTCCGCTTTTCTCTCCTCGAGGCGTTTTGGTAGCCGGAGTCTCGAGCCACCCGGGAAAATTTGGATACGTAACGCTGCATAATATTCTCAGCAGTGGCTACGCCGGAGAAGTCCACGGTACCAACAAAGAAGGTGGAGAAGTATTAGGGATTTCATTGTTTAAATCTGTAGTCGATATCCCTGCCGAAGCAGTAATCGATTTAGTTTTTGTATGTACTCCAGCGGCAAGCAACGAACAACTATTGCGTGACTGCGCAAAACGGGGGATAAAAGCTGCATTCCTTACTTCGGCCGGATACGGCGAGGCGGGGGATGAGGGGGAGAAAGCTGAGCGCCAGCTAGTTGATCTGGCCGACGAGTTAGAGATATTGCTCGCGGGGCCAAACGGCCAAGGACTGGTTTCAACTCCCATAAAACTTTGTGCTCAGATCGTGGCCCCCAATCCTCCTTCGGGGGCAATAGCTATCGTCAGCCAGTCAGGAAATTTTGTTTCTTCGTTTGAGAATTTTTCTCTTGCCGCCCAAGTGGGTGTGAGCCGAGCGATTTCGGCGGGCAACGCCGCCAGCCTAAGTGTTTCTGATTATCTTGATTACTACTCGGTTGATCCCGAGACTCGAGTCAGCCTGGCTTACGTAGAAGGAATACCTAACGGGCGCGACTTTTATCAACGGGCCCGCCAAGTCACTGCTCGAAAACCTCTGGTTGTGCTTAAAGGAGGAGCAACCGATAATGGCCAGCGGGCCGCGCAGTCCCATACCGGTGCATTGGCTCAAGACGACCGAATATTCCGAGGCATGGCCCGTCAGGCCGGGATCGCACAGGCTTTTAGCGTAGAAGAGGCGTTTGATGTCAGTGCCGCGTTCGCTACCCAGCCGCTCCCACGCGGGCCGCGAGTCATGATACTTACTGTGGTTGGTGGTTGGGGTGTCGTTACTGCCGACGCGATGAGTGATAGCGATCTAGTTCTCGCCGATATTCCTAAAGATTTAGAAAAAATTATTGATAAAAAACTTCCCGCAAGATGGAGTCGAAATAATCCGATCGACTGTGCCGGAGGAGAAACTCGTGACACCATCCCAGAAATAATGGCGATTATCGCTGATCATCCTGAGGTCGACGCAGTGCTTTATCTCGGAATCGGTATTCAATCAAATCAAGCCAAAATGTTTAGAACCGGACCGTGGGGCAACGATCCGGACGTAACTCGAATCATTGCTTACCACGAGCGCCAAGATGCTCGATTCGCTTTAGCCGCCGCCGAAATTTCTGAGCAAACCGGTAAACCTATTTTGGTGGCTACTGAATTGTCCCTTACCGACCCCACCAACGCGGGGGTCAAGGCAGTAAAAGACTCAGGGCGTTATTGCTTCCCGAGTGGCCCACGCGCGGTGGTCGCCTTAAATCACCTTTGGCGTTATTCTCAGTATCGCAAAAAGTCCAACCGGACTAAGTAGTTTTGAGTCAGTTGTGAACTATCGCCGGCTCGTATCGCTAGCTCTTGTCGTCGGCGCGGTTATCTGCGGGCTAATGGGGGCCGACGTTTTTGGCGTACGGATAAGTCAAGTTAAAAAATCCGCACCTTCAGTTGTAAATATTCCTACTGCTCTTTGGTCAATTCGTCGAGCACCACAACCGTTGATAGACGCGGTGGGGTCGCTTCGGCTTAAAAGTTCCCTGGACTCTTTGCTGGCCGGCACCAATTCTTGTTTTATTGTCAACGAAGGTAACGCTTTACGAGCGCAAGGTAATCCTGACGCAGTACTTATACCCGCATCAACAATAAAAATGTTTACCGCCGCCGCGGCATTAAATGCACTGGGTGCGGATGCCCATTTTGACACCGTGGCTAAAGTTTCTGGTTCGGAAGTTTCGCCATCGGTTCCTAACCTCTATTTACTCGGTGGTGGTGATCCTTTACTTGGTACCACTACTTTTCGTGAAACTCTTGACAAGTTTGCCGCCACCCGGGGCGCCCCTATTACTTCATTAGAGAAATTGGCTGACCAGATCAAGTCTTCCGGAGTTAAAAAAGTATCTGAGGGGATAATCGTTGACGATTCGCGCTACGACACCACTCGATTTGTTACGGGCTGGAAAGACAGTTACCGGTCTGATGGGCAAATTGGGCCCATTGGAGCCCTTACGGTTAATCGCGGTTTTGCCCAAGACGCCGTTGCTCCGGTCGACGACCCCGCTCTTTTTGCCGCAGAAACGCTAGAAAAATTGCTAGAGGAGAGGGGAGTAGCGGTAAGTGGATCGGCCAAGCGAGGGCGAGTCCCTGAGTCCAGCACTTCGGTGGGATCGGTTTCCTCGGTTCCGCTTTCAGAGATAGTCGAAGAAATGATCCGTAGTAGCGATAATCTCGCCGCCGAAATGATCACTCGCGAATTGGGCCTAAAAGTAAAAAATGAGGGTACGACGGCTGCGGGCGTTGCCGCTATTAGTGATGAACTCAAATCTCTTGGCGTTGATGTCTCGCAATTGAGCTTTTTTGACGGCTCGGGTCTAGGGCGCAGCAATCGGGCATCTTGTCAATCGTTGGTCAAAGTAATAAATACGGGTGAAAGAAGCGGTTTTTCTGCTCTTTGGTCCGGGTTGCCAATAGCCGGAGAAACGGGCACTCTGACCAACCAACTCAAAGACACGCCGCTGGCCGGACACCTAAAAGCAAAAACTGGATCCTTAGCCGGGGTGACTGGACTGACGGGTTTAATCGACGTTCGCAGACCACTGCGTTTTTCTCTTCTCATTAACGGAGAATTCACTGAAGCCGGTGGGGTTGATCTGCGCTCGCAAGCGGCTCAAATCATCGGTGCTTTCCCTGACGCTCCTGGAATCGACGTTTTATCTCCTATTCCCGCCGGAACGTAGCCGTCGAGTGGCTCATCTTCTACACTCATCTATATGAGTGACTTCTTTTCTTCGGCTAGTCGCATGGGGGCCCTTCCACAAATAGCCATCGAATTGCGCGACTTGGTCGTGGCTTACATCAAGCAAGAGACGGTTGCTCCGCTGCGCCAACTTTTGCGCTACGTAGCGTTCGGGGTTATCGGCGCTCTATTTCTTGGGCTCGGAGCAATCCTTTTTGGTCTTGGTGGTTTAAGGGCGCTACAGACCGAAACGGGTGACACCTTTTCGGACAGCTGGTCGTGGGCGCCCTACCTGATCACTTTTGCTGCTCTTATCGTTGGAAGTGCTTTAGTTTGGCGAACTCGCCGAGGCTGGCGAGCATGGAGGGAGAAATCATCATGATGAAAACTCGAAACAAGACAAACATTCAGACAGAACCCATCACTCGATCCGATATTGAAGACAAGTTACGCGAGATTCAATCCGGGCTCAACGTCGGGGGCGATGTGGCTAAAGGACCTAGTATCGCCGCCGGAATCGGTGTAGTTCTTGTTGTGATTTTGGTTGCTTATTTTTTTGGTCGTCGATCCGGGAAAAATAAGCGTTCCTTTATCGAAATCCGCCGCCGATAACTAATGGCGAGAATCCTCCAACGTTTAACTCGCGTAGGCCTGCGAAAGTGGTGGAATGGATCCTCGTCAACATGGTTTTATCTTGGAGTCGGCGCCATCGCAATTCGTGTAATACGAAAAGTTTTATCCCCCCAAGACGACGTCAAGCGAATTCGAGTCAAGTCGGGCGAGACTTACGAAGTACGCAGCCGGCGACGTTAACGAATCATTCACTAATTGTTGTTCAATAGATATTCTTGGTGAGCATGACCGCGCGCAAACGAACGTTTGAAGTCGGCGATAGAGTATTGCTAGTCGACACCAAAAACCGTCGCTATTTGGTCATCTTGGAAGAAGCAGGGGAGTTTCATTCCCACGTAGGCGTTTTATCCCATTCTGATATTTTGGGACGAAACGAAGGTGCGGTGGTCCGAACTAGCAAGAACGGCGCTTTGCGTGCGCTGCGGCCCACTCTTAGCGAATACGTACTAAAGATGCCGCGTGGGGCGCAGGTCATTTACCCTAAAGACTTGGGTCCAATTTTGATCATGGCCGATATTTTCCCCGGAGCGAAAATATTTGAGTCCGGAATAGGATCGGGTGCTTTGACGATGGCGTTGTTACGGGCAGCGGCGCCTGGCGGCGAAGTAATCGCTTATGAAGTTCGCACTGACTTTGCCGAACAAGCCCAGAAAAATATTGAAGGGTTTATTGGTAAAGATGAAACTGAGAAATCGTTGCGGATTGAGATCCGAGACACTTACGAAGGAATAGCAGAAACTGAGTTAGACCGAGTAGTGCTCGACCTTCCCGAGCCGTGGACGGTGGTACCTCACGCACAAGAAGCGCTGGTCCCGGGAGGTATTTTTCTCGCTTACCTCCCGACTGTTGGCCAAGTGATGCAACTGCGAGCAGCTTTGGACGAGTCGCGCTTTGGTATGGCGGAAACATTGGAAGTACTGCAACGAGGATGGAACGTTGATGGTTTATCTGTTCGTCCAAATCACCGCATGGTCGCCCACACGGGGTTTCTAACTGGGGCTCGACTGCTGGAATAAATTATTAATCAGTCGGCTTCAATGAAAATGCATTCGCCTGGGCACTCTTCAGCCGACTCGACTACTGCATCAAGTAAATTGTCGGGAATGTTGGCTAAACCAGTAGCCCCACCAGGCTCGCTGAACACCTTGGCGCCATCTTTAACGTAAGCCAATCCATCGTCGAGAAGCGTAAAAACGTCGGGGGCTATTTCCTCGCAGAGGCCATCGCCTGTGCACAGGTCTTGGTCAATCCAAACCTTCACCGTCTACCTCCGTTTAGTTTATTTCTCGTCCTGAACACTAGGTCTAAACTGCTTACTGGGCCTAACTCTAGACCGTTATTTCGGCTTTTTCCAGTTCTGAGTGGAAATATTATAAAATACCTATCCAGTCAAGGTTTGCTTTTATGGCGCAGATTTTGCCAAACATCGGAGTAGGTTCGCCTTAGTAGGAATCAGTTGAGGTCCCAACCGCAAAGAGGGAGAAATCGGTGGCAAGTGAACACGAACGCAGATTGACAGAATACGAGGGCCAAGTCGGTGATCTGCAGGACCAGATTAAGAGTTTGGGTGAAGAGATCGTGGTGCTGCGCCGCCGGCTTCAAGACGCCCCCAAGCGGGTCCGCACTTTAGAAGAGCGACTCCTCGAAGCCAAAGGACAGCTCGCACAAGCGGTCTCACAAAACGAACGACTCTCAGCCACGCTGCGAGAAGCTCGTGAGCACATTTCTGGCCTCCGAGATGAGGTTGAAAAGTTGACTATGCCGCCGTCGGCCTACGGGACATTTTTATCCGCCAACGACGACGACACCGTCGACATATTTACTTCAGGTCGCAAAATGCGAGTTTCGGTTCACCCCGAGGTTGACGTCACCAAACTCGAACGCGGTCAAGAGGTAACTCTCAACGAGGCGCTCAACGTAGTTCTTGCTCGAGGGGTAGAAATATCTGGCGAAGTGGTGGTGGTGCGAGAGTTGCTTGAAGACGCAAACCGAGTTTTAGTAGTCGGGCGAGCCGACGAAGAACGCGTTTGCGAATTAGCCGGAACTCTGATGGGAGAAACGATTCGCTCAGGCGACCACCTTCTGCTCGACTCACGTTCGGGACTAGTAGTAGAACGACTTCCTCGGCCCGAAATCGAAGAATTAGTGCTTGAAGAAGTCCCCGACGTCACTTATGCCGACGTAGGTGGACTTGACGATCAAATTGAGTTGATTAAAGACGCGGTTGAGTTGCCTTACTTGTACGCCGACTTGTTCGCTGAACACGAACTGCAACCACCAAAAGGGATTTTGCTTTATGGTCCTCCTGGTTGCGGTAAAACGCTTATCGCCAAAGCAGTAGCTAACTCTTTAGCCAAGAGGGTCGCAGAAAAAACTGGCAACGATTCCATCCGGTCTTATTTTTTGAACATCAAAGGCCCTGAGCTTCTAAACAAATATGTCGGTGAAACTGAGCGGCAGATCCGTCTAGTCTTTCAACGAGCACGGGAGAAATCTGAAGAAGGTGTACCCGTCATAGTATTTTTCGACGAGATGGACTCCCTCTTTCGTACTCGAGGAACCGGAATTTCGTCGGATATGGAAAGCACCATCGTCCCGCAGCTTTTGGCCGAAATCGACGGGGTAGAGCGACTGACCAATGTCATCGTCATCGGTGCTTCAAACCGCGAGGACCTTATAGACCCCGCCATCCTTCGTCCGGGCCGACTCGACGTAAAAATAAAAATTGAGCGCCCCGACCCGGTAGCAGCCACAGCAATTTTTTCGCAGTACCTCACTGATTCTTTACCTATTGCTGGCGGGGCCAAAACTGCAGCTGCGGAAATAAAGAAAATGATCAAACTGGCAGTTGATCGAATGTATTCAACTGAGGACGCTAATCGGTTTCTTGAAGTCACTTACCAAAACGGCGACAAAGAGACCCTCTACTTTAAAGACTTCTCTTCGGGAGCGATGATTGAAAACATCGTTAGGCGAGCCAAGAAACTTTCGATCAAGCGACAAATAGACGGCGCCAAACCAGGGATTTGTGCCGATGACCTCATCCAGTCAGTTATTCAAGAATTCCGGGAGCACGAAGACCTTCCTAATACCACTAATCCAGACGACTGGGCCAAAATCTCTGGCAAAAAAGGTGAGCGAATTGTTTATGTGCGCACATTGATGACCGAAGGAGAATCGGCTTCGGGTGGCCGACAGATCGAAAGAGTCGCCACCGGCCAGTACCTCTAGGATTAGTGCGTGAGCGTTCCTAAGGTTTGTGGAGTAGAAACTGAGTACGGGGTCTCGCTTCGGGGCGCAGCTGATCCCAATCCCGTTCTCGCTTCTTCGCTGCTTATCAACGCTTATGCCGACCGAGGCAAAGTGGGTTGGGACTTTGAAGACGAAACCCCTGGACGTGATGCCAGAGGAGGAGACTCTTTTTCTAGAGGGCCCGACGTTGAGACTCATCTAGTCAACACCGTTCTTACTAATGGGGCTCGTTACTACGTTGACCATGCTCATCCTGAGTATTCAACTCCGGAATGCGTTGACGCTCGCGAGGTCCTCATTGCCGACAAGGCTGGAGAGCGCATACTGGCTGAGTCGATGCTCGCCGTCCGTAGTTTGCTTGACGACGGTCAAGAGATAGTTGTTTATAAAAATAACTCTGACGGGAAAGGAAATAGTTACGGAACCCATGAGAACTATCTCATGGATCGCAATATGGCGTTTGCGTCATTAGTGCGGCACCTGATCCCGTGGTTCGTTACTCGCCAGTTATTCACTGGAGCAGGGAAGGTGGGGTCAGAAAATGGGGCGAGTGAAGTTGACTTTCAAATCAGCCAAAGAGCCGACTTCTTTGAAGAGGAAGTTGGGCTCGAAACGACACTGAAGCGTCCAATTATAAATACCCGTGATGAGCCTCATGCCGATCCGCAGTTTTACCGCCGACTACACGTGATCGTAGGGGACGCAAATTTGTGCGAAGTGGCCGGATTGCTAAAAGTGGGCACGACGGCGATTGTTTTGACCATGATTGAAGATGATTTTTTCACTCGCGATAAAAACCAACAGAATATTACGCTAGCTAACCCCGTCCCCGCCATGACAGAAATATCACACGATCCCACCTGCACCGCTACCATCGAAATGGCGGACGGAAGCAGGATGACCGCCCTAGAGGTGCAGTGGGAGTATTTCCGCCTGGCTCAGAAATATGCCGACGAAGTTGGACTGGATAACTGCGGTGGGTCCGATTTAGGTAAATTAGTACTCGACCGATGGGAGCAAACATTAAGTGCACTTGAGGTCGAACCATCACGACTTGAAGGCCAACTCGATTGGGTCACGAAACTCGCCCTCCTTGATGCTTACAGAGACCGTGACAATTTAGAATGGAATGATCCTAAATTGGCTCTTCTCGATCTGCAGTACCACGACGTTCGCCCTAATCGATCTCTCTATGAGCGGTTAGTGAACGCCGGAACAATTGAACGGATTTTGACCGAAGATGAGATTTTGGCTGCTATTTCCAACCCACCAAAGACAACCCGGGCCTACTTCCGAGGCAGATGCTTGTCTCGATGGCCCGAATCCGTAGTGGCGGCGAATTGGGACAGCGTTATCCTTGACGTAGGCACCGACCCCTTGAAGCGGATTCCTATGATGGAGCCACTGAAAGGAACTGAAGCCCACGTTGGTACCTTGCTTGATGAGGTGGCATCACCGGCCGAGCTGGTCGCAAGACTTGCCACTTTAGGCAAATAAAAGTTATGGCCGTTAACAGAAAGGTAGTTCTGTGAGTGAGCAGAAGCGTAAAACTAAACCCGTACCCAAGGCACCTCAAGAACAAACAGTCGATACTCCTCCGGCAGAGCGCGGAGAAAAGTTAAAAGGCGAACTCGATGATCTCCTTGATGAAATCGACGAAGTTTTAGAGGAGAACGCCGAAGATTTCGTAAAGTCTTACGTACAAAAAGGTGGAGAGTAGTGGTCTTGCGATGAACAATTCTCCATTACCTTTTTTTAATTCTGGCTCAGACCCAGGATCGTCGTTTAGTGAACTGCTGACCAGAACGTCACCCAATGTGATGGCGGTGGACTCAAGCGCGACCAGTGAAGATTTCGTGCACGGAACTACTGTCGTGGCGATTCGCTATAGCGAGGGTGTGGTCATGGCGGGCGACCGACGCGCTACAGCTGGATTCACCATCGCTAACCGCCGGATTGAAAAAGTGTTTCCAGCTGATGATTTTTCTGGTATTGCAATCGCGGGCGCCGCGGGACCAGCGGTAGAGATGGTTCGCTTGTTTCAAACTCAACTTGAGCACTACGAGAAGATTGAAGGCGAGTCGCTATCGCTTGACGGAAAAGCGAACCAATTGAGTCTCTTGGTTCGCACAAATCTCCCAGTCGCGATGCAAGGGTTGGCGGTTGTTCCGCTATTCGCCGGCTTTGACCATCGACAGGGTCGGGGGAGAGTATTTAGTTATGACATCACCGGTGGAAGGTACGAAGAAGGAGATTTTCAGGCTAACGGTTCGGGTGGAGTTCATGCTCGTAACTGGATCAAAGCACAGTGGAATAAAGATCTGACTGCCGACGCCGCCACTGCTCTGGCACTGCGATCCTTATTTGCGGCCGCGGACGAAGATGCGGCCACCGGCGGTCCGGATTTAATTCGTAAAATCTTTCCGACCGTAGCGGTAATTAACGAACAGGGCTACAACGCGGTGGCTGACGAGGCGGTGGCCGCTCAGGCTGAAGTCGAATTAGGTGGACGCGAAGAAGGGGCCGGACTATGACGATGCCGTTTTACGTTTCCCCTGAACAAGTGATGAAAGATAGAGCTGATTACGCTCGTAAAGGAATAGCTCGGGGCAAGAGTTTGGTCGCGATGAGTCTTGCTAGCGGAGTGGTGATCATCGCCGAAAATCCTTCACGAACGCTAAATAAAATAAGCGAGATTTATGATCGCATTGCTTTCGCGGGGGTGGGAAAGTATAACGAATTCGAGATGCTGCGTATCGCGGGCGTGCGCCAAGCTGATCTTAAAGGCTTCGCCTTTGCTCGCGAAGATGTCAACGCTCGTGCCTTAGCCAATGCTTATGCGCAAACTCTGGGCCAAGTTTTTACTCACGAAATGAAGCCGTACGAAATTGAAATACTGGTGGCTCAAGTCGGAGCGGAGGCGGGCACCGATGAGCTTTTCCATATCCTGTACGACGGAACAGTCATGGATAAAACTGACTTCACTGTCTTGGGCGGTGAAGCCGAGGATATAGCCGAGACTCTAGGAGGGAAATTTAAATCCACTATGAGTCGAGATTCGGCTATTCAGTTGGCGTCTGATGCCTTGTCGGGACCTGAGTCAAAAGCGCTGACGGCCAATCAACTGGAAGTGGCCTTTTTGGACCGATCGCAATCTCGGCGGACCTTTGTTCGCCTGCGAGGCCCAGAACTGGAGTCAGCCCTTACCACCTAGTGGTTGGTGCCATCTCTGAACGTCACGCCAGTACGCTGACAAGGTGGATCGACGGATATTCGGTTTAGAGAATGAATACGGGGTCACCTGCACTCTTCGCGGTCAGCGTCGATTGAGTCCCGACGAAGTCGCCCGCTATTTATTCCGCCGGGTTGTTTCGTGGGGCAGATCGAGCAATGTATTTCTAGAAAATGGGGCTCGGCTTTATCTCGACGTAGGCAGCCACCCAGAGTACGCCACTCCTGAATGCGATTCGATTTTCGACCTGGTAGTGCACGACAAAGCCGGGGAAAGGATACTAGAGAGCCTGGTTCGTAGCGCAGAACAGCGGCTTAGGGAAGAAGGGATCCGCGGCGATGTCTACTTATTTAAAAACAATACCGATTCGGCTGGGAACTCGTATGGATGCCACGAAAACTATCTAGTCGGACGAGAAGGCGACTTCAGTAAATTCACTGATGTCCTAATTCCATTTTTGGTAACCCGACAGATATACGCGGGCGCGGGCAAAGTACTGCAAACGGCTCGAGGGGCGATGTACTCAATCTCGCAACGCGCCGAGCACATATGGGAAGGCGTCTCTAGCGCCACTACACGATCACGGCCGATAATAAATACGCGTGACGAACCTCACGCCGACGCAGAACGCTTTCGCCGTCTTCACGTCATCGTTGGCGACTCGAATATGAGTGAGTACACGACCTTCCTCAAAGTCGGGACAGTGGCGATTCTTCTGCGCATGCTGGAAGAAGACTCTGGATCATGGCGAGACATGACTCTAGAAAATCCAATACGAGCAATTCGAGAAATAAGTCACGATCCAACTTGTCGACGCACAGTAAGACTCTCTGACGGCCGCGAGTTATCAGCGGCAAATATTCAGGCGTACTACCTCGAGAGAGCTTTGAAGTTTGCCAAGAAAAATAAGTTGGGGCCGCTAGAACAAAAAGCGCTTGATATGTGGGAGCACGTCATGACCCACATCGAGAGCGATCCCCTAAAACTTGAAACCGAGGTCGACTGGGTGATGAAATATCACCTCATCGAGCGGTACCGCGAACGGCACGACCTCGCCTTGGCCAGCCCTCGAGTAGCGCTCGTCGATTTGGCTTATCACGACATAAGTCAATCAAGTTCACTTTTCTACTTACTACAGCGTCGCGGCATGGCTGAGCGAGTAGTTGATGACGAGTCTATTGAGATCGCGACGAATGTTCCTCCCGCGACCACGCGAGCTCGACTACGCGGTGCATTCATAAAGAGAGCCAAAGAGCGCAAGCGCGATTATACGGTCGACTGGGTGCATCTAAAGCTAAACGACCAAGCCCAACGCACGGTTCTATGCAAAGATCCGTTCAAATCTCGTGACGAACGAGTTGAGCGCCTAATCGCTTCGCTCTAGTTGTCTTATCGTGCCCTCGTTTAAAACCGGTTTAGTCGTTCGCATGCTGCAAGAGCGCGAAGGATTGCAACGGGTTGAAGTTGATCTCGGTTCTGGACCCGAGCGGGCATATGTATTGACTCAGTTGACCGGATCGGTTGCTCAAGGCGATGAAGTCGTAGTTAATACTACCGCCGTAGAACTAGGCCTTGGCACTGGAGGGTGGCACGTAGTCCACTGGAATTTACGGCGCGGATCGTGGAGTGAAAAAGGACCTGGGCACATAATAAAAAGTCGCTACACCAGCCTTCAGTCCGATGTAGGTAGCGCCGAGGAAACCTACGAGTCGCTATCTGAACTCGAATCGATTGAAGGCACTCCTGTCATTGTCGCCGCGCTACACAGTCAAGTCCCAGCAGTAGCGGTAACCGTCAAAGAACTTGCCCCCCAAGCTCGCTTGGTCTACATAATGACCGACGGAGCGGGATTACCTATCGCCATATCCGACACAGTGGCCCAACTGCAAGATCGACAATTAATCGACGCAACTATTACTTGCGGCCATGCTTTCGGTGGTGACTATGAGGCGGTATCCATCTTTTCGGCGCTCGCGGTTGCTCGTCACATAGCCAACGGTGACATAGTCGTGGTCTCAATGGGCCCCGGAATAGTAGGAACCAATACTCGTCTTGGTTTTTCCGGCATGGAGGTGGGCCCCATCCTTGACGCGGTGGAATCGCTGGAGGGAGTGCCAATAGCAGCTTTGCGTATTTCTTTTGCCGACGAACGACCTCGTCATTTCGGTCTTTCTCATCACAGCGCTACAGCTTTACGAATCGGTTCGCGTGGCCGAGCACTGATCCCTATTCCTTTAGTAGGAGAACCAGAAGAATCCCAGATTCGAGCGGAACTCGCAGAAGCGGGGATTGATCAAAAACATGAGCTCGTAGACGTGGGTGCTCCTGATGTCTTGGATCTTTTTTCCAAGAATAATATGGAAGTTGTTTCAATGGGTCGTCCTGCTAGTAGCGACCCAGTACTTTTCCAATCCGCAGCCGCAGCCGCAGCTTTAGCAGTTGAATACTTTAAGGGCAACGGTGAGTGAAAAAATAGAACGGCTAATGAATTTAACCGCGACATTGTTGGACACTCGGCGACCGCTTTCCCTTGACCAGATTGCTGATCGGCTAGAACCCGGTTACCCCGACGATCTAGCCGCCCGCCGCCGATCTTTTGAGCGAGACAAAGAGACTCTACGAGACATGGGTATTCCGATCAGCGTGGAGTCGACAGATTCACTGGGAGGGGAGTCGGGGTATCGGATACGGCCGTCCGATTACTACTTGCCCGACCTTGACCTCACCATTCAGGAGCGAGCGGCACTCCACATAGCAGTGACCGCGGTTCGAGTTGGCTCGGACGCGGGACGAGCAGGGCTAACGAAGTTGGGCGGGATAGAAGGACCAGGATCTACTCCGATTGCCCGTCTTGACCTTTCGGGTGAGTTGGCGGGTTGTTTCGACGCAGTAGTCAAGCGCGCACCTCTATTTTTTTCGTATCGGGGTGATAAGAGACAAATAAATCCTTACGGAGTGCTTAATCGACTCGGTAACTGGTACGTAGTCGGTCATGATCTAGATAAAGACTTGCCCAGAGCATTCCGAGTAGATCGCATTGAAGGCTCGGTGGCAATAGGAAAAGCTAAAAGTTTTGATCGTCCTGATGATCTTGATGTTGGATCTTTTGTGAAATCCGATCCGATAACTTACGGCGAAGACGATCCATTCGATGCTTTAGTCTTAGTAGATAAAAATAGAGCCGTGGGAGTGGTGGCGCAACTAGGGGAAGAGTGCGTCGTGGAGCGCAAAGAAGACGGTGCGGTTGTGGTTACGATGCGAGTCGTAAATAAAGAGGCCTTTCGGACTTGGGTGCTTTCTCTGCTAGAACACGCGAAAGTTTTATCTCCGGATGAATGTGTAGCCGAAATGGTCGCTTGGCTAAAGGAAATTTTGGCGAGGTCAAAATGAGCCCACGCCCACAATCGGCCACTCAGCTTCAACGGATGTTGGCTCTAGTTCCGTGGATACTTGCTAACCCTGAGACCACTATCGATGAATTAGCCAAGCGCTTTGAAGTTTCGTCTCGGGAAATCGAAAAGGACTTAGCCGTGCTTCCGTTATGCGGGCTACCCCCGTATACCGCTGATCGACTGATCGATGTTTTGGTATCAGAGGACGGGTCAGTGAGTATTCGCCTAGCTGAGTATTTTGAACGCCCGTTGCGGCTAACCCCCGGAGAAGGTCTAGCCTTACTGGCCGCGGGACGAGCGCTGCTGGCCGTTCCCGGTTCAGATCCTTCCGGACCCTTAGCCAATGCTTTAGTCAAACTCGAAGAAGTGGTGGGGGGGCCAGTAGCAGTAGATGTTGGCAACACCGATAATTTAAGCGAGTTGCAGTCGGCGGTGGCCAAGTCTGAACAAGTCGAAATGGTCTATCACTCATTTGCTCGAGATGAAATTTCCACTCGAAGAGTTGACCCGCAGCAAGTTTTTCACGCTTTGGGATTTTGGTACTTGGCGGCATTTTGTCATCAAGCAGACGACAATCGCCTTTTTAGGATCGATCGGGTTCAGTCGGTTCGTCTCACTGGGGAGCAGTCGAAGAAAAGGCCAGTAGACGATGACTTTGAATCGATATTCCACCCAAAAGTGAACGACGAAAGGGTTCGTTTGTTGTTGAACTCCGAGGCTTTATGGGTTATCGAAGATTTGCCAATTGAAGATTCGATTGAGCGAGATGACGGAAAAGTTGAGGTAGTGATCGCCGTGAGTGGGACGGCATTTCTAGATCGACTGCTGCTTCGCTTAGGGCCAGCAGTGGAAGTTATCGACCCTCCTAGCGCCAGAGACGACTTAGTCAAAGCGACTCAGCGCATCCTTGACCTGTACTCGTCATGATTAGTTCGGCTCTAGGCGGGGCAGTATCTTTACCGGTAGTGGTAAATCGATGAGTGTAACGCCTGATCAAAATGGAGACGATGCGGTTGCGAAACTGCTCGTGCCGCCAAGTGCGAAAACGGAGAAAAAAGCGGCGAAAAAAGCGGGGCGCAAAAGAAAGGGATTCGTTAGGACGCTAGTGGAGTGGGTCGTTTTGATCGGCGTCGCTCTCGGAGTAGCTTTTCTCGTCAAGTCATTTCTTTTCCAAGCCTTTTATATTCCTTCTGAATCCATGGTTCCGACCTTGCAAGTTGGTGATCGGATTTTGGTCAATAAACTTTCTTATCGGCTTCACGATCCCAACCGAGGCGACATCATCGTTTTTCGAGCCCCTTCGTCGGCACAAACTCCAGATATTCAGGATTTAGTAAAAAGGACCATCGGGTTACCCGGAGAAACTGTGACTGCGTCACCTGAAGGCGCGGTCCTGATTGACGGACAAGAAATCAAAGAGCCTTATCTGCCTAAAGGCGTAGTGACGAGATTCAATGGTGTACCACCAGGTTGTGGTCAACCCGCAAGTGGCGGCGATGGCTGCCTGGTCCCCAACGGGCGTGCTTTCATGATGGGCGACAATCGGGAAGCGTCTAAAGACTCTCGAGTTTTTGGACCCGTCAAGCAATCAAATTTTATCGGTCGAGCTTTTCTCCGGATTTGGCCTTTTTCGGAGTTTGGCTTTCTTTAGGATCTCCCACTTACGCGATTACGTCAACCATGCGGTCTACATGGTCACAATAAACTGCGTCAACGCCTAGAGCGAGCATTGCTCGCAAGTGGCGAACCTCTTGGACGTCCCAAGCGAAGACTTTGACTTTAAAGCGGTGAAATAGTGTAACCAACCCTGGAGTCCATTCACTTTGGTGCATATTCATCGCATCAATACCAGCATCAGACAGATTTGCCGCGTGGCGTTCCATAGTGCTCGCGACCTTACGCTTTGGCTTACTATTGACAAGGTTGACTTCCGGAAATTTTTTACGGAGTTGCTTGAGTCGAGTAGTCGAGTAGTCGCATAACCAGAGGCGCTCAGATGCACCGTGGCGGCGTGCAACTTCAACAATTAAATCTGATACCGCTGGCTCTTTGCAGTCAATAGACAACTCGTAGTCGATGCCAACGGTGGAGTAGAGGTCGTCAAGGGTTGGAATCTCAAATCGGGCAAGTTGCTGAGCGGAACTTTTCCCGATATTGATTTTCCAGGGTATGAAACTGGCTCGAAGAACCCATCTGGTCTGATCGTGCACGAGGGCAACTTTTTTGTCCCCAGTACACCAGGCGTCAGTTTCGAGACCGGTCGCCCCGTGGGCTAGCGCTCGTTCAAATGCCGGTAAGGTATTTTCGGCTAGATCAGCCCGCCCGCCTCGATGGGCAAAAGTAATAGTCATCGCGGCGTGCGTGGCGACTTAGCGAATCTCATAATTCCGACGGTAGCATTACTAGGAACTCAACCGAGAGGAATGCCGTGCAGATCGGCCCCGCCGAAATTCTTGTCGTAATCGTGATTGCGCTATTGGTGTTTGGGCCCAGCAAGTTGCCCGAAGTCTCTCGGCAGGCGGGCCGAGCGATACGAGAAATAAAGCGGATTCAACATTCTCTTACCAGCGAATTTAGTGACGCGTTTGCCGAAGATCATTCTGCCGCAGCCGAGGAAGCCCCGTCGCTTCCTCCATTGCCGGTCAAAAAGAAAGCACCGGTCAAAAAGAAAGCACCGGTCAAAAAGAAAGCGCCGGTCAAAAAGAAAGCACCGGTCAAAAAGAAAGCACCGGACA
>Ga0208960_1000001_pt1 | contig 182280 bp, 163 predicted proteins | sample GreLakmeON33MSRF_FD_187703 | JGI IMG/M metagenome (GOLD analysis project Ga0208960, IMG submission 187703) | Freshwater lentic microbial communities from great Laurentian Lakes, MI, USA - Great Lakes metaG ON33MSRF (SPAdes) | ecosystem: Environmental > Aquatic > Freshwater > Lake | place... | reverse complement strand
CCGCTTCTACTTATTCTGTCGATCAAACTCCTTCACCAGCTGATCGGTCACATCCAACGCCGGCTGATAATAAAGCACAATCTTAATTGACGCCTCCGTCCCCTTATCAAGGATCGCGGTATAGCCGTTCTTTTCCGCCACAACCTGCGCAGCCGCATGCACTTTCTTCGAGTACTCCGCCACCATCTCACGCTGTTTCTGCTGAATTTCGCGGTTAAAATCGCCTAGCCGTCGTTGATAGACCTCCATCTTGGACTGGAACTGATTTTGTTTCTCTTGCCTTACGCTATCGGTCAACTTTCCGCTTTGAATCGTCTGCTCTAATTCTTTCAGCTCCAGATCGTCGGCATTGATGATCTTCTGCCTGGTCGAGGCATAGACCTTGAGCTCTTCCAGCACCCGTTTGCCGCTTTTCGACTGTTCCATCACCACTTGCTGATCCATCACCGCGACTTTGAATGTCTCAGCCGACAGCCCTGGCATAACCATTGCTAGCCACAGTCCCACGACACCGATCGCATAGGCCGCTCTCGTTCGTTCCATCGAGTTCTCCTCCTCGTTACTGGCCCACATCCTGTTGCACGCTTGGCCGGATACTCAAACCCTCGCTCACTTTACCTGGCGATCCCAGCAGCTCACTCAATTATCAACTTTCCACATCTCTGCCACTAGGGATATTCACGATTAAATTCCTCGATCACCTGTCCGGTGATGTCGAGCCCCTCCTCGCTATACAAGGTAGGACCGCCCTTCCCCTTGTCCATAACGATGTGCACCCCGAGGCGCTTCGACACTTTGCCCACAACTAGCTCTGCCTTGTCACGGAATCCTTCAAACACGTCTTTTTGTTTTTCCTGAATCTCCCGGTTCATTTCGCCCGCTTTCTGCTGGTACTCCGCCATCCGACGCCGGAACAGTTCTTCACGCTCACGTTTCGCAGGCGCACTCAGGACACTGGACTGTCTCCCCAAGTCTTCTTCCATCCGGCGGAGTTCTTTTTCCTCCATCTCGATCAAGGCCTGGCGATTCTTAGAAAACGCGCCCAGGGCCTCCTTGGCTTTCTTGCCAGCGTTCGTCTCGCTCAAGAAACGGGCCGGATCGACGACCCCCAAGGTCCCCTCGACCTTCGCCCCGCTTGCAGCACAACCACCAACAGCCAAGCTCATCACTAGACAGGTCGTGGCCAGCACGGTTTTGCATACAGGATCAGCTCGCATCACACCCCAACCTCGCACCGGTAGCCATACACTCGTCCCCTTAGAATAGAGAGCCCATCGTAAACTCGAATACGCCTGTGCGCTCGCCCTCAAGCGGGCTCAAGTTCATTCCATAGGCCGCCCGTAAGGGACCGAACGGTGAAATCCATCGCCCTTCCAGACCAGCCGTTTTTCGCAACTTGAACGAGATGGACTCATTGTCGTTAAAGCCTTTTCCATAGTCGAAGAAGATCACTCCGTTCAGCTTCGCTTCAGAGGAAATCGTAAAGATGAAATCATAGTTAAAGATCAGCTCTTTGGTGGCGCCAAGAAGCGTCATGGCGTTGGTCACAGGGCCCGCGCGACCGAACACAAACCCGCGCATCGTATTGATACCACCGACGAAATACCGTTCGGTCAGAGGAATTGGCTTCCCATTGACACCCTCTGCGGCCCCATAGCGGGCACGGATCGAGAACCGCGTATCATACGGGAGCGGGGTGTAGTTGATAAGATCCAGCGTATATTTGTAATAATCGTTGGTCCCTCCCAGATAGGGCGTGCCCAAATCGAAGCCAGCGGTGCCACGCCACCCGCTACGCGGATCCAAATAATAGTCTCTGGTGTCGCGACCCAGCGTGGTCCGGAACCCGGTCGATGTCTGGCTTCCGAGCTGGCGGCAAACCATCGGGAATAGATCTGGGCAAATCCCCTCTTGCGGATCGCTGAAGTCTAACTGCTCCGCAAACAGACTCACGCTGCCGGTCGCATACTCAGAGAGCCAGCGAGAGAACGTCATACTGGCGCCGGCCTTCTTTTCGAAATAGGTGACGTAATTGGTCATGCTGCGATAGACGTCCAGCTGCATCGACGTCAAGGAATCGTTCAAATAGGGATTGCGGAAGGTCACCAACCCCAAGGTTCTCTGCTGACCCAACTGACCACGGATTCGTCCCATCCAGCCATTCCCGCCGAGATTCCCCTCCGTAATATCGGCAATCGCCACCAACTTATCCAAGGTACTGAATCCGCCGCCAACACTGAATTGGCCGGTCGGCTTTTCTTTCACCCGAACATTGAGATCCACCTTATCAGGCTCGACCTGCGCAGGCAGGATTTCCACCGTCTCGAAGAAGTTCAAGTTATTGAGCCGCTGAAAGCTCCGCTTCAACGCGGGGGTATCGATCACGTCCTGTTCATCGACGCGGACTTCGCGGCGAAGCACATTATCTTTGGTCTTGTCGTTCCCATTGATGTTGATCTGGCGGATCCGCATCATCTCCCCTTCCTTGATCATCAGGGTAATCGTAGCGGTCCGATCCTCCGGGTTCGGAGTCACGGAGGGCGAGACCTCAGCAAAGGCGTAGCCTTTGCTGCCATAGAGATCGTTCACCCGGGTAATCTCGTCACGGATTTTCTGTCGCTGAAAGATCTCTCCGTCTTTAATCTTGAGCCCCTGGCGCAACTCCGAATCTTCAAATGCCGTATTCCCGCGGAACCCGACTTCGGCCACGGTGAACGGCTCCCCCTCCATCACCGCGTAGGTCACGGTGAACCATTGCTTGTCTTGGCTGAGCTCCACATCCGGCAACCCGACCAGAACATTCAAATAGCCTTTATTGAGCAAGATCTCTTTGATCCGCTCGGCGTCGTTATTCATTTCTTCCCGCTTCAACACCCCGGCATCCGAAAGGAACGACGGCAACTTTATCTGGGTAAATGGACCATGCCACGGCACCCATTCCCGCGTCGCCATGACTTTGAACAGCTCATCTTTCGTCGCCGCGAACAGGCCGTCAAAGTTAACATTTTTAATGCGCGCCTTGCCCCCTTCTTTCACGAAAAACGTCAACCGCTTGCGATCTTCGTCCAGGGTTTGCACGATCGGGGTGACGTGGCAATCGAAGTAGCCACTTTCCTGATAGGCCAAACGAATCTTCTCCGCGCTTTCTTTGGCCTGAGGCTGATCGAGAAAGGCTTGGCTCTTGATCGTGATCTTCTCTTTAAGCTTGTCGTCGCTCAGTTCTTGGTTCCCGTCGAATACGATCTCGGTGATAAACGGTTTCTCGCGAACCAGAAAGGCCAGGGCCACCCCACCCGCTCCCAGTTCCGTCTCCAGCTGCACGTCTTCGAAGAACCCCGTCTCGTAGAGAATTTTGATTTGCCCCCGAACATTTTCAGGGGTGTAGGGATCACCTGACTTCAAGGTCAACCGTCCAGCAATCGCCGGCAACTCGATCCGCTGATTACCTCGAATCTCAATCGTTGTGACTTTCACTCCGGCCTGTTCCACGGCAACCGCGAGCACCGGCCACGACCAGCAGGATACAATGACGAGTAACAAGAGCAGGAACCAACGAGACCCTGAGGAGCCGCAGGTCCTCCTCATCGGCCTCTGGACCCCAGAGGAAGAAAACGATAATAACGACACCATGGACAATCCTAATATTAGCCGTGACCGCACAGCATGGACCAACGTGGGCGGTCTCACGGCCTTCATTGGCTCACGAATTCTAGTGCGCTCCGCGCAGAGCCCTCGCCCACCGCACACACATGCGAAACTGCCGGATTATATTGGGCAAGTATTTGAATGTAAAGCTCGCATCTGCGCTTTGGCATTCCTTGACATCCCCTACCCCATCACATAGTATCGGTCGATGTCACGCGTCGAAGTCCGCAAAGCCGTGATTCCCGCCGCAGGCCTGGGTACGCGCTTCCTTCCCGCGACGAAAGCGTCTCCTAAAGAAATGCTGCCGCTGGTCGATAAACCGCTGATTCAATATGCGGTGGAAGAAGCGGTCGCCTCAGGCATCGAAGACATCATCATCATCACGGGGCGCGGGAAGCGCGCGATCGAAGACCATTTCGACCGCTCCGTCGAACTGGAAGAAAACCTCAAGGGCAGCGGCAAAGCGCAGCTCCTGAGCCAGATGCGGCATATCTCCACCCTCGCGAACTTCTGTTACGTCCGTCAGCCAGAAGCCCTCGGACTCGGCCATGCGGTCCTTTGTGCCCAACGGTTGATCGGTGACGAACCCTTCGCGGTGATTCTCGGCGACGAAGTCATCGATGCCCCTGTGCCAGGCCTTGCGCAACTCATTCATGCCTACAAGAAACGACAAGGCGCGATTCTCGGCGTGCAGGAAGTGCCCGACCATGAAGTGAACCGCTATGGGATCGTGTCGCCCAGAACCATTGCAGCGGGAATCCATCGAGTGGAGGGCCTCATTGAGAAGCCGTCACCGGACATAGCCCCCTCGAATCTTGCCGTCATCGGCCGCTATGTCCTGCCACCGGAAATTTTCTCCATCCTGAGGAAGACCACGCCAGGCAAACACGGCGAAATCCAATTGACCGACGCCCTCCGGGAATTGGCCAAGCAATCGCCGATGTTCGCCCTGGAAATCCAGGGCCAACGGTACGATGCAGGAGACAAGCTGGGGTTTCTCATTGCCACCGTCGAGTTTGCGCTCAAGAATCCCTCCCTGGGACCGGACTTCGGAGAGTATCTGAAGACGCGCCTGACATCTCTCAAAAAGCGCGGCACAACACGATCACGAAAAACCTAGGCGCAGTACCACCCATTCACGACTGCACACAACAGGACCACACCGATGAACGACTCGATCGAACAAAACTTACAACCGCCGAAAAACGCTGAGATCCCGGATCACCTTCCCCTGTTACCCGTCCGAGACATTGTGGTCTTCCCCTATATGGTCCTCCCCCTGTTCGTCGGACGGGACATGTCGATCAAAGCAATTGAAGCCGCCTTAGCCGGCAATCAGATGATCTTCCTCGCCACACAAAAGGCTCTGGACATCGAAAATCCGACGGCGGACGATATCCATACCGTCGGCACGGTCGGCATCATTATGCGGATGCTGAAACTGCCGGACGAACGCATCAAGGTGCTCGTGCAAGGACTCTCGAAAGCTAAAATCACAGGCTATATCCAGACCGAGCCCTACTATTCCGTCCGAATCAGCAAGTTCCCCGAACAGACGTCGATCGGCGCCGCCCTTGAAACCGAAGCCACCATGCGGACCGTGAAGGAACAGATCGAACAGCTCATGAGCCTTGGGAAGGTCCTGATCCCGGAAGTGATGGTCGTCATCGAAAATCTCGAAGATCCAGGCCGGCTCGCCGACATGGTGGCCTCCAACCTCGGGCTCAAAGTCGAAATGACCCAGGCTGTCCTGGAAATTATCGACCCGATCAAGCGTCTCCGGCATGTCAGCGACATCCTCGGGAAAGAGATCGAAGTCCTCTCCATGCAGCAGAAGATTCAAGCGCAGGCCAAGGGGGAGATGGATAAGACCCAGCGCGAATACTTCCTGCGCGAGCAACTCAAGGCCATTCAAAAAGAACTGGGCGAGCTCGACGAGCGAGCGGAGGAAATCACCGAATTCCGCAAACGAATCGCCGAATTGAAAATGCCGGAAAAGGTGCTGAAAGAAACAGAAAAGCAGCTCAAGCGTCTGGAGAAAATGCACCCGGACACGGCCGAATCTGCCACCGTCAGGACCTATATCGAGTGGATTGTAGAACTCCCCTGGTCTAAACGGTCGAAGGACAACCTCAACCTCAAGACCGCCTCCAAAGTCCTCAACGAGGACCATTACGATCTGGAAAAAGTAAAGGAACGCATCCTCGAATATCTTGCCGTGCGAAAACTCAAAGACAAAATGAAGGGCCCGATTCTCTGCTTCGTCGGCCCGCCCGGCGTCGGCAAGACCTCGCTCGGCAAATCGATCGCCCGCGCGCTAGGCCGGGAGTTCGTGCGCATCAGTCTCGGCGGCGTCCGCGACGAAGCCGAAATCCGCGGCCATCGCCGCACCTACGTCGGCGCGCTCCCCGGCCGGATCATCCAAGGCATCAAACAAGCCGGCACCAATAATCCGGTCTTTATGCTGGACGAGGTCGACAAGGTCGGCATGGATTTTCGGGGCGACCCCTCCGCCGCGCTGCTCGAAGTCCTCGACCCGGAACAGAACAACTCGTTCACGGACCATTACCTGAGCGTGCCGTTCGACCTGACCGACGTCTTGTTCATTGCCACAGCCAACCTGATCGACCCCATCTTGCCCGCCTTGCGCGACCGCATGGAAGTCATCAGTATCCCCGGCTATACCGAAGAAGAAAAGTTGGGCATCGCCCAGAAATACCTGGTCCCCCGGCAACTGAACGAACATGGCATCACCGGGAAGCATGTCCGTATCACTGAACCGGCCGTGCGCCAAATCATCAGCAATTATACGCGGGAAGCCGGAGTCAGGAACCTCGAACGGGAAATCGCCAATGTCATGCGCAAAGTCGCCAAAAAAGTGGCGGAGGGCAAAGGCGTCGGGTTCCCCGTCAATCCGGCCAACCTGCACAAGTATCTCGGGGTCCCTAAATTCGTGCCGGAAGAGGAATTAGAGATAGACGAAATCGGGGTCGCCACAGGCCTGGCCTGGACTGAGTCAGGCGGCGACGTGCTCTATATCGAAGCCACGGCCATGAAGGGCAAGGGACAATTGACCCTCACAGGCCAGCTAGGCGACGTGATGAAGGAATCGGCGCAGGCCGCCCTGAGCTATGTCCGGTCGCGCGAACACACCCTCGGCATCAATCCCGACGTCTTCACCACGCAGGATCTCCATATTCATGTGCCGGCTGGAGCCACTCCCAAGGACGGCCCCTCCGCCGGCATTACCATGGCCACGGCCATTGCCTCGACCCTGTCGCAAATCCCGGTGCGCCGTGACCTGGCGATGACTGGCGAGATCACGCTCCGGGGCCGAGTGCTCCCCATCGGGGGATTGAAGGAAAAACTGTTGGCGGCCAAGCGGGCCAAACTCACCACCGTGATCCTGCCGAAGCGGAACAAAAAAGATCTCGACGAGATTCCCAAGCACATCCTGAAGGGCCTCCACCTCGTTTTTGCTGACACGATGGACGATGTGATGAAAGTGGCGCTCCGACGGGGACCGAAACTCAGGCCAGCGGGCAAGCCCCACAAGGCGCGACCGCCACAGAAGAAACAGGCGGCCCGCGCAAAGACCGGACGGGCTTCTCGCTCACAGCCCCCCCAGGCAACCACCAGGGCCTCGACGCCCCGCTAACATGGCGCCCACAGCCCACTCGAAGTCCCGCAGCGCGATGCACGAATTCGATCTCATTCGCACGCTCCAGCAACGGCATCGTCGTCACGATCCCTCGGTGATCCGAGGGATCGGCGACGATGCGGCCATCGTGACCTCAGGAGCCGGCAAATGGAGCCTCCTGACCACCGACCTATTAGCGGAGGGCATCCACTTCGATCTCCGCACCGCCACGATGGCCGACATCGGCTTTCGCGCCGCCGTGGCCAACCTCAGCGACATCGCGGCAATGGGAGGAACGCCTCAGTATCTGCTCGTGTCGCTGGCCATTCCCCGCACCGGCGCCAACAACCAGATCCATCAACTCTACCGGGGCATGATGGCAGCCTGCCGCCCCCATCGCGTCACACTCATCGGCGGGGACACCTCTGCCTCAGCCAACGGATGGTTTATCAACATCACATTGGTCGGACGGGTCCCGCCCCGCAAGGCGCTGCTCCGAAACGGTGCGCGAGCCGGAGATCTGCTCTACGTGACCGGCACGATCGGCGATGCCTTGGCCGGGTTGATGCTCTTGAATGAACCGCCCAGCAAGAAACGGCTCTCGCGCACTACGGGAATCTCACCCACGCACAGACAGTTCCTGGTCGGCAGGCACCTCCGTCCGACAGCACGGCTCGCGGAAGGCCAATGGCTTAGTGCCCACCGCTTCGCAACGTCTGCGATCGACCTCTCAGACGGCCTGTCAGGCGATCTCCGCCATATTTGTGAAGAAAGCCATGTCGGAGTGGCGCTCGATCTAAGTGCGCTCCCGCTCTCTCCTGCCTGTCGCGCCTATGCGACATCCAGAAAGCTCGATCCAGCAGCCCTGGCCCTGACAGGCGGCGAAGATTATGAATTACTCTTTACCCTGCCGCCACGTCGCAAGGCAGAGGTTGAACGGACCGCTACACTTCACCGGTTTCGTATAACCTGCATCGGTGCCATTCGCCAGGCTCGACAGGGTATCCAGGCGATCGGCCAGGACAGAACACCACATCCATTGCCGAGCAGCAGTTACGAGCATTTTAAATAACCGGCCGTCACCACCACTATGGCCTTGATGCCCTCACTCCGATCTCTGCTACAGCGAGTCCTCCAAGTGCGCGAGTCACCGCAACGAACAGCGCTGGCCTTCGCCATGGGGGTCTTCATCGCTTTTTCCCCGACCTATGGCCTCCATACAGTCATGGTGCTCTTCTGCGCCTGGGCCCTAGGCCTGAACTTTCTTGCCCTCATGGTCGGCGCGTCCCTCAATAATCCCTGGACCCTCGTCCCGATCCTCGGCGCCACCTATTGGGTGGGCGCGCTCTTGCTCGGCAGATCGGACGGTCCTGCGTTCGATTGGCATGACCTGAGCTTCGGCGCGCTCTACGAACAGATCATGCCCTATGCCGGGCCATTTTTCCTCGGGGGATTCGTCTTGAGTCTCCTCGGCGCCGCGCTCACCTACCCGCTCGCCAACTATTTCCTGACCAAACATCAGCAGCCTCACCCCCCGGACCAGGCGACACCATTGCCGCCCCCGCAAGATGTACGCTAAGATTGGCGAGTATGTCAGACGGTCATCAATTTAATGCTCCCTACGATGGATCGGCCCTGATCGCCGATCCAATTCACCAGTATGTCTCCTTCACCGTGCCCTTCTCCGATGCGGACCAGCATGAACGGACGGAGAAGGATCTGATCGACTCCCCCTGGGTGCAGCGCCTCCGCTACATCTATCAACTGCAAAGCGCCCGGTGGGTCTATCCATCCGCGGAACATACCCGCTTCGTTCATTCGCTCGGCACCATGCATGTGGCAGGCCGCTTCGCGCGCCACCTCTATCCATTTCTCAAGAAAACGGTAAAGGACATCCCCTCCGCGAACTATGTGGAAGAGTTTCTTCGCGTCACCGCCCTCGCGCACGACATCGGCCATGGCCCCTTTTGCCATTTCTTCGACGACAACTATTTGCACGCTTTTGGGGCCAGCCACGAAAAACTCGGACAGATCATCATCCGCGACCATCTGGGTCCGATCATCCGCAAGATTCGGCGCAGCCCCACCGGCCCCTTCGACAAAGGTGAGGCGCTCGACCCGGCTCAGATCGCCCATGTGATCCTTAAGGAAAAAGGGAAAGACAACTCCCGCATTCCACGCTGGATCAACATGCTCCAGCCGGTCATTTCCGGCAGCTATACCGCAGATAACCTCGACTATGTCCTGCGCGACTCCTATATGTGCGGCGTCGCGGTGGGGCCGGTCGATCTATCCCGGCTGATCCACTATACGATCCTCACGGACAAAGGATTCACGATCCATAAGACCGGCCTCCCGGCCCTGCAGATGTTTCTCAACACCCGCATGTATCTCTATTCCAACGTCTACTACCACCGGACGACGCGCGCGATCGACATCCACCTCCGCGACATTTTCGGCGAGACCATGCAGCTCCTTTCCCCCCACGATCCCCGCACGAAGATGGACGCATACCTGGCGCTGACCGATTGGTCGCTATTGGAACAGGTGCGGGGCTGGAAGACCTCGCGCCAGGCTACCGAACGGCGGCTGGGCGCAGAATGGCAGAGGATTCTCGGACGCGACGTCAAATGGAAGATGGCCTACAGCGCGGTGCTCAAAGAAAAGGGGCAGGAGCGCGGCATGGACTTTCCCAGCCGCCAGCACTTCGAAGAGCAAATTAAAAAAGAATTACCGGCGAAGTTGAAAAAAGTGGAGTTCCGCGTGGATATGGCCCCGCTCGACCCGCGGCCTGACCCGAAAGATCAGCGCGGCAATCCCCTCTACGTCTACGACCCCAGCACCAAAGTCGTTTCAGTAGACCCCTTGGAAGAATTCCTCGACCTGCTGCCCACCCGCTTGGTCCAATTCCGCGTCTATACCCTCGACCATACCTACGACGCAGCCCTCTCGCGCGCCACAACCACCGTGCTGAACAAGACCCCGTCGAGCCTCGAATCGAACGAGTAATCGGCTACTGGCCTACCACGTTCGCAAGGGGCGCTCTGTAAGCAGGTGAGCGGCTGAGCCCTAACGCACCTCGCTCTTAGGCTATTCTCTGACAGGAACCACTTGTGGAGTTGGCAGAAGTTCAGGCGTGGAAACTGTCGCCGTTGAGGCGACCCTGTTCTTGAACGGTAGGTCCAGCAACGTATAGGGATTCACTCGGGCGCCATTGAGCTTGACCCCCCAATGGAGATGCGGGCCTGTGGCGCGACCGGTGGCGCCTACCTTGCCGATGATTTGACCCGCGGTGATCAGGTCCCCGTCTTTGACCAGGATCTCAGACAGGTGAAAATACATCGAGTAGAAGCCCAGGCCGTGATCGACGAAGACACCCCGGCCGGAGAAAATATGATCGACGGTGATGCGAACGATTCCGTCATTCGTCGCAACAACATCGGCCCCCATCGGCGCGCCGATATCCTCTCCATTATGCGGATTGCGCGGCTTGCCGTTCATAATCCGCACGCTCCCAAAAATGCCGGTGCGTTTGCCATTGACCGGCTCCACAAAGTTGCTGTGCCAAAGTTTTAGGCGTGAATTCTCCGCCAGCGCCAATTTGACTTGCGCCTGCTCGGCCTTCCAGCGGGCCACCGCCTTCTCGTCCAGATCGACCTTGTCTTTGGGCAGCGTCAGATGTTCGACCACAAACTTCTCTTTCGCCACCAGAACATTGAAGCTCAACTGCTTCGCCCGTTCGCCTTGCTTTACTTTCACCGCCAGTTCATAGGTCCCGGGATCGTCCTGCATATCGATTCCCAGCAACCCGACATAACCAGCCGGCTCCCCTGGCCTGAACTCACGGAAGAAGGGAATCGTCCGATCGAGGAATGTGCCGGTCACCTCCGTCGCCTGCTCGTCGCCCTTCACCTTGATCACCAGCACCTGCCCCTGCTTGCCGCTATATTGTCCATCCAGGCCCTTCGGCGGAGGCGGCGTGTTGGGGAACAACTCGACAGGGAAGACGCTGGAGAGCAACACGACGGCCATAATCATCGTCCGGTCTAGTCGCGAGATCCGCAGCGGCGCCTGTTTCAGAGCAGTCAGCATCATCGGTACAGCCTCAATCCCCAAACCTGGGAGCCCAATTCGTCCACGCGCCGATTCAGGGCGCTGCAGGGGTCCATGCAGAGTATCATTTCTTCCCAATAGCCGTTGAGTGTCAAATCGGTCCAGTCCCCCGTATAGGAACGATTCTTCTCGCGGGCGAACTGGATGAAATCGCCGCGCACCTTGTCCCGCGGCACCTCTACTGCCGTCAGCTGGCGACCCGTCCCCAGCTCCGTGACCTTTTCTTCAGCGCAATGTAGCGGAACCAAGGCGCGGTTGCCTTCCAGCACATCCTTGAGCCGCACGACTGCACTCTGCACATCGAAGCCCTTGACCTCGATGACCTTCAACGCTTCATTCAGGACCACTGCCTGCCCTTTGCGCAAAGGCTTTCCGTTGATCGACGGGTGCAACCTGACCTTCATCCTTCCTCAAGACACATAGACATTGCCGATGCTGTCAACGCTGAGGCTGGGAAAGATGGCATAGGACGATGGGGGCGCGGTCAGTTTTTCGACTTGGGCGCGCACGGCTTTGATCTGCGCCTTCGCTTCCTGAAGCGTAGCCACGAGCGTGTCGTTTTGTTTGGTCGCCTGGTCGAGTTGGTAGCGGGATTGGTAGAGCCGACGGATTTTCCCTTCCACTGACTGGATCTGCGCGCGAAGCTTTCCCACCTCGCGCGTATACTCGTCGTTGCGTAAAACCACGTCCGTTTCTCCCTCAGTCAACCGCTTCGTGATCTGCGTGACGGAATCTCGGAGAGACCGGAATGGACTCGGACTGTCTTACTTGCCAGCCATGGCGCGACTCGAAGAATGCAAAATTACTTACGGAACCTGAGAGTTTTTGTCTGCACAGATTCTATCACCAGCGCCAGGGGTGGTCAACCGGACTGCAACAGCGGCAACAGCTATCATGACCGACGGATCACAGCATCGAGCAACTCGCGCACCGCCGACTCCACATCCTCTGCGCCAAGAATCGCCGTGATGACCGCCGCACCGAAGGCCCCGGCCTGCCGCATCTCGCGCGCACGAACCGCGGTGACTCCGCCGATCCCGATGATCGGAATGTGGACCAATCGACACGCCTTCGCAAGGGTCTCAATACCGAGCGGCGGACCGAACTTCTGTTTGGATGGAGTCTCGTAGATCGGACCAAGTATCACGTAGTCTGCCCCCTGGGACTCAGCCTGCACCGCTTCCTCGACTCCATGCACGGAAATACCCAGCAGACGGTCGGCCCCCAGCAACCGCCGCGCACTCGAAACAGGCAGACTATTGTTGCGCAGATGAACGCCGACGCCGTCCAGCGCCAAAGCAATATCGATCCGGTCATTGATAAGGAGTTGCGATCCGCCAGAATGCGTCAGGGCCTGCACTTCCCGCGCAAGCGCCACGAGTTCTCTGACCGGGAGATCGCGCTCACGGACTTGAATGGCGGGCGCTGTAACCGAGAGAACTCGCTGGAGTAAAGGAACGAGAGGCCGCCCCTTCGTCTGATGGCGATCCGTAACAAGCAGAAGGCGGCTGGAGAGTTTCAGCATCGGCAAGACAATGAATCGAAAGTGCAGAGAACTGCGTAATGAATGCTACGCAGGATGCGCACAGCGGCCGTCTGGAGCATCCTGCTATAGCATTCCTTCGATGGGGCTGCTGGCCGTCGCGTACAGCTTTCTCGGGATGCGTCCAGCTTTATAGGCTAGCCGCCCGGCATAGACCCCGTATTTCATCGCCTCGGCCATGGCAATGGGATCTTTGGCCCCGGCAATGGCCGTGTTCATGAGGACCGCATCCGCCCCCAGCTCCATCGCAAAGGCTGCATCGGAAGCGGTCCCGACTCCCGCATCCACGATGATCGGCACCTTGATCATCTCCATGATGATCTTGAGATTATAGGGATTCCGGATCCCGAGGCCAGACCCGATCGGCGCGGCCAAGGGCATGACGGCGGGACAGCCGACGTCCACCAGTTTCTGCGCCACGATAGGATCGTCATTCGTATAGGGCAAGACAATAAAGCCTTCCTTGACGAGAATCCTCGCCGCTTCAATCAATCCCGCCGTATCGGGGAAGAGGGTCCGCGCGTCGCCGAGCACTTCCAGCTTGATCAAATCGGACACGCCCGCGGCCCTGGCCAAACGAGCATAGCGCAGCGCATCTTCGACGTTATAACAGCCGGCAGTGTTGGGAAGAATGATGTACCTCTTCGGGTCAAGATAATCGAGCAAATTCTCTTTGGAACGATCGGTAATGTTCACGCGCCGCACCGCCACCGTCACCACGTCTGCACCGGACGCCTCAATGGCTTTCTTGGTTTCGGCAAAGTCCTTATACTTCCCGGTCCCAACCCACAGCCGGGACTTAAACTCACGACCGGCAATGATCAACGAATCATTCTGCATGGACGAAACCCCTCTCCCTGACGTGAGAACCTATCGGCGCGCCACCGCCGATGAAGCTCAAAATTTCCAATCGATCGCCCGCGTGAAGACTTCGACCATCGAAATCTTTGCGATCCAATATTTCCAAGTTTAACTCTACTGCTACGCGTTCCGTCTTGATGGCAAGATCCCGCAGGAGATCCCCGACCGTGGCATCAACCCGACAGGCTCGCGCTTCGCCATTCACCTGAATTTGAATCGTCTCTGCCATCGCCGCTCATCCTAGGGGACCAGAAATCTGGTTGTCAACAAACCCAGTCTAGCTCCGCCTCTTGCCTCCACTGCCATGACCGCGTCACAATAACAGCACCACCACCTATGATGTCTACCCCGCAACAAAACCAGCAGATCGCCATCATCTTTCGGTCGATGGCGGAGCGATTAGCCTCGCAACGGGCGAACCCCTATCGGGTGAGGGCCTACCGAAAGGCAGCCGATACCATCGAAGCGTTGGAGGAAGATATTGCAACAGTTGCCGCACGGCAGGCGCTAGAAGAGCTTGAGGGAATAGGGCGTGACCTGGCAGATAAAATTGAAGAGTTTCTCAAAACCGACAGGATCCAGGCCTATGAAGCCTTGAGAACGCCACTCCCCGAAACGGTAAAGGCCTGGGCTCAGCTCCCGGGACTATCCGAATCGCTCGTAGCCTACCTCTACACTAGACTCTGCATTACCACCTTGACCGATCTAGAACAGCTGGTCCGGTCGCATCTACTGCGCACCGTCCCAGGGTTCTCAGGATCGGAAGAACGGCTGCTGGAGGCGATTACCGCCTCGCAACAGCCGGTCCCGCTTACGACGCCCGAGGAAGCTCCTTAAAGATCTTCCAGGTCTTCAACATCTCCACCGCCTTTTGCAGCTGGACGTCCTGCTCGAACAGGGGATCGCCCACAGCATCGACGGGAGCAATCTGAGGCAAAACGCCGCCCTTCGACTGACCCGCGTCCTGGCCTTTGGCCGCCGCCGGTTGCTCTTTCCCCGGTGCGAAAACAGATTTAGCCTGCTTCGGCTCCCCTTCCTTTTCACCGGGGGCCGCCTCGCCGGCCTTTGCAACGGTCACAGGCGGTTGGGCCTTCACGACAATATCAGGGGTGATACCGGTTGATTGGATTGAGCGCCCTTTCGGGGTATAGTACTTCGCCGTCGTCAAGCGGAGTCCGGACCCATCCCCCAGCGGAAGAATCGTTTGCACCGATCCCTTGCCAAACGAAGTCGTACCGACAATCACGGCACGTCCGTAATCTTGTAACGCGCCAGCCACGATCTCTGAGGCGCTGGCCGATCCTTCATTGATGAGAATGATCATAGGTAAATCGTCCATCTGATCTTTCCCCTTGGCAATCCATTCATCTTTTTTGCTCTCGCGGCCCTTGGTATAGACCACGAGCTTGCCGCCAGGGAGAAACTGCTCGGAGACCTCAACCGACGCGGTCAACAGCCCGCCTGGATTGTTGCGAAGATCCAAAATCGTCGCCTGGAGCTTTAGCTCTTTGAACTGCTTGAGGACCTTGCCTAGATCCCGTCCAGTCGATTCCTGAAACTGCGTCAGCCGGACGTAGCCGATATTGTCCAGCACCTTCGACTTCACACTCTCGATCTTGATGGTGTCGCGGACCAGCGTAAATTGAAGCGGGTCAGTCGTCCCCTCCCGCTGAATCGTCAAATTGACCTTTGAGCCCTTGGGACCCCGCATCTTCTGCACCGCATCCATCAACGTGAGGTCTTTGGTCGTTTCGTCGTTCACCTTAATAATGAAATCGCCCGCCTTGATCCCAGCTCGATAGGCCGGCGTGCCCTCGATGGGCGCGATGACCGCCAGACGGCTTTCCTTCACACCGATCTGGATGCCGACGCCTCCGAACTCCCCCTTCGTCTCCACCTGCATTTCCTTGTACATGTCCGGCGTCATGTAGGCCGAATGGGGATCGAGGGTGGAGAGCATCCCTCGGATGGCCCCCTGGACGAGGTCCTTCACCTTCGTTTCATCGACATAGTTTTTTTGAACCTGCGTCAGCACTTCGGAAAATGTTTTCAGCTCTTCATAGGTTTCCGTAGCATGCCCGGTCCGCTCCCAGCCCTTACCCAGCATCACACCCAAGACCAAGGCCACCACCACTGTCGGACCAATCATCCAGAATCGTTTCCGGGGATACTGCTCCATAATAATAACGTCCTTTCCTCTTCCGTTCCCTATCGCCTTGCCAACCATTGGAGAGGATCTAGCGGCTCTGCCCCCTCGCGTAACTCAAAGTATAAGGTATTTTCACCCGTCATGCCCGTATCGCCGGTTTCGCCGATCGACTGCCCGGCGCCCACCGACGCCCCCACTGCCGCAAGGATCTTCGACGCATGGGCATAGAGCGAAAAGAACCCGTTCGCATGATCAAGGATTATAACGAGTCCATAGCCTTTCAACCAGTCCGCATAGACGACAGACCCTGGCATCACCGCATGGATGGCGCTCCCCTCGACCGCCTTGATCTCAATACCTCGACGCTGCACATAGGCATTGAAAATCGGATGTTTCTGGCGCCCGAAGAAGGAAATGACTTTCCCGTCGGCTGGCCAGGGCAAGCCCCCCCTCACTCCCCGCGGGGCAAGCCCCCCGACGGGAGGACGGACCGCGGTTGCGCGGCGGCGCGTCTCCAACTCATGTAACAGACTATCGATACGGGAGGCGGAGCGCTCCAATTCCTGAAGCGCATGTTCGTAGGATTCTTTTTGCTGGGTGATCTTGGTCAGATAGATGTGCTTTTCCTTCTTGACCGACTTGATTTCCTCAACATGTTTTTCGGTGCTTTGCTTGTATGCGAGCATCCCAATCCGCGCTTCCTCCCTCTGCCGCTCCACCTGCTCCATCCTAGCCATATCGGCCTTAAACGTGCCCATGAGGGCATACTCTCGTTCGGACACGGCCGAGAGATATTGGAGCCTCCGCTGAAAATCTCCGTACGAATCGGAGGCGAGCAGGGTCTTCCAATAGCCGAAGCGCCCTTCCATATATTGAACCCGCAACCGCGCCAGAATCGCATCCTGCCGTTCCCGCACGCTAATGCCCAACCCGGCAAGCTGCGCATTGATGGATTCGATTTCCTGATCCTTCTTACGGAGCTTCCGGCTGATCTCCTGATGCTCTTGCTTGTACTGGAGGAACCGTTCATCCAGGGTCTGGATTCCCTGCAGCAGCGACTCGCGCTTCTTCCCTGCTTCATCAGCCTGTTTACGCTTCTCTTGAATCTTATTTTTAAGTTGTTCAAGCGCCTTCCGCTCTTTTTCGATCTTGTCGGTGATCGGATCGGCGCCTGCAGCCATGGGCCAGGAGAGCACCAGGAGCCCCCAGACCATCATGCCGACTCTAAGCCAGGCCCGACAGGTCATGTCCTGGCCTCGCCGAAACGCCTGATCGACACGAAACTGCCGGCAACGCCTAGCCCCATCCCTACCGCGATCAAAGCCAGGCAGCCGGAGGGAGGAAAGAAGGCGATGAGATTCTCAAGCCCGGCAAATCGCCCAGTCGTGCGCATTTCCTGCCGAAACAGTTCGTACATCAACTTGAGCATGGCCAGCGAGAGCGCGCTGCCCAAGGCGCCAAGGACCGCCCCCTCCACTAGATAAGGGATGCGAATGAAACTGGTCGTGGCCCCGATGAGCCGCAGAATGGCAATCTCATCCCGCCTGGCAAACAGGGTTAGGCGAATGGTATTGGCGATAATGGTCACAGCCGCAGCTGAAAGGATCACACCAATGCCGGCAGCAACCAACTCAATTGACCGAATCACCGTGGCCAGCGCGTCAATCCAGTCCTGGTTGTAGTCGACCTTGGAGACGCCGGTGATCCGGCTCACCCGTTCCGCCCATCGCTTGACCAAATTAGAAGACCGAAACGATGGACTGAGCACGACCACGAAGGAAGCCGGTAAGGGATTCTGGCCCAGACCCTCAAGCAAATGAGATTCAGAAGGAAACTGCGCCTTGAACTCTCCTAGCGCCTGCTCTTTCGAAATGAACACCAGGGAGGCTACAGCATGATCGCTCCGCAGCTGCTGCTCCACCGTTGCAATCGAATCGGCGGCGAGCCGATCGTCCAGATACACCATGATTTTGATATCGTCTTGGAGCCATCCGGCCGCCACCCGCAAATTGACATAGAGGAGCAAGAATATACCGACGCAAGCCAGCGTAAAGGCGGTGGTGAGAATCGCAACTACCGTCGTCATCCGGTTGGTCCACATATTGACCCAGGATTCTCTCAGGAGATAGGACAGCATCTTCACGCCGACACCCCCTGCTCCGGCAACAACCGGCCCTGTGACAGGGTGAGCACCCGCTGATTCGCCTGCGCCATGACGAGAGGATCATGTGTCGCCACGACAACCGTCGTGCCGCGCGCATTAATGGTTTTGAATAGCTCGATGATCTCAACGGTCAAGGCCGGGTCTAAATTGCCAGTCGGCTCATCGGCTAGCAAGAGGACCGGGCTATTTACGATCGCGCGCGCGATGCAGACCCGTTGCTGTTCCCCCGTCGAAAGGCCGGCCGGAAGCTGGTCCCGCTGATGCTCGATCCCGACCGCCCGCAAGGACTCTGTGACTTTCCGGCCAATATCGTGGGCAGACACGCCTTGCACCAGTAAGGGCAGCGCCACATTATCGAAAACGGATTTCTTCGGCAACAACCGAAAGTCCTGGAACACCATTCCCACCTTACGGCGCAAATAGGGAATGTCGGACTGCTTCAACGTCGTCACGTTTTTCTCATGGACAAAGACCTGCCCCTCATCAGGCCGCTCCGCCCCGATGAGTAGCCGCAAGAGGGTCGACTTGCCTGCTCCGCTAGGCCCCATGAGCAGGACGAATCCCCCCTTACCGATCTCGAGGGTGACGTCGAAGAGCGCCAACCGCTGATCATACCGTTTCGACACATGGATTAATTGGATCATCGTCTCCTTACCAGCGGAGATCGTCCCCCGCTACTTCGAACGCGTTCTGAATATACTTGATCTGAGAAATGTCGGCATCCGCCCCCTGCAGGAGGACGACATCGAATCGGCAAGGCCGATCCTTGAAATGATGCCGGGCCAGATACTGCGCCTCCAACTGAACTAGCTGCGCCTGCTTCCGCTAATGAACAGCATGGATGGCCCCGCCAAACACATCGCCGCACCTTCACCTCGACACAAACCAGCACCGGCCCGTCTTCCGTCACTACGTCCAACTCCTCCACCAACGAGCGCAGATTGCACCACGATTCGCTACCCCTTGCGGCGCACATACTACGCTCCCGCCGTCTTGCCTTGTTGGCCAAAGAGCTTCCGTTGATTGAGGCCGGTCACGGAGTCGTCCCTAGACATTCCCCCAAACCGCTCAAGAGCTGGGCGACGGGAGCGAAGGTGCGCCGATGAATTGCGCAGGGGCCATGTTGCGCCAGCCGCTGCAAATGCTCTTCCGTCCCGTAGCCCTTGTGGGTAAGAAAATTATATAGGGGATAGGTCCGATGGTACGCGGCCATCATGCGATCGCGCATCACTTTGGCCACGATCGAGGCGGCCGCAATCGAGATGGACAGGGTGTCGCCCTTAATGATCGAGCGTGAGGGGATGGCGAGACTCGACAGAGTGACGGCATCGATCAAGAGGCAATCAGCGGGAGGATTCAGCGAGGCCAGCGCCCGGCGCATGGCCAGGCGAGTCGCTTCGAGAATATTGAGGCGGTCGATCTCCTGCTCGGTGGCGACCCCCACACCGATCCCGCGAGCCCGCTCGACAATGACCTCATAGAGCCGCGCGCGCTCAGATTCGGAGACTTGTTTCGAATCGTTGACACCGGCCAAGCGGCAACGCGAAGGCAGGACCACCGCCGCCGCGACGACAGGGCCTGCCAGGGGGCCCCGTCCGGCTTCATCCAGACCGGCGATGCGGCGATAGCCGCGCCGCCGGGCTTCCAATTCAAATTCGTCGGTCGGTCCCACGGTGTGGCCCCGCGATGCGTCCATTGAACGGGCACCCGTCGACGGAACCAGGAAAAACGACTAGGCCTTCGGAGCCGCAGCAGCTTCTGCTGGCGCATCGATCTTTCGCGCAACCCCGGCCTTCGCCTTCGGGCTCGCAACGAACTCCCGATCTTCGACCTTAGCAAACTTGCCCTTCTTCCCGCGAAGATAATAGAGCTTGGCCCGACGCACTTTACCCTGGCGCATGACCTCGACGCGTGTGACGATCGGCGAATGGATCGGAAAAATTCGTTCCACGCCGACGCCGTACGAAACCTTGCGCACCGTGAAGGTCTCGGTGTTCAGCAGCCCTTTACGGGCGATCACCGCACCTTCGAACACCTGAATGCGCTCTTTTTCTCCTTCGACTACTTTCACATGCACGCGAACGGTGTCGCCGATTTCAAAAACAGGCGCCGTCGGCTTGATGAAAGACTGTTGTATCCGTTCTAAGCGATTCATGAGACTACCCCTTCCTCCCCACATCGAACAGGCATGCCAGCCATGCCTTCACGAGTAAGTTTGTCTAGCAATTGTTGATCTTCGAGACTCAAGACCCGATCCTGCAACAGATCCGGCCGTCTCTGATACGTACTTCGCAAGGCCTCTTTCCGGCGCCATAGACGAATGACCTCGTGATGCCCTGAAAGCAACACTTCCGGCACGACCATCCCTCGAACCTCCGCCGGCCTCGTATAATGGGGATATTCGAGCAACGAATCCGTAAATGACTCTTCCTCAATCGACTCCGGATCCCCCAACACACCAGGGACCAAACGGGCGGCGGCATCGATAAGCACCAGCGCCGGCAACTCGCCTCCGGTCAGCACATAATCCCCGACGGAAATTTCCTCCGGCTGCAAAGCCAGCCGCACACGCTCATCGACGCCTTCGTAATGGCCACAGAGAATGACCAGCCGGCGGCTGTCCGCCGCCAGATTCTTCGCATAGGCCTGCGTGAACGGGCGACCGTGCGGAGACGGAAACAACAACCGGATCTCTTCACCGGCCACGGCATACTCGGCCTGAATCTGTTCCACCGCGCGCAAGATGGGCTCCGCCTTCATCACCATCCCGGCCCCGCCGCCGTAGGGCACGTCGTCCACCACTCTGTGGCGATCGAGCGTGTAATCGCGCAGGTTCCGCACCTGCACATGCAACAGCCCCTTTTCCTGCGCCCGCTTGAGAATGCTTTGTGCAAGCACCGGCGCGACCATATCGGGGAACAGGGTCAAAATGTCACAGCGCATGGCGATCCTCAACCAAATCGTCGATTCCGCGAACCAGCATCCGACGACGCACCAGATCCACCGACGTCACAAAGCTCTTCGCGGCCGGAATGAGAACTTCCTCCGTCCCCTTGCGGACAACGAAAACGTGATTGTCTGGTATCTCCAAAATCGTCTCCACCACGCCGACCTCGTCGCCCCGCTCGTTCTCGACCGTCATCCCGATGAGGTCACACTCAAAGTAGACGCCCTCGGCCAGCGTCGCCGCTGCACGCCGCGGCACTTGGATCAATCCCCCGCGCAACGCCACAGCTTCTTCCGGCGTCGTCACACCGACAAAACCCATAATATAGGTCGAACCAGCGCGTCTGACATGCGCCACCGTCTTCTCGACCACCTGTCCCGTCGGCGCCACCACCTGCACCTGCTTGAGATGGTCCAACCGGCCAGGCACATCACTCAACAATCGCACTTTGAACTCGCCGCGCACGCCAAAGTGGCGCTCGATCTTGCCAATCGTCACAAGATCTGCCGGCGCTGTGGTCACGTATTACGCGCCCTTCTTCTTCGCGGCTTTCCCTGCGGCTTTTTCCGCTTCAAACGTCTTCCAGACGCCGCAACGACGGAGCAACGTCTTGACCGTGACGGTCGGCTGCGCACCCTGACGCAACCAACTCAACACTCGTTCCTGCTTCAACTCCGGCAGACCCGCTTCCTTCAAGGGGTCGAAGATCCCCAGAATTTCCAGAAATCGCCCATCGCGCGGCTTCCGTGAATCCGCTGCGACAACGCGATACAGCGGTCGTTTATGTCGTCCCGTTCTCGTCAATCTCAAATGAACAGCCACTAGACTCCTCCTTCTATCCAACACACCGTGATGATGACTATCGACCCTTACATGGATCGCAGAAGTTGCGCCAACTGCCGGCGGCCTCCCGACCCTGCCATAACCTTGGCGATTTTCCTCGCCGAGAGAAACTGCTTAATCAACCGATTCACTTCCTCTACCTTCGTTCCGCTGCCCCGGGCAATCCGCTTCTTCCGGCTTCCGGTGATGAGCGTATGATCACGCCGCTCGCGCGCCGTCATCGAATCGATCATCGCCGTGACCCGCTTCATCTCCCGTTCAGGGACCTGCCCGTCCATCGCCCCCTTGAGCTTCTGGCCGCCCGGCAGCATCCCCAAAATCTGGTCCAGCGAACCCAAACGACTGACCTGCCTCAACTGCGCGCGAAAATCTTCCAGCGTGAACGTCGTGCTGGTCAGCCGCTTCTGCGCATCCGCCGCCTGCTCGATCGTAAAGGTCTCTTGAGCCTTCTCGATCAGCGAAAGCACGTCGCCCATGCCGAGGATGCGCGAGGCCATCCGGTCGGGATGAAACAACTCCAGCGCGTCCAACTTCTCGCCCACGCCCAAAAACTTGATCGGCTTGCCGGTCACCGCCCGGATCGACAACACCGCCCCGCCCCTGGCATCGCCTTCCACCTTGGTCAGGATAATGCCGGTCAGGCCGATCCGCTGATCGAACTGGCTGGCCATCGTGACCGCATCCTGCCCCGTCATGGCATCAGCCACCAAGAGCACTTCGTGCGGCTGCACGGCAGCCCTCACCGATACCAACTCTCCCATCAACGCATCGTCGATGTGGAGACGCCCACCTGTGTCCAGAACGACGAGATCGTACCCCTGCTCCCGTCCACGCTCCACACCGGCCTGGCAAATGCGGACGACATCCGTAAGGGAAGCCTGGGCCGGATCAACTCGATGCACGTCGATCTCAAGATCACGCCCCAGACTCGCCAACTGATCACCGGCGGCCGGCCGCCGAGGATCTGCCGCAACTAGAAGCACGCGCTTCCCCTGCGCCTTAAAATATCGACCGAGCTTACCGCAGGTCGTGGTCTTTCCAGCCCCTTGAAGCCCGACCATCATCACGACGGTAGGAGGATGCGACGCTAAAGCCAACCCCGCCCGCTCGCGGCCCATCATCTCACAGAGCTCGTCCCACACGAACTTTACCACTTGGTGGCCAGGGGTCAAACTCTGGAGGACTTCCTGTCCGACGGCCTTGACCCGAACCCGCTCGATGAAATCCTTCACGATCTTGAAGTTCACATCGGCTTCGAGCAGCGCCAGACGAACTTCCTTCAAAACTTCCGCGATGTTCTGTTCCGTCAGGACTCCAGAACCGCGCAGCTTCTTAAAAATCTTCTCAAACTTTTCACTGAGAGAATCGAGCATACCGCCACATAGCAAAAGGCAATCGAAACCCCTAGCTCCAGATCTCCGATCACCTCGAAAATTCTAGCAAAAGAGCATCGGGGAGTCTAAAGGACTAAACGGGATGAAGTCAAGGAGAGCGGGGCCTGGGAGCGGGCAGTTTAGCTCGTACATTTTATTGACATGTTAGAGACCTTTCGCTATGGTCCTACCGTTATCTTCTGAGACTACACAAAGACTTATGAGGCGATTCCCGTGAAGAAATCACCCTTGATTTTGCTCGTGTTTGTGCTCATCGGTGGACTATTAGGCGGAGTCCTGGGAGAAATTCTCCGGATCATGGCCCCACAGGGCGCGATTCAGGCGATTTTCTCAAGCAATTTCAACCCTGGCATCAGTCCGCCACTGACGATCGATCTGATCCTCATCAAGTTCACATTTGGCTTGCTCCTGAAAATCAACCTCCTCAGCCTTCTCGGGATGTTCTTGGGCATCTATCTCTACAAAAACGTCTAGCAACCCAGCCCCAGGCTGCTGGGAAAACCCGCCAGCTTCGTTCTCGCATCGTTCAGAGCCTCAACGTACCCCGAGGGTACGCCTCGGATCTTCATTCGCTGCGGCCGTGTTGGACGGCTTTTTTGCGCAGCCTAAAAGGTGCTCTTTTTTTATTACAGACAACAGACCATTGAAGCGCTGCTTGCCGAAATAATATGTTCGCAACCTGCTAAATATCCGACTTCAACTCTAACGCTCTCAACTTCAGCGCGCGGATCTTGTTTCGGATGGCTGCGGCCCGCTCAAAATCCAACTGCTTCGCTGCCGCCTTCATCTCCCCTTCCAGCCGCTTGATAACCTGTTCGGTCACTTCCTCCGCTCCATAGAAGGCCGGCGACTCTGCCTCCAAGTTCAATTCCACCACTGCCGTTTCTTCCGTGGCATAGTCGAGAGACCGCACATCCTTCGTGATACTCGTAGGCACGATGCCATGCGTGGCATTGTGGGCTGCCTGAATCGTACGTCGGCGTCCGGTCTCGTCGATCGCCATTTGCATCGACGCCGTAACGGTATCCCCGTACAAAATTACATGGCCTCTCAGATTCCTTGCGGCCCGCCCGGCCGTTTGGATCAACGATCGATAGGACCGCAGATAGCCTTCCTTGTCCGCATCCAGAATCGCCACCAACGTCACTTCCGGAAGATCCAAGCCTTCACGCAAGAGATTGATCCCTACCAACACGTCGAATACCCCGCGCCGCAGATCGCGGATGATCTCAGCCCGTTCCAACGTCTTAATGTCGGAATGCAGATATCGCACCTTGATCCCGAGATCGTGGTAATACTCGCTCAAATCCTCCGACATACGCTTGGTCAGGGTGGTGATCAATACCCGCCCGCCCTGTGCCACTTCAGCCCGCACTTCTCCCAGGAGATCATCGACCTGCCCCCTGGCCGGTCGCACCTGGATGACCGGATCCATCAGACCGGTCGGGCGAAGAATCTGCTCAACCACTTCGCCTACCGTGTGCCCCAGCTCATAGGGGCCCGGCGTCGCGGACACGTAGACCGCCTGCGCGAGACATTGCTCAAACTCAGCAAACTTGAGCGGCCGGTTATCGACCGCCGACGGCAATCGAAAACCGTACTCGACCAAGGTCCGCTTCCGCGAATAATCCCCCTCATACATCCCACCGACCTGGGGAACCGTCGCATGGGATTCGTCCACAATCAGCAAAAAGTCTTTGGGGAAATAGTCGATAAGCGTTGGGGGCTGCTCGCCTGGCGCGCGGCCACTGAGATGTCGCGAATAGTTCTCGATGCCATGGCAATAGCCCATCGCCCGGATCATTTCCAGGTCGAACTTGGTACGTTGGGCGATCCGCTGGGCTTCCACGAGCTGATTCTGTTTCTTGAAATAGACGACGCGCTCGTCCAATTCCTTTTCGATCCCCGTAATCGCTCGTTCGTACCGGTCCGGCGCAATGAGATAGTGCGTGTTCGGGTAGATCGCGACTTTCGGCAACTTCCTGATCGACTTTCCCGTAAGCGGGTCGATTTCATGAATGGCATCGACCACGTCGCCGAACAGTTCGATCCGGACGGAGACCGCGTCATTCGAGGCGGGAAAAATCTCGATCACGTCGCCGCGGGCCCGGAAAGTCCCACGGTGAAAATCCACGTCGCTACGGGCATATTGAATCTCAACCAGCTTGGCCAGAATTTTCTCCCGCCTCATCTCCGTCCCCTCTTCGAGGAAAATCACCATCTCGTGATAGACCTCTGGCGACCCCAAGCCGTAGATGCAGGAGACCGACGAAACAATCAGCACATCGTTCCGTTGAAGCAGCGCGGACGTTGCCGCATGCCGCATCTGATCGATCGCATCGTTTACGGAGGCGTCTTTGGCGATATAGGTGTTGCTTTGCGGGATGTAGGCTTCCGGCTGGTAGTAATCGTAGTAACTGACGAAATACTCTACCGCATTGCGGGGGAAGAATTGTTTGAATTCTTGATAGAGCTGACCGGCCAGCGTCTTGTTATGGACCAGCACCAGAGTGGGCTTCTGCACCTGCGCCACCACGTTGGCCATGGTAAAGGTCTTACCGGACCCGGTGACGCCCAACAACGTTTGATGCTTTCGGCCAGCCGTAATCCCGGCCACCAACTTGTCGATGGCCTGACCTTGATCTCCGCAGGGCTTGAAGGGGGCTTCGAGTTGAAACAGCGGCATGGAACGACCTTTCAGCCGTTATCTTACCATCGAACCAGCATGGCGCGCAGCGCACGCAAACCGGAGAGGGGCTGGCCCTCGACACACCACCGGCCCCTTGCGGGGCCGGCAGCAGCTGAGTGTCTTAGTACCGTGAGCGCCTGGTCGCGCCGACCGGGACTCCCGGCCTATGAGCGGAACCACGGTTCTCACCCCCGAAGGATCGGCGGCCACCTGGCTCCGAGCTTCGTCGGGGCCGCGCGCGAGGATCTTGATAGTCGCTCGCCGGCATCGGCGCCGGCGTGGGAAGAGCGGCCAGCACGGGAAGCGCGAGCTTCGTCGTCTGGATCTTCAACTGTCTCACCATGCGAAGATACTCTCGCTCTTCGGACTGCGAAAGAATCAGGAAGGTCGATCCTTCCTTCTCTGCGCGACCGGTCCGGCCGGTCCGGTGGACATACGAATTCGGATTGGTCGGCAACTCATAGTGAATCACCTGCACCACATCCTGAATATCAAGGCCTCTGGCTGCCACATCGGTCGCCACGAGCGAATGGATTTTGCCAGTCCGAAAGTCGCCGAGCGTCCGCTCCCGCTGTGCCTGGCTATGGTTGCCAGTCAAGGAGCCGATCAAAGCCGGTTCCCCGCCCAAATGGGCCGCCAAACGCCGCACCTTATACTTTTGATCGCAAAACACCATCGACCGCTCTCCACCCTTCAGCGCATGGAGCAAGGTATGCACGAGCTGCGTGCGCACCTGATCGCTTTGCACCACATAGTAGGCATGCACGATCGTCGTTGGACTGTTGATGCCAGGATCGACCGCGATGCGAGCGGGATCGCGCTGCATGCTCTGTGCGAGAGTCTGAATGTCCCCCGAAAAGGTCGCGGAGAACAAGAGCGTCTGGCGCTCAGCCGGAAGGAGACGGATGATCCGCTGGATGTCGCGCAGGAATCCGCGGTCCAACATCTGATCGGCTTCATCCATCACGAGAAACGTCACGCCGCCCAACTTCAAATGACCAGAGCCAGCCAAATCGAGCAACCGTCCAGGCGTGCCAACCACCACCAAGGGAGGCCGTTGCAACGCGCGGTATTGCCGCGCGATCGGCGTGCCGCCGTAGATAGACAAGGAGGTCACGGACGCCGGAGCATACTTGCGCAGCTCCATTTCAATTTGAAGCGCCAGCTCTCGCGTCGGCGCCAGCACGAGAAACTTCGGGCCGGCTGAATGGCTCGGTCCGCCAGACTTGGCATAGGGGCCGGGCGCGGTCGACGAGACCTCACGCCGCATTACTTGTTCAATAATCGGTAGCAAAAACGCCAGGGTTTTGCCGCTCCCTGTTTTGGCCTGCGCCATAATATCCCGGCCTTCCAGCACCACGGGAATGGCAGCCAGCTGCACCGGTGTCGGTGTCGTCAGGCCAGCCTGCATCAGGCGCTGGGCAAGGGAGGGCTGTAGATTCATATCAGCAAACGTAGACATAGAACTCCTTGTACGGGGCAAACTTCCTGGGACTGCACGGTCCGACCTCGTCCGAGGACCGGGAAACGCATCTAAGTGATGGGCAATTCTAGGAAGGAAATAGCGGGGCTGCCGGATAGGCAGCCCCGACGTGAGAAACACTCGCTAGGATTAGTACCGGTCTCCGCCGCGGCCACCACCGCCGCCGCCAGTGCGGGGCTCTTGCGGACGCGCTTCGTTGACGGTCAACGTACGACCACCCAACTCAGTGCCGTTCAGCGCAGTGATCGCTGATTGCGCTTCTGAATCCGAGGACATTTCCACGAATCCGAACCCGCGGGACTGGCCGGTGAACTTATCCGTAATAATTCTGGATGAGGTCACTGCTCCATGAACAGCAAACAGATCGCTCAGCTGTTGTTCAGTTGTGGAATAAGGTAAACCGCCGACGTAAATCTTAGAACCCATTGGGCTCCTCCTTTGAAAATATGTGTTGTCTTGGACTGGAGATCAAAGTGAGGAAGGAATGGGCCGAAGACGCAAAAACCATGGCGACTCAAGGCTGGCTTCCGATCAAATTCTCACACAAAACCAAAACAACATCTGTCTAAGGCCTTGTCACTCTCTGCAGTATCACCACCAGGCCCTTCGCAATGACACACAGTCGGACTATACTCTTTCGTTTCCTCAAATGCAAGCGATGGCGCCATCATGCGCGAGACGGAATCGTTCGCCAATAGGCCGCTGGGGCCGATAGCGGGCGCTGTGAAAACAGGGTGATGGCATCCAAACTATCAAAATATAAGGAGTTTTCACCTCGAATCAGGAGCCCAACTTGCCCAATGGTCAGCGACTGATCTTCCACTGTCACGACGAACTGCCCGTCAAAGAAGGTCTCGATAAAGTCCTTATCTTCCCTCGATTACGGCTTACTTCGATGGCCGCTTCTGCAGATCCAGAATATCCTGCTGGAACCGGTCTCGCGCCGCAGCGATCACCTTCCTCCGCTGCCAGCGATCCCAGGTCCACCAGCGAAGACGACTCTGAAACGGAACCACCGGCGGTGGAGCACTGCCGCCAGGCGCATGCTGGAAATCATAGCCCTGACGAGACTCGCGATTCTCAAAGAATCGGCGGTAGAGGTGATCGTATAATCCTTTGCCTGAGTCGCCTGCGGCCACGGCACCCTCCCTACAATACGCTCAACGTCTTCACTCTCTGTTAGCGGAGATAGCCAAATTTATCCCCGCGGTTCCCCTGCATGCCGGAACGGCTGCCCGCTCCGAGGCATGATACCTCCGCGCACTCGTGAAAGAGAAGAGCCGCCGCAAGACCTGCTGACGATTAGGGAATCTCGTCGAGAAGATTGGATTGGATCGATGGCACAGGCGCCGCTTGACGTGGCGGACCTGGCAGAACCAGCGCGGAGCCTCCCTGGTTGGCGCCCTGGATCAGTCCGATTGACAGTTGCGGCCCGAGCGTGGTCACAGCCCCGCTCCAAGCCTGGCCGGTCGTGGGATTCCGAAAGCTATATGATTGAAAATTACTTCCGGGGTTATAGAGAAAGCCCTGCGTGCCCTGATTGTCGAGATAGAGATTGCCAGGCCCGGTTAAATTAAACAGCGGCGCGACCCCTCCGTCGAACGAGCGGACACTGGAGATCGATTGCCCCCAGGCCTGCGAATCTAGGGACGACAGCCCCCAGGCAAGCAGAGCCAGCGCACAAAACACCCCAGACAACATCGGTTGCGTGACCCGATGGATCTGGCATCTCCCCAAACTTAGTCCATGACAGATTGGCATGAATTGATTATAGTACACCGCATATTCTTTGTCGATCAAAAGGGGAGCCCATGGAGCAGCATGCAGGAACAGATAGATGGTGGCGCGCATGTTGCTATGCCTTCAGCCTGAACCTTATCCTGGCGCCTGAACTCAGTTGGAGTCTGGAGCTCGGCAAAGCTCCTCTCGCGGAGCGACGGGAAAGCATCTCTCTCGCCGACGCGGCGCTCCAAGCGCTGAAACATAATCTGGACATCAACATCAGCCGCCAGACGAAAGAGAGCCGGCAGGCCGACATCACCGTCGAACAGGCCAAGTTCGACCCGACGCTCAGCGTCAACGGTCAATACAACCGAACAGTGAACCCGCTCAACCGGCCAGTATTCGGCGGAACTTCCGGCAACTTGGGCGAGATTGCAACCTTCGATCAACGAAACCACAGTGTCACGCTCGATGCGACGACCAATTTGCTCACCGGCGGCAACGTCGACATGAACTATAGCCCCGCGCGGACAGCGGTGAATCAAAATATGGCCGGTGGCTTCCTGTTCAACCCGTCCTACACCGGCGGCCTCGCCCTGACGCTCACGCAGCCCTTGCTCCGCAACGCCGGCCTCGACGTCACCAAGACCTTCATCCGCGTCGCGCAGAACAATGCCATCGTGGAAGAACATGTCTTTCGCGATCGCGTTCTCACCGTCTTGGCTACGGTGGAACAAACCTATTGGGAAGTCGTCTTCGCCAACGAGAATCTGAAAGTGGGGGAAGCAGCCCTGAAGGCGGCACAGGAGCTCCTGGCCAGCAACCGTGCCAAAGCGAAAGCCGGCGTCATGTCGATCGTCGATGTCCTCCAAGCCGAAGCGGCCGTCGCCTCGCGGGTCGAGCAGGTCCTGATTGCGGATAAAACGATTCGAGACCAGGAGGACCAGTTGCGCCGCCTGCTCAATCCGGCGGAAGAGGACCTGCGTCAGGACTTGCGTTTGACTCCGCTCGACCAACCGGTCATGACCCTCGAGCCCATCAGCCTACAGGAAGCCATCGACACGGCCATCGCGCAACGGCCGGAAATCGTCCAGGCGAAAAAGAATATGGAGTCGAGCGACCTCAATACCAAATTTGCCAAAAACCAGATCCTCCCGACCCTCTCCTTCCAAGGCACGATGGGCATGGCAGGACTCGGTAAAGACTATGCCGATTCCGCGGACAAAAACTTCAGCGGCGATTACTACAATTATGGCGCGGGCCTCGTCTTGAGCTATCCGCTCGGCAACCGCTCCGCCTGGAGCACCTACAACAAGCGGCAACTGGAGGGCAAGAACGCCGAAGCCTCGCTCGTGAGTGTGCGCCAGCAGATCATTGTGGGGGTGCGCGAAGCGGTCCGCCGCGTCCAGACGGATTTCAAACGGATCGAGACCACCAGATCTGCCAGAATCATGGCAGAGAAACAGTTGCAAGCGGAGCAAGAGCGGCTAAAAGTAGGGTTAAGCACGACTCGTTTCGTCCTCGACTTTCAACGCGACCTTGCGACGGCCCAAGGGAACGAATTACGCGCCACAATCGACTACAACAAAGCGCTCTCCAACCTCGCGCGGCACAAAGCCACCACCCTCGACCGATACAACTTCCAACTGAACTGACGGCCTCCATGATGGAGCCAGGGCCTGGTCCTCACGCAACACCGACTCAGGCAGAAGAACGGGGCGCGGCCCTCGCGCTCCTACCCATCGCCGCGACGCTCGGTTTCTATACCCTGTCCGCCTCGCTCCAAGCGCAGACGTTCGTCCAATTTGCGCCACAGATCCTCGCCTATCTGGCCTTCGGCCATTGGGCCATGCAGAACCGCGGCATCGCGGCACGGCTCGGGCTGCAAAAATGGAAAGCCTGGAAGGGCCTCCGCTGGGGATTCCTAACAGGGCTGCTGCTCGGTTGCCTGAATAGCGTCGTGATTCTCTTGATTTCTCCCTTTCTGGGCTATGACATTCATTTCCTCACGGCCACGCCGCATGCCCAACTTCCCCTTTTCGTCATGGTCCCCTGGTTCATCTGCCTTATTGCGCTCTTTGTTGAACTGAATTTTCGGGGTTTCCTCTTAGGACGGCTGGCTGCGCTTGAGTCGAGGCTGTGGAGATCCAACCTTGCCTCTCGCCTCTCGCCTATCGCCCTGTTCACCAGCGCCCTGATATTTGCATTCGACCCCTTCATGGTACATACGTTCCAGCACCTCCATTGGATTGCCCTCTGGGACGGTCTCATCTGGGGCATCATCTGGCTAAGCACTAAAAACCTCTATGCTACGATGGTCGCCCACGCCATGGAAGTACTGGTGATGTATTGCGCCATCCGTGCCACCCTAATGCCGTGAGCCACCTCTGAACCCTTCCTCCTCCCGTGCTCTGGGAAACAACACCTTCAGGGATCCCGGCGTCTATGTCGTGATCCGCTGATCGAAGTGGGCGCTGCTATTCGACCTCGGGCTCCACGAGGCATGCCGGTCGGGGCCTGGATCAAAGACGTAAAACAGTTCATCTGGCAGGGGCAGCCGGATGGGTTCCGCTGCACGGCCACACTCTACGACGAACCCCACCGCGAGGAACGGGAGCTGATATTGAGAGAAGTCAAAGAACGGTTTTGCACCATCTCACGAGGACAAAAGATTGGCTACGTTGTCGATGCCAGATTCGACGAAGAGAATGAAGCGAACATCATTACCCTCGCTCAGGGCGCAGGCCTGCTCTCCGGTAAACTACACCTACCTGGATATCGATGCAGAAAAAGCTCACACCCGCTATCATGTGACCGCCAGACAGGTAGGTCTCATGGCTCGCAAGGTCCACGTGCGCGACTCAGTTGTCTTTCACTTCTCGCCTCCGGTATACAGGACAGAGCGAGGCCTTGGAGCGAGAGGCACGAGAAACATTTCAAGGAATCTGAAGAGAAGCCAACGTGAATGATTTTGTGAAACATGCAGTCTATTTTCTATTGGGGGGCACCATCGTCAGCGTCTCCGCCTACCTCGGTTCTCAAGGCCGTTCGTTCCTCGCCGCCTTTGCCAGCACCTTCCCTGCCATCACAGGCGCGACGTTCATTCTGATCTATCTAAACGGGGGGAACGAATCTTTGGTAGGCTACGCCAAGCACCTCTTGTGGTTTGTACCGCCCTGGATCGTCTACGTCGTGGCCATGATCCATGGCGTGCCGCGAATCGGCTTCTGGCCCGCCATGGCCCTCTCCATGGCCCTCTACTTCGGCTGCGTCGGGCTGATCAAACTGGCAATCCGATAACCGCGAAACCTCCGTCCCTCGATCAGTGCTTGAACCACTGCTGGGGGATTGTTACGATGCTCAGATTCCTGGGCTGCGCAACAATCTATGGCAAGCACTAGACAGCCTCCCATCCCTTCACGAGACCTGATCGTCGAAGGGGCGCGCCAAAACAACCTCAAGAACATCTCGCTCCGCATCCCCCACAATCAGGTCACGGCCATCACCGGGGTATCGGGATCGGGGAAATCCTCGCTGGCCTTCGACACCCTGTTCGCCGAAGGCCAATGGCGCTATGTAGAATCGCTCTCCATCTATGCCCGCATGTTCCTCGATAAGGTCAACCGCCCCGACGTCGACCGAATCATCAACGTCCGCCCTGCCATTGCCATCGAACAGAAGAACCCCATCCGCACCGCCCGCTCGACCGTTGGCACTACGACCGAGATTGCCGACCTACTGCGACTCCTCTTCGCCAAAGTGGGCCATCCCGTCTGTCCCGATTGCGCAATCGAAGCGCGCAGCTTTCATCCTAGCAGCGTCGCCGACGACCTCCTGAGCCATTGTCCCGACGCGCGGGCGATGATCCTCTTTCCGGTCAAAACCCCCGCGCTGAAGCAGGACCAGGCCTTTCTCCAGGCACTCTTGCTGCGCGGATTCACCAGGCTGCAATGTGACAAGGAGATTCTCGATCTTCACGAGGTTCACACCCTGCCTAAAGCCAGGCCGGACCATCTCCATGTAGTCCTCGATCGGCTGGTGATCCTGGAGGACAACCGATCCCGCCTCGTCGAAGCGATCGAAACCGCGTTGCGCGAAGGCGAGGGCCTCTGCCGCGTGGAGGTCATCGACCAGGGCGCCAGAACCTACAGCACGGACTTCCGCTGCCAGCCATGCGGCAGAACCTTCGAACCGATTCGCCCGGTCCTCTTTTCCTTCAACCATCCACTCGGCGCCTGTCCCGAATGCAAAGGATTCGGCAATATTCTCCGCTACGATCCCGACCTCGTCATTCCAGACCACAACAAATCGCTGGCCCAAGGCGCCATCGAACCCTGGAGCAAACCCAGCGGCGATTGGTGGCAGAAGCAAATGTTGCTCTCCATGAAGCGGCGCGGTATCGATCTCTCGGCTCCCTACAAAGATCTCTCACAAGAGATTCAGCAGATGCTCTGGCAGGGGGCAGGCAAGATGGAGGGGGTGCAGCAGTTCTTCGACTACCTGGAAGGAAAACGCTACAAGCTGCATGTGCGCGTCATGCTCAGCCGCTACAGGACGCCGGTCTCCTGCCCGACCTGCGCCGGGTCCCGCCTCAGGCCGGACGCCCGCTACGTGAAAATCGCAGGCCGGGACATCCATGAGCTGTCCTCACTCACAATCGAAGAGGTGGCAACCTGGCTCGCGGCCCTCTCCCTCTCGTCCTATGAAGAACAGGTCGCCCGCGACATCCTCAGGCAATTGACCGCCAAACTCGGCTTTCTCCTCCGCGTGGGCCTCAGCTATCTGACCCTCTCCCGCCAAACCCGCACCCTCTCAGGAGGCGAAGCCCAGCGCGCCGCCTTGGCTAATCAACTCGGCGCGCGTCTAGTCGGCACCCTCTACGTCCTCGACGAACCGACCATCGGCCTCCATCCTCGCGATACCGCCACGCTCGCCGGCATCCTGCGAGAGCTGGCAGCCCAGGGCAACACTGTGGTCGTCGTCGAACATGACCGCCAGATGATGCTGGCCTCAGACTATCTGGTCGAGTTGGGCCCCCTGTCAGGAGAAAAAGGCGGCCAGGTCATCTGCGCCGCGCCGCGAGATGAATTTATTGCAGACACACAATCGATTACGGCGCGCTATCTGCGAGGCGAAGACGAAATTGCCACCCCCCGCTCTCGACGGAAGGGCAATGGAAAGCTACTGGTCATCGCCGGGGCTTGCGAGAACAACCTCAAAGATCTGTTCGTCCGTATTCCGCTCGGCATGTTGGTCTGCGTCACCGGCGTCTCTGGCTCTGGCAAGAGCACCCTGGTCGAAGATACGCTCTATCGCGCCGTCGCCCGCGCCTTTCAGATCGAATCTCTACCCATGGGCAAGTTTCGCGCGATCAAGGGGATCGAACATCTCACCGGCATCAAACTCATCGACCAGGAACCGATCGGCCGCACGCCTCGCTCCAATCCCATCACCTATCTGAAAGCCTTCGATGAAGTTCGCTCCCTCTTCGCCTCCGAGCGAGAATCCCTCAGAAGCGGGCTGACGCCAGGCCATTTCTCCTTCAATACCGCCGGGGGCCGCTGCGACAAATGCGAAGGAAGCGGCGTCGAGAAACTCGAAATGTATTTCTTCGAGGATATCTATGCCACCTGCGAAGCCTGCGACGGGAAACGATTCAAACCGAACATCCTCTCCATTCGCTACCAAGGAAAAACGATCCATGACGTCTTGCAGATGACCGCCGAAGACGCGCTAGGCTTTTTCAGCGGTTCTCCCAAACTAACAGAAAAACTTCACCTGCTCACGTCCATTGGACTCGGCTACCTCCGGCTCGGCCAAGCCGCGACGACCCTCTCAGGCGGCGAAGCCCAGCGGTTAAAAATCGCCGCAGAGCTCAAGAGCTCCTCCACAACGAACGGGCTTTACATCCTGGATGAGCCGACCACGGGCCTGCACGTCGAGGACATCAAAAAGCTCCTGGCGATGTTGCAGAAGCTGGTGAGCGGCGGCAATACCGTGGTGGTGGTGGAACACAATCTGGACGTGATCAAGAGCGCCGATTGGATTATCGACTTAGGACCGGAAGGAGGATCGGCAGGAGGGCAGATTGTGGCGGAGGGAAAGCCGGAGCAGATCGCGAAGGTCGCCGCCTCCCATACGGGGCGATTTCTTGCCCCCCTGCTTAGCCGTGATCAATAGATGCGACGTCAAGGACGCAACAGACGAACTCATCGCTCACGATTCAGCCTGTTTTCTACTGGCAGGGGGAGGCTGCTGCTAATTCAGGGAGGGGTCGAAAGGCATGTCCGCATATAAACGATAGTCGTCGCCAAGCGCGCTCACGATGTCAGCCCAGACACGAGTGGGATCCTTGTCGAAGACAACGTTGGAGTCTGCCGGAATGGTGAACCAGGATCCGGTCTGCATTTCAGACTCCAGTTGCCCTGGGCCCCAGCCTGAATACCCAAGGTAGGCACGGAAGGCATCGCGCCCTGCACTAGCAGTCAAAATACGATCGACCAGTTGCGCATCCCCTCCGAGACAAATCCCATCGAACACATGATGAGAATTCTCAGGGAATTGATCCACGCGATACAGGATCATGACCTGATTCATCTGCACCGGCCCTCCAGAAAAAAGGACATGCTGCTGGCCTTCTAGGATCGGCACTTGCGGCAAGGCCTCCGAGACCGACATGGCAGTCGGGCGATTAACTACAACGCCCAACGCACCATCTGCCCCATGCTCGCAGAGCAACACCACTGTCTGCCGAAAGTTCGCATCGCGCAAAGACGGCGCCGCAATGAGGAAGATGCCTTTCCCGAGTGGAGCTTTCATAGCCATAATCATACCATGCAACTTCTGCTGTGCAAGCGAGCCCCCAATGGGTCCTCTATGCTTGCTCGTCTTCGTTACGCTAAAAACTGGCTGAGTACCCCCACTGCGCGCATCCAACGAGGGCCTTCTGAGCCTGCGCGTTGCGCGAGCACAGGGGGCTCATCCAGGCCATTCATCCTCTATTAGCGGTAGAGGGATTCGCGCCGATCACGCAACAGATCGTTGTACGGCGTGAGGGCTTTGTTTCGCGCGTCGGCAGGGTCAATTTCAACGATATACAGTTCGTCCTGGTCGCGTGGCGCACGATGCAGAATCGCCCCCTTGGGAGCGACGACTTCGCTATTCCCGATAAAGGTCAGCCGATCTTTACCGCCTCGCGCTTCGCTGCCAGTCCGGTTACTCGTAATCGCGAAGACGCGATTTTCCCGGCACCGAACCGGCATGGAATCTGGGCAATCCGGCAACACCAAGTTGGAAGGATGACAAATGATCTCCGCCCCCTTAAGCGCCAGGGTGCGAGCCGCTTCGGGATAATACCAATCGAAACAGATCATTACGCCGATCTTGGCCGATCCGATATCCCAAACCTGAAACCCCGTGCCGCCCGGCGTAAAGAACAGCGTTTCTTCGAAAAATAGATGGGTCTTGCGATAGCAGCCAATGAATCCGGATGGGCCGACGACCACGGCGGAGTTATAGCAAACAGATCCGGCCCGCTCAGGAAGGCCGGCGACAATCACCATCTTGCGACGCTTCGCCAGATCGATGAGCCGTTGCGTGGTCGGTCCATCCGGCACAGACTCCGACAGCGCGAGCACTTCCTGCTGCGAGGTGAACTGATACCCGGAGGCGCACAGCTCCGGCAAGACCATCAAGTCGGCATCCGCCCGATCGAGCGCCTGTGCGATCGTATCGAGATTGTGTGACACCTCGCCGAACTGTGGCGTAAATTGAAAATACCCGACTCGCATGACCATCCTGTTCCTAAAGCAGAACGGGCAGGGTTGGCCCTGCCCGTTCCAGAAAAACTCTGACTGAACGGCTTACTTCACTTCAGACAAATGGGTGACTGCGCCCTCGGCATGTTGGGTGGCCACATCTGCGTGACCGGCCTTGCCATGGGACACGGCTTCCTTGAGATGCTTGATGCCTTCGTCCAAATGCGGACTCTTCAGGCCGGCCGCTTCGGCATGCTTGAGGGCTTCCTCGGCATGCTTTACCAAGGCATCGGCATGCCCCTGCTTGCCATGCGAGACCGCTTCCTTGGCATGCTCAACCGCTTCGCTCACGTGTTTATCCTCGGCAAGGGCGAACCCACTCAACAGCGGGAAACCAACAAGCACGGCAACCGCCACCACCACCAGTGCTTCACGATGGATTCTCATTTTCATGGGTTCCTCCTCAAGGGTTAGGCTGTATTCGAATGACATAAACCATGGCACAATCGTCAGCTAATATACTGTACATAGCTCATTTTTGACTGTCAATAAGACCGCACTTGCGGGTCCACGTTCAGAATGTGCTGCAGTCCCTTGGCGTCTTTTTCCACCGGACAGGCAAAGTCCCGGCTCCACTCCCACCAGGATCCAGGATAGTTGCGGACCTTCCGATAGCCGGCCAGCTTGAGCACAAAATAAAGCCAAGCCGACCTGACGCCGCCGGTGCAATAACAGATGACCTCTTGATCCGGTGTGAGCCTTTTATCGGCCAGACTCTCCGTGATCACCACCAGATCTTTCAGCGTGGCGTTCGGCTGAAGAAATCCCGTCCAGGCCAGATGAATCGCAGTGGGAATATGTCCAGGCCGCGGAATGCCCGAGACCTCCTTCCCAAGATATTCTTCAAGGCTGCGCGCATCCAGGATGACGGTGCCTGGGTGCGGCTGCTTCACCAACTGCTTCAATTCGTCTTTGCCGGCAATCACGGCCGCCACAGGCTTGACGGTGAAGGTCCCGGGCTTGGGCGTCACACAGCCATGCTCGAATGGCCGTTTTTCCTGCACCCACTTGACCCATCCTCCGTCGAGAATCCGCAGCTTCGTATGGCCGAAATATTCCAACATCCAGAACATGCGGCCTTCGTCGCCCCAATTATCGAAGGGATTAGAATAGATCACCACATCGCTGTCCTGGCTGATGCCCAACGCGCGGATCTTCTGTTCCAGCCTGGCGCGATCGGGATCGAGCAGACCCTTCGGCACGGCCTTGGGGTCGCTATACTCGTGCCAGGTCGAATGTACCGCGCCGGGAATATGGCCGCCAAACTCATAGGCAGCCCGTCCTCGCACGTCGAGAATCACCAGGCCTGGCTGGCCCAAGTTCTGTTGAAGAGTTTCTGTATTGATCAGCAACGGGTGTGTCATGTCGTTCCTTTGCGGTTTAAGCTGTCCGCGATCAGCCCGCAGTTCCGGCCTTACAACTGGTCTCCTCTGGCTGGCGGCTCATGGCCGCTGACTGCTCGCTCGCACTCAGCGCCGCAGCAAGGCCGCCGGACAGCGGGAACTCCCGCTCGTACACGACGAATCGGTAGGGATCGTTTCCCGTTAACCCATACTGGGTCTGCAACATCTCATGCTGCTTGTCGGTCAGGATGTGGTACTGCACCCGCGCCTTGACTTTCAAGCCGTCCGCCTGAGCTGGGAGCTGGTACGTAAACTGGTACTCCCGGCTAGCCAGGGGCAAGAGACGATTATCATACAACTCGACGATAGCTGGCTGCCACATGATCCAGCGGCCCATCGTGGACGTCTGCTGATCGAGCACCTTCCCCTGCCCGTCCTCCACCGAAAACTCCACCGTGAAAAACCGGTCAGGATCGCCGGTCGGAATCTTATGGCCGGCGCCCGCGTTGATGACGGTGAGGCTAAAACTCACTCGATCGCCAGGCTTGGGGGAGGCGATATCGGCCTTGACCTGCACCCCCACCGCCCGTTTCACCATATCCGGATCGTGCCCGCCGCGCCAGAGATGCTGCCGACTCCGCCGGATCGGACTATTCGTCGCCACCGGGCGGTCGATTGCAGGCATATGACAACTCTGGCAAATGAAGCCACGCTCCTGCATGAAGAACTTGCCTTCATACTCCGAGTAGGTCCCGCAGGGCCCCACATTATAGAACTGGGCCGGACCGGACACCACGTTATGGCAACGCTGGCAGACCTGCGCGGTGCGAAAGTTCGGATCGAACTTGGTCGGGTGCGGCGCAGCGGAATCTTCGAATGGGCCATAGACGACTCCATCCCGCACATGGCAGGCCGCGCAAGTTACCGATTCCTTTTGATACTCGGGGTCGTAATGGGGATTAGGCTCTTGCACCGCCTTCTCGACCCGCCCTCGCGGAATCTCTTTCACCAATGTCGGCTGCTGGTTCTCCAGCGGAGTGTGGCAGTTCAAACAGACCCAAATGTTCTTATCTTTCTTCCAATAGGCCTGAAAGAACGGGTCTTCATAGGCATGGGCATGGATACTCGTCTTCCACTCGTCGTAAATCTCACGGTGGCATTGGCCGCAGGATTCGGCCTTTAAGCTCGTCAGCCCCTCCGGGATCTTTTGAAATGGAATCGCATGGGCATACTCATCGCGCAACCCAAAAATCACAACCGGCTTGACTTCGGTGTAATAGAGATAGACGAGCAGACCGACCAGGGCCGAACCGAGCAGAATTTTAAGAGGGGTTTTCATGCGGCCAAGAGAGCCTGAATATGACGATCCACCGACGCAGCCAAGGATGTCAGATGATACCCGCCTTCGAGCGACGAAAGGATCCGCCCATTCGCATGGCGCTTGGCGATGCCGGCCACGATGCCAGTGAGGTCCTCGTAGCCCTCTTCGGTCAATCCCATACTCGCAAGCGGATCGTCTTGATGGGCATCGAAGCCTGCTGAGATGATCACGAACTCCGGCTTGAACGCATCGGCGGCCTGGACCAACGTTTTCTGAAAGACGGCGCGGTACGCCTCATCGCCCTCCCCCGCCTCCATCGGCACATTGATCGTGAGCCCCTCCCCCGCCCCTCTGCCCCGCTCTGTCGCGCGGCCCGTGCCGGGATAATGGGGAAACTGATGGGTGCTGAAGAACAAAACCGACGGATCCTCTTCAAAACTATGCTGCGTGCCGTTCCCGTGATGCACGTCCCAATCAACGATCAAGACCCGACTCAGCCCATAACGCTTCTGCGCGTAACGCGCGGCAATCGCCACATTATTGAAGAGACAAAATCCCATCGCGTGCCCCGCCTCTGCATGGTGGCCCGGAGGCCGCACCGCACAAAACACATGATCGACATCTTTCGACATGATCGCATCGACCGCAGCCAAGGCCCCGCCTGCTGCCAGATAGGCGGCGGTCAAGGATCCGAGAGACAGGGAGGTATCGGCATCGAGGGAAACCCGCCCGGTCGCCGGGGCCTCCACCTTTAGCATCTCAAGATAGGACGCAGTGTGGATCTGCGTAATCCATTCGTCTTCCGCTTTTCGCGGTGGAATTCTGGTCAAACACGCCGCAGTCCCACTCGCCTCCAGCTGCTGCATGATGGCACGCAGTCGATTAGGCGACTCAGGATGCCCGGCCCCCATATTATACTCGAGATAGGCAGGATGGTAAACGAGCCCCGTCTTCGCCATACATGCTCCAACTTACGTATCCAGCGTCCTGCGCGAATCGTAGCATGCAGGAAAGCGCATAGACAACGAGCGTTCGCCGCTGCTATCGTCTCATATACTTGGAGGGAATCATGGCAAATCGCCGCATCGAACCGCTCAAAAAAGTCCTAAAGATCGATCCGACCGACGAAGTCGCCTGGTTTGGCCTGGGGAAGGCCTATATGGAAGATGCAAACTTCGAAGAAGCGGCCAAGGCCCTGCGGCAATGTGTCGCGGTCAAGCCCACCTACTCAGCCGCCTACTATGCCCTGGCCCAAGCACTGCACAAGCTAGATCGGATCGACGAATGCCGAACCGCCTGCGCCACCGGCATCGACGTCTCTACAAAAAACGGCGACATGATGGTCACGAAGAGTCTGGAATCGCTCACTGGCTCGCTGCCAGCCTAAACCGGCTCCGCTCCGTCATCGTCATCATCATTGTCGGATATCAGGCCGAGAGATTCCGGCTCGCGTTTGAAAATTTCCTCGTACACTTCATCCAGCCAGCGGCTTGCGTAGCCCAGGATCTCCCGGGCTAAGGGTTCCGGCTGGCCCGTGCGCTTAATTGTCCATTGGCAGACATATTCCAGCAGCACCTCCCGCTCGAACCGCTCCGACGATTGCGTGGCGAGCGTCGTCATTTCACCGAGGCCGGTCGTGAGAATATCAGCCACCGTATCTCGCCCATAGGACGTGCAGGCTGTGACATATTGAATGGCCCGATTGAGTTCTTGGTCGGTCATGAGATCTCCGTTACGCTTGATGCATCATACCGAGATGCCGGAGCAGATGGAAGATTTTCCCTGAACTCGGCAAGAGAAAATTTCTCCGGCCGCACCAACGGGAATGGTATGATTACAAGCCCGCCTCAGGTGGAGGTGATGATAAAGGAGATACGACCCATGCCAGCGAAAACAGACCGGAAGACCACGACATCACGCAAGACCGCTTCCCCCAAAGGGCAGAAATCCACCTATGCCGAGCGCTGGGATCTCTCCCATTTGGCAGAGAATCCGACCAAACATTTTGAAATCCTGCTGGCAAAGATCGAGTCCCAAGTCGCACAATTCGAAACGGCGCGCGCCCAGTTCAGTCCGACCATGGAGATAACCGTCTTCCACCCGCTCCTGACGCTCAGTGAAAATATCGCGGCTGCGTCATCCAAACTCAGCGCCTACGCCTATCTCTGGTTCTCGGAAAATACCAAAGACCTCGCAGCCCGCTCATTTAAAGACAAAGTTGAGGAACGGCTCACCTCGCTCCAAAATCGAATGGTATTCTTCGACCTCTGGTGGCAGAGCGTCGATGCGGGTAATGCGAACCGGCTCATGGCCGGAACCGGCTCGCTCCGGTATCACCTCGAGACCATTCGCCGGTTCAAGCCTCACACGCTCTCTGAACCGGAAGAGAAAATCGTCAATATCAAGAACATTACAGGCCGCAGCGCCGTCCATTCCCTCTACGACGTCGTGACCAACGCCTTCACCTTCACCCTCACCGTCAATGGCACACAAAAGACGATGACGCGCGAGGAACTGACAGCCTATCTGCGCCATGCGCAAGGACGCCTGCGCGAAGCCGCCTATCGGGAGCTCTACCGCGTCTATGTCGATCATCACGATCTGCTGGGCGAGATCTACAAGACTCTGGTCAACGACTGGAAAGCGGAGAACCTTCAGCTGCGTCACTTCACCAGCCCGATTGCCACCCGCAACCTGGGCAACGACATTCCCGACGCAGCCGTAACCTCGCTCCTCAAGGTCTGTCAAAAAAATGCCGGCATCTTCCAGCGCTACTTCCGTATCAAAGCGCGCCTCTGCAAGATCACGCCAATGAACCGCTACCACATCTATGCGCCGCATCGCACGGAGCAGAAATCCTATCGCTATCAGGATGCTATCAACATGGTGCTGGAGGCCTATCGGGGATTTGCTCCGCAACTAGCCGACCTGGCAGAGCGGGTGGTGCATGAACGCCATATCGATGCCAGGACGAGGCCGGGAAAAATCGGGGGTGCTTATTGCTACAGCGTCGTGCCCAGCATGACCCCCTACGTGCTCCTGAACTTCACCGGCGAAGCGCGCGATATCGCCACGATGGCCCATGAAATCGGCCATGCCGTTCACGGCATGCTGGCGCAGCATCATTCCATGTTCACCTTCCACTCCACCCTCCCGCTGGCGGAAACCGCCTCAGTGTTCGGAGAACGGATTCTCTCCGATGCCCTCATGAGCCAGGAGCGGGACAAGAAGGTGCGACAGGGCCTCCTGCTCAACCAACTAGACGACATCTACGCCACGGTCCTCCGGCAGGCCTATTTCGTCCAATTCGAAAATCACGCCCATGAGATGATCGCCCAGGGTGCGACCGTGAAGGATCTGGCCAAAACCTATCTGGCAGAGGTGCGGCAACAGTTCGGGAAAGGGATCAAGGTCCCAGAAGAGTTTCAATGGGAATGGCTGACCATTCCCCACATCTTCGCCAGCCCCTTCTATTGCTACGCCTACAGCTTCGGGAACTTACTGGTCCTCGCGCTCTATCGGATGTATCAGAAAGAAGGCGCCTCGTTCGTGCCCAAATATCTGGAACTCCTGAGTACTGGAGGATCGGAATCGCCGCAGACGATTCTCGCCAAAGTCGGAGTCGACATGACCTCGGAAGACTTCTGGCAATCGGGGTTCGATACGATCGGCGAGATGGTAGATCAGCTAGAACAAACGCTGTAGACGAATACTGAAAAAGTCCGCCAGCATTGTTCTTAGCTCATCGAAATCCTCAACGTGCCCCTGCAGGGCACGCCTCCAGTTTCAACTCGCCTGTGGCCCTGCTGAACAAACTTTTTGGGCATCCGTCAGAGATGTGCCCCCTCATGGCTCAGACGCACAAGCGATCAACGTTTTGCTGAGTTCAACTGGCTTTTTAAAACCTGGCAGGAGGGCTACTTAGCGGAACCGGCTTTGAATCTGGCGGCAACTTGAGCTACGCGCAAGCCTAGGGCCGTGGCCTCGGCCAGTTCCTTGTTATCGATGCCGGGGCTGTCACCCTCCGTGGTGGCAGAGGCGCCGAACGCCCCACCGCCGCTGACGACGATCATCTGATTCCCCAACATTGCAGCCAGAATCGTCAACATCGTGACTTCTTTGCCGCTAGAAATCTGGCCGCCGGTCGCAAAGGCTGCGCCGACTTTGTTCTTCATCTTGAATTCTGGAAACACGCCGAACTTGAACTGCCAATTATCAAAAAATGTCTTCACCTCTCCCGACATGTTCGACCAATAGACTGGCGAACCGACCACGACCGCATCGGCGAAAAACAGATCATCCGCCGTCACCTGACCGACCCGTTTCAGCAGCACCTCGGCCCCAGGGAAGCTCTTCGCGCCCTCTGCCACCGCTTCAGCCATGCGTTCGGTATTGCCGGACGACGAATGGTAGGTCACAAGGACCTTCACCGGTTGGGCCGGCTCGTCGGCGAAGGTTTCGTCGGATCCCATGCCTGGTATCAGAAGCAGGATACAGAGGAATAGCGAACCAATGGAGCGGAGTCGTGAGATAGAGTTGTGAGCAGGCAACATCGACTCACAGGTAGCAGGAATCGATGCACAAGCTTGGTGCTGATTCAACGACGGACAATTTCCTCTTCCATACGCTCTTCGACAGAAACGTCCGTGAGGGCTCCGCGGTAATCGCACTTATGACAGCGGACCCGCCAGGCTTCGATCCATTTTTCCTGCACATAGGACTGCCTGCATGTCGGACAGACAAACACGCCTTTGACGTAATGGACTTTCCTCGTCTCTTTCATCGGCTCCTCCCTTGCTTAAGTTAGGCGAGGATCTCATAGGCAACAATATGATTGCAAGATACCAGGGCCACGGCCGCCAGCTTGACTCATCTGCGACTGGCCGATAGGATGCCGTTATGCAACAACGACTCGCAGCAGTCTTCATCCTGCTCCTCCTATTCCCTTGTTCGACAGAAGGGAAAACCGACCAGGCTCCATCAGGCCTGATCCCGATTACCCTCCCTGGCGGCGCCATTATTCATGCGGAGCTGGCCGACACGCCTCAGAAACGCGGGGAAGGCTTAATGTACCGCACGCACCTGGGAGCCGACCGCGGCATGCTCTTCACGTTCCTCCAGGCACAGCCCTGGACATTCTGGATGAAGAACACCAAGATCCCGCTCGATATCATTTGGATGAACGACAAGAAGCAGATCGTCCACATCGAGCCGAACGTCCCGATCTGCACGAGGCAAGACGACAGTTGCCCGCAATATCGTCCGAACGACGAATCTCTTTATGTCCTGGAACTCGCGGGAGGCAGAGCGGCGGTCTTGAAGTTGCAGAGAGGATCGAAGCTTCAGTTCAAGGTTCCCTAACAGGCGAAGCAGGTCTATCTTGTCATTTGGTGTGTCTAGTCTATTTGGTTACTCTTCTGCAACCCAACAAGCCAGATCGACCGAATAGACATCAGAACAAGACAGACGGTTATGACCGTTCCTGCCAGGCCCGTAATCTCCTCGCCGTAATCACCCCACCCACCCGTTCGACGGCTTTCAGCACCTGATCGAGATGCTGGGTGCCTGACACTTCCACGACGAAATCCAGGACCGCCTTCTGATCTTCTCGCGTCGTAATCTCGGCGCGGCGGATGTTGGCATGGCACGCCGCCATCGCAGAGGACACATTCGCCAGCACTCCGGTCTTATCAACGGCCACAATGGATATTTTGACCGAATGGGTGCCGGGCGTGGCCACATCCCACTCGACCTCTACCAACCGTTCTTTATCATAGTCCAGGGCGACAAGGTTCGGACAATCAACCGCATGAATCGTCAACCCGCGCCCTCGCGTGATATAGCCGAGGATGCGATCGCCCGGCACGGGATGACAACAACGCGACAACTGCATGAGCAGGTCGCGCGATCCCTTGACCTGCACCCCGACGCCGTCGCTCTTCCCCTCTGCCACTTTCTGCGCGGCTGGGCGCTCCTGAATGGACTCCTGCGTTCCGGACGGGGGGGCTGTGAGTTTGCCGATGACCTGTGACGTCGCCACGCTCCCGAAGCCCACGGCGGCGGTCAATTCCTCCGTGCTGTCGAAGCCCGATTGCCGGGCCGCCTCCAACAGCTCCGCCGACTTGAACATTTGGGCCGGCGCCATACCATGACGGCGGAATTCCGACTCCAGCAAACGACGGCCGATCTCGACGCTCCGTTTCTGTTCTTCAAGCTTGATCCAATGTTTGATCTTAGTCTTCGCGCGCGAGGTGCGGACGAACTTCAGCCAGTCCTTGTGCGGCGTTTGTGCGGGGGAGGTCAGGATTTCGACTGTGTCGCCGCTGGCCAGCTCATGCTTGAGCGGCACGATCTTCCCGTCCACCTTGGCCCCGACGCAGTGGTCCCCGACCTCGGTATGAATCGCAAAGGCGAAATCGACAGGCGTCGATCCTTTCGGCAACTCCTTGACGATCCCTTTGGGGGTGAACACATAGACCCCATCGTGAAAGAGATCGAGCTTCACCGAGTCCATGAACTGCCGGTTATCTGACAAATCCTCATGCCACTCGACGAACTGGTGGAGCCAGCCAAAAGCCTTGCTGTCGCGATCGGCGACCTGCCCTTGCTCCTTGTACTTCCAATGCGCTGCGATGCCATACTCGGCGATGCGATGCATCTCCTCCGTGCGAATCTGGAACTCGACGTGTTCCCCCTTCGGGCCCACCACCGTCGTATGGAGCGACTGATACAGGTTGGACTTCGGTGTCGCGATGTAGTCTTTGAAGCGCCCCGGCACGGGCCGCCAGAGGGAATGCATCACGCCCAGCACGGCATAGCAGTTCATCTTGAGGTCCGTCACGATCCGCAACGCGGTCAAGTCATAGACCTCTTCGAACGTAATCGACTGCTTATTCATCTTCTGGTAGATGCCGTACAGGTGCTTGGGACGGCCGTCCACTTGTCCGGCCAACCCATTCTCCTGCATGGCCTTCTGTACGAGCTGGCTGACTTCATCGATGTACTGCTGCCGGTCCTCATCGCGTTTCGCCACGCGGGTACGCAACGTCTCATAGATATCCGGCTTAAGATGTTTGAGGCAGAGGTCTTCCAGCTCGTTCTTCACCCACCCGATCCCGAGGCGATTGGCCAGCGGCGCGTAGATCTCCAGCGTCTCCTGGGCGATCTCCTGCCGCTTGGCCGCGTCGAGATGTTCCAAGGTGTGCATGTTGTGGAACCGGTCGGCGAGCTTGATGAGAACAACTCGAATATCGTCCGCCATCGAGAGCAACATCTTGCGGAAATTCTCCGCCTGCTTCTCTTCATAGCTCCGGAAGGTGATCTTGCCGATCTTGGTCACCCCGTCGACCAGATGCAGCACGTCCTTGCCGAACTCTTGTTCAAGTTCGTCAGCCGTGGCGACCGTATCTTCGAGGGTATCGTGGAGGAGGCCCGCAACGATGGCGGTCACATCCGTTTTAAGCGAGGTGAGGACTCCGGCGACCGCGATGGGATGCTGCAGGTAGGGTTCTCCGGAGCGGCGCCGCTGCCCTTCATGGGCTTTCGCCGAGAATTCGTAGGCCTTGCGAACTAAGCCGAGATCGGCATCGGGCGCATAGCTCTTGATCCGATCCAGCAGCTGGTCAAGATCTGTGACGGTTTCATACACCATGGCTCACTCACTCCATCACACTCGGACGCACATCGCGAATGCGGAGCTGAATCCTGTCACGGCCGTTCCAATGGTTCAGTTCAGGCGTAAAGGCCAGATCGACCGGCGTACGGGCCGGAATCCCCCGCTCCAACAATGATTTGATCCCGAACGCGATACTATCGAACGGCACCGAGGCGCCTTGCCGCACGGTCATTTTCAGATGTTTCTGGCCGACGGTGCGGGCCTCCATCACTTCAAGGCGGGTCACGGCAAACGTGGGCTCAGGATTGCCGGCCCCGAACGGATGCAGCGAACAGATTTCCTGGATCAGCTTCAAATTCACTTCGTCCAGCCGCACTTCGGCATCGACATTCAACGTCGGCACCTTGGCTCCTTCGTCGGTCCAGCCTACGACTGCATCAGAAAATTTGGCGCGGAACTCGTCAATCCGAGATTCGCGAATCGTCACTCCGGCAGCGCTGGGATGTCCGCCGAATGCCTCCAGCATCTCCCGGCAGGATGCCAAACCTTGATAGAGATCGAACCCGCCGATCGTCCGCGCCGAGCCCTTCGCAATCCCCTGCTCATTGATCGCCAGAGCGATCGCCGGGCGCTGAAACCGATCGACTAAGCGAGCAGCGACAATCCCAACCACTCCAAGATGCCAATGGCGGGACGCCAAAACCAATGCGGGCGGCAACTCTTTATCCTTCAATGACGCCAGCGCCTCTTCCATAATGTCCACTTCGATGCGCTGCCGTTCCCGATTCAACTGCTCCAACCGATCTGCCAACTGCTGCGCCTCGAGCGGATTGTCGGTCGTCATCAACCGCACGCCCAGCATCGCATCGTCCAATCGCCCGGCGGCATTGATGCGGGGCGCCAGCTTGAAAGCAATTGTTTCCGCCGTGCAATCCCGCGTCACCCCTGCCACTTGCTTCAAGGCCCGCACGCCGCAGCGCGCGCCGCGCGACAACTGAACCAGCCCCTCACGCACAAAATTTCGATTCTCATCGTGCAACGGCACTACATCGGCCACTGTCGCCAAGGCCACGAGATCGAGCAACGACTCCAACGGCACCCCGGCCACCCCGTAACGCAGCTGATAGGCCTGCGCCACCTTGTAGGCCAGCGCCGCAGAGCAGAGTCCGCGGAAGGGATAGAGGGCCCCGACGCGATGGGGATTCAGCACCGCCACAGCCGGCGGCATCTCCTCGTCGCTCTGGTGATGGTCAGTCACCACCACATCCATGCCCAGCTTGGCCGCTAATGCGATTTCTTTATGGGAAGTCGTCCCGCAATCGGAGGTCACCAACAGCGAGATCTTTTCGTCATGCAGCCGCTGGACTGCGCTGAGATTGAGCCCGTAGCCTTCGCGCAAACGATGCGGCACATAGGCGCGCACATTAGCACCCAGCCCCCCGAAGAACGACATATAGACACTGGTCGCCATAATCCCGTCGACATCGTAGTCGCCATAAAAACAAATCGGCTCCCGAGTCGTGACCGCGCGATGCAACCGTTCGACCGCCTGCTCCATATCGGGAATCAAAAAGGGATCATGCGGCGGCTGTAACGACATCCAGGACGTGGCTTCATCCGGCGAGGTCACGCCGCGAGCCAAAAAGAGCGACGCCGTCGCAGGAGAAATGGACAGGGCCTGAACCAACGAATCCCGCTGAGAGAGATTGATGTCACGGAAGGCCCAGAGCTTGGATTGCATGAAAGCCTTTCGAATGGTTCTGAACCGAGACAGAGGCTAACTATCTGAGAATTAAGGGGATACTAGCCACTCGTTGCTGCGTTGTCAAACCAGCGGCGGGAAAGCCTCATCAGTATTGGCTCCCAGGCTCTCCGGCACCCGTCTGAAAGAGCGGGTGCGCGGAGAGCGGGCTACTTGTCCTGCGGCTCGTTGGAGGGCGGCAGTACTTCCGGTGGGGTGTGCGATGGCAGCTCGGAGGAGCCTTGAGGCTTCCTCCCGAAAATGATTAGCCCGCGATGACTCGGATGGTCCGCAAGCCACTCCTTCCACCACGCTCCCTTTTCAGCATCCTCCTACACGAGCAACGAAACGATGAGCAACGCCACGATGTTGATCACCTTGATCATCGGGTTGATCGCCGGGCCGGCCGTATCCTTGTAGGGATCGCCGACCGTGTCGCCGGTGACGGCAGCCTTATGCGTGTCCGTTCCCTTCATGCCCTGCTCTTCAATATACTTCTTGGCATTGTCCCAAGCGCCGCCGCCGCTCGTCATCGAGATGGCCACGAACAGACCGGTAACAATGCTGCCGACGAGCATGCCGCCCAAGGCCTGCGGCCCCAGGATCACGCCGACCAGAATGGGTGAAATGACTGGGATCAATCCCGGCACCATCATCTTCTTGATCGCCGCCTGCGTGACAATATCCACGCAGGTCCCGTATTCCGGCTTGCCTGTGCCTTCCATGATCCCCTTGATCGTCCGGAACTGCCGCCGCACTTCTTCCACCACGAGGCCTGCTGCTTCTCCTACGGCCTTCATACAGAGGGCGCCGAAGATGAAGGGCAACATCCCACCCAGGAAGAGTCCAACCAAAATAGACGGATTGGAGAGATCAAACGTGCTCGCCCCGCTCCCCTTCGCCACTTCACGAGCATACTCGGCAAACAGTACCACCGCCGCAAGGCCGGCCGATCCGATCGCATAGCCCTTTGTCACAGCTTTGGTCGTGTTGCCGACCGCATCCAATGGATCGGTGATATCCCGCACTTCTTTGCCGAGGTGCGCCATCTCCGCGATCCCACCCGCATTGTCGGTGATCGGACCAAAGGCATCGATCGCGACCACAATCCCGGCCATCGACAACATTGAGACAGCCGCAGTGGCCACACCATACAAACCACCCGACGCCGCGCCGCCACAGAGCCAGTAGCTCGTCAGAATCGCCCCGCCGATCACCACCACCGGCAAGGCCGTTGCCTCCATTCCCACCGCTAACCCCGCAATGATGTTCGTCGCATGGCCCGTTTCACTGGCCTTGGCAATCGCCTTCACTGGCGCATAGCTCTTGGAGGTGTAGTAATCGGTGATAAACACGAGGGCAAGGGTCACAGCCAAGCCGATCAACGAAGCGAGATAGTAGCTCAGCCCGCTCACGCCGCCGACACCCTCCATGATCGAGGTTGTCACAGGGTAGAAGGACACCGCGGCGATGCCACCCGCCACGAACAGGCCCTTGTAGAGCGCCGACATGATCCCGCCGCCTTTGCTCACCTTCACAAAAAGAATGCCGATGATTGTCGCGAAGATCGTCACGCCGCCCAATGCCAGAGGATAGAGAATCGGCGCACTATTCCCTTTGAACAGAGTAAACGCCAGGACCATCGCCGCGACCGTTGTCACGGCATAGGTCTCAAAGAGGTCCGCTGCCATACCGGCACAATCGCCGACATTGTCGCCCACATTGTCCGCGATGACTGCCGGGTTGCGCGGATCGTCTTCCGGAATCCCTGCTTCCACTTTTCCGACAAGGTCCGCTCCAACATCCGCCGCTTTCGTGTAAATACCGCCGCCCACCCGGGCAAAAACCGAAATCAAACTGCCGCCGAATCCAAGGCTCAGCAGGGCATGAATCGCCTTCTCCTGCCCCGCAATCTGCGACGCCACCACATAGAACGTCGTGATGGCCAGCAGACCCAGGCCGATCAACAAGAGCCCCGTCACCGCGCCGCCACGGAAAGCCACGGTCAGTGCTGCATTCATCCCATTATGCGCGGCCTGCGCCGTCCGTACGTTCGCCCGCACCGCGATAACCATGCCCACATAGCCGGCCAGCGACGACGCGCCGGCGCCGATCAAAAATCCAATCGCAGTCAACAAACCGAACTTGTCGGAGAACGCCCCTGCGCCCCACAACATCGCGAATAACACAGCGGCGACGACGCCAACAGTCCGATACTGGCGGTTCAGATAGGCGCTCGCGCCTTCCTGAATGGCCTTGGCAATTTCTTGCATCTTTGGATTGCCGGCATCCAGCTTAAAGACCCACATGGCCAGATAGAGGCCGTAGGCAATGCCGGTGACCGCCGATACCAACGCAAACGTAATGATGGATGAGTCACTCACAATGGTCTCCTCCTGTTGGGGGTGTTGGGGAACACCCGTTTTCTCTGGCCGCCATTCATCACGGTGACGTGTTCGATGGGAAAGCCCGAAATGGTACAGAATCGATCCGTGCAGCTAACTACCTGAAAAGTTCGGCCATTCTATACAGATGGAGTAAGAGGATCAAGGGGGAAAGGGCGCAGTGGAACCGACAACAGGCATCTTCCAGAGAGAAAATGGAAAGGGGCGCACAAGTTATTTTGAGTGACCCGCTAGCCTCTCGCTACTTCGCCGTCGAGATATTCGCCACAAACTTTACGATCTCGATCGACTGGAAGACCGGATCTTGCGAGCCTTTGGAGGACTCCGCTTCGACTCGCTGCAGGAAGGGAGCTGGGCCGGTGATCGGCGCATAGTTGAGGGTGACTTCGACATCAAAGGTCTTGGTGTCTTTCGGCGTGGGGAAGGTAAAGGTCTCGACGCGTGTCTCGTCCGGCTTCAACACTGTATCCTCGAGAACTTTGACCGCCTCGAAGTCGAAACTGGTCTTCTGCCCCTTGGCATCCTGATAGACCCGCCCATAGACCCGCTTGTCGGCAAAGACGCTCTTTAGATTTTTTCCTTTGATATCCAGCTCCAGCGCCATACTCGCCCAGGCTGGATGGGTAGTCGGCAGGCTGTGCGGGACAAGACTCTGCACCTTCACCGTGACGATGGTCTTGTCGCCATCGATTTTCGTCTGCACGTCCAACTTAGCTGCTTCCTGGCGGAGCTTGCCGATACGCCCAGGGAATGTATGGTTCGCGGTTTTCCGCTTCTTCTCGCCGTTGGCCGACTCCCCCACCTGCTCCGGCATGTGGCAGCTCTGGCATTCCCTGCCGGACTTCACGGCTTTGCTCTGATCCCAATTGCCCAGCAGATCATTGCTCTTGCCTAAGTTGGCAGCAGACGGCACAGACTGGTGGCAATTGAGACAGAGATCGGACTTCTGAAAGAGCCCCAGCTCCATCGACTGGTGAGCCAGGTTCTGCACAAAGTCCTTATAGGGACCGTAGAGCGTCTTGCTCCCTAATTCGTACTTGGGCTCAGGCGGCTGTTTGGTCCGATCGACCTGTTTGATCAAATGGCATTGCGCACAGCCCACCCCATCCAGCGAAGGGTCGCCGGCCTTGGCCTGATCGATAAAGAGCTGGACCTGTTCTGGGAATTCGCGCACATGCGGCGCATGGCAGCGGAAACAGAGGGCCTTGTCTTTTCCTCCCGGAGACCCCAGGAACGCATCGAGCGAGGCGCGGAAGGCCGGGGAATGAATGGACTTCGAGAGCGGCGAGGTTTCCCATTCTTCAAACACGCGCTCATGGCAGCGCTTGCACTTGCTGGAGCTGGGAAAGGCCTTTTCAAGGGTGGGCTTAGGAACCTCTTTCGCATAGAGGACATGATCGAGCCACTGCGACAGGCACAAGGCCGCCACAATCACTGCGCCAATCCCAAGCTTCACACCCACCGAATGTCGTCCCATCATGCAGCCTTTTTACTTCAACAGCTCAGAGATTTTTCGCCCGATACGTTAAGAGGCGTGGCTGCGTATATTCGTCAAAAATTTTCTTGGCAAGCTCCCGCTCTTTATCCGTCGTCAAGGTGGCGAGATACTTTTCCTTGAGCGCGGGCTCCGGTATCGGGATCAACGCATAGTTTAAGACCACTTCAATTGAGGCAGCCGTCGTGCCGGCCGGGAGCACCAGCGAGAAGGGCACTTTCCTCGTGTGGCCGCCCTTGATGAACGGGTCTGGAATCGGGCCGCGGAGAATCTTGTCATAGGGCAACCCGAACTGCTTGGTCTCTTCCTTCAACACCTTACCCTGCGCATCCTTGGCGGTCAGGATCAGATAGAACTGCTTGAGCGTCGGATCTCCGTCCGGAAAACTGTGCGGAAGGCTACCGACTTTCACCAGCGCCGTCCCCTCCACCGCCGAGACAGACTTGGTGGTCTCAAGATCCACGCGGGGCATCCATTCGGCCTGGAGGTTTCGATTCTTGATGAGCGTGCCGGGGCTCACCACGCCGCGGAACCAATGGCGGCCGATCGCGCGGGTCATGGACCCGCGCCGCGACGTGGAGCTCCCTGTTGAGGGTTCCATATGACACTCTTGGCATACCGTCCCCTGCAAAATCTCCCCTGCCAGATCCTTCTGCGTCACATCCTTCACCTTATCGAAGTGACAGGAGGCGCAATAGTTCGCGCCACGAAACAAATCCGACTGCATCGCAGGATGAACGAGGTTTTCCTCTGGGTCCGCATAGGGGCCATAGAGCATCTTGCCAGGCTCGATCTTGAACGACGGCGGAGAATCTTTCGTCTGCTCGACCTGTTTAATCAGATGGCAGGAGGCGCAGCCAATACCCTCTACTTGCGGCTTGCCTGCCAACACCTGCGCCACGATCTTTTCGGCATGTTGCGGGAACACGGTCGTCGAAGGCACATGACAAGAAAGACAGCGGCGACGCTCGTCGGAAGTCGGATTGGTCTGAAGCCAGACCCCCAACACGGTGCGGAAGACTGGCGACTCCAGCGAGGCGCCGTGCAAGAGCGCCGCATCGACTCGGCCAGCGGTCTTAAGATCCGGCGTCTGCTCGCGCACACCTTTCCACTCTTCATAATGCCGGTCGTGGCATTGCTTGCAGTCTTCCGATCTGATGAAGATCTTTTCGATTTCCTCCACCCAATCGGACGACGCCTTAACCTCTGACTTCTGGGCGATGACAGGGCCTTGAGACAGGCCCATGACGCCCATTATCAGGAGAAAAAGAAAACCCGCCGCAATGCGATGTACCGACCTGCGTCGTATCATGATCAATCCCGCCTGCATCCGACGAAATGGAAATTCACACCCCACCCGACCGGATCGCCTGGATCGGCCGACTCATAGGTGCCAATGGTGAAGTTGCATTCTTTCATCCCGCGCTTGATCGCTTTTCCAAAGTCGAGCATGTTCCTAATCTCGGTTTTGTCGATTTCCTTGATGACGGACCGGACCTTGACGCCGGCATAGTCGGCGCGCGAGTTTCCAATCACTTCAAACACGGCGACACCCTGCGCCTGGTCCAACTTCAATTCTCTTTTAATCTCTTCGTCCACATCTCCGACGATCATGCCGAAATCTTCCCCCAGCTTCGTGGCTTCCTCTACGGTCATCGGCGCCAATTCACCCGCTGACGCAAGACCACTCACTAGCCCCAGGCTGAGTCCAAAACACAAAAAAAAAGCCCTTCCGCTCCGAAGGGTTTTTGTGCGAGCGCTCACTGAGCCGATACAAAGATCCTCCAACGTGTGCGCCTTCCCACTATTGTCAAAAATTAGAGTTTCACAAGCGGATCGATCACCAACTGAAACCACGGCGCGACAGATTTCTGCCCGTTTCGTTCTTTGTTCTCACCGTTCCACACGGCAAAGGACACGGTTTGGATCCGGCCTGGAATGAGCTTGGCTTCGTTCTCCTGCTCTTCGCTCACCAGGGGTCGGCGCATGACCACATGCCAGACTCCGTCTTTCCAGACAGCGCTGCCCTGGACCCGCCCCTGCTTTTCTTTGGTCGTTAAGGTACTGAAGCCTCCCCCGATGAGGTCTTCAACCGACGAGACCCGCCGCGGAATGACTTCGAACGTCCGCACGCCTTCACGGGCCCTCTCCGAAGCCCGGGCGGTCCGGCGATCGATATCGCTCTGCCAATCGGCTTTCCAATGCCAGATATTGATGTAGTGATCAAGCTGGCCCATGCAGAAAAATGCTGGGGCATCGCCGAGCGGCAACCCGATCGCGACGCCGTCGCGAAAAGTTCCTGGCGTCAAACGATCATTCTTCGTGTTGTCCTGCCATTCCAGCAGAAACGCGATTTCGCTGCCGTTGTGGAGCGTCCGCACCGTTAAAGCCCGCGCCGTCGGGTCAGGCCAGACCGGTCTAGTAATGACCTGTCCGCTCAAAGGAAGAGTCATTGGCGACACGGTGACCCAGGCGGCATCCTCCGGCCCAACCGGAAGCTCCCCCTCGACGAAATGCACACGAATGACCATCCCCTCGGAACTGACGAGGGGCACGCCGAAGCCGACGAACACGCTGGCAATGACCAGGATGAACAGGAGCAACAGTACCGGGCGGGACTCAATCTTCGTCGTACGCATCATGCAAGGTCCTCGGGTGACCGCGTGAGTACATCGTGAGGGGCTCAGAATAGGACAAAGCCCAAGCGAGACTAGTCTGACTGCGTGTGGGTGACTACCAGAGTTTCACGCGGCGAATTTTGTTTTCGCCACGCTCACAGACATAGAGATAGCCCTGGGAATCCAGCGAAAGCCCAACGGGCGAGTTGACGACGGCCTCGATGCCGAGCAGTCCATCTCCATGCTTCACGGTCCCCGACGATTCTTTCGCCACAAACCGCGCCGCGCCGCAACCGCCCATATTCTTATCTTCGTACCCGCTGTCTCCGTTGCCCGCCACCGTCGTAATCACGCCAGTCGCCACATCCACTTTGCGCACGCGATGGTTCATCGTGTCGGAGATGTAGAGATTGTCCTGCTGATCGACCACCACAGCTTCCGGCGCATGGAGCATGGCTCTGATCGCCGGCTTGTCGTCACCGTCGTAGCCGTACCGGCAGACGCCGGCCACGGTCGAGATGATGCCGGTCTGGTGGTCGATGCTGCGGACGCGATTACTGCCTTTGTCGACGAAAATGATATCACCTTTCCCATTCACCGTAAGTCCGACAACATCGTAGATGCGAGCTTCCAGCGCGGGCTTGCCATCGTCGAGGTACATAGACATGTCTAAACCGTCCGAACAGACCGGCATAAGCCAGCCATGATCGTCGCTGAAATCGATGCCGATAGCATCGCCGGAGAGCACGACCAGGTTGCGCGCCACGAGCGGCTGCTCGCGGGCTTCGTCTTCGGCTGTCCAGGCCCCTGCCACCGTCGTGACCATGCCGGTCTTGGGATCGTAGCGGCGGATCCGGTGCGCCTGAGTATCGGCAATGTACATCACGTCGTGAGGATCGAAGGCAATGGCGGCCGGCCACGTAAGATTGGTCTCCAACGCCGGGCCATCCCCATTGAAGCCATGTTGACCGGTGCCGATGATCGTCGTGATGATGCCGGTCTCGTGGTCGATTTTTCTGATGCGGTTGCTGCCGGAATCGCAGATATAGAGATCGTTGTGCGAGTCGAACGCCACGTCGAGCGGCAAATAGAGGCCCGCCTCCCCGCAGAGGCCTTCGTCGCCGCTATAACAGGTTTCGCCGATACCGGCAAAATTATAGAGAGTGCCCTCCTTGAGGCTCACCCGTCTGATGCGATCGGAGCCAGACTCGGCAAAATAAAACCAGGTCTCGTCCTTGTCTAATGCGGCGTGATGGGGCAAGGGAATCCCCGACTTGACCGCCCGCTTCCCATCGCCGGTGCTCCGGGCCTTGCCGTTGCCTGCGAAGGTTTCGATATAGCCGACTGCGAGCTGGAGTTCGGTTTCCATAGACCTCAGACCTTAATCCCGGCTGATTAGCCGCGTGAAACTGATTGAACGGTCTCGACTGGCTGCGCCACTGGCGTTGCGGCCTGCACGGTCGGCGCGACGATCGCTGGCTGCGGCGCCGCGGTCGTCTGCTGCTGAGCCGCTTCTTGAGCGGCCAGGGCGTCTGCTTCGATCTGGTCCGCCTCATGCACGGACTTCTTGAAACCCTTGATCGCCTTGCCGATCCCCTCGCCCAGCTGCGGCAACTTACCTGCGCCGAAAATGATCAGCACAATGAAGAGGATCAAAATCAACTCTGTAAAACCAAGACTCCCAAACATGGTGTGTGCCTCCGTCTGGATGGGTAACTTAGGATGTGGTCTCTTTAGCCCGCTTGGAAAACCGTTCCTTCAACCGATTTCTTGCCTGTTCAGCCTGCTCGAACATCTTGGCCTTGTCGTAGACGCTGATCAAATTATAGTAGGCCAGCGGCTCCTGGGGATTCTGCTCGACGGCATCCTCCATGACCTTGATAGCGAGGTCCGTCTTCTTGTGATTCATCGCCAGCTCCATCAGCTTAAAACTGCCCTCCAGATGCTTCGGGTCCAGTTCGAGCGTGCGGATGTAGCACTGAATGGCCATGTCGATGGTGTTATAGTCCGAGACCTGCGGGTTGTCGAGCTCGACATAGACCCCAGCGAGATTGTACCAGGCCATGGGATCGTCCGGGGTGATCTCCACCAGGCGCTCGTAATAATCCTTGGCTTCCATGAACTTTTTTTTGTCGGCATAGACCCGACCGAGATTGAATAGCGCCAAAACATCGTGAGGAAAGACCTCAAGCGCATGCTTGAACTCGGTTTCCGCTTCATCCGTCATGGCTTTCGTCGCGTAGATCGTGCCGAGATTCGAATAGTACATCGCGAGCGAGCGGTTCATTTCGGCGCGGAGGCCCTCCGCCATCTCAATCGATTTCTTGACCTCGACGAGCGCATCGTCCATCCGGCCCTTGCTGAAATAGAGTTCGCCCAACCGGCAGCGAGCCTGAAAATCGTCCGGCTCAATCGCCAGCAGTTTTTCAATCTCGGCAATTTCTTCGTCAGGATTTAACGGCTGATCGCCGGGATCGACAACGGTCTGACCTGGATCGGAAACAGAAGAGGTTGGTTCGTTCATACGATTCCCTATAGTAAAAAAGTCCGTTAGGTATGTCCGCCCGCAAATGAATCCGGCGTCCCGATCACTGGCGCGTTCACCACCGGCGCCGAATCAGCCGCATCGCGTCGAGGCCGGTCCATGGTTAAGAGCATCACGCCGAGCACCACCATGAGCGTCAAATTCGAGTACAGCAGCGCATAGCCCGCAATAAACATCAGCCCGATCCCATAGCCGGCGAGCCGCCCCATCGTCAGGAGCTTAATGACCGTGTAGGCCCAGCACAGCAGGCCTGCCATATAGAGCGCAAAGGGAAGGAAGAACGTGTAGCCCATGCCGAACTGAAAGATCCACCCAATGCCGTCCGCCGCTTTCCGAATACTGGTGGCGAGCCCCGGGTCATACTGTTTGAGTAGATAATCCAGGAACAGCATCAGCGTAAAAGTGGACCCGGCGGTGGCCCAAAACCAGATGGCGCGGCGGCGCTGCTGCTGATTGCGCGTCCGAAACGAGACGCCCCGCCCGTAGGCCCAAAACACCAGAATGCTGGACAGGACCATCAAGGCCTCGCCTGCGCGATGGGCCTCGTAGACCAGCGGCGGCGCCGCCACGGTCCCGCTGAAACTATAGATCGTGGATACGATCTGATAATACAGCCAGCCCCCGATCCCCAGGAGATAGGTGAGCCCCATCGCGCGATGAGACCATTCGGTATGAGCCGAGAGATACTCCGTCATCAGACAGACCAGCGCGACCAGGGCCACGAAGTTATAGATCGCCGATCCCAAAAACGCGGGAGGGACCAACAGGAAGCCAGCCGTGAGAAGCAAGAGAAGCGTCACAGCGGGGACGACGATCCGGTTCGAGCCCACGAACCCGCGCCCAGCCATCCGATTGACGACGCCCACGGCCAGGGCGAGGAACAACAGAATCGCCACGGCGTTGAGCAGCCACTCGCCAATCCCTGTCAAAGCCGTGAAGGTCGGAATGATCCACTCATGCGTCTGCGCCAGTTTGCTGAGATGCATCCCTAGTCGCGATACGAGTCGATAGAGGATCAACTCCGAGAAGGAGACGATCAGGACGAGCTTGATCGTGTACTGGAACAACAACGATTGGTCATTGATCCGTCCCGTCATCCGCTCAATTATGGCATTCGCGGCACTCATGCGGTCTATCCTTATAGGCAGCTCGAATTATACCGTCGAACCCGCATCACAATGGCGTCGGCTGCGGCGCGCCCACTTCTTGCGCCTTGGCCCGCGCGATGTACAGCAACCCATCCGCCATCGAGTAGTTGAACGGCAGCTCGCATACGACTTCACTGATATTTTCGTAGACCTGCTGATAAAGGGCTTCCGATTCATCGGGCGTCATGCCTTCGGACACTTCATAGAAAAATCCCAGACTCAAGTCCTCCGCCGACGGCCGCATGATACGCCGAATCCCGTAGCTGCCGGGGTCGCTCATGATCGGCGCTTCTTTTTCCAAATCGAAGAGGCAGGGCTGGCATGAGAATCCGTAGGAATTGTGCAGCCGCTCGTTCTCAACGATGAAGTTCATCGTCTCGCGCGCTTCTTCTTCTTTTTCGGTCGGGAATCCCACGATGATGTAACAGTGGACCGCGATCCCCAGATCGACACAATCGTCGGCGATGCGCCGTACCCACTCCTGCTTGATCCCCTTCTTCATGAAATCCATCACCCGCTGATTGAAGGACTCCAACCCGAAGACGATCTTCAAACAGCCGGCATCCTTCATCGAGGCCAGGAGTTCCCGCGTCAGGTGCTTCTCGAAGCGCATCTCGCAGGTCCACTTGATGTCCAGCTTCTTATCGATGATCTGCTGGCACAACCGTTTGGTCGGCGAGAGGGCGAAACATTCGTCGGTGAAGAAAAACCGGCTAGCGCCATAGCGCTGCGTGAGCCATTCCAATTCCTCGACGGTGCGCCCCGGTTCTTTCTGCCGGAAATTTTGATGGTCCAGCGTAAGAGCGCAGAACGCACAATCCTTGTAGTAACAGCCGCGCGAAAACTGCACGGGCAAGACCGGCTCCGGCGATAGATACAGACCCAGCGGAAAGCCATCGTAGTTAGGCGCCGGCAACTGATTGATATTCTCGGAGTAGAAGGGCTGGTTGACCGTGATCTTCCCGTTCTGGCGATAGATCAAGTTCGGGACCTTACTGAAGTCCTTTTTCCCATCCAGCTGATGGACCAGTTCAAGCAAGGCCGTTTCGCCCTCGAAGACGATGATATCGTCGGTCAGATCGAAGAGGCTCGGGCAGCGGCGCAAATTATCGACCAACCTGGTGAAGATGCTGCCGCCGATGGTCAGATGGATATTGGGCGCGGCTTCCTTAATCAAGCGACAGAGCGTCAACCCAGGAATAATCTGCGAGGTCGCCGTAATCGAGACGCCAATCAAGTCCGGCTGATCCCCGATGATCGATTTCAGAAAGCGCTCGCGGAACAGTTTGATGTAGGGGTTCTGGGATTCATCCTTGATGATCTTCATCAAGTCTTTGGACGAATAGATGGAGCAATTGCCGAATTGATTGTCGACGACCGTCAGCCTGGTTGGGAAGTAGAGCGTGGAGAGGACCTCCAGCCATTTATCGATAAGAAACAGACTTTCTTTATAGGACTCGAGATCGTAGAAGCCCTCCCCTCGCAGGGTCTCCTTGGCCGGCTCGATCCGGTCGATGAGATAAGGAAAGCGGTCCAGCGACTCGACGATGCGCGCCAAGTGTTCAGCGCTTCCCGCTCCCGTATCGCCGGTATGGCTCTGCTCGAGGGCGCGCTGCTTATCGACCAATTCCTGATAGAGCTCGGCCCCGTAGGATTGGGTGACGACTCCGTCTAAAAGCTCGATACCGAGATCACGTTGGGAGACATTATTGACACCGCCTTGCATCAAGAACCCCGTCAAGGATGGGAGGCTCAGGTAGGGCTGTGATGGATGCCAGGTTGGAGGAAAAAGCAGTGAGACTTTCATGCTAAATCACTACCAGTTAGGTGAAAATTACAGAGTTATCTCAAGAAAATTCATCTATTTCTATACACTCCGCCACCAAGCAAATGCAACCATGGGCGCCGGCCCCCTGCCTATTGCGAAGAAGCCAAACGTATAATCTTGGTAGCGAATCGCCTCCGCAGAAAAAGAGAAAGCCCCAGCTCTGGCTGATGCCGAACTGGGGCTTTCTCGCTACACTGTCACTCGCACCTTAAGGGTACGGGTAGTCTCTCCAGAGACCGGTTGCCCTACTGCAACTTCAAGGTAAACCAGGTGGAGAGCGCCTTCATGCCGTTACGTTCGACGTTGCTGCCGTCCCAGACCGCGAAGGCGACTGGCACGGACGCCCCGGACTTGAACTGGGTATCGTTGGCATCACCGGTCTCCAACGTGCGCTTGACCACTACGCGCCACGTCGGACCGCTGTACCCGCCGCCCTTGACGGAGCCTGATGGCTCCCACACGCCGTTTCCGAAGACATCCTGATGCGCTTGTGTGGTCAGGGTGCTGAAGCCATTGGCGTTCAGATCCTCGACCGAGCTCACGCGCAGCGTCGGGTCAGACATGATGTTGCCGGACCAGATACCGGTATTGAAAGGCCCCATGCTGCGACCGATCCGGTCAGGATAGGTCACGCCGCCCGCAGGCTCTTCGAAATAGTAGTCCCAGAAAATGCCCGGGTATTGATCGTCCACGTCCCAAATACCAGCGCTATCCTTGCCGAGATCCTTCTGCCACTCTGCGTTCCACCGCCAGATGTTGGTGGTGCCGCCGGACTGGCCCATGCACTGGAAGGGGGGCGCGCCAGCCGTATTGACTGGGAACATGATCGCGACCTGGTCTCGGAAATCCTGAGGACCGATGGTCGTATCGTTCTTGGTCTGATCGTTCCACTCTAAACGCAGGCCGACTTCTTTACCGTTGGTCATGGCCTTCACGAACACCGACTTCACCGAAATATTCGGGTGCATCGGTGTGGTGATCAGCTGTCCGCTCAACGGAATAATTACGCCAGGGACGCTCTCCCAAACTGGGTTCGCGCCGTCCAGGGGAATCGCTCCCTTGATGGCCTTCGCCGGAATCGTGACCGGTTGGCTGATAGCCAACGGCACCTGCCCGATCGTCATCATCCCGCCAACGATCAACGCAGAGAGAAGAATGCCAAAAACCACATGCTTACTGTGTGTCTGCACAACTTCCATAGGACTACGCCTCCTCTCGATTGAAAAATAAAAACGGTGGCTCACGAAAACTGATAGCACCTACAAACTCTTACGCTCATTTGATGGCTAGGCGGTTCCGACCGGCCCGCCATCTTCCTTATCTTTCCCTTGATCTTTTTTGTCCAAGAATGATTCGGCGCCCACTTCGTTCAACAACAAGCTGAGCTCGTTACCTTGGTCTTGCGCGCCGCACTCATAGGTCTGGCCTTCCGGCGCATTAAACGTTGCCGGGCGATAATCGGTTTCCGAATAGGGCTGCGGGACGACGCCTAGGAACGCGACTTCGAAGTCCATCCATTCCGCCATCAAGTCCGCCACATGCTTATAGAGACCTGAATCGGCTTTCTTGACCAACATCCGGCAGAACAGCGGCACCCATCGCCCAATGTGGTTTTTGACGAACTTCTTCTGCGCATCCAAAACGATCTGCGTCTTGTCCCCTCCATCGTGGCAGCGCGAGTAGGATTCTTTGTAGGCCATGAAATGCATGAACTCGAACTCGACGCTCAAATGGTCGAGCCGTTCATGGATGTCCTTGGACAACTCAACCCCGAACGCCCGATAGAATCCGGCGATATCGCCCATGACTTGCGATTGGGCAAACACGTGGTCGTTTCCAAACAGGGTTTCGTAGGGGGGGCAATCGAGGGTAATAACGTTGCTGAACACGCGGCGATGCTCGGACTGGAGATCGCTGAGCTGCCAATTGACACATTCAGACGCCGCGACTTTTTCGAGCTCATCGAACTGCTTGCGCAGCAATACCAACTTCCGTTTCGCGCGTTCGCCGCCGATTCCGTCGAGCACCAGGCTCAGGGCATCGATCGCGTCCCGCCCATCCTCGACAAATTCACCGCATTGCACGTACTCAAGAAATTCGTCGTCCTCGGGATAGAGCAGGCTCCACGACGCAAGCAAATAGAGCTTGCTGCGATTGAGGGCGCGTTCGACTGCAGGTGCGTCTTTAATGGTCGGTGGAGCCGCGATAATCGCAGTTCCTACTGGAGAATCTTTCGTCATGGGCTGCTTACTCGTCATGAGAATCAGCTTCTCGGTTTATCCTGCTGCCTGATGTGGAAATCTTGAATATCACGCATCAAGGATTTTCCAGATTTCCGCCATAATAGGCAGCCGCCCTGCGATTGTCAAGCACACGGATGACTCGCGTAATTTAAAATCTAAGATGATGATTTTTCAGCTTAATTATCACACTTTCTCGCACGATTGATTCCTGATTCTCCCTCTTACTTTTGCCTCACGCTTTGCTTGCTCACGCAAGCGGCCGTGCCAGCAACCTGAACGGCGTCACACGAATCGCCACCTGATCGTTCACGGTCCGGCAGACCTGTTCGCATAGGCCGCACCCAACACAACGTTCAGCCGTCACTTTCAATTGCTGCGTATCAAAGTCCATCGATAACGCATCCGTAGGACATTTAGAGGCACAGGCATGGCATCCCTGCCCTGCCGTGCAGACACGATGGGAGACGATGGCTAGGCCCATTCGCACCTGATCGGGCCCACTGACGGCAAGCAATGCCTCTGTCGCGCAGGCTGCGATACAAGGCACATCCGCGCAAAGATAGCACGGGATCTGATCTGCAAAAATGACCGGAGTGCCATCCTGCTGGTGAAACGTGATCGATCCGTGAGGACAGACCGTCGCGCAATCCCCGCACTTCGTACACCGCTCTAAAAACAGCGTCTCATCTACCGCCCCGGGAGGACGCAACCAATCCGTCCGCACCAGTGGCGCCGATCGTTCCAGCACAACGTCCTGTTGCTTGGAAAACTCCTGAGCCGCCTTAGCAACCGAGACCACCGAGTCCTTCAGGAAATCACGCCGGCCATATGTCGGATCGTTTACCACAAGAGTGCCCTTACATCACGCCGTCGGCGCGCAACTTGTAGACCTCGACGCACCGGTCGCAGGCCCCGAATTCGATATCCCAGCCCGGATGATTCTCGCGAATAAAATCAAGCACGTACGACTCAATCTTATTACCCATATCTTCGACCCATGAATAGGTGGGAAATCGGCACAAGGGGCACGGGAACCCCGGCATCAACATAACTCTGTTTTCGGTTTCCGGAACTTCACCGCCCTCGACATCCACGGCGCGATCCATCACGCGCAAGGTGTCCGAGGCCATTTCGATCAATTCAGAGTGGGTAAAGAAACTCGTCTGCCACAGACCCTCGAACACAGACTTCAACTGTGGCGCGGGGATTTTGCGATACCAGGAGCGGAACTCTTTGAACCGGTCTTCCTTCCGCAGCATCGGCTCTTTGCTGGCGGCCGTCAGACGGCTGTCGACAGTGAGACTCCATAAAATACGATACCGATGGAGAATGAGGGTTTCTTCGCCGGGGTTCTGTCCGACCTTGGTATCAGGATCATAGCCAAAAACCGGGTCCAACATATCCGAGATATGCAGCAACTCATGACGACAATAGCGCGTGAGCGCGGGATCGTAGAAGCGACGCGGGATGAGCTTGATCCCGACGCCCTTTAATCCTTTTTCTTCGAACTCCCGAGCCATCTCATGCTCGACGGAGCCCCACTTCCTAAGAATGTCGACGCCTTCCTGATCTTCCTTGAGCACGCCCTTAACCAGGACGATACCGACCCGTTCTTTCAGCAGGGGATATTCGTTGAACGCATCCCGGATGATGTCGGAGAAGCCCCAAGTCCCGAACATATACTGGTAGAGCTTCTTAAACTCGCTCTCCCGATCGTCGAGCGTAAACTTTTCGTAGATGGGATCGGCCAGCTCGTGAAATTCCTTATAATAGGTCGGGTCGCCTTCGCGCTCCGTCTTTTCGACGAACGAGTCGATGACCTCTTGCAGCAATGCTGGCTGAAAACGCAGTTCCATAATAGCCCTTGATCGTCCAATCTAGACTGGCATGGCCGACACACCCCGTTGAGGGATGTGAACCGGCTCTCATCGCGGCTTGACTTGGTGGCCGAGCTTCTCTTACGATCACCTCAAGCCGACAAGCCGCGCGAAATTATACTGGCCCGAATCGCCGATTTGCAATCAAGCCGGTCGCCGCGGGCCGTGCCATCGTGCTCCGACCGTAAGGATGATGAACCATGGCTGATCAGATTGCGCCTCAACTGGCCCCCGCGCCCCCTCCACTCACGCCAGCATCGGGCCCAGGCAGCGCACCGGTCGATTTTTTCGAGTATTGGAAGCGCGGCGTGCGGGACCTTACCACCTATCGGGGCCATTCGCATGGAGTCTGGTCGGTTGCCTTCTCACCGGATGGACTGACCCTCGCCAGCGGAGGCGTCGACCGGCTCGTCCGTCTCTGGGACATCGAAACAGGGCGCTTGCTGCGCTCCCTCCGGGGCCACACCGCAGACATCCGATCCGTCGTTTTCACGCCGGACGGCCAGACCTTGGCCACGGCCAGCGAGGATCGCACCATCCGGCTCTGGAACCCGCACACTGGCGAATCGAAAAAATTACTCTTCACGCGTTACGACCACAATGTCGTCAGCCTCTCTCTCTCGCCGGACGGCCTCATGCTGGCGCGCGGCAGCCACAACAAAGACATCAAGCTTTGGGAAGTCACCACCGGCACCGAGCTCATGAGCCTCCTCGGCAAAGACCAGTACGACCACCATTGGTCAGTCTGCGTCGCCTTTTCACCGGATGGCATGCACCTCGCCAGCGGAACGGACATCGGGAAGATTAAACTCTGGGAAGTCCTGCCCAGCGGAGAAGAGAAGATTCTGCATAACGGACATTGGAAGCAGGACGAGGATGATAGCAGCGAAACCCGCGGCTACTTCGTCGAAGACGATGGTGGATTTCAAAAACCGATGGACTATTGGATCGGCGCGATGACCTTTACCCCCGACGCCAAACTGCTCATCACCGGAAGCCGCGATAAAACGATCAAGCTGTTCGACATGCCGAACATGACGGAACAGCGAACCCTGAAAGGCCACACCGCCTGGGTCCGCACACTTGCCGTCACGCCGGACAATAAAGTGCTCCTCAGCGCCGGAGACGATGAAACCATTCGGTTTTGGGATTTATCGAACGGCCAATGCTTCAGAACGCTCAAGGCCCATACCGGCGGCATTCGCAGCATCACCCTATCACCGGACGGCATGACCTTGGCCAGCGCATCATGGGATCGCACGGTGAAATTATGGACCGGGGGAGCAGCGCCCGCCGAGCTGTAAACTTTTGCAGGAGCGTCACAAGGCCGTTCAGCAGTGTTAGGCTGAACGACCTTAACCTATTCAACTAGGCATTTCCCGGGTCGTCCTTCGCCGAGAGAATGCCGTAGCGTTTGCACTTTTCCCAGAGGGCCTTACGAGAGATACCGAGAAGCTTCGCCGCTGTCGTCCGGCTCCCCTCTACCCGTGCGAGAACCGAGACAATATATTCCCGCTCGAACTGTCCCCGCGCCCTCACCAGCGAAGTCAGCACGCGCTCCTCGCGATTCGCCCCCGTCAGGCCTTCGCTGCAGAACCCACACGACTCTTGAGGGAGCCCACCCGTATAGGGACAGGACTGAAAACCGCAGAGGTCAGCCGGTTGAATCATCTCACGGTCCCGACCCAACGCCACCGCCCGCTCAATCATATTTTCCAATTCCCGCACATTCCCGGGAAACGAATAACGCAAGAAGAGTCGGCGCGCCAGGGCGGAAAACCCTTTCACCGTCTTCTGCATCTTGTGAGCGCACACTTTCAACACATGCTCCGCGATGACCATGATGTCCTCTTGCCGCTGGCGCAAGGGCGGAATCACGATCTGCACGACGTTCAAGCGATAAAACAGATCTTCTCGGAACCGCCCCTGCGACACTTCCTTGCGTAGATCCTTCTGCGTCGCACAAACCAGGCGCACGTTGACGTCGATCGAGTCGTTTCCCCCGACACGTTCGAACTGCCGTTCCTGGAGCACCCGCAACAGCTTCACCTGGATAGCCGGAGAAATTTCCCCGATTTCGTCGAGGAACAAAGTCCCGCGATCCGCCAGCTCGAATCGTCCACGCCGCTGCTTCATCGCCCCGGTGAAGGCCCCCTTCTCGTGGCCAAAAAGCTCCGCCTCCAGCAAGGTTTCCGGCAAGGCCGCACAACTGACCTTAATCAGGGGATGCGTAGCTCGCGCGCTGTTTTGATGGATGGCATTGACCACCAGCTCCTTGCCTGTGCCGCTCTCTCCCAGAATCAACGTCGTGGAATCCGTGCCGGCCACCAGCTTGATCTTCTCGAGCACCGCGCGCATTTGACTGCTCGCACCGAGGATACCCGCGAAGCTGAACTTATCTTCCAGCGCTTGCTTAAGGTCCTGATTCTCGCGCCGCACCGCCACCGCACGCCCCACCCGCTCGATGATCAATAAGAATTCGTCCATCGCAAACGGTTTGGTGATGTAGTCGAAGGCGCCAAACTTCATCGCGCCGACCGCCGTCTCCACCGACGCGTGGGCGGTAATCACCACGACCTCCGTCTGGGGCGCGTGCTCCTTGGTCCCGATGAGCACCGTCAGGCCGTCCACGCCCGGCAGACGCAAATCGGTAACCACCAAATCAAAGGGCCGCCGCCGGATGGCGTCGAGACCTTCCGTGCCGGATGCCCCCGTTTCCACCTCATGGCCGGCGGCTTCCAGCGCATCGGCCATCGAGAGTCGCATCAACGGCTCGTCATCCAGGAACAGAATGCTAAGCTTAATCATGACACGCCCTTCAGCAACGACCCTTCGCGCTCGATCGGCAGATAGAGACTAAAGGTCGTCCCCGTCCCCACTGCACTCTTCACCGTGATCCCTCCTCCATGGCGCTCCGCAATGCCGAGGCTGACCGACAGGCCAAGGCCGGTCCCTTCCCCTTCGCGCTTCGTCGTAAAAAAGGGATCGAAGATGCGCGGCAGGACCTCCGGCGAAATGCCCGACCCCGTATCGCGTATTTCGACCCGATAGACTCCTTCGGCGACCACGGTTTGAATCGTCAGCGTCCCGCCATGTTTCATCGCGTGCACCGCATTCAAGACCAGGTTCATCAAGACTTGTGCGATCATAGACCCATCGACCATGGCAGGTGGCAGCCCCTGGCCCCGCACCCGCTCCACGACGATTTGGTTGGGAGCAAAGAGGTGCGTCGTCAACGCCAAGACCTGGTCGAGGAGCGCATTGATGTCCGTCAAGACGCACGCCGGCTCATGCTGCTGGGAGAAATGGAGCAACTGCCGCACAATCTTTTGTACCCGCTCCACCCCGTTTTCCATGGAGATCTGATATTCCTTTTGCCGGCTCGCCGACACGGTGCCCTTCCGTAAGTTGTAGAGGCAATTGAGGATGCCGCCAAGGGGATTATTCATTTCATGGGCCACCCCGGCGGCTAAACGTCCGACCGATACGAGCTTCTCCGAGCTCCTGATCTGCTGCTCCAGCTTCCTGGTCTCGGTCATGTCCCGCGCAATACCCAGCACACCGAGAGTCTCCCCGCCGGCCCCATACAGGGGGGAAAGGCTGACCACCACCGCCCTCCGCTCCCCCGTGCGCGTAACAACTTCAATCTCATAGACCTGTTTGGTCTGGATGCCCCCGGTGCTCTTCCCCCCGTACTCGGGCCCCCCCCCGCTGGCCTGCAGGGTGCTGTAGGGACGGCCGAGCAGATCCTCTTTCTGATAGCCCCAAGCCTCGATCTTGCGGCTCACATAGGTAAACCGGCCCTCGCTGTCGAGGGTATAGATGACATCGTTCGCGTTCTCGAGCAAATTCTCCAGATACTCTTTGGTGGCTGCGATTTCCGCCGTACGTGCTTGCACTGCCTGCTCCAACTGTTCCCGATACGTCTGTAAGTGCCGCTCAAGCTTCTTCCGGTCGGTAATGTCGCGCACCTGCACCATCGTCAACCCTTGTTCGCCCGCGTCGATTCGAATCAAGTCGACGTCAACCGGGATTTCCAAACCGTTGGCATGGCGCACCCGCATCTCTTGCGTGGGGAGTTTTCGCTGGCTCCCTGCTAGATCGATAAATCCGCGGCGCAAACCAGCATGGTACGAGGCCTCCACGATGTCGAACAGGCTGCGGCCGATCACCGCCCCCTCTGTATAACCCAGGGTCTCCTCCTCCCGTTTATTGACCGCTGTGATCGTGCCGGCTGGATTCACCATGAACACGGAATCCGCGACCAAATCAAACAGGCCCTTGTAGCGTCCCTGCGACGTCACCAACTGCCGGGTTCGCTCCGCCACCGTAGCTTCAAGATTGATCGTATTTTCCTTCAGTTGTTGTTCGAGGAGGTACCGTTCGGTCGCGTCGTGCAGAACGGCGCGAGCATGGATCAGCTCATCCCCGTGCTCATTGAGCACGGATTTCGTCTGAATTTCCGCATCAAGCGCACGGCCGTCCTTGGTCAGAAACACCGTCTTGATCTCACGCTGGCTCTCGGTCACGAATTGATCTATATATGAGAAGGCAGCGTACTGCGCGCGCGGGAGCAGATCCGACAGCTTCATCGCCAACATCTCCTCCAGCGTATAGTTCAGTTTCTCGAGTCCCGCCTTGTTCACATGGACGAAGTCGCCCTTCCGGTTAATGTGGTAAATCATCTCCGGCGCATTGTCGACCAAATCGCGATACTGCATCTTCAGCTGACGGACGTCCGAGTTCTGCTGCTTGATCTGCCTGAACGAGTGCTCGAGGTTAGCGGCCATCTCATTGAACGACTCGGCAAGGTCGTAGATTTCGTCGCCGGTCCTCACAGTCGGCAGCAGGGGCGAGCCCACGATCGTGGCGTTTCTCACCTTGGCAGATAACACCTGAATCGGCTTGGCCAGCAGACGGGCCACGGCTATCCCGACCCCACACAGCAGGGCCAGGACGACCAACCCGTAGCGCTCCCACTTCACCACCAAGTGGGCCAGCGGCGCATAGGTTTCCTGCCGGTCCTGCCGCACCAGGGTCATCCAGTGTTTGCCGCCGAGGCTTTCCGGAGCCAAGTTGCTGGGGGACTGAACCGGTGCGAAGCCGATCAATGTATTCGCGGACCCATGCGAATCGTCCGCCACAACGGACCACCCAGGCTGCAGCCCGCCGAACGCACTGACAACATCTGGGCTTACCGTATGCTCGCCCGGAGCCATGACCGGACAGGCCACCGGCACCCCGCCAGAACTGAACAGCATCGCATGGCCAGTCTTTCCGACCAGGACACCAGCAATAGCGCGAGATATCACATCGCGACGCATCAGAATGATGACGGCGCCGAGCACCGCCTTCGGCGCTTGCGCATCATCCAGAATGGGAACGGCAACCACGATCACCTCGACTCCAAGGTCGTGGTCGAACGTGGGCTCGCTCAGATAGCCGGTGGCGCCCCCCGCTTTCATGATCACTCGCCACGCGGGCGGCAGGGTGGAAACGTCCTTTACGTTCGGGAAGGAGCTCGCCACCAGCGCATCCCGCTGGTCGACCACCAGAATCTCGGCATAGTCGGAATCCCGGATCTGGTTCCATCGGGCGAGAAAGCCAGTGACGAGATCAGGAGCGCTAGAGCGAGGACCCGTGCTGCGCGTGCCCCGCGGGGACACCCGCTCCAGGAAATCTTTGGTCGGGCCCTGGAGGCCCGGAGCAGCCTCCCTCCCGTACCTGCGATTGGATTCCGTGACGGCCAGGCGAAGAAGCGGGAGGCTCGCGAGCTCCTCGGCCTCGTCTATGCTGCGGTGGATCTCTAGACTAATACGGCGAGCGGATTCCACAGCGGCTGCTTCGAAGCTCGCGCCGGCTATTGCCTGAAGCTGCTGCGTCTCCTCGACGTAGATGAGGGCCAGCAGCATTGCCAGGGGGAAAACACCGACCAGCACGATCGCAGCGGCGACCTTGTGAGCGAAACCATAAGATCGACGCCAGAATATCATAGGCATGCCAGCGCACAGCTGCTGCGACTGGATGGCCCGGTCGCAGCCTCGTGTCTCTCCGTCAACGGTTGCAGACTAGCTCCGCTTCAAGAGCCGCCCAGACGCTTTGGGCCATAGTAGCAGCAACGGACTCGCGACGAAAATGGATGAATAGGTCCCGAAGATCACGCCCCACAACAGCGCGAGCGAGAAGTCGTGCAAGACCTCGCCTCCGGCCAGCGTCAGAGGAATCAACACCAACACGACGGTCAAACTCGTAACGATCGTGCGGCTCAAGACCTGGTTCACCGCATTATTGATGATCGTCTCCTCGCTGTCCCGTCTCCGCATCCGGAGATTTTCTCTGATCCGGTCGAACACGACGACCGTGTCGGTCATCGAGTAACCGGCCAAGGTCAGGAGCGCGGTCACTACCAATAAGGTGATCTCTTTCTCTAAAAGGTAAAAGGCGCCCAGCACTGCGAGCACATCGTGGAAGGTCGCCAAGGCCGCGGCGATGCCGAAACGAAACTCAAATCGCCCCGCCACGTAGAGGATGATCCCGACAAAGGAAATGAGGATTGCAATGAGGGCATCCTCTTGCAGCTTCTTCCCGATGGTCGGCCCGATCTCCGTACTGGAATCGACGACGAAATGGTTCGAGGGGAACTCCTTCGTAAAGACTGCGACAACTCGTTCGGCCACTTTTTCTTCGATGGTCGTCGACGTCTTCAGGCGGATCAGGAGTTTGTTCTCCTGGCCGAATTCCTGGAGCTCGGCGTTGCCCAGACCGTTCGCTTCCAGGATTTTCCTGGCTTCGTCGATCCGGATCACCTGCTCGAACTTCAGCTGCACCGCAGTCCCGCCCACGAAATCGATACCGAGGTTGGCCGCCCCCCGGCTAATTTGCACGACTGCCGCCAGCCCCAACATCACCATGATGCCGGAAAATAGAAAAGCCCAGCGGCGCTTTCCCATGAAATCAATATTGGTTTTTCCAAGAATCTCTAACATGCCGGCTCCTTCGGACTAGATGCTTAACTGTTCGACTTTGTGTCGTTGATTCATAAGGTCGAAGATGACCTTGGTCCCCACCAGGGCCGTAAAGAGATTGATCCCGATGCCAAGGCACAAGGTCACGGCAAACCCTTTGATCGGCCCAGTCCCGAAGAGGAACAGCGCCACTCCCGTGATCAGCGTCGTCACGTGCGAGTCGACGATCGTCAACAGCGCCTTCGCATAGCCTCCATCGACGGCCAGCCGGACCGCTTTCCCCCCTCGCAGCTCTTCACGAATCCGTTCGAAAATCAGGACATTCGAGTCGACGCCCATCCCGATCGTGAGCACGATGCCGGCGATCCCCGGCAGGGTCAAGGTCGCGTTCAGCGCCGACAGCGCCCCCATCAAACAGAGGAGATTCAACGCCAGAGCAAAGTCGGCAATGACCCCGGACGTCCGGTAATAGACCATCATGAACAGCACCACCAGCGCGCCGGCAAACAAAGTGGCTTGCACGCCCTTGTCGATCGAGTCTTTCCCCAGCGACGGTCCGACCGTGAGATCCTGAATGATCTTGAGCGGAGCCGGCAAGGCGCCGGCCCGGAGGACGATCGCCAAGTCGCTCGCTTCTTGCATCGAAAAGGTTCCGGTAATTTGCGCGCGCCCCCCGGTAATGCGCTCCTGAATCATCGGCGCCGAGTAGATCGTGTTGTCCAGCACGACAGCCATGCGCTTCCTGACGTTATCGCCCGTGATCCGATCAAACTCCCGGCCGCCCTTGGCATCGAAGGTGATCGACACATAGGGATCGTTGAATTGGCCGATCGAGACCCGCGCATCACTCAACACATCGCCGGTCAACATCACCCGCTTTTTCACCAGATAGGGAATCCGATATTCGCGGCCGGTGTCTTTATCAACTGCCCGTTCGAACAGGATCTGATCGCCGACCGGCAGCTTCGCCTCGGCCTGCCTCAAGACCTCTGCCTCTTTTTCTTTCGGGATGCGGGCGGGGAGATCCAGCTTCACCTGGTTGTCTTCGTCCAGCAGCTTAAATTCAAGCAACGCCGTCTCTTTGATCAGATCCTTGGCGCGCTTGGGCTCTTTGACGCCGGGCAGCTGCACGACGATCTGCTTCAGCCCCTGCCGCTGCACCATCGGTTCCGCCACGCCAAACTGGTCGATGCGGTTCCGGATCGTTTCCAGCGCCTGGTTGATCGCGGAATCCTTGATGCGCTTCATCTCCAGCTCCCGCAGCTCCCACACCAGCATGTTGGCCGACCCGGCAGACTCCGTCTCAAGGAACGCCGGATAGTCCTCGATCAGTTTCTGGATCTGCGCCTTGAGCTCAGCATTTTGAAATTGCATCGTCACCTGGGTCGGGCCTGTTCGCGTCACAGACTCGACCGGGATTTTCTTATCCACCAACAAGTCTTGGAGGGATACGACTGATCGATCCACGGCAATCTCAACCGCGCGATCTTCGTCCACTTCCATGACGAGATGAATCCCGCCCTGGAGGTCCAATCCCAACGTAATGCCTTTGTTCGGCATCACCGCCTTCAGCCAGGCGGGCAACGCCTGGTAGAACGGCTGATAGGAGGGAATGAAGAAGATCACCGACAGCACCACTACCAGCGTCAATACTATTAACCGCCCACCCACTTTTTTCATGTTGTCTGTAACCCCTTTGTCACTCGCGGTCTACGAGTCCTTATCTTCATCGTCGGCGCGTAATCGTGCAATATGTTCTCGCTGAATCCGGATCTTTGCCGTGTCGGCGATCTGCAGCGTCACGGTGTCTTTCCCGAGATTCGTGACTGTGCCCCAGATGCCGGATCCCGTGATCACCTTATCGCCTTTTTTCAAGGCCTCCAGCAAGGCCTTCTGTTGTTTCTGACGTTTCTGCTGCGGCAGAATAAGCAGGAAATAGAAAATCACGAAAATCAATACGAAGGGCACGAGGGACAAGAGCGTCCCAGAACTCGACCCCGCCCCCCCGCCCCCGATTCCTTGAGCCCATGCGACCGATTGCATTACCATACGAACCTATCCCCTCTTCTCACGGTTAATCTGCCGCGGTTCGCCGATGATCCTCGGCCTCCGCTGCGGCAGTCAGGTCACGGGACCGATAAAACTCTTCTCGGAACGATCGCAGGCGGCCCTGCGCGATCGCCGAACGAATCTGCTTCATGAGATCGGCAAAATACCACAAATTGTGGATCGTGTTCAGTCTCGACGACAGCATCTCTTTTGCCTGGTAGAGATGATGGAGATATGCCCGCGAATAGCGCGCACAGACCGGACAGCCACAGGACGGGTCGATCGGCTGCTCATCCTGCACGTACTTCGCTTGCTTGATCACCACCCGCCCGAAACTCGTAAAGAGCGAGCCGGTCCGGCCATGGCGAGAGGGGACGACGCAATCGAAGAGATCGATCCCTCTGGCCACTCCTTCGATCAAATCCTCCGGCATCCCCACACCCATTAAATACCGCGGCTTCGAGACCGGAAGCTCCGGCACAGTCACATCCAGCATGGCATACATCTCAGGCTTCGACTCTCCCACTGAGAGCCCCCCGACCGCATAGCCCTCGAAGCCGAGCCCCACGAGGTCGCGCGCCGACGTCACGCGAAGATCCCGGTCCAAGCCGCCCTGCACGATCCCGAAGAGCGCTTGATCCCTGCGACGGCGGCTGTCCTGACACCGTTTGGCCCAAAGGGTGGTCCGGCGCACCGCATCGCGCACGACTTCCTTGTCCGCCGGCAAGGCGACGCAATGATCGAAGGCCATCATGATATCGGCCCCCAGCGCTTCCTGGATCTCAATGGCGGTCTCCGGCGTAATGAAATGCGCCGACCCGTCGAGATGAGACTGAAAGCTCACGCCATCGTCCGCCACCTTACATAGTTTCGCGAGACTGAAAATCTGAAATCCACCGCTGTCCGTCAAAATCGCGCCGGACCATCCGGTGAACCGGTGCAACCCGCCCAGCGCAGCCACGACCTTATGCCCAGGCCGCAGATAGAGATGGTAGGCGTTGTTCAGCATGAGACCGAAGCCCAGCTTGTCCAGGTCGGTCGGATCGATCCCCTTCACCGGCCCCAACGTGCCCACCGGCATAAAGGCTGGCGTGTCGATGACGCCATGGGCAGTGCTAAGTCTCCCCAGGCGCGCACTCGTCTCACGATCTGCCTGCTGCACGGAAAAGTCCACAGCCCCTCTTGCTTCCTACATCTGATCTGGCGCGGAAATTCCGAGCACAGCGAGTCCGTTCTTCAAGACTTGCTGGATCCCTCGCATCAACGCCAATCGCGCCGCAGTCCGTTCCGGAGACAACACCTCTTTCGGCAGCCCCGCCCCCGGACCCAATCCCTCGGGCGCGACCGCCAAGAGCTCGCGATCGGCTGCGGGAGGCAAAATCCGATGCTTGTTATAAAACGTATGGAGCAGCCCCGCTAATTGCTGCAAATAATAGGTCATCCGGTGCGGCTGATAATCCATCGCGCTACCCTGCAAGACGGAGGGATAGGCAGAGAGCTTGCGAATCAGGGCCAACTCATCCGGGTCCGTCAATACGGTGAGGTCCGCCTCGCTCGGCCAGGGGCAGGCGATGCCCCTGGAGGCCGCAACGCGCCAGAGGCTGGAGATTCTGGCATGGGCATATTGCACATAGTAGACGGGATTATCGGAAGACCGCTGCTTCGCCAGCTCCAAATCGAAGTCGAGATGCGAATTGGAATCGCGCATAAGGAAAAAAAACTTGGCTGCATCGGCCCCGACTTCATCGATGACTTCCCGCATCGTGATGAATTCGCCGGCCCGCTTCGACATTTCCACTTTCTTCCCACCGCGCAACAGATTCACCATCTGGACCAGCACGACCTGGAGACGATCTTTCGGATGGCCATAGGCCTGCACCACCGCTTGCATACGGGGAATGTAGCCATGGTGATCCGCGCCCCAGACGTCGATCAGTAAGTCGTAGCCGCGCCGTAATTTGTCTTGATGGTAGGCGATGTCGGAAGCCAGATAGGTATATTCGCCGTCCTGCTTCCGGACGACGCGATCTTTCTCGTCACCGAAGGCCGAAGACCGGAACCACCAGGCTCCTTCCTCTTCAAAGAGAAACTGCTGCGCTTTCAATTCCTCCAAGACCCGCTGGACCGCCCCTGAATCGACGAGGGAGGCCTCGCTGAACCAGGATTCAAACTCGATCCCAAAAGATTTCAGATCCTCGCGAATCAAACCCAGCAGTTCCTGATAGGCGAACATTCGGCAACGGGCCTCAACGTCTGTCGCCTCATGCCCAGCCAGCTCAGCTCCGAGCTGTTGCTTCACTCGCTCAGCCACGGCAGTGATGTAGGCCCCGTGATAACCCTCTGCCGGAAATTCGACCGGCCGATTCGAGAGTGCCTCGTACCGTGCGTAAACGGAAGCTCCCAGCAATTGCATCTGCCGGCCGGCGTCGTTGATATAATATTCGCTCACAACGTCATAGCCGACCGCCTTTAGCATATTTGCGACCGCCTGCCCGACTGCGGCGCCTCGCCCATGGCCTACATGCAACGGACCCGTCGGATTCGCGCTCACATATTCCACCAACACGCGACGTCGCGCGCCCACTTCGGCCCGCCCGTAGGCTAACCCTTTCAGCTCGATTTCCCTGAGCACTTCTTGCCAGATGGCCGGCTTGAGCGTGAGGTTGAGGAACCCAGGCCTGGCAATTTCAACTCGGTCGAACAGTTGCTCGTCCTGAGAAAGATTGTCGATGATGATTTGGGCAATGTCATGGGGCGCTCGTTGCTCTGAGGCAGCAAGCGACATGGCAACCGTTGAGGCAAGGTCTCCCCATTCAGGCCGCTTGGGAGCATCCAAACTCAACTCAGGCCAGGCTTCCGTCTTCAGTTGGCCTTTTTTCTTAGCGCCATTGAGCGCCCCAAGAAGCGCACTGGCGACCTTTTCTTGGACAACTCCGCTAGACAAATAAAGCTCCTAAGTCCTTACCAATGAAAGGGAAAATGGCCTCTCACTCTAGCATACCGAATAGGCAGTGACAAGGCGGCCCGCTGGGCTTCTCTATCGAAATGCGGCCTCTCTAAGGTGAGCGAGACAGACTGCCTCAAGATGGGCCTGCGAGACCTTAAGACAGGGCTTTCCTTCGCACCGACTGACATCGCTCCACGACTGGCAAAGACAGGGCGCACCCTGTAGCACTGTGACCTTGGGTCCGCTCGGAGCCCAACGAGCCGGATCGGTCGGTCCGAACAAAGCCACGGTCCGCACCCCCATCAGGCCTGCCAGATGGGTGACGCCGGAGTCCTGCCCGACAAAAAGGCTCGCCTGGGCCAGCACCCCGGCCAGAGTAAGAAGATCCAGGCCCTTCAGAACGATCGGGGAGCTTACGCAAGACTGCATCAGCCGCTCGACCGGCTCACGGTCTGCCGGTCCTTCGAGAATTACCGGGATTGCCCCGAAAGTCTGGATAGCGTCCACGCCAAAGGCTAAGACCGCCGACGCCACACATTTATGGGCGCTTCCACTTCCGGGATGAATCACGGCGAGCAGCGATCCGACGGGGACGCCTGCATCGTTAAGACAGGTTTGTCCGAGATGGAGAAGCGGCTCCGGCATCGTCGATATGCCCGTCTCCCGGCCATCAGCCGGCGCCTCCTGAATCGCTTCAAGAAACCGGTCCCGTTGATGGATTGCGTGAATCGTGGACGAGAAGGGAGACAGCACGACCGCCTCTCGAGCGCCGACCATCCTGAGCTTCTCGCTCAAGGTCCCACCGTGCTCCTCCATCCAGCCAATGGCAAGATCGCAGTCCTTCAGCCATGCCTGCAGCTGGCCCTCGACCGAGTCCGCCCCGGCGAATAAGCTCGCACACGCTTGTCCCTGTACAGAAATCCAATCATCAATGATGCCACAAGCGAGAAGCAGCCTCGCGACCTGATCCTGCGCACAGAGCATCAGGCGATGGGAATGAAAGCGGGTACGTAAGCGAATCATGGAGGAAACAGCCAAAAGCACATCGCCAAGACCGCCTGGATGGATGATGACGATGGTCCGTGTCACGGCGGCGCTATAACGGCTTGGCGGGAGGCAACTGCGCCAACAGTGCCCGTGCCAACTCCAGATCGGCTGGAGTATTCACGTTCTGGAAGGAACGTCCTGAGGGGTCGATGATACGCAAATCATCCTCCGTCACATAGCGCACATGGAGCGACCTGTCCGCGACCATCTCCTGGATCTTGAGCTGCCTCGCCTGAATCATCCGTTCAACGACGGACACACATCGCTTGCTATACAAGGCATGCATCGGATGTATGCGGGAAGCGAGTTTCGCCATGACGATGTCGGCATTGGCTCGTCGGCTCGTGAACTGGGCAAGAACGGCCGGATCAAGAAACGGCATATCGCACGCCACAACAAATATATAAGGCGTAGCGGCCTGCATTAGCCCAGTATAGAGCCCGCCGAGGCTGCCACAATCAGGGACTAGGTCGCGCACCACCTGAGCTTCGACGTCGAGCGGAGGGCTGTCCTGCGCAATGACCACTAGGACGTCCTGGAAGGTTGACCGCAGCACGGCCAGCCCTCGCTCAAGGAGCGTCTGTTCCCCCACACGGAGATGCCGCTTATCCTCACCCATTCGCCGGCTTTTGCCCCCGGCGAGGAGAACGCCGGTTACCTCGATCTCCATCGTGCCCTCAATGTAGCCCCACAAAAAAGAAAGAGGGGGTGGGTTCCCCCACCCCCTCATATTTCGTCAGACTCGCTCGTTCACGTGAACCTTAGAGGGTCTTTCCCTTCCGCTTATTCGAGCGTCTGGTGAGAACCCACCCTTCCAATAAGACCACCCCGAAGGCGATCACAACCGGATAGATATAGGCTTCGCGAGGCGTCGGCGGCTCCAGGAACGTGTAGTAGAAAGCCGACACGGCCATCTTCCGTCCTGCGTCACCGTTGTGGCCATCCCAGGCGAAGAACACGGTAGGAATGTACTGCCCCATTTCGAAGAAGGTATCTTCGTCGTAATCCTGATCCTTCTTGTTGCCCAACGGACGTTGAATGATCACCGTCCAGCGGCCATCCTTCCACTCCGAGTGCAGGATCTTGATGTTCTCTTCGTACGTATCGCGTTCGGCGAAGTCCTTGTCCCAGCCCGTACCTTCAAAGGCCCGGAGGGAACCATCAGCTTCCCACTTCACAATGTCGACCGGGTACTGCTCGTTGCTGCCGAACAAATACCGCGGCTTAATAGGCGATGGAAGCTCTTTCCACTTCACAGCAGTTTCCATGGCGATCGCATCGTTGTACACTGCGTAGTTATTTTGACGCATAGCGATTGAGCCCTCTTCGCCCGTCTTCGGGTCCTGCTCCTTCACATCAATGTTGACCTCGGTCGGAGCCCACGGCAACTTCCCTGTCGCAACGCTCTTGGTCCGGTCGTCCCACTGGAACATGAACACGACATGCTTGTCGTTGTAGAGCGACTTCACCCAGATATCGTCGATCCGATTCACGAAATTTCTGGGCTTGTGGGTGATCTGCCCGCCCATCGCGACATACCGGCGCGCCCGATTTTTCCACAGTTCATGCTCGGGATCAGCGGGAATCTCTCCTTCGACTACCCCTGAAGACACCACGAAGTTGATCTTCGGCTTGTCCGCCATCGGGTCGATATCGAGCGGCTTACCGTCAGCCTTGCGCTCACACAGCGAGTTGACGAAGTTGGCAATATGCCACCGTTCTTGAACCGTGCTGTTGTCCGCGAACGAAGGCATCGGGGTGCCGTTGACTCCGGTCGAAAACGTCCGGAAAATGTTCTTAACGTTATAGGGATCTTGGCGGCTGCCTCTGAAGTTCCAGCACTTGTGCCAATTGGCTGGCTGAATTGAGAAGCCCCAGTCGTCTTTCAGATTGAAGGCATTCCCGTCACCACGGCCCTCAGTGCCGTGACACTCAACGCACTTCTTCTCTTTAACGAGCAAGGCGCCTTCGGCGACGCTCTCCGCTGTCGCAGGGATCGGTTTCAAGTCGTCCAATTGCAACACGGTCTGCGCTTCGGACTGCTTGTCGGTAAACTTCCGGTCCTTCACTAGCTGGGTAGTGACGAAAGACAGTACTTGGAGGCGTTGTTCTTCCGTCAAAATCCCTTCCCATGATGGCATGGCAGAGCCTGGGAGACCGTGCGTCAACGTCTCAAACAAGTCATTCTGGCCAGGGGTAGGCTTCTTGGCATCGAACAACGGCAACTCACCGCTGGCCGTGCGCCGAATCTTGAACGTCCCCTGGTTGAAATTGCGGGGACGAGGCCAGAGACGATCGGCACTTGGGCCATCGCCCGCGCCATCGACTCCGTGACACCAGACGCACTTGGTGAAGTAGACCCGCTTCCCTGCTTCAATCATTTCGGCAGCAGGCTCAGGTGCCAGTTCGCCTTTTTTGAAGCCCTCAGGAAGGGCCTCTTCGGCAAACGCGAAGCCCCCGGTGCTTCCGGCGATCAGGACGACTCCAAAGGCAGCTGTGAGGAGCCTTCCTGCCTTCAGACTAGACGAATTATTCATGGTTTCCCTCATGTCGTAAATCCGAGTTGGCTGTCAATCCCCGTAAACGAATTAGTCCCAGGTCCGGGGATAATATCCCGTGTGCCAATATTCGAACAAAATCACTTTCCAGATTTCATCTACCGTGAGGTGCTGTTCCCACGGCGGCATCACGGAGGCCCAGGGGAATCCTTCGTTCGGCAACCCAATTCCACCCTTCGCGATGCGCCAGAAAATGAACGTTTCTTGTAGCTGTGCGATCGTACCTGGATCCGTAAAGTTCGCCGGGATTGGATTAAACGCGAAAGCATGCAGACCACGTCCGTTCAGATTATCGCCGTGGCAGAAATGACAATTCTGAAAGAAGATCTCTCCGCCCTCACGCACATACTTGAGGTACCCTTGCGCATCCTTATCCCAGGGGTTGGCATTCGGCTTCATCAACCGGCCCATACCCTGCTCCACAATATTTGCGTTGCTGTACTCTTGATCGAACTTGCCTTCGAGATTCACACGATATGGATTCTGTGCCGTTTGGAGCGTGTAGGTCTTTCCATGAACCTTGGTGCTGGCTGGTGGCGCAGGGTGGACCGTCCGCAACTCGATCGGCTCCTCTGATTTTGGGACCATCGCGTTGTAGGAAAAGCCACCGATCAAAACCGGCAACAGGACTAGATAGGCATACCGCAGTAGCTTGTTCGCTCCACTCTGGGCATCCAAAATGTTCATGATCGGCTGCTTAAACTTCTTCCAATCTTCTTCGTTCGCAGAGACCCACATAAAGACGGCGATAAGTGAGACCGTCCCGTACATCGCGCGAACACTGAAAGGAATCGGCGGATAGACGCGGAACTTCAGATACAAGAGGATGAAACACCAAAAGGCAATCCCCTGCCAGAAGCGAGGGAACGCCATCCCCATGGTACCCAGCATGTAACTTAACCCTGTAAACCCCGCCACAAACAACGTGAGTTCAAAGAGCACTTGCATGGGCATGTAGCCTTCGATTAAGCGCACGGTATTTGACGGAACGATATCCAGAATCATTCCCGTAAGCAGGAGTATTCCAATTACTCCTATGAGGGCCGCGACTGACATTAATGCTTTCATCGGCGAACTCCCTTTGCTCAACAAAAGAGGTAGACAGATAAGATTATGAAATCTTCGGCGGCGGCGAGCCCGCCTTCACCTGCGACAGATAATCGACGATCTTTTTCAACGCCCCGGCGCTGAGCTTCTGCCCAAACACCTTCGGCATCGTATTGTCCGGGAATGGCTTCACCACATAGGCACTCGGTGACACGATTGACTCCATGATGTAGTCCGGAACGGTCTTCGCGTCGCCCTTATAATCCGCACTCTTGATGCGAAGCAGGGCATTCGTCCCCTCTTCGAGCTTGGGGCCGATGGTGCCAACCGCGCCCGGGATACCGGGGATCGTGTGGCAGGCTACGCACTGGGCCTTCGCGAAAATCTGATCGACCGGCTCCGTACCGTCCGCCAGCAAAGCACTGGGCGGCCCGGCGGCCTTATCATCCTGCTGCTTCGGACGATCCGCCTCTGGGACAAACTTCTCATACGACTTAATGATCTCTTCGTATGTCGGAGCATCGCGCCCTTCACGGATATAGAACCAGGTGTCCACAGCGGCCAACTCTGGAAGGCTCAACGAGATTGGAGGCTTGTGGATGGCCGGCATCGGGCTCTCTTTATCGTTCGTGCCCTTGACACCGTAGCCCGCGACAACATAACAGCTCGGGCACGAGTGGGACTCAGCAATATACTCCTGGGCGTTTTCGGCAGTCCCAGCCCCAGGGAAGGACTCCTTCTGTGCGTATTCTCTGGCCAGCGGCTTGCCCTTGTTGTACTTCGGATCTTCTATCCGTTCCTTACCGGCACGCTCAGGAAGGCCGTCCAGGTTTGGCGCGCGCTCGCCCAACATCCCCTTGTGGAAGGCGTGACAGAGCGGACACTGCCCTTTCCCGATTGCGCCCTGCACCTTGTTCTGCCCGATGCCGCCAAAAATGATTTTTTCGCCTTCGTCCGCCAGCTGCTGCGCCGTCATCGACTCGAACTGAATCTTCTCTTCCTTGGGAGGAAAGCCGCCCTCTACCTGTGGTAGCCAATTCCCATATCCTGAAAGGCCAGCAGCGACCAGGAACATGAAACCACCGATCTTGAGGAGTGCGGCCTGGTTAGGGAAATAGATCCCCATCATGAAACACATCGCCGTAATGAGCACCAAAGAAACCGGCAACATCCGGTTCGCGCCGTAAAAGCTCGTCTCGTAATGCGCGATTGCCAGCAACAACATAAACGCGGCAAGCATCCCGATGGAGAGCTTGAACATCGCACGCTTCTTTGCCACGGAATCGCTGATAGTCACCAGTGAGTATACGAAGAGGCTCGCCAGGAGCACGAGGAGCGGCCACCCTATTGAGATCGCTTCTTTTATCAGATCGCCCACAGTTTTATCCTCCTGAGGTTTGGATAGGAGGGAGGCACGTGCACCGTGCCCCTCTCCTTCCAACCAAAATCCTAATGATGATTAGTGGCCCCCAGCTGGCTGAGGGGCGCCGCCTAGAACTCCTACCTTCGCTTCAACTGGCGCCTTTTTTATCCCGAGGCTGCCGAGCCAGAAGACAAAGAGGATGCTGATCCAGAAGAACAACACATTAAACGAAATCATGTTCGCCGCGAATCCCACCGTATGGGTATACGCCCAGGGCGAGTTATCGCGCATGATCTCATTCACGTGCCAGAACAATCGGACCGATGAGCGGATGTAGCCCATCAATCCCATCATCCAGGTAAAGGCCGTTGCGAGCATGATCAAGGCATATTGCGAGCGGGCGGAAATCTTGCCCCACTCGATAGGTCCCATCTGCTTGGCGCCCTTCATCATGAAGCTATTCAGCGCAAACATGAAGAAGAGGCAGGACAAGGTCGTCGCCACCTGAGGCACCGACAAGCCGACCCGCACATTGGCCGGGATGTAATAACCGAGGACCGCAAGCCCGATAATATTGAAATAGGCGCAACCGAAGAAGGTGCCCATGAAAATATTGCCGAACTTCGACCAGGATACCGTCGAGACCTTATTGCCGCGCATGTACCAGACGAAGCTAAGAATGGTAGTGGTGATAATGACGTTGATACCACCATTCTTGGCCGACATGACGCCATAGTTCCCCAGCACCGGGTGCTGCTGCCCGCCCATCGCCTTAAGCTCAGCTGGAGTCATGACGATCGTGTGGGGCGTAATGAACACCAGGTAGCCGCAGCAGAGCACGAACACGAGATACTTAATGTACCGTTGATACTTCTCCGCACCGCGCATCCGACCGAGCGCCTGCCAGAGATAGTAATTGGTGCTCAAGAAGAGAATGCCGATCATCGTGGCTTGGATAATGAAGAGCCAGGCTAGGAGACCGCCCATGAGCGTAATACCCATCTGCTGACGGTAGGCATACACTTCGCGCATCAGCCAGTAACCCGCGAATGGCAAGGGGATCAAGAAAGCCACGCCGAGCGCCATGGCGATATATCCCATCCAATCATAGTGCGCGCGGTCTTCATCCGTCTTGGAGGCCAGGAATTTATAGGCCGCGTAGGCCGCCACGACACCACCGCCGAACGCCATGTTACCCAAAATGCGGTGTACGTTGAGCGGGTTCCAGAGCGCGGTATGCATGACGTGCCAGATGTTCCCCAGGTACCGGCCCTGTTCATCCACGCCGGCTGGCGACATCATAAAACCGATCCAGGAGTTCGCCAGGAACATGAGCAAGGTGCCGATCACGTTCAAGATGACGGACATGCTCAAATGAATCCACTTGAGGAACCCTTCCCTCATCTTGTCCCAACCGTAATAGTAGATATAGAGCGTGCCGCTCTCCGCTACAAACATCAGTGCATAGATATGCATGACCGGGCGGAAGATGCTGGAGAGATAGCCGAAGAATGCCGGATAGAGCGTCAGAAAGGTGAAGATCAGGATACCGCCAAGAATGGCGGTCAGCGAATAGGCCGTTAAGCTGATCTTGATGAAGTCATAGGCGAGCTGGTCATACCGTTTCCCCATCACCCTATCCTTCGTCACCACCCCCATAAACTCGATGACCATGCAGAAAATTGGAACCGCGAGCACGAAACTTCCGTAATAGAGGTGCTGCTGATTCGCAAACCAGAGCAATACGCGGCTCTCGAAATTGTACCGAGGATAATCCCGAGGACCATCAACCGTCTTTGGCGCAGGCGCACCGACCACGATACCTTCCGTCTTATAATAGACGTCTCTCCCCTTCTCGACCTTCGCGTCACCATCCTTCTTCACCGCATCAGGCGCATCAGCGCCCATAGCTAGTGACGGAAGCGATACGGCGATGGGGAGGAGGAGAAGGCCAATCATCGCGCAGAGCGCCATGATTGAGAACAGCTTCTTCCCGGCTACTAAACCCATGGGGTACCTCCTTAATGCATTCCGAAAAAGACTCATCGCGATCTCTGCAAACTCAACTCAACATAGAACGACCCCAAGGCCTACTTCCGGAACAGATACCAGAAGTCCAGGCCCTGCGAATCCATCAAAAAATGGTCAACCGCTGTGAAATAGGCAACGCAAATCACCAGCGACACGACGACATAAACGATTGTCTGGCCCATCAGACGCCCTCCTCACAACTTGCAGACGTTCAAAAAATCACAGCGACCCAGCGGCCCGCACTTAGCAGGGGCACTGAATTCCTGCGAGCCAATAAAAAAACCACAACCCCATTGCACAAGTGATGTAGAAAATCATCCGACCGACCTTGACCATAAACTCGCTATCCACCGTTGCGGTTGCCATCGTATCTCCTTCTCCTGATGGAAAAAACAACTACCTAGGTCGTATCAGCGAATCTCTTGACACGCAGACGCCCGTAATGTTATTCAAAATTCGTTACCGACCACAAAAATCAGGGGAAAATCGATGATCAAGAACTCAAAAGTGTTTGATATTATAGTTTTGGCCGGAATGGTTGTCAATATAATTTTGGCCGTATTTCTAATTCTCTATCACTTTGATTTCTTGTAGATTTCTAAGGCGTTCCCACTTCAATCCCATCCTCATTTCGTGCCGGAAACTGCACAGCGAAACCCAATTGTTTCATCGCGAAAGTCGGGAACCATTTTGCTCCGGCTAGTGATGCGAATATCGGCCCCTGTTGTCGCATACCCGCCACCTCGAAGCGCCCGATAGGTCCCGGAATCAGGGCCCTGCGGGCTTTGCTCGGATGCCGAGGTGAAATAACTTTCCGCGTACCAGTCCGCCACCCACTCCATCACATTACCGGCTCCATCCATGACGCCGTAGGGACTCGTATCGGTTGGAACGACGCCGACAGATGCCGCAACCTCATGGCCGTCCTGCACTCTGGCCCAATTTGCTCCGCCTGGCTGCTCCGTATTTCCCCAGGGCCAGAGCCGACCATCGGTTCCTCGCATGGCCTTCTCCCATTCCGCTTCCGTTGGGAGCCGCCGCCCTTTCCACAGACAATACGCCTCCGCATCTTCCCATGACACATAGACCACAGGCTGATTCACCCCGCGCATCTTACTCATATTCTTCGCATAGCGGGAAGGGGGACCAGACTTACGATGGCCCGTCGCCTCCACAAATTGCTGATACTGAAAATTGGTCACTTCATACCGATCGATCGCAAAGGCATCGAGCAGCAAGGTGCGCTGCGGGCGTTCATCGAATCCGTCATGATCGGTCCCACGAATGAAGGGGCCAGCCGGAATCGTGACTAACTCTTCCTGGACCGGCTCTTCGCGAACAACCTGCGCAGGATCGATCAGGCCCAGCGGAGCCCCATCCGTAGAATCGCGCAGGGAATCCTCAAGCGGCGTTAAGGTGGTGCCGCGGATGATCCCCATGATAGGAAGCGCAGCAAAGGCGAGGACGACAAGAAGAAACAGGACCTTGAATTTAGTTTCGAGCATGTCTGTTATGGGGCCGCTGGGCTATCTCCAACCTCCAGATCGCCGGCACAACGGAACCCAATCGTAATATCCGCCCGCCAATGTTTTGCGGTAAACCGCTTGGAGAGCCGCGCATTATGCTCGGTCTCCCGCCAAGACCCTCCCCGCACGACCTTCAAATCCTCTGTCGCCTCAGGCCCCTTCGGATCACGGTAGGGCGCTTGCTGATAATACTGCTCGTCATACGAATCCGCAACCCATTCCGCGACATTCCCGGTCATGTCATAGATGCCATAGGGGCTTCGCCCAGACTCGAACAATCCGGGAGGCGCGAGATACCGATACCCGTCTTCGCTCCCGTCAACATTGGCATTGGCGCGGCCGCTAATAAAGGTATCGCCCCAGGCATACTTCCTCTTCCCCTCGCCACGACCGGCCTTTTCCCATTCCGCTTCGGTAGGGAGGCGCTTACCGGCCCATTTGCAATAGGCCCCAGCCTCGTCCCAGGTGACGCTCATCGCTGCAAACTCCGGCTTCAGCAGCTTGGATTGATCATCTTCGAACACTTCGATCTTGGGCAGCGGCCGCTTCGTCATTTTGGCAAACCGGGCATATTCCTCTTGCGAAACCTCTTTCTTGTCGAGGTAGAAGGCCTTGAGAAACACCTGCCGCTCCGGCACTTCGTCCGGGTCCCCATCCTTGCTGCCCATAATGAAGGGCCCTTCCGGGACCTGCACCATCTCGCGACCCTCGTCGCCGATCTTTGTTTTGTACATGGAGTAATCCTGCGACGGCACGCTGCTCCGCGCAGAACGAGCCTCGGTCTTGATCGAGAGGACCAACTCTTTCATCTTCTTCGCCTTGTACGACTCGTTGACCATCAAGCCGATCAGCAGGAAGAACGAGGCAAAGACAAAAATGATCGAGCCGATGAGGACCTTCTTATTTTCCATCGCGTCTCAGGCTCCTTCAATTGTGCGTGACACGGAAGAATCAGCCGATTCGAATGCGGCCTTCTTGGCCGCGCGCATATCCAGCAGCATAGAGACCTGCACCCCGAGAAACCCGCCCATAGCAGCGCCAGCCCCGGCGCCCACGGATATTCCCTCCGGGCCGGTAATGAACCAGGCCAACAGTCCGCCCAGCACTGTGCCTACCAAAATACTCGCTAGAAAACGTCGTCCACCCATAAAGCCGATGACCCCCCCGAACAGGAGCCCGGCCCCGCTCGCGACTGGCAGGATGCCGCCGCCCATGATGACCCCGATAAGCGTCCCGACGGTTCCCATCACGGCCACGCCGAACAGGATATCGGGCACCTTCATCGACCAATCTTGTTCCGTGCCGAATTCGACCATGTTAACTGCACTCCAGTGCTTTAATGTCCTGCGCTGACCACCAGCGACCCGAAATCGATTTCGACGCCAGGCCCAGCAATGATCGAAATGCCCCAGGCTTTGGCAGCCGGCTCATGTTTGTGAATCCGCTTGAAGTCTTCATAGACGTTGACCCGCTCTTCAACCCATTGCCCGACATCCTTAGTGCCGCCCTGGACGACGATCTCCGCGCCGCTAAACATGCCCCCCTCGCTCAGTAGTCCCTCAGGCTTGGTGGCGCTCCAGATATACTTTGTGAAGACAGGGATGAACATCAAATCCGTATCCAGCGAGGCATAGATCGCCGCGATCGGCTCCGTTCCCGCCGCGGCTTTATTCAATCGCCAGCGCCAGGTGAGGACAGGAAAGGCCTTCGGGTCCCAATCGATCTTCTTTTTCTTGATCCGCTGGCCCGCATCCTTGGCCGCCAGAAAATTCACGCCGTTTTCAGTCTGGATCTTATAGGCATCGCGCCCCTTGGAATGGCTCCGTTGATTTTCATGGTCCCAATTCAAGGGGAACCCGTCCGGATCTTTCGCTTGAAAGCTCTCTAAGACCAAGGATTCGCTTTGCGCCGAGGCCGCGCTCTGCATCATGAAACTTCCACAGAGCACCAGCCAGACTGCGAGATATCTCTGAATCATTACCCCTCGATTCATACTCCAACCCTTTCACTGTTCAGGCTTCTTGCGACGATGACGGAGCCAGGACCGACTCAGCCCCCTCGGCCAACTCTTCCCCCATCACCGGCAACTGATCGCGCTGGCACATCCAAAAGAGCGCAAAGACCGCGCCCCAAAACACTACCATGTTGAGGGTCACCATTTTCGCCGCAAACGCGAGGTCCGGCGTAAAGGCCCAGGGCGACACATCGGCCATCACCTCACTCACATGCCAGGCCAGCCGCCCGGAAGAGCGAATATAACCCATGAGACCCATCACCCAGGAGAAGGCGGCAGCCAATCCAAAAAGACCTACCATGCCTCTGACTGAAATCTTCCCCCATTGAACCGGCCCATGAACGAGCGCCCCCTTGAGCATCATACGATTGATCACCAGCCCGACCACCAGCACCGTCAAGGTAGTTACAGCCTGCGGCGACGACAGCCCGACACGGAGTTTCGCCGGCAAATAGAATCCATAGACCGAAAGGTAAATAATGTTGATGGAGCCCAGCAGGAACAGCGCCCCGATAAGGAGGTTCCCCTGCGTGACCCAGGATACGACCATTGTACGATTGGCGCGCCGGTAGTAGATGAAGCTGAGCGTGGTCACCAGAATCAAAATATTGGCCGCGCCGTTCTTCGCCGACATCACGCCATAGTTACCGACCACGGGATGCGACGAGCCGCCCATCGCCTTCACTTCACTGCCCGACATCATAACCGTATGCGGCGTCAGCCAAATGAAGAGAGCCAACATCAGCACCGCCAGCAGCGACTGATAGTAGGGCTGATACCGTTCCCCTCCTCGGAGGCGCGCCATGCTCTGCCAGAGATAATAGTTCACGCCAAGAAAAAGAGCGCCAATCAGGAGGGCCTGTACCACAAACAGCCAGGTGAGCAGGCCGCCCATCATCGTCACGCCCATGCTCTGACTGAAGGCATAGACCGACCGCATCAACCAATAACCGGCAAAGGGCATCGGCAATAAGGCGCAAACCGTGACAAACAAAAAAACGTACCCCACCCAGTCGAAATAGGCACGCTCTTCGTCGGTCTTGCTGGTGAAGAAACGATAGCAGGCATAGGCCAAGACCACCGCACCACCGGACATGATATCGGCCAGGAACCGATGGACATTTAAAGGATTCCAGAGCGCCGAATGCAGCAAATGCCATCCGTTCCCCAGAAACCGGCCCTGCGCATCGACGCCAGCCGGCGCCATCATAAAAGCCGACCAGGAATTCGCCAGAAACAACAGGGCCGTCCCGAATAGATTCGCCAACAAGCCGATCGAGGCATGGGCCCACTTCAGCGATGGCTCAGCCAACCGGTTCCAGCTGTAGTAATAGAGGATGAGCAGCAGCGATTCTCCGACGAATACGATCGCATACAACGGCATAAAGGACTTAAACGTCCCGCCCATATACTTCATGAAACTGGGATAGAGCCAGATAAACATCCCCAGCATGAGGCTGCCGACCACCGCTGTCACAGACAGAGCCAGGAGCGCCACTTTGGCTAAGTCCCGCGCAAGGCCATCATAGCGAAGGGCCAGCGAGGGCTTTCTGCTGCTCAGCCCCAGGAACTCCAGCAGGACACAGAAAATCGGCAGAGCAAGGACGAACCCGCCGAAGTAGGTATGTTGCTGCGTCACGAACCAGACCAGCAATCGGCTGTCGAACGATCCGATGCGCGAATAGACCGTCTCTTGCGGAGAAGGGGCCGGAGGCCCAACGGGAGTTCCAGGCGTTTTAAAATAGAGGTCGGTGCTCTCCTCGGCAAAGGCCTGACTCTGAAGACCCCAGCCAATCCACGCGGCGGCCAGCACGGCCAACAGGAAGAGAGAGCACCACACAACGCCAGATGTTCGCTTCTTCATCCCCATAGACTTATACCTTCGAACCGGCCGTCATGGAGACGCCCGCACCAGATGACTTGCCAAGGATTCCCATGACGAAGGGACAGCGAAGCAACGCGCTTGACATCGTCTCCCCCTGCTGTTCTTCAACCTGCCGACGAAACCCCAGATAATAACAATACAGCGCCATCATACCGGTCACGAATCCGCCACTGGCCATCGCATAGACAGTCGGGATACCAGGCTGCCTCAAGAGGAACAGCACAAACCCGGCTGCCACGAGATAGTAGGTCGCCGCAAAGGCGAGTCCAGGCCACCACCAATATTTCAGCAATTCGCCCGCCTTCGTCTGGAACAGCCTTTGAGTCCATGCCGATTTGGGACGAAGCCCGCCAAAATAGGCACAGAGAGAGACCAGCCCCCCCAACACCGATACAGAGGCCAACTGCACCAGGGCCGCGCCCTGGCTTGCCTCGACGAGGTGTCCCAACGAGGCGCCCAATGCTCCAATGATGAAACCAGCTGCAACCCAAGGCGCCAGTTCCATTGCATGGCTACCGACCATCGTACGGAGGGCCAGCCCATCGGGAAACGTCGGAAAGGGGCGGCCCAGAAGGGCTATTTTCTTCACATGGCCAATCTCAAAGGCGTCACGCGCCACTGCCGTACAGGAAATGATGATGGCCATCATGGCAGGCCCATCCGGATGCTGGAGATACCCATAGCCGACAAGCCAGAGCAATGCCAGAACCAGCAACGACAACTGAACTCCATAGACGAACCCGATCCAGCCACCGAGCCAGAGCAGCAGACGGCTCCCATCCTCTCGGAGGATCGTACCCCAGGCAGCGGCGCGACCAACGCCATAGGCGAGCAACGATGTGACCGCCGCGACCAGCCCACTGACCAGCAACAAGACAATCGGTTCGGACAAAGGCACGAACAGCTTGGCCAGCCGATAGACTACGAAAGCCACCAGCCCTGGCACAAGCATGACGATCCGCTTTTGCTTGCGCACGGAGTCTTCCGTAACGGCCAGGCTGAGGCTGGGCAAGACTCGCAATGCCATTCGATGCAACATAAAAAATTCAACGATGAACGTGGAGCCATGAGCGATGCGCAAAAGAAAAAAATCCTAGCGATTTCCTCCAGTCGTTCATCATTCAGCGCTCAGCCTTCTGCGTTGCTCTTGGAACCCATTCCAAAATAACGCGCCTTCACTTCTTCCATCAAGGCGACGGTGATGTATGTCTCGCCACGATCTGCCACGGTCCGTTCCAGCTCAATGCGGGCCATGGCACGAACCGGCGCCGGCACCCGCTCCAAGCGACGCTCTGCTTCAGGATCCCACTCGATCCGTTCGCCGGTCCTCGGTCGAAGCAACGTGTCATAGGCGATCGCACACTCACCTCTGGCGCGCGCATCCTGCTCCACATCCGCACGGAATAACGGCACAAGGTACGGAGGCATGCGATCCAGCCGGTTCAGCGCGTCATCGGTCCACATCATCCGATCGACAAGCCCACCAGTTTGGCCGGCAGGGACATCGATGCCAACCTTCAAGCCGCAGCCGCGACATTCCGTTCGAATGAACCATTGGGGCGTCCCATCAGCATAGGACCGTTCTTCAATCCCCTCTGTATGCATCCATCGACCACAGCCGCAGGTCAGCATGACAGGGCCTCGTGATCAGTGATGCGTGATGGACGATGGGCCTCGGAGTCTGTATCCGTCAGAAATCCTATAGCACGGTCATCACTCATCACAAAGCACCCATCGCTTATCCGATCTTCCCCGGATACAAAAGATATAGCATCGTATAGGTAGTGGTGCCGGTCACAAAGAGGACGCAATAGACGATCATCGTGAACAGGCCGAGCGCCCGATGGCGGCGCGCGCCGTTCGGCCAAATGCGCTGAATCGTCATCTCGACCGAGAAGACAATGGCGATCAACAGCAGCAAGCTCAAATAGACTTCGAATTTCCGCATGGAAAAACCGGCGGTCGCGACGCGCGATAAAAACAAGAGCATCACCAGCGCAGTCAGGCTGCCGAAAACCAGCCCGACCTTCCGCCAGGTCGTCAGTAACAGCGCTTCCTGAAGCGATCTAGCCCCATCAACGAATTGTTGAGCACGGAAACCCAGGACGATCATGTAAATCGCCATGATCAGCCCAATAATGACCAGCACAATATGGAACGTGAGGATAGGGATGAAGACATAATCGTAGAGGGCCTGCGACCCGCCAAAACCTTCCTTCCCCTCAAAGGCCAGCACGCCCAATTGGCGAAATAAATAGTAGCTCATAAAGAAGGCCACCATGGCGATCATCCCGCCCAACATCATCCAATGATGGGCATCAGTCCGGCGTTTCCGCGCCTGGATCCAGCCAATCACGAATAACCCTGTGAAGAATGTCGCCATGAGCTGGCTCATGTCCGCCCCGACCGTAGCATGGGTGCCAAAAAACCCAGGTTGTTTGAGCCATTCGATCATAAAATTCCTTGCTGTTCGTATCCCGTCACTCGTATTTCGTCCCTCGCACCCTGTGCTTCACGAGAAACGCTTCACTCTTCACGAGCTTTCACGCCCTGCACCGCCGCTGAAGGCTCCAACTCTGTCACGGTTGAAAAGCCTGCGCTCTTCATCCACTGCATCGCGTCTGTCGTCTTGTAGCAGCCACCTCGTTCCGTGTTCACCAGAATATGGACCGCAAAGGCGGTGGTCCACGCGGGACCGGTTCCTGCTTCGTTTAAGAATCGATCCTTGATGACCAACTGGCCGCCTGGCACCAAATGCGCCAGCACCTTCTTCACCAATGCGGCGTTCGTCGAAAAATCTTGATAGTGCAGAACGTCAGACATCAGGGCGACATCGTAGGGTCCACCGAGTCCATCTTTATTGAAATCGCCCGGGAGCAGGCTGATCCTCGATGCCAAACCAGCCTCTTTTACCGTTCGTTCCGTCAATCGGAGCGTCGCAGGCAAATCAAACACCGTCGCAGTCAGGTCCGGATAGACCTGGCAAAAGGCAATCGCGTTGGTCCCGGCTCCGCCCCCTAAATCCAAAAGCCGAACCGGCCCGCTCAACTGCAGCCGTTTGGCAAAATCTGGCCCGCTCTGCTGCCCGATCCGATGGAGGACCGCTAGCACATTGGTGCCCAACTCAGGGTCTGTCTCAAACACATGCCGGTCGACCGATCGCTGGCCCGTGCGAATCGTCTGCTCCAGCTTGCCCCAGTTGTCCCATTCTGCATCGTGCAGCAACAGGAGATGGCCGATATATTGGCGCGAATTGCGGACCAGCTGCGTGGCAGCAGCGGTTGAATTTCCGTACGAATCCCCGTCTTTATCCAATAATCGCATCGCGACCAGAGCATTCAGCAATAATCCCAAAGTCTGCGCATGGGCGCCCAGGCAAACAGCCACTTCAGAAAGGATCTTCCGCTTCCCATCCAATGCGGAAAATATATCCAGCCGGACGGCGGTCAGAAGAATCTTGGTCTCCCAGTAGTACCCCAGCTGAAAGATTTCCGCGAGCGACAATTCCCGTGGCACAGAACCCCTTTCAAGCATTTTGAGCAGAAACCCAATATTTTACCTAGTTCAGAAAGTGAAAGGCAAGGTAAGGAGCGAGGCCCGGCGCCGCTAAAAACACGAGGGGCAGCGGATTGCTCCGCTGCCCCTTGATTGCGGGCTGCCCCGCCGATACAAAGCGTTGACTTACTTGATTTCAGCCTTAACGTTGGCGGTGCCGCCTTCGGTCACATCCACCTCAAATTCAATCTTCTTGCCCTTGGCTGCGAACGGATGCCAGGCCACAATCTTGTGCTTGCCGGCTGGCACATCCTTCAGCTCGAACGAACCATCTTCCTTGACCACGGCGAAATGAGCACTCGTCACCGGCAGAAAGAAGCCCTGCATGAACTCATGCTGGTCGCATTGCAAACGATAGAAGCCTTCCTTCTCTGCGCCACCACGGAAGACCACGGGCTTATCAAGCTTGTCGCCTTTTTTCGCCAAGGCAATGTTGAAACCAGTCGCAGAGCTAGTCCCCTTCACCACGAAGCTATGCGGATTGTGCAACACGCCCACAGCCGACTTGGGGTCTTCGGCATCAGCATCATGGTTCTCAACCTTGAACGACTTGTTGTTCACAACCACACCAGTAAACGGGAGAAACTCGCAGAACTCTGCCACAACTTCAGTGCCCGTATAGGCGTCTATGAACGCCTTGTCCTCGATGTCAACCACGGCTACGACCGCGCCCTTAAGGCCGCCATCCTTACCCACCTCAATTTTAGGAAGAAACCGTTTATCGCCATCCATTAAGTTCTTATGTGGGTTTTTCACGCAAAACGCCGGGTTTGGGAATTTCGCGAATGAAAACTCACTTTTTTCAGATTTTCCAGCAAACGTCACTTTGCCGGAGATCGTTCCGCCTGCAAACGAAGTGAACGGCGCCGCAACAAACCCGACGGCTGCCACGCCCAAGACAACTGATAACACGCTCTTCATGTCACTGCCTCCTTGTGATGAACAATTAACCACTGAATTAATACTCTCGTCCCCTTATGGCCGACCACCAACCCTGAGAGGAACCGAGAACGTATTCTGCCCTGCAACTCCATCTCAATTGTCACTCTCGTGAGCGGAACCGCCTCAGAGCGAGACTCTATACAGAACTCTACCCCACCCTGTCAATCCGAAACAAGGTGCCCCAATCGGACGCTAATTACCTATTTTTTTCAGCTGCAACAGATGCAAGAGGGCTCCTGCTGCGGTGGCTCGGACCGCATCATTTGTGTCATGCAGCGCATCCTTCATGAGGGGAACCAGCTCACGGTCCCCCACATGCCCAAGGGAGCGAATGGCCACAATCTTAGGACCGGGAAGCGGATCAACCGTCAAACTGATCAACAGGGCAATGGCATCGGACACATTAGGCTTAGTCGCCTTCCCCAGGGCATAGGCGACGGACGCCCGCATCGCCGTATCGTTCTGCTGAGCCAGCGCTTGCGCCGCGGCCGCCACGGTCCCATAGGGTTGGCCCAGCTGAAGCAAGGCGGCAATTGCCGAGGCGCGGACCGTAAAACTTCCGTCGCCGAGCGCCTTGGTGATGGCCGGCACCGATTCCGTCCCCCCCATGTCCGCCAAGCTCCCGATCGCCGATTCGCGCACGCCGGGGATCGGATCTTTCAGAAGCTGCTCGATTTGCCCCCGCACCTCTTTCCGTCCGAGATGCCCCAACCCGCGAGCGGCAGCACCGCGCACGGAGGGCTGTTTATACGTTAACGACTCGATCATGAGGGGTAGGCTACGCAGGTCGTTCAAATCGACGATCGTGCGAATGGCGTCGGCTCGATCCTCCGGATTCAGCGACTCGGCCGCCTGCTGCAATTGCGTCCAGGCCTCTTTCCTGCCAAGCCTGATCAAGGCGCTATAGGCCGCGATGCGAACCGTGCTCAACTCGTCTTTCGCCGCCGTTTCAACGATCGGCAACACGCCAAGGTCTCCCGTTTTGCCAAGCGCTTTCACGACCCGCGCCTTCACCAATCCGGCCTGATCCTCGATGGACCCGCGCAGTTTCATCGATTTCCGTCCGGCCTCGGATCGACCGAGCCCCTCGACCGCGAGCATCCGGACCGGCCCGGACCCGTCGCTCAAGCCATCCTCGAAATAGGGAATCGTCTCGTCCGAATCCACCTCTTTCAGTGCAGTATAGGCAGCCCCGCGCATTTGATCGCGCATGTCCTTCACCATGACAACGATGAATCCCATCGCCACCTCACGCAGGAGCGGCAGATCGTCTTGCTTCAGCGCAAGCTCCAGCTTCTCGTACTCCCCGAGCGCATCTGTAGGGTTCCCGAGCTTGAGGAACGAGCGGACCTTCAGACGGCGCACGTCCGGAGCGGCGGCCTGGCCTTTCTCTAGCTTGGACAACTGCTCCAGCGCCTGGGCATAGTCTTTCTTCTCGAAGGCCTCTTGCGCCGCCTTGGGCACAGATGCCGTTCCGGCATGGCCCGTTCCACTCCAAAGAGAAATGCAGGCCACCGCCCCTGCAGCAAGCAGATTCAACCGGCACGAACGCCTGCACCCCATCACATCACCCATGGTCTCTCTACCCACGTCCTCTCGGCGCAGTCGCCGCTATACGTTTTTCATATCCTGGTGGCGCGTCAAAATAATAGGCAGGCTGAGGCGATAGTCTAAACCGTTCATACTCAAACGACCATTCCCGACTCCGACTGACGAGCTTCAAGACCACGCCAGTTTCTGCATCCACCCACTCATAGAACCGCTCGACCCTGCCCTGATAGTCTGTCTGAACCTCGAAGAGCTGGGCCACACGACCGGCGGCCGTTGCATCTCCGACCAGCACTCGGTCCCGCTCTCCCGGCAAGGTTGGGCTAACCAGCAAGCGATCATCAGAGTCCAGCACTGTCACCAGCAGCTCCTTTTGCTGAGCCAGCAGATACCAGGTCTCCGACTTATCCAGCCGGATAATTTCGATGGCCGCATAGCCTCGTTCGGTCCGAATGGCATATTTATATTCCAGCCGTAACCGATCCCCCTTCGCAAAGACCTGCGCCTGATAGCGCTTCCCCTTCACGGTCTTGATCAGCGAACCGGAAAACTCAACCGAAGGGATAGCACCATCGTCGGCCGCCGCAGGCCAAGGCAGGACAGCCTGCCAGCCCCACAGGACAAGCCAGAAACAGACCCCCCCCCTCCAGGCCTTCTCACGTAGCCTCACTCTCACAGGCTGCTCACATGCCCGTCCAGCAAGGCCGCAGGCGAATCGAAACCGGAGGCGGGCCCTCGGGGGTTGTTGAGGATTTCGATGAGTCGAGAACAATTCGCATCATAGCCTAGCTTACGAGGCCCTCCTCCAGCTCGAACATGCCGGCATCGTATCAAAGGGCGCCACAAAAGAAAAAGGGGGAGGCCGTAGCCTCCCCCTTTCCCCTATTCGTCACATCCTGAGATTAGCAGGACGGTCGATCTTACTTTGTTGAGACTGGGATGAGCTGCATCGGTTGCTCAACCGACGCGCTCTTCATCCCGGCTCCCGCTCCATGCAACGGCAGCAGACGGGTATCGCCAGACGGCAGCACCCGCACATAGCCCCACTGCCCGGACTGGGAGTACGGCAGCCGCTGGTTGCTGTACACATAGTCGCCCGGCAAACGGTAAGGACCGCCGGCCGAAGGCAGGAAGGCATCGAGGACCTCCGAACCGGAGAACTCGACCACGCTGATCATGTCTGCGCCGCGCATGAACGGCTCGATCGGCCACTCATGTTTCTCGACGCTGAACATCCCGTTCTGCTCATTGTTCGCTCCGATCACATGGATACGCACGGGATCGCCGACATGCGCTTCGATGAGCGGAGTGTACGGATCTTCCGGCTTGTCCGCTTTGCACGGCTGGAACATTCTGCCCAGCGAGCAACCCTGCTCCTCACGATACTTGTACGGCTCCGACCGGTAGTTGATACCGGTCAAACCCGCAACATTCTGCACATACGGCATGAAACTCGTGCCGATGATGTTGTCTTCATCCTGAAAGAACAGCGCCACGTCACGATAGTTCGGACGCATCTCGTTCCCGGGCACCGAGCGATCGAGAATCACGTCGGCCGCCCAGGCGTTCTTATTCGTGATATCAGCGCCGGTCTTTGCATCCCGGTACTTGGATCCCTTCGGGCCCACGATAATTGCGCCAAACAACCCGTTGCGCGGGTTGACCATCACGTTGCCTCCATCCCAGACCAACGACGTCGTTTCACCATTGAACGGATCCGCGTAGTAGGTGTAGGTCCGTTCGGCGCCAGGCACGATCGTCTGATCGCCTGGGTTGTTGCCGACGTTGATGCCCAACGAATCTTTCGGATCAAAGGCCAATCCGATGGCGGAGAAGGAAGCCTTGCTCGCCTGCATCTTGTTCTTCAACTGCACTTTGACGCAATCCCCAACGTTCACGCGGAGCGTGAGCGGCATGGGTTGCGCACCGCTCGCCAACTTCGCAGCATCGTCTTCCAAGGCATAGATCTTGGCCTCGGGGTTGCTGATCTGGATCGTCCGCTCGAAGTCCACTTCGATGGAGGCCGGCGCCTTCGCATTGAACTTCATCGACGGATAATCCAAGGCCACCACTTTGAAACTCTTCACCGGGGCGTCAACCGGACAAACTGGCAAGGCCTTGGGGATCTCGCCCTTGATGGAGAACCCGGCCGTCAGTTTCTTCAAATCGGCCTGCTCCTTATCGTAGACACGGATAATGCCCCAGCCACCCTCGGAGAACTTCGAGGAGCGGCCGTTGAAGTGAAGGTAGTCACCCGCTTGCAACCGCGGCCCGCCGGCTTGTGGCACTACAAGGTCATAGCGCTCGGCAATGCCGACGTGCATCGAATTCTTCCGGTTGGCATCGCCTGCATATCGCTCACTCAAGAACGTATGGCCGGACAGGGTCCAGGTCACCGTTTCGTTCATCAAGGTATGCAACAGCCGAAACACCATCGTATCACCGACATACGCCCTCAAGAGCGGCGTGTAGGGATCACCATGAATCTGGCTATTGAAGGCCTGCGACACATCCGGGTTGGTGGCTAACCGCTGCGCGATCGGCGCAGCCCGGAAATTCAACCCGCTGCCTGTGGTATGGGTTCCACCGTTCAAGAAGGGCATCGGCGTCATATACAACTTATCTGGCATCATGAAGGACACGGTCTTTCCCGCCTCGAGCGCCACTTCGACCGGCTGCCCCGGGGGATTGCCCGCGGTCACGATGTTAACCGTGTGTGGCACCGTATCGTGCATCTGGACGATCAACTCACGGAAGCTGTTGTTGACGCCATGGCCCACCGGTTCCACCGTGTGAATGTCCGCGATCGGTCCGCTCCTGACTAGCTTCCCGGTCTTCGGATCATGGTAGGTCGATCCCACCGGCTCCGCGATGAAGGTGCCAAATCCGCCGTGCGGCCAGGTGGTCGCGCCAAACGCATGGTCGTGCCAAAACACGGTGCCCACGTCCGCATCGACCCAGAACCGCTGACGCACGAACTCCACCGTCACGATGTCGTTCGCCGGGTGATCGTTCTTCAGTCCCTTGGCCAAGGTAATCGTGCTGCCACTAATCGCCTTGATGCGCGAGATTTCATTGCCCGTCACATTGTCGGCGCCAATAAGGATGAGCGTCCCGACATGGTATTGACCCGCGTTCTTCACCGCGATCGAGGCTGCGTCTTTTTTGACCGATGCCGTTAGCACCGTGTTCATTGGAGCCGGCAACCCCTTCTTGTTCTTCTTCTGCAACATCGTGAACGGGCGCACAGACTGCTCATAGGAGAAACCGGTGATCACGCCGTCAGACGACTGGTTGTCAAACTGGAGAAAATGCCAATGGGTATTGATCTTCGACGATTGGAAGTTTGTGTAGTCGTCGTCGTCCCACTCGCTGGTCAGCATCCAATCCACGCAATCATAGATGTTGCCACGAACGACTAACGGCAACTTGAGGTCGTCGTTGGCCCGGATCGCGGCTTCTTCTTCATGGAGCACGTAGATCAAGCCGTTCGGATCGACCACCGCCGGTTCCTTACCCTGCGCCTTGGCGATCTTGATGGGCAACTTGATGAAGTGGACGTTGTAGCTCTTCCGTCCCGCGTTCTCCGGGCAGAGGCTCCACACGCCGTTCTCACCAGGCTTAGCCTGATCAGTGCTCTCCTCGCCGTTCGCATCTCGGCGGATCATCTCCAACCAGGGCGCTCCGGAATGGTTCGGGGAGAACATGACCCGACGGCCGAAGTGCGGCGTCAGGTGCGGCCAAGCCACTTTGCCCGTCATGGCCTCGAACATAATCGGATGGCGTTTACCAGGATGCGTGGACTTGTACTTGGGATTGTCGATCGTGTTCTCGCGCTCGCTCATCGCACGATTGCCGTCCCAGGCCCAATCCAGCACGGTCGCGTCATAGGCGGTGGTCTGGCCCTTCTCGTCGTCCTTGTGGCCAGGCTTGCCCATGGTGGGCATCTGCATCGCGACCCAATCCTTCACTGTGATAGTGGCAGGGTTGGTGGTCCAGTTGCTCTTGCCCTTGTCGATGATCGTGAATTGCTTCCCGAACCAATCCACCGTCTGACCGACCAACTTATCCGACGAAATCGGCGTCTTGATCCGGCCCTTGCGGTCCGGCAATTCTTGAAGATCCGGCATCACATCGTTCCGGAGGTCTCCCTGCTGGATCGTGTTGTACACGCGCCAGTAGCCCCACATACCCGCCACATAATGGTGTGCGACGTGGCAATGGAAGAGGAAATCCCCCGCCAACTGCTGGCAGAGACCGGAACCGCACTCCGTCTCCAGATCGAGAGCTTCTGAAGGCCCGATCACTTCGACGTCAACCCGGTCCGTCTTGGCGCGAATCACGGGATACTTAACCGGACCGTTCACGGCCGTCGCCCAGAGGTTCATGTCGTCGATTGCCCGCGGGCTGCGGGGCCACCGGATGGTTCCACCGTGAGGATGGTGGGAATGGAACACTTCCGATCCACCGTGGACCAGGCGAAACTTAGCCGGGTCACCGAGGTAGGATCGGGGAATCGTCGGTGAGGGATCGCCAAACGTATAGGAGCTGTAGCCCATCGACTCGTCTTCAAAGCCGAAGTACTCATGCTGTACATGCATGTTGTTGATGCCGAACGGTTCGCTCCGATAGTTAATCGCGCGGCCACCGGGACGATACGCATCGGTCAACGGGTCGCGCTGTGGGAGAAAGTCGCCCTTCTTGTTCAACGGACGGAACGCTTCGTCACCGACTTCATGATAAATTATAACAAACTCCCGAAAGTCAGGGCCGGTTCCGTTCTTAATCATGACCTGCCAACCACTAGAAGCGGGCGCGAGATCGCCTGAACCAAGTGCCTCGAGATAGCGTGAGCCCCGTGGCTCGACAATGAAGGCCCCCATCAACCCCATCACCGTCAACTCACGGTCTTGGGCATACGTATGAAATTGACGGACACCTTCCTGCGTATTGGGGTGGATATACCACTCAAATGCACCGCTTTTATTTTCCTCAACGACGGAGTCAGGATTGGTCGACGTCGCCGCAGCTCCGGTAGCGCTTACCACCATGCTAGATCCATGGATATGCAAGCTAACTGCCCCACTCCCCTCCTCTAACTTATTCACAAGGTTAACCTTGAGGCAGTCCCCCTGATTGGCGCGGAAGACCAGAGGCTGAATCCACTGGGCCTGCACGCCGGGAATTACGGCTCCAGGATCATACCCTTCCTTGTCACGGGCTTCTTTATTCTTGGCTTCTTCTGCGCGCACCTTGCCGAGATTTTCCTCCAGCACATACATGTACCCAGGATAGAAATCGAGCCACTGGTTCAGCGTGATCTCCACGTTGATCGCAAGCACGTTGTACTGCTTCACCGGAGCCGTGGCCGGGCACTTTCCGCCGCCGGTCAAGGAGACCGGTTCTACACGAGGATCGGACACGAGGAGCAGATCCTGCCCACCCGCACCATACTGGTGCATCATAGTGGAGGTGTTGTACATGCCGGTGTTGATGCCCTGCACCTGAGGATCCTTGGCCATCTGGTCCATGACCCGCTTGTGCTGCTGTTCAACCATCGCAGAACGATCGGGCTTGCCGCTCATCGTATCCTCGACGATCGTCTGCCCCTTAAGCTTCTCCGCCCAGCCGGGCAGCTGATGATTCATCGCAACATGCTGCGATGCGCTCTCGGCGGATGCGAGCGAGACCCCGAGAAGGGCCAACGCTGCCATCGCACCAAGCATCTGGGTAGGCACACAATACCGTAGCCTTCGAAAAAACATGAACCAGCCTCCTTAGTAATAGTGAAAGGAAGAGCTACAAACTAAACTCATCACGAAATCTCTTGAGCAAATCATACCATACGTTTCCATTCCACGCTTCGCACTGGGATGGCCAGCTTCGACAATGAGGGCGCAAGATACTGAACTTCCAGAAGGACTGTCAACCCCTCTGGCCACCCTACTCCCGGCAAAATGGCGCAGACCTCGTCCCATGCGGCGCTCTGCGGGACGCCAGGGCCTCATTTCATCGAGACGAATGAAATCGCCTTCTAATGTCTGACCTCTGCTTCTTCGATGTACGCGCCTCTATTTCTGTGCAATAATTGCTCCTATGCTGCTGAAACGTTGGCTCGTCGGTAATCCACTCAAAACTGCACAAGCCGCCCACCAGCGGCTTTCGAAACGCCTGGCTCTGGCCGTGTTCTCCTCCGACGCCCTCTCGTCGGTCGCCTACGCCACAGAAGAAATTCTTCTGGTCCTCGTGCCGGCCAGTCTGGCCTTCGCGCATTTCTCGATCCCGATCAGCGTCATGATCATCCTCCTGCTCGCGATCTTGACGCTCTCCTATTCGCAGATCATTTTCGAATATCCGGGAGGCGGCGGCGCCTACACCGTCTCGAAATCGAACCTGGGTGAATGGCCGGGCCTGACCGCGGCGGCCTCGCTGATGATCGATTATGTCCTGACGGTCGCGGTCAGCGTGGCGGCCGGCATCGCCGCCATCACGTCCGCCGTCCCAGCGCTCTTCCCCTATCGCACGGTACTCGGCGTAGTAGCTATCGTGCTCGTACTGCTGGTCAACCTGCGCGGCGTCCGGGAATCGGGAAAGGTCTTCGCCGTCCCAACCTACCTCTTTATCGGGGGCATGCTCCTCATGCTGGCCGCAGGCACCTATCAGCTCCTCTTCGGCCAGCTCACGCCAATCACCCCGCAAAGCATGGCGACACAAACCACGGTCGAGTCGGTCTCGCTGTTTCTCCTGCTCCGCGCCTTCTCATCCGGCTGTACAGCGCTCACCGGAGTAGAAGTCATCTCGAACGGCGTGCCGGCTTTTCGCTCTCCGGAGCCGAAGAACGCCGCCATTACGATGATCACCATGGCGCTCGTCCTGGGAACCCTCTTCCTCGGCATCAGCACGATGGCCTATCACTTGGGCGTCCTGCCCAAAGAAGATGAAACCGTCGTCTCGCAAGTGGCACGGGCCATCTTCGGCGAAGGACTCCTCTACTACTTGATCCAGATTTCCACGATGTCGATCTTGGTCCTCGCGGCGAACAGCGCCTTCGCCGGATTCCCGCGCCTGGCCTCACTGTTGGCCCGCGACGGCTATATGCCCCACCAGATGGAGCTCATGGGAGACCGTTTGGTTTTCTCCAACGGCATTCTCATCCTGGGAGCCTTTTCCTGTCTCCTCATCATCCTGTTCGGTGGCGACACCCATGAGCTGATTCCACTCTATGCCGTTGGCGTCTTCCTCTCCTTCACGCTCTCACAAGCAGGCATGGTCCGCCGCTGGCTGGGCAAGCGCGGGTCCCATTGGCGGAAAAAAATCGTCATTAACGGCATCGGCGCAGTCGCCACGGCGATTGCGACCGTGATCATCGCCAGCACCAAGTTCATGCATGGAGCCTGGCTCGTCATCGTGCTGATCCCCATCCTGATCATGATGTTCCGCGGCATCCACGCGCACTACCAAGCGGTCTCTGAACAGATCACCCTCGACCGGCGAGGAAGCCGCCCGCCAATGCCGCGGCGCAATATCGTCATCCTTCCGATCAGCGGGGTGAACCGCGCCGTCATTCGTGCAGTCGACTATGCCCGCAGCAGGCCGGGAGAAGTCCGGGCGGTGTTCGTCGACGTCGACTCGGAGGCCACGGCCCGGCTCGAAATGCAGTGGGCCCAATGGGGCTGCGGCGTCAACCTCGTCGTGCTGCCCTCACCCTATCGCTCCATCCTGAATTCCCTCCTCGACTACGTCGAGGCAATCCTGGAAAAGGAACCGGACACCTGGGTCACCGTCGTGATTCCTGAAATCCTTCCGGCTCGCTGGTGGCAGAACATCCTGCACAATCAGCGGGCCCTCTTACTGAAAGCTTCGCTCCTGTTCAAAGATCGCGTCATCCTGACCGACGTGCCATTCCACCTGACGAGGTGAGCGTGAAGAGTACAAAATTGAAAATTAAAAGCGGAAAATTAAAATTTCATCCTTACATTTTGCTTTTTGCATTTTGCCTTGCACTGGCGCAGCCAGCCCTCGCATTGAAGATCACGGCGCCAGCGGAAGGAGCGAAGCTCACCTCGGGCAAGACCGTCACGGCCCGCGTGGACCTCGGTAAAGACTCCGGCATCGTGAAGGTCCGCTACTATTGGTATGGAGAGCAGGACGAGACCCTGGTAGGACAGGAAGATGCGACGGCCACGGGATCGATCATCGCGCCGGTAGCCCTCGTCGGACTGGCAGACCAAGACCCCCCATTCGGCGGGAAGCTCCTCGTCTCCAAGGATGGCATCGGCTTCATGCGCTTGCTGGCAGTCGCGGAAATTTCACGAGGCCGATTGGGCACGAGATCCATCTTCGATGAAATCCTCGTGAACGTCGAGCCGGCCGCCTCCCTTGCCATCATCGACTTCGAAACGGACAAGCCCCTGCATCTTGGAAGGGCAGGACAATCCTCCGCCTTCGGCCACGTCGATTCACTGGGCAAGGTCTTTGAGTTGCCGGTGGTGGGAGAATTCACCGACGGGGTAACCCGCCGGATCAGCACATTGGGCAGTGGCACGAGCTATCAATCGTCAAATCAAAAAATCATCAAGGTGCTCGCTAACGGACTACTCCAGATTGTCGGCAACGGGAAGGCGACGATCACAGTCTCGAATCGCGGCAAGCAGGCCACTCTCGATGTCGCAGTCGACGTGAACGAGGAACCCAACGAGCCTCCGGTCGCCGACGCAGGCCCCAATCAATTGATTAAAGCCGGCACGAAGGTGAAGCTAAGCGGCCTCAAGAGCCGGGATGCGGAAGGCGAAGCCCTGTACTATTCCTGGAGCCAGGTGCGAGGCAGCAAAATTGCGCTCCTGGACGTGAATAACGCCGACGCCTCCTTCCTCGCGCCAGTCGTGTCGGAGAAGCGGACTTACCGGTTTAAGCTGAGGGTGACGGATAAGAAGGGGGCGGATAGCGTGCCGGCGTTCGTCGATGTGGTTATTGAGCCGTGAGGATCGGGCGTGACGGGGATGCTCTCCGTGCTCGTGCAACGCGCAGCCTCGAAAGATCCGCGTTGGACGCGCGCAGTTGAGCGCATCCCCAATCACGCCCTGCTCAACCGCCCCGGCCCGTAGAGTTCCCTCGCTTGCTGGAGTTCCTTCATATGCTTACGGAGGGCTGGGCCGAACTTGGAGGCGAGGACTGCCTTACGATGGAGCTCGATGCTCTGCTCGACCTCCTCGACGGTGGCGGCCAACTGTTTGACCAACTGCTTGCCTGAGCCAGTGAGCCACTTGAGGTGCCAGCTGGCATATTCCAGATCATGGATCGAGTAACGGACTGATTCCACTTCTTCGAGGCAACGGAACCTGGCCCGCTGCAAGTCTTTCTCGGTGAAGCCTGCCCTCTTCCATCTGGCTGCTCCTCCCACCCCCGAGGCCCAGGTTGAAAGCCGCTCGAAGAGCATCGCCCCCATCGTAAAGGTGAAAGCCCCCTGGAGAATGCCTCTGAACGGGCGCAGGCTTCGGCGCCAGGGGGAGTAGAAGACTTGCTGGTTGCGATCGCCCTGATACATGACGTACTTGCGCAATAAGAGATTCAGGTGGTGATGGCTATTCTCGTGGGTCAAATCGTCGACCAGGTCGAGGTCGCCCCGGTCGAAACAGTTGATGAACGACAAGCCAGGGCTGTGCCGATAGCTGAAGCTCACGACGCCCTTGGCCTTGAGTGGGACGATCCGGGTGGTAAGGAGCGACAGGACTCCATGCCCTTTCGGCCAGGCCTCTTGAATGGTAGTCCAAGCCCGATTAATGCGCGTCACTTGCGTAGTTGACGTGGCAGCGACGGTCTTGGGCTGGCGATCCTCTTTATAGACGAGCGTCTGCCCGACTGTGATGGGCCCTGCCTCCGTCTCGATAGCCACAGTCGACGGCCGGCGCTGCCAACTCCAGTCCACCCGGTGACCTCTCATCGTGCAGAGGGGCGTCACGGTTCGCCCGATCTTTACGGATAGCTTATTCGCACGCACGAGCAGTATCGCCAAGCCGGCTGACTGTTTGAGCGCTCGCTTCACCGAGGAAGGCGCCTCGTAACTATCGCCGCCTAGCCCCATGGCCATCGTGCCCACGGTCTCTACCCGTTCGACATTGCCTCCGAGCTGGATCGCGACACTCCAGGAGGGAATCTTGTGAGCCTCGCACCAGAGCATCGGAAGGCCCGGCACGAGACAAAGCGACTCCTGCGTCAGCTCCTGCGTCAGCCTCTTGCACAGTTGGTTCAGCCTCCGTTCGAGTCCCGAGGCCTGGGCACTCCCTCGCGGGAATAGATCGTCCAGATAACTGTTCTCGAAAAACTTCTCCTGGCACTCGGCAAATAACTGAGCCGCAAACTCAGGAACATCCTGCTCCTCCCGAATCTGCTGTAATAAGTCGATGAAATAGACTAGGTCGTTCAACGCTTCGATCCAGCCGACCACTTTCCAATGGGCATAGGCATCCCGGCCGAGCGACCGCCCAAGATACCGAAAGTAGGGCACCGGCAAGGCCAGGGACGTCGCGACGTCTGCATATTGATTTTCCAAATCCAGACAGAGGTCGCCCAGGAGCCGTTTCATCGACAGACGAAATTCTCCTCGGAGGCGAACGAGCAGGGACTGATCGAGTAACGGCATGGAGGCACAGGCTCCAGGGTGAAGGAGTCAGACTGTACCGGAGGCGAGGGCCCGCTGCAAGAATAGATCAGAGCCAGGTATGCGTGATGGCTTGCGTGTTTTCTCGGTGAATCGTACAGTGCAGGCGCTCGCTCACTAAAGAAGCCATGGGAGACGTATCGTGGCATTGACCGCAGCAGAAATTGGAGAGGTGGTGGCTGAACTGGCCCCTGCCTTGGCCGAAGGCTGGGTTCAAAAGATCCAGCAGCCGATGGAGCGCACGGTCCTATTGGAAATCCGCACTCCCGGACGGACGCACCGGCTCCTCTTCTCCTGCCACCCGGAGACCGCTCGCCTCCACTTCACCACGGAAGCCATTCAGAATCCACCGACGCCGCCTCCCTTCTGCCAATTTCTTCGCGCCCATCTGCAGGGAGCGAGAATCGACAAAATCGAACAGGTTCACGGGGACCGGATCGTCCACCTGGCCCTAAGCACGAAGGAAGGTCTCTGCACGTTGGTCGCAGAGCTGACGGGCAAAACCTCGAATCTCCTCGTCCTCAATGAGGCAGGCCTGATCCAGCGAGACTTAAATGGGACTAAGGATCTTGCAGGACAGCACTATGCTGTGCCAGCCTTCCCTCGGCGAGACAGGCCTGTCACAGCCTTGCCTCGATTCAGCCGAGCTAGCCAGGAATCGCCATTCCCCCTCTCCGCTGCCATCGAGGCCCATTACCGCAAGGCCGAAGCCACCTCAGTCGTCCAGACCGCACAGAACGTCAGAGCCGGGATACTGAGAAAATTCATCAAAAAGCTCCGTCGCCGCATCGAGGCCTGGCACGAAGACCTTGCGAAGGCAGAAAAATACAAAGCCTACGCTCGCTATGGAGAACTCATCAAGGCAAACCTCGGAACTATCCGCAGGGGCCAGACCGATATCACTCTGGTGGATTATTTCAATGAGGAGCTGCCCAGCCTGACGATCCCCCTCGACCAGATCAAAACTCCCCAGGGCAATATGGACGACTACTTCAAGAAACACCGGAAACACCTGGCAGCCGAGCGGGAGCTGCGGCCGCGCATCGCAGAGGGAGAAAAAGAATTAGCCTCGCTACAGCAAGAGTTAGCCTCGATCGAGCAGGGCACCTGGCAACCATCCAATCGCGCGCAGCCGGCCCTGCGAGGTGAAATCCTCCCGCGGGCAGGAAGAGAAAAGGCCAAGCAGAAACGACGGCAAGGTCCCTTCCGTTGTTTCACCTCGTCGGATGGGCTAACGATTTATGTTGGGAAAAATGCGCAGGAGAACGACGAACTGACGTTCGACTTAGCCAAGAGTGACGACCTCTGGCTCCATGCCAGTGGCACTCCAGGCTCCCATGTGGTGGTGCGTCTCAAAAAGGGGGCAGAGATACCCCCGGAGACTCTCCGCGATGCGGCGACATTGGCCCTGCTCTACAGCGATCTGAAAAAAAGCGGAAAGGGCGATGTCATCTATACACGCCGCAAGTGGGTCAAGAAAGCGAAGGGCCAGGCGCCGGGCGCCGTAACCGTCACTCAAGAGAAGTCTCTCTTCGTCTCGCTCGACAAGATCCGGCTGGCAGGATTGAAAGAACGATCAGATGCGCGGTAAGCCCCTCAGAGACGCTTCATCTTTCCGTGAAACATTCAGGAATGTTCGGTCATGAACCAGCCGGCGGTTGAGAGCCTCCGATGCTCGCCTGCAACTTGATCCACCCGGCAGACCCGATGGAAGCGAGGCACGGTGAACATCACGAGAGAACCGGGCCTGGGCATGATGCAATGGGCCACCTCAAGATCCGGCTGATCGGAGGCATGCCCCTCCCGCTTTCGATAGATGATCAGCTCTCCGCCCCAATCCGATTGCCACTCGTCATGAAAATAACTCACCATTGCGAGACGGCGCCGCGGCGCCGCGACCCCCTCCACCGCATAGCCCTGGTCCGTATCGTCATGGGTCAACAGGCAATCGCCCTCCGCATAGGAGTAGTAACTGAACCCGACATGGCGGCCGACGATATCGGGGAAGGACTCCATGTAGGACTCAATGCAGGGCAACTGTAACCGCGACATCAAATGCTGGCCTTGGACCCGGTCTATTTCCGCCTTGGCCCAGTTTCCAGAATTCGGAAAATTTTCCCGAACCTTCGGTAGATCGGACAGGCTTTTCCAAGCCGCCTGATGCATTCCCTCGCGGAAGAACTGCCGCTCTTCCTTCGACCAAAAATTTTCGACGAGCAGTACAGGATTTTTATGGAAAGAAAATGACGAAAGATCGGCTAACGAGACCGGGCCTGACATCGACTCCATTCGAGTGCCCACCAAATTCCTCCTGACACAGGGGGCTGCTATCATGACGATAATAGCCCCCTATATATTCGCGCCGAAAAACTAGTAGAGATCGCGCTTGCCGCCCCCAAATCCGCCGCCGCCAGTGCGAGGCTCCTGAGGCCGCGCTTCATTGACGGTCAAAGTCCGGCCACCCATCTCTGTGCCATTGAGAGCGGCAACAGCCGCCTGTACTTCTGCATCCGAAGACATCTCAACGAAGCCGAAGCCGCGTGACTGCCCCGTAAACTTATCCGTAATGATCCGCGCTGAAGCGACGGAACCATGTCGCCCGAACAGATCACTCAACTCCTGCTCAGTCGCCGAATAGGGCAACCCACCAACATAGATCTTTGAACCCATCTGGGGTTTCTCCTTTGAGTATGATGATATTGTCTTGGGCTCGAGGGACGGGGGAAGGAGCGGGCCAAAGACGCAAAGGACATGGCGAATTAGGTCTGACTTCCGACGAGACTCTCGGCCAAGGCAACATCGATGCTGCAGGCCTGTTTATTTCGCGCCACCTTACCGCCAGGCCCCTGCGAGAAGGCATGAATAGGCTAGCATAGGATTCTTGAACATGGCAATCCGCCGACTTTCAGGACGCTGAAAAAGTCTGCCAGCTTCGTTCTCGCATCGTCCAGACCCTCAACGTACCCTAAAGAGTACGCCTCGGCTCTTCGCCCGCTGCAGCCTTGCTGGACGAACTTTTTGAGCATTCCTGCCAAACTGGCCACCTCACTCCCCGATGCGGACGAGCAAGCCCCGTTCCCGGCAGAACTCGAACATCCAATGGAACAGGGCGACGACCAGACTGAGACAAACCACATTCAAAGCAGTCGCCCAGGCAAGATGCGCAACCGGCGAGACTGTCGCATTGAGCACAGCGCGCATTCCTTCAAAAACATGGGTGGCTGGATTCATCCAGGCAATGGCCTGCAGCCAACCTGGGAGCACCTCGATCGGGTAAAACACACAGGAAATAGGCTGAAATAGAAACACCATGCTCCAGGCCAGCACTTCCGCTTCCTGGCCAAACCGCATAATGAGGGCCGTGGTCAAGACCCCGATGATCCAGCCCGTCATCACGAGATTCAAGACGAACGGAATCAGCCAAAGCCCGATCACGAAAATATTGTACGAATAGAAGAGCCCCGCACAGACAACCATCACCACAGAAACCGCCGCCACCTTAAAGGCACTCATCACCATCGTCGCGGCCAGAAACTCGCTCGGCTTAAGCGGACTGGCGAACAAGTTCATCAGATTCCGCGCCCAGAGCTCCTCCAGAAACGAAATTGTCACCCCCTGCTGCGCGCGGAACAGCACATCCCATAAAATTAAGGCCCCCAAAAAAAACGTGACTGCTCCCGGGATCTGCCCCTGGAATTTCATGAGATAAACCGTAATGAACCCCCAGATGACTAGGTCAAGAAAGGGCCAATAGAAGATTTCCATCATCCGCGGCAAACTCCGCCGATATAGGTACAAATGCCGCGCGACCAGCGCATAAATCCGATGGAATTTCATAATAATCAGCCGGAACGTCAGTAAGTCAAAAGTCGTCAAGTCGTTCAGCCGCCAGAGGACTTGATGACGTGATGACCGTCGACGGTTTCCTACTCCTCCCGCGCCAACTTCACAAACACTTCTTCCAAATCCGCCTGCCCGAACCGCGCCACAATCTCCTGCGCCGTCCCCTCCGCCACGATTTTGCCACGCTGGAGGAAGATGATTCGGTCCGTCATCTCTTCCATCTCATGCATATTGTGGGATGAATAGAGCACACTTAAGCCAGAGACGCGCCGCTCCTCCTTGAGGAAGCTCCGGATCTTTTGCGCAATATCAGGATCGAGGCTCGCGGTCGGCTCATCGAGGAACAGAATCTTCGGTTCGGTCAGAAAGGCCTTGGCCAGCCCGAGCCTGGCGCTCTGACCGGAAGACAGTTTGCGCGTCACTTTATGGCGAAACTCCTCCATCTCCAGCTGCTTCACAATGGCATCGATTCGTAATTGAATCTGAGGCAGCCCATAGAGCCTCGCCATCACCCAGAGGTTCTCCTCCACCGTCAGCGCTTGCGGCAGGGAGACATAGGTCGAAGAAAAGTTTACTTGCCGGAGAATGGCCTCGCGATCCGTCTCCAAATCCCGTCCGAACATCTGAATGGAGCCGGAGGTGGGCTTCACCACTCCGAGCAACATCTGAATGGTCGTGGTTTTTCCGGCCCCGTTTGGACCCAGCAACCCCAAAATCTCTCCCGGCCTGAGATCGAAGGAAATGTCGTTTACGGCGGTAAAATCGCCAAACTGTTTTATGAGATGTTGCACCTGTAGGACGGGTCTGGGTGTAGGCATGGGAATCAGCGAATCAGTTGAAGAGCAGGGCGTTGCCGATTTTATCAGGGAGATGGCAGGTTTCACATTTCCGGCTCACGACCTTCCCCTCATGCTCCGTCTTCCCGTCGTGGCAGCGGAAACAATCCGTGAGGGCTCTGGTCCGTAAATACGAACCTTCCGGATGGTCGGGGTACCAGGGTTTCTCGTCGGCCGACACATGCCCTCGCGGCAGGACAGTCGGATAGCCCTTGATCGGCCGTTCATGCACGACCGACGAATGGCAAGTCGTGCAACCCTCGCCCTGGCTTCGCTTCGCAAAGGCCTCGATATGTTTGCGATGGCTCATGATCAGACCCACCTCTTTGACCGGCGAAGGCAGATCCCGCGGGGCCACTTCGGAGACCCGCAGAATGTCTCGATGGCAGCCCAAACAGACAGAAGAATCGACTTTCGCTTGCAAGTTGTGCGGATCGGTGGGGCTGCCGAACAAGTAGATCGCCACATCCTTCGTCCCGGCCCAGGCCTTATCCTGGAGCCAGCCTTCGAGGCCGGGCCGCACATGGCAGGCCACACAGGTCACCTCCCGATGCGAGGATTTCGTCCAACTCTCATAGGAAGGCGCAATGGTATGGCAACTGGCACAGAAAGTCGGATGATTCGTGACAGGAATGGCCACCGCGCCCAGCACGATCGCGCCGAGGGTCAGGGCCAATAGGATGGTCGCTTTAGGCTTCCAGTTCATGCTCCGAATGGAAACGGGGTTTGGGGAATTGCTTCATGATCAAGGCTGCCACGCCTGCGACATCGTCCAGGCCGAACAGGGGCACGGACAAATCAATCGGCTTATCCGATACCACCGCCAGCAACCCTTCATGAGACACGGGAATTTCGCCGACTGCCTCGCGAATGATGACAATCTTCGGATAGCCTTCGTGCTTCCACCCTTCGGCAATGATCAAGTCATAGCTGGAATCGAGGAACGAGTCCCGGACTGCCTCGACGCTCATCGGATCAGACACATCGGCAAACATCGCCATGCTACCCTTGGAGAGCACCATCACGCTGCTCGCTCCGGCCCGCTTATGGCGCCAGCTGTCCTTGCCTTCGGTGTCAAGATCGAAGCCATGCCCGGCATGTTTCACCGTCGCCACCTTGTAACCGGCCCGAACCAATTCAGGAATCACCCGCTCGATCAACGTGGTTTTCCCGCTGTTCGAGCGGCCAACAAACGACAGGATAGGTACGGGCATACAACAGAATCCTTCGCTAGACATGGCACATTAATAACGTGGCACGGCTTCAGCAACAGGAGAGATGAGGCTCGCCCGCCTGGACTGGGCCTGCATGGTTCGCCCACACTTCGCTGGACAACAATTGAACCGAGACCAGGTCGCCGGGGTTGACCCGTTCGACTTCGACCGGAATATCGATCAGGCAATTGGCCTTCACCATGGAGGTCAAAATTCCGGACCCCTGCGGGCCGGTGGTTCGCACCTTAAAAACTCCCGCTTCCTGCGTGAGCACCCCGCGCAAGAAGTGGCGCCGATCCGTCCGCTTGGAAAACTTTTCCTCGAAGAGCGCCTGCACGACCGGACGGCCATAGTGCCGATGTCCACTCATTTTCAACATCGCCGGCCGCACCAGCTGCTCGAACGTCACCATGGAGGAAACGGGATTCCCCGGCAGGCCAAAGGCCAGCTTGCCCTGAATCTTGCCGAACGCGAGCGGCTGCCCCGGCCTGATCGCCAGCTTCCAGAAGTTCATTTCTGCCCCGAGCTCATGGAACACCGTCTTTGTGAAATCGTAATCGCCCATCGAGACGCCGCCGGACAGGACCAGAATGTCCGCCGTCACTCCATGTGAAATCTTTTCCTTCAAGGCCGTAGGCGTGTCCCGCGCGATCCCCAGCAAGAAGGGAATGCCGCCCGCTTCTTGGACTGCGGCTGCAATCCCATAACTATTGGAGTTGATGATTTTTTCTTCGCTGAATCGCTCGTCTAAATCCGCCAATTCGTCGCCGGTCGAGAGGATCGCCACCCTGGGCTGTTGATAAGCGAAGATGAAGGACTTGGCCAGAATCGCCAGCATCCCGGCTTCGCCAGGCCGGATCTGGGTGCCCTTGGCGATGATGCAGTCGCCCTTCTTGACGTCTTCGCCTTGCGGACGGATGTTGGCGCCTTGCTGTTCCGCCTTGAAGACGCGAACGGAATCTGGCGTATGCTCCGTATCCTCGACCTTCAAGACCGTGTCCGCCCCCTTTGGGATCGGAGCCCCGGTCATGATGCGAATCGCCTGGCCCTTGCCGACGGTTTTGGATGGCATCTTGCCGGCAGGCACGTCCTCGATCACCGTGAGCGTCACAGGCTTCTGAATCGTCTGTTCCTGTTTGATATCCTCCCAGCGCACCGCAAACCCGTCCATCGCGCTGTTGTTCCAGGGTGGATTATCCCGCTCCGCCACGATGTCCTCGCCCAAGACACGACCGAGCGCCTCGAGGATCGAAATCTTCTCCAGGCCGAGAGTCGGGGTGGACGCCAAGACGATCCGCTGCGCTTCCTGTAGCTGTGTGAGCCCCTCTATCGCGTCTGTGGCCTTCACGATCTCTCCTCCATCAGTGCGCCTGTCTGGGCGCAATTTTCATAAGCGACCCGCTCTTCTTGCAGAATGCTTCGACCTTATTGGCGATGTCGTGGTAGCAGGCGGCTGTCGCCGAGTCCGAATTGAACATCGCAAAGGGCTCCCCTGCGTCAGACTGAATCACCACATCAGGATCGAGCGGGATGCGGCCGAGAAACGGCACGCCCATATCCTGTGCTGCTGCTTCGCCGCCGCCCTTGCGGAACACATCGATTTGGTGATGACAATGGGGGCATTCCAGCCCGCTCATATTCTCGACGATCCCGATGATCGGGACTTCGCTGTCCTTACAGAACGTAACCGACTTGCGGGAATCCAGCAAGGCCACTTCCTGCGGCGTCGTAATGATGACGGCGCCACTGACATTACCGAGCAGGTCGATAGTCGTGACCGATTCGTTGCCCGTGCCTGGCGGCAAGTCCACAAACAAAAAATTCAGATCCTGCCACTCAACTCCGCCTAACAACTGATTAATGAACTCATACTTGTACGCATCGCGCCAGATGATCGGATCGTCCGAGTTCTGCAACAGGAAAGACATGGAGGCGATTTTAAGGTTGTAGGCCTGGAAGGGAATGATCCCGCCTGAGCTGCTGATCTTGAGCTTTTGCCCTTCGGCCCCCACCATCTTGGGAATGTTCGGCCCATGGATGTCCATGTCGCAGATGCCGACATGCCAGCCCTTGAGGGCGAGGCTCACGGCGAGGTTGGTCGTGCAGGTGCTCTTCCCGACTCCACCCTTGTTGCTCATGACGAGCACTTTATATTCGATCCGCTCCATCCGCTTGGCCACCAGCCAGCGACTGTGCCCTTCCTTGTCTTTCTGGCAGGTTTCATTCTCGTCGCAAATCGCGCAGGCCCACATGTAGATGCAGGCATCGCTGCCGTCGGTGCTGGGAGGTTGAATCACATTCAGTTCACGAGCCATGTATCGTCCTTCTGTAAAACGTTGCGCCCGATCTTGTCTTCCCGTTACGGCCGACGGCCTGTCGGCACACCGACATAATCGCCCGCTCCCACGTTGGAGAGTCCCGCCGCCTTGCCGTTTCCCGCCGTGGCAGCGACCACGTCCGGCACAACCGGCTCTTCCGTCCCAGGCTTCTTCTTGCTGAAAAATCCCGCGCTCACAATGCCGACTTCATAGAACACATACATGGGTAGGGCCATGAGACATTGATTGAAGGGGTCGGGCGTGGGGGTCAGGATGGCGGCAATAATAAACGAGCCCAACAGCGCCCACTTCCGATACCGTTTGAGAAATGGCGCATCAACCCACCCCAGCTTCGCCATGAGGGTGATCGCAAGCGGCACTTCGAAAATCACCCCGAAGACCATCAGGAACCAGAGGGAGAATCCTACATACTGGGCGATGGAAATCTGGGGAATAAATCCGGCGTTAACGCCATAGGAAACCAAAAAATTCAGCGCGAACGGCAGTACGAAGAAAAAGGAAAAGCCCACCCCCGCGTAAAAGGCCAGGGCGCTCAACAGCACGAAGGGCGCCACAAATCGCCGTTCCTGGGTATGCAGGCCTGGCACGATGAATTGCCAGACTTCCAGCAAAATATACGGAGTCGCGGCAACGAGGGCGAACAGCCCGGCCACCTTAACGTTTTGCCACAGAGCTTCAGCCGGCGCGAGAAAAACAAAGGGCACGGTCGGCAGATCCGTCGGCATCCACGCGAGGGACCCTGGCACAAACATGTTCTGGAGAGGGATACGAAGCCACTGCACCAGCGTATCGGCATAGAAAAACGTGCCGACGAACACCAGCGCAGTGATGATAACTGCGCGCGTCAGCCGGACCTGGAGCTCTACGAGGTGCTCCATCACCGGCATCTTCTTGTCTTCCAGCGGCTTAAAGATCGTGTCTTGGAGCCACTGATTGAGTGAATTCAAACCGTCGGACATACGAACCGTTCATCCGATGATAAGCCCTGCCTACCCGTATCCAGGCAGGCAGGGGTCTCGTCATGCTGGTTACTTGGGATTGACCGCTACAAACAGGTTATTCCCCTGCCGGCTCAATAGCAGGACGGCCAACTCATCTTTTTTCAGTTTGTGGGACGCCTTCTGGTAGTCCTCGAGCGTCTTCACGACTTCGTGGTTCACTTCCTGAATCACATCGCCGCGCGTCAAGCCCGCCGCTTCTGCCCCGCCGCCGCTCTCGACCGACGTCACGACCACCCCCGTCATCTTTGCCGGGATGTTGAATTGGCTCATCGTCGCCGCATCCAACCCCTGCGCTCTGATAGATGCCAGGACATTATCCGGCAGCTTCACCGTTTCGGGCTGCTCCTTCGGAGCCGACGGCTCCTTCTTCGCCAACAGTTCATCCGTCGGCCGCTCCGCTACCTTCACGGCGAGAGTCTGTTCCTTGCCGTCACGCAAGATCTTCACCTGCGCATCCTTGCCGACCATCGTGCGGGCAACCAAGTTGCGCAACTGGCTCACGTTCTGGACTTCTTTCGCGTTGAACGCGATCACCACATCGCCGCGGCGGATACCTGCGGTGTGGGAGGGGCCATTCTCGTTCACATCGCTGATCAAGACCCCCTTACGCTGCTCCGGCAACTTAAAGGACTTGGCCAAGGCCGGCGTGATCTCTTGAATCGCGACGCCCATCCAGCCGCGCACGACCTTGCCGGTATTCTGCAAACTATCGACAATATCCACCGCAATGCTGCTGGGAATGGCAAATCCAATCCCTTCGGATCCGCCGGTCCGCGAAAAGATGGCCGTATTGATCCCCATGAGCTCACCGCTCATGGTGATCAAGGCCCCGCCGGAGTTGCCAGGATTGATGGCGGCGTCAGTCTGAATGAAATCTTCGTAATCCGCGATGCCGACGTTGCCACGGCCCAAGGCGCTGATGATGCCCAGGGTCACGGTAGAGCTCAGTCCGAAGGGACTGCCGACCGCCAACGCCAGATCACCCACCTGTAATTTCTCATAATCGGCCCATTTTAAGGCCGGGAGGCCCTTCGCATCGATTTTGATCACAGCTAAATCCGTCTTCGGATCGGTGCCCACCACTTTCGCGCTAAATTCGCGCCGATCGCTGAGCGTGACGGTAATCTGCGTGGCGCCCTCGACGACATGGTTATTCGTGACGATAAATCCGTTCGCATCGACAATGACGCCTGATCCGGCGCTTTGATCGGAGCGGCCATGGCCTCCGGGAGGCATCCCTGGAGGAGTCGGGAGTTCGCCTCCTGGGGCTTCTTCACCTGGAGGTCCACCGAAAGGCCCTGGAGGCAACGGCGCTCTCCGGCCCTTGCCTCCACCCTCTCCACCCCCGGTCACCGCAATGTTCACGACTGCTGGTGTTACCTTCTTGACAATCTCTGAAAATCCTTGTGTCAGCCCGGCTGGAGTCCCGGCAAACACTGCGGGCTCCCCCAGCAAGACAGTAAACGCAACGGTGCTCATAGCCAGACCGATAGCTGCGATAAAACCGAGGGCATTCCCCCCCTTGCTTCGCGTAACCATAATAGCGTTCCTCCACAAGTTAACCAGCCGACACAATGCTCTTAATTGTACACTATCTCTTCCAAGGGCTTCAAAGACTAATAGCCCCCGGCCGGACCCTGCCAGCCAGAGCCAGGAGGTACAGGAAATACGACTCCTGTTAGGGTCAAATCGCCTTACGAGCCGGCTTTTCTGGTCTTGGCCTCTGATTCCATTGCCCCGAGCCAGGAATACTGAAGCTTCAGCAGCAGCCGCTTCGCCGCTTGGTCAAACGACACAACCCGCAAGGTATTCGGCGCACCGGCATAGGTCGGGGGCCAGATCCTCCGCTCATCCTGAGGGCGGAGATAGACCACCGGATACCATTGATCGATCCCTGGCGCGCTCGGATAATCCAAGGTAGCCCAGCCCCGTCCTTCAGCCTGCATCACGATCTGTTGATGCTTCACGTCCAATAGGGCAAATTCCAGGAGCGACCAGTTGTCCCGGCGGAATCCAGGTTCCGCATGGGTGGTCCAGCCCAAAAAGAGCGTCACGGGATATTCCTGCTCTGTGCTAGAGGCGATCAGGAGGACCAGATAATCCAGCCCTCGCTGCCTGCCCAGCTCTGCGAACTGCGCCCAATCTCCCTGCGACTTCGGCCTGATCTGGGCCGATGGAATCTGTTCTTTTATCGTCACGGGAATCGCCCGGCCAATATCCAACTGGAGGCTCTCAACAAGGCGGACAAGGGCCTCTTCTGGCAAATTCTGCACAGCCCCTGGCGCAGCTGTATCCGACAAGACAACCAGCCCTGCCTGGAGTGGGCGCTGATCGCTCCTCCCGAGCGCCTCATCTCCAGCCCTGCGTTCAGAGGAAAGATAATCACCGATTCTGGCAGGAGGAATGGCAGAGGCGCAGGACACGATGAACAGCAGACTGAGGATAAGACTGACTGGTTTCAGCACAGAACACATCATCCACCTCCCGATTTATCCCTCGCTATATTATATTGATACGTTCGCTTCCCACCTGCAGATCTGTCAAGCCCAGCGCATGCTCCCCTTGCAATCGTCCCATAGCTCGGCTACCGTGCGTCCTCCGGTTTTTGAGCTGACACCACCGCGGTTCACCGCAACAAGGCTGGTTCCCCTGTCACGCCAACAGACTTCAGGTCCCATCGAATGGTCGATCGTCATTCCGGCCTACAATGAGGCCGCTCGCATCCTGCCCTATCTTCGAGCTATCACGGCCTACATGCGCGACCGGGGCCAACCCTACGAAATCCTCGTGGTCGACGATGGCAGCACCGATGCCACGGCTTCCCTGGTGGAAGCCCTGATCGCTTCAGCTCAGGAAATTCAACTGCTCCGGACCCCACGACGGCAAGGGAAGGGAGCAGCTGTGCGGAGAGGAATGAAAGCAGCCGTCGGACGGCTGCAGCTCTTTACCGACGCAGATGGCGCGACACCGATTCAGGAACTCGCCCGACTCGAACAGGCCCTGGCGGAAGGCGCAGACCTAGCCATCGGCTCTCGCGCCCTCGCCTCCCGGTTGCCGGACTATGCCATCAAGGCCCGCTTACACCGAACGCTATTGGGCAACCTGTTCAATGCCATCGTGCAACGGAGTGGCCTGAGAGGAATCGCCGATACCCAATGCGGCTTCAAGCTGTTCCGCCGGACTGTCGCACAAGATCTCTTTGGAGTCTCCTCTATCGACGGCTATGGCTTCGATCTCGAACTGCTCTATGTGGCACGACAACGGGGCTATCACATCGCAGAAATCCCGGTGAACTGGTCCGATCAACCAGGCTCGAAAGTCCATCCACTCAGAGATGGGGTTGCCATGTTGCGGGAATTGGCCCTAATCAAACGAAAGAACCCCAGGGGCCCCTAGACCACTCCACAATAAGACAGGCTCCTCCTGATCTCACTCCGACTGCTTCACATAAATCGAAACTTTCCGGTCTTCGTATGCACGTTGCCAGGTCTGTTCATGTGCCAGAGCCTCATCCAGCAGGCTCTTCTTCTTCACGATCGCCCAATCGACTGAATAAACGCTCAAGACCGAGAGGCTCGGGGGATCTGTCAGGCTCAAGGCAACATAGTCTTGGAAAATTCTGCGATCCCCGCTTCGCCAGGCCGGCATCCGCCCATCGATGAAGATCTTCTCCTCCGGCAGCCACCAGAGCAGAAATCCTCCGTACGTATAGTCGTTATAGAGGCGGGTCCCCAGTAGCTTCCGATGCGATCGGACCCACTGGACCGCCTCAATAGGATAGGCTGTGCCCTCGAAATACTCGGCAGGCTGTAAGCCCGATTGCACGACCCGCTGAAGATGGCCCGGCCCCAGCCAGCCAAGAAAAAGTCCTCCTGAGAGCGTCCCCACCAGCAACCATCGCCTGGCATGAACAGCATCCAGCTTAAGCCAGCTTGTCACGTGACCCAATCCTCTCGCCAGCAACTCGGTACAGAGCGGAAGCGTGACCAGAAGAAAGAACGGAATGTTTCTCATATGGCGAAGTGACAGAATCAAAAACACGCTCCACAAAACCCAACGCACCGGCTCAATGCGCCGGTACCAGACCACCATCGCCAGCCCCAGTCCAGCCAAATAGATCCCATAGCGCTGGCCAGCCAGCGAGTTCAATGCCAGAGGCTGCCATTCCTGCAAACTCTCGAGCATGAATCGATTCGATAGAGAATCGATGATCTCTCCATGCAATCGCCAACCATAGGGATTCACCAACGTGACCAACGATGCAATTCCCACTGCCACGATCAACCTCCAGATCGCAGGCCAGGAAGGAATCGCTTCATCGAGACAGGCGGCAAGCGCAGGCACCCGAACGACCACCGCTTTAACCATCCCGGAACTGGCTGCGACGAGCCCCAACAGAAACAGTCCGGCCGTAAACCCTCCATGTAAATTCGCCCAGAGCAAAAACAACGGAGGAATCAGCCAGCGTACGCGGCTTTGCTCATTCTTATTTCGTTCCAGCATCACCAGCAAAACCGCAAGGCCCAGCAACGTAACCATCTGGGTCCTCGCCCCCAGAAACGGCAGGGCCACCCAGAGGGACAAGGCGCAGGCGAGGAGACGACAGGCTCTGTTGCAGGGAACCGAGAGGCTCGCGACCAGCCAGGCTCCTGCCGTCACCGCAGTAAAAAAGAGGATAACCCCCAAGGCGCCGAACCATGAATAGCACGTTCCGAGAATCAGGTCGGTCAACCAGGCATGTTCAACCCAGGGCCAATCAGACATGGTGTGGGAATAGGGATCCAAGGCAGGCAAGCGCCAGCCATGCCGCAGAAGATCAAGCCCGGTCCGCAGATGCCAACCGAAGTCCGGCTCTGTCAGAGGCTGAAGTGTAAAATTCAGAATGAGCAACAGGAGCAACGCATCGAGGGCAGAAAATACATTGTCTCTATTTACCTCGCGTGTCACGTGTTACGCCTTACGGCCGGTTGTCCAACCAATAGATTGCCCAGCACCAGCCACTCGACTTCCGTACGAAGGAAACAGTCGATCGCCTCGTCCGGAGTACAGACGATGGGCTCATTCACATTGAATGAGGTATTCAGCAGGACCGGCACGCCGGTCTGGCGGCCGAAGGTTTCGAGAAGCAAACGGTAGCGAGGATTGGAGATCTTATCTACTGTTTGCACACGCGCCGACCCATCCACATGGACCACGGCGGGAATCAGACCCTTGGCCGAAGGCAAAACCGGAACCGTCAGCAACATGAAGGGCGAGGGTGACGGAAGATCGAAATACTCCGACGCCCTCTCTTCTAGGACCGATGGGGCGAAGGGACGAAAGGGCTCCCGGAGCTTCACCTTGGCATTGATCAGCTCCCTCGTATCCTCGCGGCGCGGATCGGCTAATAGGCTGCGATTGCCCAAGCCGCGCGGCCCCCATTCCATCCGGCCTTGGAACCAACAGACCAGGCGGCCATTAGCCAGCTCACAAGCCACCTTCTCGCAGAGCTGATCATCCGGAAGACGTGAGGCAGACAGGCCGGCCCTCTCTAGCGCGGCCACACATTCTTGCTCGCTGAACTCCGGCCCCCACGAAGCGGACCGCAAAACCATGCGCTCGGTCAAGGCGCCCCGTCGGTGGGTCAGCCAGAGGGCCGCGCCCATTGCGGCCCCTGAGTCCCCCGCTGCCGAAGGGATATAGACCTCACGAAACCCGGCCTCCCGCCACAGACGGCTATTGGCTACGCAATTATAGGCTACGCCTCCGGCGAGACAGAGCCGATCGAGACCGGTCAACTTCTGCAAATGACGGGCGAGATGGAGCAGGGTCTCTTCCAGGACCAACTGTGCGCTGGCCGCCACATCCTTATGCCGCTGCGTCACTTCTTCATCCGGCTGCCGGTTGGGACCTAACAATCGAAGGATGGCGGGTGAAAAAATCTGATGCCGGGCCAAATGAAAATCGAAGATCTGCGTATTCAATTCGAACCCGCCCTCGGGAAGAAGGCGAAGGACCTGTTCACGGAGAGCCCCGGCAAATCGTGGGTTTCCATAGGCCGCCAAGCCCATCACAATATATTCATCGTGATCCGGCTTGAATCCCAGATAGGCAGTGACAGCCGCATAAAATTGCCCCGCCGAATGGGGAAGGGGAATCCGTTTGAGCACCTGAATGTCGGGCCCCTCGGCCCTAGCCAACATCGTCGTATGGGCTTCCGATGCTCCGTCCACGATGAGCACAGCCGCCTGGTCGAACGGCGAGACCAATACCGTGCTGGCCGCATGACAGAGATGATGGTCCAGAAAGACTGGCTTCGGACAGGCGGTTCCATCGATCAGCCTAGTGAGATGGCTTTGGAGAAAGGCCAGTTCCTTCCATTCCTGAGCCATTCGCTCCGCGCTTCTCTTACCCTTCACCCAACAGAGCTGCGGCGACCGCAGCATCGATCCGAGGGCCAGGGCTCCCCGCCTGCCGATCTGCCAATATTTCCAAGGCACCGCGACCGCATCGACGTCGCAGAGGTGCAACCCAGCCTCGCGGAGACAATAGCGAATCGCCTGCACCGGCAAGGCCGTGACATGCTTGACCCGGACAAACCGTTCTTCTTCCGCCGCCGCAATCACTCGGCCGTTCTCGACCAGCGCCGCCGCCGCATCCCGCATGTTCGACAAACCCAGTATCAACATCGGTCTCGGACCCCTTCTCTCAGCATCGCCTCTGCCAGGAGTGCAGGATAACTGAGGGCTCGCAAGCTCGCAAGACGTGACTGCGCTCTGTTGCATTCATTCTGAGATTTCGGTACGGTGCGCCTGAAGTTTCACCGACCCTACTCATCACGATAGACAATTTTTTAGCCTATGGCCATCACACGAATTCCGGCACGCTCGCCTCAACAACGCACCTGGCGATGGGCCGCTCCCTTCTGCCTACTCATCGCTGCAAGCGGGCTCTCGGGCTGCGAGAAGGTGTCGACAGCGCTCCACCGGACTCCGTTGCCGGATATGGGACCGCGGCTGGCCAACTCAGTCAAACTGACCTTCGACGCAGCCTTTAGCAAGCTCACCATGCCCTACGTCGATGGGTGCAATAGCCCACACGAGCTCAATGTGGGAGAAGACGCCGAATCCATCATGATTGATGCGGCCACCAAAAACTTTACCGCCGTCACCGTCACCGGCGGCATTGCCGCCCCCATTAAGCCTGATACAGAGATCCTGATCACGCTCCAACGCTCGAGCCTGAAGCTCTGGACAGATCATGTCTATGACCGAGTGCCGGCGGACATCACTCTCGACACACTCGTCACGTTTAAAGACGCGACGGGAAAAGAACTGGGCCAGCAGACGATCGCCGTCACACACAACCAACGACTGATTCTAGAGCCAACCGGAAAACGTTGCGATTACGGCAATATCGGCGAGTTTGTGTATGACGCAGGAATCACCCTCTCGACGCATTTCATTCGCGCCGTCCGGACCCAGTTGGCCACGCCGGGGAGCCCGAAGCCGGCAACAGTGGCAGCTTCACCCATAAAACCCTCTTCACTGACAACGATCCTGCAGGCCAAGGGCGCGCCATCAGCTCTCTCGTTCAAAGCCACCGTACTGGACGAAAACGGCAATTTGGTCTTCGAGGGAGGCGAACGCATCAAGGTGCGTATCGACCTCGTAAATGGAGGAGAGCAGGAACTGCAGAGCGTCACAGCCAGCTTGACGGGAACCGCATCGCTACTAGCTCAATTCCCGACCGCTACCTTGTCCGTCGGACGGCTCCAGCCAGGACAATCCCGCTCGATCGAGTTTACGGCCACGTTACCTCAGTCCGTCCAACAGCAAAAGGCCGAACTCCAGGTCGCAGTCTCCTCGTCAGGAGCCGCTGTGCAGCCACAACCCCAAACCCTGACCCTGTCGGTCCAACCGACCGGCATCAAGTCTGACGATGTGGATCAAATCCCTGCGATGGCAACAGGATTTCGGCAGCCCCACACCTATCTGATCTCCATTGGGATCAGCGCCTATCGGGACAAACGAATCTTTTCCCGTAAGTTCGCCTCGTCGGATGCCGAGATGGTCTCGCATTACTTTCAGTCCATCGGCGGGTTGCCAGCCTCCAATGTCAGGCTGCTACAAGACTGGAAAGCCTTACGCCCGGATATTGACGAAGCCCTGATGGATTGGCTGCCTTCCCATATGAACAAGGAATCGGTCGTCATTGTCTATTTCGCCGGTCTGGCCTTGGTGTCTTCGACAGGAGAAACGTTTCTCATCCCCTACGATGGAACGGTCGCAAGTACCTCACGGGCATACCTACTCGAGGATTTGGAGGCAGCGCTCTCCCGATTAAAGGCGAAACAGACCCTGTTTCTCTTCGATGGCATTGTGTCTCGTATGGGGCCTGATGGCAAAAACAAGGCGGCCCTCCCCCAGTGGAATCCTGCAGGAAGCTCAACCCTCCATGTCATCGGAGTCAACGGTATCGGACGGGGCCTGGAAGACGACCAACATCGACATGGGCTCTTCACCTACTATCTGCTGCGGGCGCTGCGCGGTGAAGCTGACACCAATCGGGATGGTGACGTGACAATCGGAGAAACGGTGGGCTATCTCAGCCAAAAAGTGCTCTGGGCCTCTAAGGCCCATATGAACCAGGAGCAGCGGCTCTTGATTGCGCCAGCTCTCCGCTCAACCGATCCTTCGGCTGCCTTGATATTGGCCAAACCGGCCGCCATCCGAGGCGCCGAAGCGCACTAAAAGATGCCGCAGCCAGTCGTACTTCTCGCCAAGCCAACCGGCAGATAACACCACACTGTTTCCCTCAGCATGGCGCTTGCGCAGGCCATGCGAGCTATGAAGCCGACCCCTCACGCCACGGCTCCTCGCACCATAGCCCGCGACTCGCAGACAAAAGAAGAGGGTGGAGGATTCATTCCTCCACCCTCTTCTATACTGACCTTACGACGAAACTACTCGCTCTTGCAGAAGCTCCGCTCATAGTTGATGATCGTCCAGGCTTCTTCTTCGTTGATCGCGGCGGGGATCAAGGCAACCATCCCCGTTCCCGCGCTGCCGTTTTTGAGCACCCAGAAGAGCTCGCCATCTTTCCGCTTCTTGTGGAACTTGCAGTTCGTGAAATCGCGGGGGCTCGGATTCAAGATCGCACCGGCCGGGCCCTGGCCATTCCCTTCCTTGCCGTGACAATTGAAGCAGGTGCCTTTGCCTTCAAACAGCGCCTTGCCCTTTGCAATGTTCTCCGGGGTTACGGCGACCGGATTCTTCATGGCCTTCGCCTCGCTCATCTGATCAGTCGGCACGCGGGGCTTCAGCGGCTCACGCTCTTCAGCTCCCACCACCGACACCGACAACATCAACAGCGCTGCGCTGATTCCCAAAAACTTCGCAACATAACCCATCAGACTGCCTCCTTTGTATTTAACCACCGCACATGAACTGGGCCTTAGCCGCTGGCTCGCATGATCCGTGACAAGACGACAAAACGCCGGCGAATATAGCAACGGCCTTCCACTGATGTCAAGCAATCCGAGGGACGACCTACGCTGCGCCAGAACGGTCAATCCCTGCCCCCTACGCGCTGCCACTCCGCCTGTTGCCGCCCTGTCATAGGACTTAATAATCACAGCTCGTGCCAGAGTTCCGTTCTAGCAGGGCGTATTATTCCCGCGCGTTAGGAGCAGCTACTCTCCTAGAGATCTCGGCAGACCCAGCGGAGTGGGGCCATTGCGCCACAGCCATGCCTCTTACGCCACAAACCAGGGGATTTGGAGCTACCGGCAGGCCCCAGAGCCTGGCCCGGTGAGGATTGCAGGAGGGCTGGTACCAAAACGGGATCTAGGGCAAACACACTACGGCCAACGGGACAGGCCTAACGAACCACCTACTACCGCTTAATGACGATATCGCGAGCCACTTTCCCGCTCGGCCCGAAGGGATTTTGCCGCTTGCCATTGAGCTCGCCTTTGATGCCACCGGCATTGCCAAGCGTCAGGACAAACTGATCCTGGCCTTTCCATCGGCCCTTTTCACCGGGCCTGAGCAGGGCCTCTTGAGGACTGCCACCATCGATTTGGATGACGACCCAACTTAGTTCTGTTGCTTCAAGGTCCAAAACCAACTGCCCGTCCGTTGTGGTCCCAGTCTCCTCAAGCAACATGCCTCCCAGCGGCCCATCGCTTCCCAACGACGAAGCAACCGGAGCGATCGGCGGCGGCATCGGAACCGGTGAAACCGTGAGAGCTGGGCCTGGCGCTGGCTTCACAGTGCTCTCCACGCTTACTTTGGGCGGCACAACAGGAGGCTCGCTCAGCTGAGCCTTGGGGGCCGGTGGGGCTACCTCAGGCTGCGGAGTGGGCGGCGCGGCCTGAGGCTGCTGGTCCAATGGCGTAGTCCGCTTGGAAGTGGGTGTCGAAAGGTCTGAACTGGAACGGCGAACCAACAGCGAGGACTGTTCCCGACTCAACAGGAAAATGAGCGTAAAGATCGCGATACCGATCGCCACTGCGACAGCTTTCCGATTGGCTAGACGCTTCCGCTCTTCCTCCGCCTGCCTGAGCTTTAACCGATCCCGTTCGATTTGCTTGTCGTAATAAGCACCGGACGACTGGACGAACCGCTGAATGGCATCGTCCTCATCAAGGCCAAGGAACCTAGCATAGGACCGGGCAAAGCCCCGCGCAAATACCTGGTCGGGCAACGTGGCAAAGTTCCCGGCTTCCAAGGCCTTCACGAAATCGGTCCGAATGCGCGTCTTGACCGCGACCTCATCAATGGTCAGCCCCTTCGTCTCTCGCGCCTGCCTGAAAAACTCTCCGATCGATTCCATAGACGTCTCTCTACGGCTTCAGCCGTGCCAGCAGTTCTTTTGCGGCAGCGACATACTCGCTGCCTTTATCAAGCGTCTTCACCTTGGTCAACGTTTCCTTCTCACGTTGTTCGAACCCAAGCTTGTGATACGCCGGCCCCAGCTCCAAGTGCGACAAAGCCAGAGGAACGTTTGGCGGATTGACCACCAGGGCATCCTCGAACGCTTCCATCGCGCCCTTATCGTCCCCCTCATGTACCAGCGAGTCTCCGAGATGGAAACAGGCCAGGTTCAGCCTCGCATACAAGGGATTGCGGCGCAGGCCCAGACCGACTGAGGCAAGTTGCATCACGAAATATCCTCAAAATGGGTCAACTGCTTGAAGGCTCGAAACCGCTCTTGCACTTCTTTGTAATCTAGGATTCGCAAACGGTCAAGACTAAAGGCTTCCACGGTAAACGAGGCCATCACGCTCCCGAAGATAATGGCCTGTTTGAACACCTCAGGAGAACGGTTGCCCGTAGCCGTCAGATAGCCCAGGAAGCCGCCGGCAAATGTATCCCCCGCGCCGGTGGGATCGCGCACGTCTTCAAGCGGAAAGGCCGGAGCCCCAAATATCTGCTTCTCGTTGAACATCAACACCCCGTATTCCCCGCGCTTGATGATGAGGTGCTTGGGTCCGCGCGCGAGTATTTTCTGTGCGACTTTTACGAGATTCGTATCTTCGCCAAGCGCCCGGGCCTCCCCGTCATTCACGATCAGGATATCGACCTTCTCCAATACCCGCCACAAGGCGTCCCGCTTGCCGTTGATCCAGAAATTCATCGTATCGCAGGCGACCAGGGGAGGACGCGGAAGCTTCTGCAAGACATCCAACTGGAGTTCCGGATCGATATTCCCCAGAAACAAGAGATCCGGCGACCGGTAGGCCTCGGGGATCTTGGGCCGAAAGGTTTCAAATACGTTCAGTTTCGTGTCGAGGGTATGCGCTTCGTTCAGCTGGTGCGTGTACTCCCCTTTCCAACGAAAGGTCGCCCCTGGCTTCCGCTCCAGCCCCGTCACATCGATCCCGCGGCTTTTGAGAAAAGCCAAGTGCTGTGGAGGAAAATCCTCTCCCACGACTGCAATTAAGTCGACGGTGGTGAAATAGCTGGCCGCAGTCGAAAAATAGGTCGCAGAACCTCCCAGCACTTCGCTAACTTCTCCGAAAGGCGTCTTCACCGTATCTAGCGCCACCGATCCGACGACGAGTAACTTTCCCATGGCTTACCGTTTCCATTTCTTCACCGGCACAACCCGATCCATCAAGAGGGCCAGTTTCCGTCTAAGCGGAGCCGGCATCCGATCGGGCACCGTAATAATGGCATCCTGCAAGGCGCGCTGACAGCGGCACTCTTTAGCCTCACCCACCGCGCGCAATGCCGTCCGCAATAATCGTTTGGCCAGCGTGACATTCTGTCGCAACGTGGTCAAGATGCCCTCGACGGTCACCGCCTCTTCCGTCTCATGCCAGCAATCGTAATCCGTGACCAAGGCCACCGTGGCGTAACAGAGTTCCGCCTCGCGCGCAAGCTTGGCTTCAGGGAGATTCGTCATGCCGATCACGCTCGCGCCCCACTGCCGATACAAACGCGACTCCCCTTTGGTCGAAAACTGCGGTCCCTCGATACAAAGATAAACCCCGCCCTCATGCACCGTAGCGCCGGCCGTCCTGGCCGCAGCCGATAAGACCGTCCCGAGCGACGAGCAGACCGGATCGCCAAACGCCACATGCGCGACGATCCCTCCCTCGAAAAAAGTGGAGACCCGCTTCTTGGTCAGATCAATAAACTGATCCGGCAGCACCACATCCCCCGGCTTGATCGACTCCTTCATACTCCCGACCGCGCTCACCGAAATCACCCGGCTCACCCCCAGCGACTTGAGCGCATAGATATTGGCGCGATAGTTGATCTCCGAAGGATTTAGCCGATGGCCTCGTCCATGCCGCGAGAGAAAGGCGATACGAATCCCGTCCAACTCACCGAGCACCACCTTATCGGAGGGAGCACCGAAGGGGGTCCTCACGGCAAGCTCCTTGACCGTCCTGAGCCCCTCGATGTCGTAGAGCCCGCTGCCGCCAATAATCCCGATATCTGCATTCACGGCCTTCCCCTGTCGTGTCATCCCTGCTCCCCAAGTGTCCTAAGAAATTCATCCACCTGCCTGATCACCAGCGCCGCGGTATGCTCGACCGAGTCCGACTCATCGATCATCAACCATTGAATCCTTGGTTCCTTGCGAAACCAGGTCATTTGTCTCTTGGAAAAATGTCTCGTATCCCGTTTAAACCGCCGGACCATTTCAGCCGCATCGTACTCGCCAGCCAGGTGCGCGGCCACCTGACGATACCCCAACCCCTTCATGGCCGCACCATCACGCTGATAGCCCTGAACCAGGAGCTGCTTCGTCTCATCGATCAACCCGTGAGCCAGCTGCCAATCGATCCGCTCCTCGATGCGCCGATAGAGCACGTCGCGGTCCCGGTTCAAACCGATGACCAGAACAGCAAAGGGCTGCTCGGCTAACCTATGTTCTGCCTGAAACTCCGACATGCATCGGCCGGAGAGCTGATGCACCTCCAGCGCGCGGATCACTTTCGATTCGTCTCGCGGGTGCAACCGCGCCGCAGCCACAGGATCAACCGTGACAAGCCGCGCATAGAACGCATCATACCCCAGCTCCTTCATTTCCTGCCGCAGGGCTGCCCGCATCTCCGGATCCGCAGGCGGCGCGTCACATAGCCCATTAAGGAGCGTTCGCACATAGAGCCCTGTGCCACCCGCGACCAAAGGAAGGCGGCTGTCTCGATAGAGACGTTCGATTTCCTCAACCGCCTGACGGCGATACAGGCCCGCATTAAACGGTTCATCAGGATTGGCAAGATCGATCAACCGATGGGGGATCCCTTGGCGCTCTTCTATAGACGGCTTATCCGTCCCGATATCCATCCCGCGATAGACCTGCCGGGAATCTGCCGTGAGCACCTCGGTCTCGAACGCTTTCGCCACCTCGACCGCGACGCGGCTCTTACCCACGGCAGTCGGTCCGACCACGACCACGACAGGCTTGCGGCGGACCTGGGCCTGGGAAAGACGGCGGGCCGCCTTCGCTGGAATAGCCATCATGTCCATCCAACCCGGCCGAACAGCTTGGCGAGTTCATCCGTGGAAAGACGAAACGCGGTGCGGCGCCCATGCGGGCAGGTCATGATCAACCCTTCCTCGACCCAATCCTGTATCAGTTGCTGAATCTCCGCTAGGGCCAAGGCCCGCCCGGCGCGCACCGCTCCATGACAGGCGAGCGAGGCTAGAACAGGCTGGACCTTCATTTCCATCGACGACACGCTGTCCCACTCAGTCAAATCGTCAAGCAGATCCTGCACCAAGCCAGCCGCATCCACCTTACCGAGTCCGACCGGGACGCCGCGAACGGCAACAGCCGTCGCGCCAAACGGTTCGATCAGGAGCCCGAGCTTTTCCAGATCATCGAGGCGCTTCAGCAACAATGCACTCTGCGCGACGGACAGCTCGATCGGCTCAGGAATCAAGAGCGGCTGTGACGGAATCGCCCGGCTTTGCCACCCTCGCCAAAGCCGTTGGAAGAGGACCCGCTCGTGCGCCGTATGTTGATCGATCACTTGCAGCTCTTCGCCCACCTGCGCCACGAGATAGGTCCGGAGAATTTGTCCAAACGGTACGATGTCCGGTTTCCCCGCTAACTGATGGGCCGCGCCAGCCTCCTGAGGAAAGGCCAACTGACTCCCCTCGCCGATGCCGGAGAGAGAGGCCGCGTTGGGTCCATTGCTCTGCGAGTCCTGTCGGAAACCTGAGATCGATCCTGCCGGATAAGAATTCCGCAAAGACACAGGCTGCAGCTCCATCGTAGGAATGAGCTCTGGCGACAACTGTGACTTACCCGCTGGAGCTAGCCCCACCATGGCCTGGCGCTCGGCCCCCCCGAGGGAATGACGAATGGATTGGCGCACTAACTGATGCAGCGCTTCTGTCTCCGCAAAACGGACTTCTTTCTTCGTGGGATGGACGTTGACATCGAGCCGGTCAGGATCGCTTTCCAGGAACAGCACGAAGGTCGGGTGAGACCCCTTGGGGAGAAACGATCCGTACCCCTCCATGACTGCGTGAAACACCGTCGCATTACGAACGGGACGCCGATTCACAAACAGTTCCTGTGGCATCTTCGAGGAGCGAGCATGGACCGGATCGACCATCACCCCGCGAATCGATAGACCGTCGACTCGACCACGCACTTCGACGGTCCGATCCAAAAAAGCTGGCCGGTACACTTGGAGGATACGGGCACGATCCGACGACACAGCCGGATAGTTCAGGATCTCCTGGCCATTATGGGTCAAACGAAAATGCACCGACGGCCAGGCGAGCCCCGCGAGCTGCACAACATGACTGATGTGGGAAAACTCGGTCGTGGTCGTCTTGAGAAACTTCTTCCTGGCCGGCTGATTGAAAAAAAGATTAGAAACTTCGATTTTGGTGCCAGGCACGGCGGCGGCGTCCGCAATGGCGCCACCGGCTCCTCCCACCAGCGTGAGCTGCGCGCCCACCTGATCTTGCCTGGTCGCGGTCGTCACCAGCACATGGGACACGGAGGCGATGCTCGGCAGGGCCTCGCCGCGAAACCCCATCGTCAGCACCGAGGTCAGGTCCCGGTCGGATCGAAGCTTGCTGGTGGCATGCCGCTGGAAGGCCGTGGGAAGATCGGTGCGGCTGATCCCCTCTCCATCATCCGTCACACGAATGAGGGTCAGACCGCCATCTTTCACATCGACCGTAATATGGAGACCGCCGGCATCGAGACTGTTTTCCAGCAGTTCTTTGACGACGGCAGCAGGACGCTCGACGACCTCGCCAGCCGCAATACGGCTCACCACATCGTCAGGGAGGACATGGATCTTGGCGGAACAACTGGCGGCGGGCATGACGTGACACTCCAGAGGATAACCATCACGAGAACGCCGCTTCGAGTGACCTTGCGGGACGTCCGACTATCGAATTTCCCCCAGCTTATTCTTGGCCAGCTTTGCCTCGTCCGACAGGGGGAACTCGTCGATAACCCGTTTAAAATACTTCTTCGCCTTGGCGAGATCTCCGGTTTCTCCCGCCGCGAGGCTCAATTTTAAAAGCGCCGCCGGGACTTTTTCATTCCCCGGATACTCCGTCGAGAGATATTCGAACGACTGCATCGCGCGCACATAATCCTTCTGCTGATAATAGGACTCGCCCAGCCAGTAATGGGCATTGGGCGTAAGCGACGTGCCAGAAAAATCTTTCACAAACCGCTGAAATCCCGCCACGGCGAGATCGTATTTCCCGTTGAGATAATCGTTATAGGCCAGATTGAACGCCGACGTCGGCGTGAGCGACGGCACACCGGGCATCATCGAGGACACATCCGAGGATGAGGCCGGCTTCTGAGGCTTAGCCGGACGAGCCGGCTCTCCCGGAACTGGCTCCAGCTTGGGCGCAGCAGGAACGACCGAGGCCCCGTCAAGTTCGGCCAACCGGTCTTCGACTTTTTGAATCCGCGCAGACAATTCATCGAACCTCGGCTCAAGCTTCGGCTTCGCAGAATCGCTGCCTTTCATCCGCTCCAGCGACTCCAATCTCCGGTGCAACGCATCCAACCGTTTCTGGTCTTGCTCTTGGACCTTCGACACCGCCGCCGTGTGATCATGCAACTCCACAAAGTCCGCATGCATGGCACATCCGGCGAGTAGCAGTACGGTCCCGGCCGTTAGCGCGAACAATCCTGTGGCGCCTGTTTTTGCGTGCATCACTGTCCTTCTCACTCCTTCAACTGGGATAGTTTATCGGAGGCTTTCCCTGCCTCGGAACTTCGTGGATACAAGGTCGTCACTTGCTTAAAGGCAGAAGACGCGCGCTTTTTATCCTTCATCTCCAAATAGGCATAGCCCTTTTTCAATAGCGCTGCTGGGACTTTCTCGCTCTTTGGAAAATCCAATTCAACTCGGTCATATGAGTCGATCGCCTGCCGATAGTCTTTCTTTCCGTAATAGGACTCGCCCAGCCAGTACTGCGCGTTGGGAGACAGATCTGAATCCGGATGGTTCCGCAAAAACGCGACGAACCCCTCCTTGGCTCCATCCAGATCCCCCCTGCGAAACAGGGTCAGCAATCGTTCATATTCTGGCTTCTCTTGGTGCGTCTCGCCCTGGCTAACGTGAGGTGGGGCCGACGCGCCGGACTTGCCTGCTGCCGGAGCCACCTCAATCGGCGCGCTCTCCTGTTCGACATGCGGGGGGGCAGATACAGCCGGCATCGATGATTGAAGGGAAGGCTTCGTGGCCGGCTGGGGCGCGCCAGACTTCTTCCCACGAAGATGCGCATCCTGATCGATCGCCCGGGACAATGCATCCAGACGCTGGTCCTGCTCGTCGAAACGGGCTGCGAACTTCTGCGTCACAGCGATCAGGCTCTTATTCACTTCGCTCAAATACCCGGTCACCGACTTATTCATCCCGTTGAGATGGGCCATCGAGGCTTTGCTCGCCTGCTCTTCCTGGCTCAGCCGTTCGTTTAGCCCCGCCAGCAAATCACGGAACTCCGCCAACGAGCGGCTGAACTGCGCGCCCTGCGCGACCAGCTGCTCGGACCCGACCTGACTGTTGCCCGACGTCTTTTGCTGCTCCTCCAGACGGGCGTCGACAGTCTTCAACACCGCGCCGCTGGTCTTGTGAACCACCTCGATCAGGTCTTTCCGCAACATCTCCGCCTGCCGATTCACATCCTCTAAGCGGGCATTCACCTCGGCCATGAACTGCTCGCGGTCTTCTTTACTTTTCAGTCCCTGCGTCTCGAAATTTTTCTGAGCCCAGGCGTACCGTGTGGCGCTCTCTCCCTCTATTTTCGCCGTCAACTGCTCAAGCTTCTTGTTTTGCTGCTTGAGATCGTCCTGCTTCCCTTTGAGCTCCTGCGCCTGGTGCAACGCCCGATCGACATCGCCACGCAATTGCGGCATCTCCTGCTCTCGGAGCGCGGAAATCTGATGGCTCTGCCGTGCGCCGCTCTGTGACGACTCATCGATGGCCTGTCTGATACGCTGCTGAAGATCCCGCTCGGTCCGTTTGAGATCCGCCTCTTGTGCCACGCAGCCAGCGGTGAGCAACGCGCACACCACGCAGAACGAAATCCAGGCTCCGTTCATCTTGCCATCAATCCCCATCGCGTTATCTGCTCCTCACAAGCAACTCGTCCCCGACTACTTTCCCGACTTCACCACCAGATGTCCGCGCCGATTCTGCTGGTAGCAGGGCTCATCATGTTCACTGCAAGACGGCTGTTCTTTTCCATAGGACACCACGGACAAGCGATTGGCGCCAATGCCCAGTTCGACCAAATAGTTCCGCACAGTCTTCGCCCGCTTCTCTCCCAGCACGAGGTTATAGGCGGAGGTCCCACGCTCGTCACAATGCCCTTCGATCTTCACCTGCGCACTAGAATTGGACTTGATCCACTCAGCGTTGCGGGTCAAGCCCAGGCCGGCCTCCTCGGAAATCGCCCAACTATCATAGCCGAAAAACACATCGCGCAACTCGGCTGAGGCTGCCTCATCCAGTTGCCTGGGGGCGCTGGCGGAGGGATCGACTTTCGACAACATCGCATTCCCCACTCGCTCCTCCGACGGACTCTTCTCGAGACCCCGAAGCTCGCTGCCACTCGGCTGAATTCCGGTGCTCGGGAAGCTGTCGGCATTGCTCCCTGACCCCGCCTTCGCCGGCGCTTGAGCAGACGAATTACCGCCCGATTGAAGGGACTTCGACGCGCAACCAGTCAGACCAATCAAGGCCAAACTCATCATCGCCACACCGCACGCGTATAATCCTTTTTTCATAAGTCGCGCTCCTCTTTGTAAGTCAGTCATCTCAATCGTTCGCCTCATATATTCAACTGATACTAGCTCACGGTCAGCCTCAGGATGCCGGACACCAGGAGGGCGCGCTATTGCGCGTGCCTTGAAAAGTCAGCCGCTCGAGATTTTTCCCGTCCGCATCGATCATATAGATGTGGCTCTTTTCATGGACCGTCGAGCTGAATACCAGATGCCGGCCATCCGGCGACCAGGACGGCGAGTCATCGATGCCCGGCCCCGTCGTCAACTGCATCCGATTCTGCCCATCCGGCGAAATGATGCATAGCTTATACTCTTTATGGATGCGGCACACGTAGGCGATCCGATTGCCGCGCGGTGACCAGACCGGCGCCGCATTGTAGTCCCCCTCGAACGTCAACCGGCGCACATTTGATCCGTCCGCACTCATAAGAAATACCTGCGGCCCGCCTCCCCGGTCGGACACAAAGGTCAACTCTCTCCCGTTCGGAGACCAGGAGGGAGACAAATCACCGGACGGATTAACCGTCAAACGTTGACGGGCTTTCGTTCTGGTATCCAAAAGATACAACTCGGAATCGCCTTGGTAGCTGGAGGCAAATGCCAGGAAATTCCCATCGGGCGACAGGGCCGGCGTGATATTCAGCCCCCCCAGCGACACCACCGTCCACCGCTTGCCCGTCGCCAACTCGATCATGTCGATGTCCTGCGTATTCCGACTACGATAAGCAGTGAAAAGGAGAAATCTGCAATCCGGAGACCAGCGCGGCATCAGATTCAAAAACCCATCGGCCGTCACTTGACGGGCATCATACCCGTCATAGTCCATGACCGCAATCTCACGGACGCTCGCATGCTGCACGACATAAGCGATCTTCGTCCTAGCAATGCCCGGCTCACCGGTATACCGAAAAACAAGCTCATCGGCAAAACGATGCGCCATGAGCCGCAGGACCGAGGGGTTGCCGGCATAACGTTTTCCCCCGATCACTTCGTCGCTGCCGCTGTCATAGACGAGGCCTTCCATGTTCACCTCGGCTTCTTTCCCCGACTCTTTCAGGCTGGCCTTGCCCCAGACCACCACCGACACTCCGTTTCCCGCCGCTTGATTGAAGACGGCTTTGGCATCGCTTCCCATCCCTGTCCCCAGAGCGCGAGCCTTGATCCCCAAACTCGGTAAATCGACCAGATCAAACACCAAGGAGCGCTTCACATCCTTCTTGAGTACTTCCTCAATCTGGCCCCCCAACCACTCGGGACCTCCCGCGTTCTGAATCCCTGCAACAGCCAGAGAAATCTTTTGGAAGTCCGGGCGCGTCGCTTCAAGAAACACGTCTGCCGCGCCTGATTCAAGAATGCCAAACGCTCCTGCTGCCAGCAGGAGCCCTCCAGCGACCGAACTGATCCATTTCACTTGTGTCATCCGACCGGTTCTCCGACTCGAAATACCATTTCTATATCCTTATACTCTTCTATCATCTCGACAGGAAAGGCTGGGAGCACTCGCGGCCGCAGCACGGCGCGCTGCCCCGCCATGTCAAAATAGGCATTACCAGAGGTCTGCTTGACCACCACATCTTTGATGATCCCATCCCGCTGCAAACGAAACTTAACGATGACCTGGTAGGTCTGCCCCGCCATATCGATAGGCGGAGGCTCCCACTGGCTACTGATAATTGATTGTACACGAGCCCAATAGGAACTGGACCCGGCCATCCCGGCAGTCCTCAGCGTCGTGTCTGGAGTCTTCAGCGCCGACACGTTCGCCTGCGGCTGAGCCACCGACTTGGTTGGCGCCTCACTGGGCTTACTCTCGCGTGGAAAATCCAGCTTGGCTGCAGGCTGAAACGGCTTGATTTTCTTCAGCTCTTCTTCCAACTCACGATTGAGATCGTCGCTGGCCGACGATCGTGACGCTAGCTTCGCCACCGGGACTGACGCCGCATCAGGAAGACGCGGAATATCAAGCGACTTCATTTTCGCCACCTGCTGAGGCTGCCCCACCGACTTTGCAGGGCTCAAGTCTCCGAACTTCGGCGCATCAGGAGGCAGCTGCACATCCCCCAACACATCCCGCTTCACACCGCCCTTGGGAGGCGCGACGGAAGGAGCCTGTACGGCTGGCTTGGATGGCAGCGCAGGAACCGGCTTCGTCGCTGAAACTTTCGCTGACTCGATCGGCTTCGTCGGCTCGGCAGGCTTGACCGACTCGGCTGGCCTCACCGGTGCCGACAGACTGACCAGCGACACCTCCACCGACGTCAACGGCCGTACAACCCGTTGCGGAAGCCTGAGTCCTGTCGCCACCAGCAGCACGACCAGGTGCAGCGCGAGCGACCAGGCCAACGTTCGTTTAAGATGAGCCCAGACCCCGGACTGATCGTCCTGGTCGAACCACAAACCTGACTGGACCGTTACCTGAGACACCATAATCGCCAGCCCTCGCGAACGCGTGGCCTCAATTCTTTCGTGGCGGGAGATGCGGCACGACCACATGTTCAGGCCCGGCCGGCTCTGTGACCATCCCAATCTTCTCGATCCCTGCTTTTTTAATCCCGTCGATGACTTGCACCACGACACCATACGGCACGTCGCGATCCGCCCGGAGGTACAGCGATACATCGGGATGCGTCTGTTTTAATAATTTCAATTTCTGCTCAAGCTGGGCCACGCCGACCGGATCTTTATCGAGATACAGACGTTGATCTTTTTCGATCGTCAATACAGTCCGCATTTCCGGCTTGATCGTATTGGTCGCGGAAGTCGGCAGCTTGATGTCCATCCCGCGATACAGCATTGGCGCGGTGACCATGAAAATCACCAGCAACACGAGGACCACATCGACGAGAGGGATAACGTTGATCTCTGCCAAAAACCGGCGGTGCCGAGACTCCAGGGTCATTCTTGGACTCCGGCCGGAACTGGTTTCGTCTTCGCAGCAGTCGAGAGAGAGACCAGAAGCTCAATGGTCACCGAATCCAACCGGAAGGCCGTATTCTGAATCCGGATGAGGAAGTAGTTGTAGGCGATGACCGCGGGGATGGCGGTGAAGAGACCGGCGGCCGTCGCCACGAGGGCCTCCGCTACGCCGGGCGCAACCGCGGAAATACTGGCGGTTCCTTGCGTCCCGATCTCACGAAACGCGTCGATGATGCCCAGCACGGTTCCGAGCAAACCGACAAAGGGCGCAATGTTGCCCGTCGTGGCCAAAAAGGGGAGATAGGTCTCAAGCCGTGAAAGCTGACTTTGCCCGAGATAGGACGCCGCCCGCTCGATGATGTGCTGATCGACGAGTCCCGCGCCGCGCTTCCCCGCGCCGCGGCCAGATCCCACACGCTGCATGAGGCCTTCGAACACGGCCGCGCAGGGACTCCCTTCGAGTCGCCGGACTTGCTGGTAGAGTTCGTCGATGTCTCTCGTTTTGGCTAACAACGCGAGGAAGCGCCGATCCTCTCGGTCGGCCACCCGGAACGCACGCGATTTAGAAAGGATTATAGCCCAGGAGACGACCGAAAATACGAACAGAAGCAGAAGTACGATTTTGGAGACCGAGCCTAGTGAGCCGACCAGTCCGGACAGACCTTTCTGAAACATGCAGCGCTAACCTTTCCGGACTCTACGAAGTACTCACCCTCCTGCCTGCGGATTCCAGCAACATGCGGAAAATGGCGGGGCCGACGGGATTTGAACCCGCGACCTCCAGATTGACAATCTGGCGTCCTAACCAGCTGAACGACGGCCCCTCGATACTCAACGCATAGCAGAATATTTTACTGACAAGACGATAACTGGCGGTTAGTCTCGTCTGAATTTTTCATTGCTCGTATTCTCTCCGTCCTGTCCCCTTTACCCAGTATTGCCCTGGTAGGCGGAACAGGGATCGAACCTGTGACATCCACCGTGTAAAGGTGGCGCTCTGCCAACTGAGCTATCCGCCCGATTTCCTTAGCAAGCTAGCCAGGATGCTACCAAGTCCACCGGCCCATGTCAACCGAATCTCGCACTCTTCTTGCATTTTCTTCGCTCTCACGCGGGTAAATCGCGTCGTTTCGGTTAGGATTTTTTCCCGCGGCTCCGGCCTGCCCTGGGGAAATAGGTGTCATGAACCCGCTTCAACCGTCCCCGCTCGACATGGGTATAGATCTGCGTCGTGACAATATTGGCATGGCCCAGCATCACCTGGACAGACCGCAAATCTGCGCCGCCTTCTAGCAGATGCGTGGCAAACGAATGGCGGAGCATGTGCGGTGAAATAACCTGCGTGATACCAGCCCGCTGGGCGCGGCGCCGCAGTAGCTTCCAAAACGCTTGTCTCGTCAACGGACCGCCCCGCCGCGACACGAACAGATACCGGGAGGCCCGTTGCTTCAGGAGCCGGGGCCGCGCTTCTTCTACATACTGATGCAGCAACTGCCGCGCCCCCTCGCCCATCGGCACGAGACGCTGCTTCGACCCCTTGCCCGTGACCCGGAGATAGCCGACCTCGAGGTTCACCTGTGCCACTTCAGCCATCACCAGCTCCGACACACGCAGCCCCGTCGCGTAGAGCAGTTCCACCATGGCGCGATCGCGCAAGTCTTCGAGGGTGGGAACCGCCTCCAGGTCCAATAGGGCGGTCACATCGTGCTGCGGCAGCGTCTTGGGCAGCCGCACGCCTTTCGCCATCGAGGGCACCCCGACGACAGGACTCTCCTCGATCATCCGTTCCTGCAACAAAAATCGGAACCAACCACGAATCGCCGAGAGACAGCGAACCAAGGAGGCGCGAGCCAGTTTGGCCTCATGTAAGGAGCGGAGAAATCCCGTGACCGTTTCCGCTGTGACTTGCTCGGGCGGTACGGCGCCGGCTCGCTGCACATAGGCATGGAATTTACTCAGGTCCCGGCGATAGGCCTCGACCGTGTTGGTGGACAGACCGCCCTCCACTCGAAGATGGCGTAAATATCGCTCGGCCAGCGGGTCTAACAGCATCGACGCGATGATAGCCAATCACCGCAATGAACACAACGAGCCTGGCGGGAGTTACCTTGACACCCTCACAAGGTTTCCGATAGTAGTCACTCACGCAGTACTCATCTGTCACCGCGCCAGGAGCCTATGATCCACCAGGCAGCACCGCCACCGTCCCCTCGCACACCAACCCTCGCGGCAAACTGGGGCACGGCGCTCGCCCTAATTTGGGGACTGCTCTGGCCGATAGGGGCCTCACTCACTGCCGTCGCCTACGCGCAAACGGGATCCCAGGTTCCGGCGAACCATCCGGTCCTGACCCAGGCAAAACATTTTCTGGATGAGGAAAAGGCGGAAGAGGCGATCGCCCTCCTTCGTCGTTTTCTGGCCACGTCTCCGAAACCTGAGTTCCTTGACGACATCTATTTATTGCTGGGCGCAGCCCTGCACGACACCCAACAGTATGGGGAAGCCCTCAAATACTTGCAGCTGCTACAAGCTGAGTTCCCCGCCTCCAAGATCACAGACCGGAGCAAGCTGCTGCAGGCTCGCTCCCATGCGGCTATGGGCAACCTTGACCTGGCCCTCCCGCTCCTGACCAGTCTCCGCACCCTCTCAAAAAGTAGCAGCATCAAACGCGAAGCCTTGCATCTGAGCGGGGACTTCTACGCACAGAAGGACGACACCATCCACGCCATCCAAGCCTGGCAGGATGAAATGGCCTTGGGCACCGACGCGCAAGCGGAAGACGCAAGGGCTCGCATCCGCACGTTACTCGGCGACACATCGGACCGGAAGGCCCTCGAACGCATCAGAGAAGCTTTCCCTCGGAGTTTCCCAGGCGACCTCGCAGCCCTCCGACTCATCGACTTCTATGTCGAGCGGAGCGAAGAACACCTGGCCGTCCGGCACATTCAGCAATTCCTCTCCAACTTCTCGGCGCATCCCCAGGCAGCCAAAACCCTGGAGCTCCTCGCCACACTCCAAACCAAACTGAAATCCCATCAGTTCTTCGTCGCGACGGTCCTGCCCCTTTCAGGGAAACTCGCTCCCTTCGCGACCGACACCCTCAACGGCGTGCAACTGGCCATCGAAACCCATAGAGAGCGAGGAGGCGTTCCTTCCATCGGTCTTATCGTCAAGGATTTCGAATCCGATCGCGCCTCATTTTTAGACGACTTCTCCGGGCTCTTGAGCAACGACCATCCTCTGGCCGTCATCGGCCCACTCCTCTCGAAACATTTGCCCGCCATGGCCGAACTGGCCGGGCGAGCCCATACCCCCTTGATCACGCCGACTGCAACCCTCCCCAACGTCAGACGGCTGGGCTCCTATGTATTCAGCACCTCCCTCACCTATCAGCTCCAGGCCAAGGGCATCGCGGCTTATGCCATGAAGGAGCAGGGCTTCCGCCGGTTCTGCATCCTGCATCCAAACACGGCCTATGGCCGCGAATTGGCCAGGCTCTTCGCCCAGGAAGTGCGCCAAGCTAAGAGGGAAGTGATCGCCATCGAGTCCTACAAGGAGGGTGAGCCTGACGTCAGCACGCAGCTCAAGCATATGAAAGCGGAGGACCTCAAGCGCTATGGTTTGTCCGTGCCGGTCGACCTGAGCAAGCTGACAGGGAAGCAGACAAAGATGGACAGGAAAGTCCTCTATACGCCTGGCTTCGATGCGGTCTTCATTCCGGGCCGCGCAGCCGACGCAGGACTCATCACCGCGCAGCTTAATTTCCACGACATGAAAGTGCCGTTTCTCGGCGCGAATGGCTGGAACTCTACTGACTTCGCCCGCACAGCCGATTCGTCGCTCGATGGCGCTGTCTTCGTCGACGGCTTCTTTGCGGATAGCCCCAACCCTTCGGTGCAGGATTTTGTCGACCGCTATAAGAAACGATTCCAAGCCAGCCCGACCCTCTTCGCCATGCAGGGCTATGACGCGGCAAAGCTGGTGATTGATGCGGCGAAAAAAGGCGCGACCTCCGGCGAAGCCGTCCGCGACCAGTTCATGACCCAGCCGATCCTTGCGCCGCTCGCAGGCCCGGCGGCGTTCGGACCGGACGGAACCTTGAATCGACCGCTCTTCCTCCTGCAAATCAAACGAGGCCGATTCCTCCAGATCAATTAAGAAAGCCGGCCCCATGAACTTCCTCTCGCAGACTCTACATACCATCTCCTACATGGGGCTCCCGCTCCTCTTCGCGATGGTGCTCCATGAATATGCCCATGGCTGGGTCGCCTACCGTTGCGGCGACTCGACCGCGAAACTCCAGGGCCGCCTGACCATGAACCCCCTGGCGCATATCGATCCCTTCGGGACCATTATCCTTCCGCTGCTCTGCCTGGCGATGCCGGGCGGATTCTTTCTCGGCTGGGCCAAGCCGGTCCCGATCGACCCGCGCGCCCTGCATCAACCCCGTCGCGACATGGCGCTCGTCGCAGCAGCGGGGCCTGCCATGAACCTCGCATTGGCCATCGGCAGCGCCCTCCTGTTCACGCTCCTCCTGTCAATCGAACCGGCGGCCGGGAGCTACTGGCGCGGATCGACGGACAGCGCCATCCCTGACACCTGGAGCACGAGGTTCCTGCTGCCGATCGCCATGATGGCTGTCTACTCCGTCTTGATTAACGTGCTCTTGATGCTGTTCAATCTGCTCCCGCTTCCCCCGCTGGACGGAGGCAGGATTCTCATGAGCCTGCTCCCCCCCGCCGCGGCCCAGGTGCTTATGCGCGTAGAGCCGTACGGCATGTTCGTCCTGATGGGGCTGATCATCTTCGATCCACAGATCCACATCGTCCATACGGTTACCAGCACCTTGACCCATAGTCTGTCCAATACAATTCTCTCCACCGCCATCGGTCTCGGAACAGGAAACACACCATGACCACATCCAGAAAACGAGTCCTCAGCGGCATGCAGCCGAGCGGGCTGCTCCATCTCGGCAACTATCTCGGCGCGTTGGAGAATTGGAAAGGCCTGCAGAGCGAGTACGAATGTTATTTCTTCGTCGCGGATTGGCACGCGCTCTCGTCGAACTACGCCGACACCAGCCGCATCCGCGAGTTTGTCCACGAGCTCTTAATCGACTGGCTGGCTGCCGGCATTGACCCGGCAAAGGCCACGATATTCGTCCAGTCTCGCATCCAGGAACATGCCGTCCTGCATCTCCTGCTCTCGATGATGACGCCGGTCTCCTGGCTGGAGCGGAATCCGACCTACAAAGAGAAGCAGGAAGAGATTAAAGACCGTGACATGACCACGTACGGATTTCTGGGCTACCCAGTCCTCCAGGCCGCGGACATCCTGCTCTACAAGCCTGATTTCGTGCCGGTGGGCAAAGATCAGTTGCCGCACCTGGAACTCACCAGAGAGCTGGCCCGCCGGTTCAACAGCCTCTACAAGCCGGTGTTCCCCGAACCGGCCGAACAGCTCACCAAGTTTCCGAAAGTGCTCGGCACGGATGGGCGAAAGATGAGTAAGAGCTACAGCAATACGATCAACCTATCGGACGCTGAACCGGTCGTCCGCCAGAAGCTCAAAACGATGGTCACAGACCCGGCCAGAGTCCGGCGCCATGACCCGGGCAATCCGGACCTTTGCCCGGTCTACGATTTCCATAAAATATTTTCCTCGCCGATGGTGCAGGAGCAGATCAATACGGAATGCCGGAGCGCCGCCATCGGCTGTATCGACTGCAAAAATCTGGTCGCGGACCGGATCGTCGACCGGATGACGCCGATGTGGGACGCGCGCGCGATCCTGAGCAAAGATCCGGCCTATTTGCAGGACATCGTGCAAGAAGGCAGCCGCAAGGCAGGCGAAGTCGCCAAAGCGACGCTTCATGACGTGAGGGAAGCGATGAAGATCTAGCAGGATGCTGAAACAGTCCGCTGACGCCGGTTAGGCCGTAAAGGAACAGACGATGAGAAGAATGGCGCTAATCGGGATTATATTGGGAGTGAGTTGGGGCACAGCCTGGGCTGGCGATCCCCCTTGCGATAAATATCCCCCGGCCAAACAGACCAAATGCGCCGCAGTCTGGAAAGAACTGAACCAGGAAGACGGCCCCTCGATCTCACAGTTCGGGCTGGCCCAACTGAAACGGAGAGAAGAAGGAAAAATCAACGCAGAGCAACATCTCTCCGAGAACATGACCTTCATTAAACAGTCCACCCAGAAACGCCTCGAACGACTCCGCGCCAGGATGGAAAAAGAATAGCGCCCACAAGTCTCCCGCCTTCGGCGAACCGCAGATGCAGCCCAGCAATAGATACCCGCCCGTAGAACGCTCAAAAAGACTGTCCAGCGAGACCCCAGGCGAGTCGAAACCGGAGGCATAGCCCCTGTGTACGTTGAGGATCTCGATGAGCCAAGAACGAAGCTGGCAGATTTTTTTGAGCGTTCTGCTAGAGACGGACAAACTGATTCGTCTCTTTCTCTATCCCAATTTCCGTCTCCGGCCCATGCCCAGTCACGACGATCGTGGCATCGTCCAGACTGTAGAGCCGCTCGCGAATGGATTGTTCGATCGTATCGAAGTCTCCGCCCCAGAGATCGGTGCGCCCGATGCTGCGGCGAAAGAGCGTGTCGCCGGCTAAGACCAATTTGTCGCCGGGGAAATGAAAGCTCATCGACCCTCGCGTATGACCTGGCGTATGGAGCGCGACCACTGAGACTTGCCCGATCAGCAGCTTCTCCTCATCCTTCAACCAATAGTCCGGCAGCGGCACCGGGACATAGGCCACGCCGAAAAGCTCACATTGCACCTCCAGCATCTTCCAGAGATCCAGGTCGTCGTGATGCAGACAAATGGTCGCCCCTGTCACCTTCTTCATGTCGCCCGATGCCAGGAAATGATCGAGGTGGGCGTGGGTATGGAGGATATGGGTGACCGTCAGCCCGAGCTGCTGGACTTCGCGCAAAATTCGCTCCGACGCGCCGCCCGGATCGACCACGATCGCCTGCTTCGTCACAGGGTCGCCGATGATCGAGCAATTGCAGCCGAGAGGCGGAACGGAAAATGTTTTGCGAATCATCCTCGGCGTCATGCCCACATGCTAGATCTCTGCCCCTCACAGCGCAAGGAGGAGAGCCTCTTCCGGTTCTTCAAGCTTCTTCTCTTCTTCCGGAGCTTGGATGGTCCAGACAACTTCCGTATCGAGGGTGGCCCAGTCTCGTTCCCGACGAACAAACCAGAACAGAATGGCCGCGCCGTTCTGACGAGACGCGGCTATCGCTTCAGACCGACATAACAGTGCGCTCGCAAAAAAATGGCCAGGGCCAAAACTGTACGACAAATCATCATGGCGCGAGCATAACGCTGGCCAGCAGCACGGTCAATTCATAAAACCTGGCGTGGACAAGCCGGAACGAAGCGTGGATAATTGGGAACATCGAATGGAAAAACGTAACGTGCAGGACAAGACTCAGGCGAACCAATGGCCCAGGTGGATCGGAGCGAGCGCGCTCTCCCTCCTCATCGCCATGGGGAGCCCCCAGCATGCACTGGCCGGGGCCAAATCCTCACCGGAACTGGCCCGCCATTTGGCCGGGATCGTGGCATTGGCTCAAACCTCGCCAATCGTCACAGTCCCAGCCGGCCCGTTCCTGCTCGGCAGCAAACGAGTGGATGACGATCCCTATGGTAACTGGACCCAGTTCGACAATACGGAGCTGCCGCAACATCGCGTCTGGCTAGACCGCTATGAGGTCGATCGCGACGAAATGAGCCTCGGGGAATATCTGGCCTTCCTGCAACAACAAAAGCTCCATCCGTCGGACGAGCTGCAGAAGCTCATCTGGCACGTCATCACAATCCATTCCGTCTCGGACCAGACCATCAGCCGGTGGCCCGCCCTCTATGTCACCTGGACCGAAGCGAAAGATCTCTGTGAGGCCAAGCACAAACGGCTGCCGACGGAAGCGGAATGGGAGAAAGCAGCAAGGGGACCGGACGGCGGCCTCTTTCCCTGGGGGAACGCGGATCCCCACCAGGCCCTCGCCATGTTCGGGCAGCACCACATGCATGAAATTCCCATTCTTGCGGCGGTAGATTCCCATGACGCGGGCAAAAGCCCCTATGGTCTCCACCATACGGCGGGAAACGTCGCTGAATGGGTACAGGACTGGTTCGGGTTCGACTACTACGCCTATATGCCGGAGCGTAATCCGCCAGGCCCGACCAGCGGGCGCTATAAGAGCGTCCGCGGCGGTTCCTGGAAAAGCAACCAGATCATGCTCCGGGCCGCGACTCGTGGCGGGTCCACCCCGGATCAACGGTCCCCGGCCATTGGATTTCGCTGCGCGCAATCGACGGTTCAAGAAGAGCCACCGACCGTTGGGAAATAGCCCGTTGTTTCAACCACGGCACAATCATGATGGCCCATACTCACAGCCCCATGCACGCTGACACAATCGCCAGACAAGCCACGAAATCTCGCCTAATTCCGTTGATCGCAGCGATGACCCTCGCCGGCTGTGCCGGGAGCCAGACAATCACCCTGGACAACCAAGCCTGTTGCCAGAGGGCAGAGTCCAGCCCCCATCGAGCCGCCATCGTCCGTACTGCCACACAGCTCATTGGAATCAGCACCTTTGAAGTCAACGGCCGCCCGATCGCTTACGACTGCGCCAGCCTCACCCGCGCCATCTTCCTGAAGCATGGCATCGATCTCTACGGCAGTAGCGCCCGCGATCCTAACGCCAATGGAGTCCGGCTCATCGATGCCCATGTGCGCCAGTACGGCACCCTCCATCGAGGGCCAGTCGCCCACTCTGGCGATCTCGTTTTCTTCGACAACACCTGGGACTCTAACGGGGACGGCAGAACAAACGATCCGCTAACGCACGTCGGGATTGTCGAATGGCAAGAGCCCGATGGCACCATCCTCTTTATCAGCCGCGTGGCCAGCGCAGTCGAGCGCTACCGCATGAACCTTGCCTTCCCGCACGTCCATAAAACCGCCGAGGGAAAAATCCTCAACGACTATCTCCGCCGCAAGGATGGCCACGACCCGGCTGACACCGGCTATCTCACAGGGGAACTTTTTGCCCAGTTCGCCACTCAAATCGCGCGCTAAGAAGAGGCGGCAGCCTCCGCACCGGCTTCTTCACGTCGGGGCAGCGGCTTCATTCTGCGAAAACTCTGCTACACTTATTCCATGGCACTTTCGTCACCCTCTGCTCCGCCGGTCCAAGACAACCCTCTGCTCCGCACGCTGATGGAGATGCGAGAGAGGCTCCTCTCGCGCTACAGATTGGCGTAGCCCAGGGCCTCACCCCTCTGGCCGTAGAGGCCGTAGACGTAGCTAGACATTCAAAGGGCGAACTACTCGCCTCCAAAACCTATTTATTTGGAAATTTTCTTTACGGATTTTTCGACGCGCAGATACTGATCGATGCCCGCCGCCATCTTGCGCCCTTCGGCGATGGCCCAGACGATGAGTGAAGGGCCTCGCTTGGTGTCGCCGCTGGCAAAGATCCCGTCGCGGCTGGTCATGAAGCTATCGTCCACGGCCACTGCGCCACGGGCGTCGTACTTCACGCCGAGACTGTCCAGCAGGCCGTTCTTCACCGGGCCGGTGAACCCCATGGCGAGCAGAACCAGATCGACACCCAGCTCAAAGTCGCTGCCGGGAATCGGCGTGAATTTGCCGCCTTCGAACTTCATCCGATTGGCATGGAGCTTCGTCACCTGGTCATTCTGGCCGGTGAACTTGGTGGTCGAGACACTCCATTGACGGTCGCAACCCTCTTCATGCGCATGCGACGTGCGGAGCTGCATGGGCCAGAGCGGCCAGGGAGTAGAGCCGGCGCGGGTCGGAGGCGGTTCCGGCAGCAATTCGAACTGATGCGCGTCAACACAGCCCTGTCGATGCACCGTTCCTAGGCAGTCGGACCCTGTGTCGCCGCCGCCGATGATGACGACGCGCTTGCCTTTGGCCGTGATCGGCTCCTCCGTGATGGCAATGCCGGCATTGCGCTTATTCTGCTGCGCGAGGAATTCCATCGCCAGGTGCACACCCTTGAGTTCACGCCCAGGAATCGGCAATTCACGAGCCTGCTCCGCGCCCATGGAGAGACCGACCGCATCGAACTGCTGGCGCAATTGCTCACCCGTGATGCCTTTCCCGATCGTCACACCGGTCTTGAACTCCACCCCTTCGGCCTTCATCTGGTCCAGCCGCCGGTCGATGACCCATTTTTCCATTTTGAAATCGGGGATGCCGTAGCGAAGCAGGCCGCCGATGCGGTCGGACTTCTCGAACACCGTCACGCGATGGCCGGCGCGGGCCAGCTGTTGCGCAGCGGCCAAGCCAGCCGGGCCTGACCCGACAATCGCGACAGTCTTCCCCGTATTCGTAACTGGCAGGATCGGCTCGACCAAACCTTCATTGAAGCCCCGGTCGATGATGTTCCACTCAAGAATCCTGATGGAGACCGGATCTGAATTGATGCCGAGGACGCAGGCCCCTTCGCAGGGGGCAGGACAGAGCCTGCCGGTAAACTCAGGAAAATTGTTCGTGGTATGGAGTGCCTTAAGCGCGTCGCTCCAGCGGCCTCGGTAGACCAGATCGTTCCATTCCGGGATCAAGTTCACGACCGGACAGCCGGTCGACCCCTGGCAGAATGGCACACCACAATCCATGCAGCGCGCGCCCTGGACCTTAAGCTTGTCCTCGGCCAGCGGCTCGTACATTTCCTTCCACTCGAGCACCCGCAGCTCGACCGGTTTCCGCTTGGGGCCCTCGTGGGCATATTTCATGAAACCTTTTGGATCACCCATTTCTTGTAGCTCTCAGTTATCAGCTTTCGACCAAACCCCAGAGAGTCAATCCTCTCGACTATCCCCTTATCCCTTATTTGATCGCCGCCGCTTTCTTCTTTCGTTCTTCCAACACGCGCTTATAGTCCACCGGCATCACCTTCTGGAACTTCGGGAGAATCCCCTCCCAACTATCGAGGATGCGTTTCGCGTTTCGGCTGCCGGTATACATAAAGTGCGAGGTAATCATCTGATGCAGCAGCTTTTTATCTTCTGCCGTCGTCACATTTTCTAATTCCACCATGCCGAGGTTGCAGCGAGCGGGAAACTTGTCCAGTTCGTTCAACACAAAGGCCATGCCGCCCGACATGCCAGCGGCAAAGTTCCGTCCCGTCTGGCCCAACACAACGACGACTCCGCCAGTCATATATTCGCAGCCATGATCGCCCATGCCTTCCACGACTGCCCTGACGCCGCTGTTGCGCACCGCGAAGCGCTCGCCCGCCATGCCGTAGCAATAGGCTTCGCCCTGCGTCCCGCCATAGAGCGAGGTATTGCCGATGAGAATCGTCTCTTCCGGCTCATAGAGCGCCTGCTTGGGCGGGAAGACGACGATCTTTCCTCCCGACAGCCCCTTGCCTAGATAGTCGTTGGACTCGCCTTCGAGGATCAGCGTGATGCCACGGGACAGGAATGCGCCGAACGACTGTCCGGCGGAACCGGAGAACTTGATCGTGATCGTATCGTCCGGCAACCCTTCAAGCCCATATTGTTTCGCCACGCGGCTGGAGAGCATCGTCCCGACCGTGCGGTTCACATTCCTGATTGGCAGCTCGAGCGTGACTTTGTCTTTCTTCTCTAATGCCGGCTTGCAGAGTTCGATCAACTTATTATCGAGCACATCTGCGAGGCCATGGTCCTGCTTCTGCACGCAGTAGCGGGCAATCTCAGGCCCCACCTTGGGCGCTTGCAAGAGCGGAGAAAGATCCAGCCCCTTGGCCTTCCAATGATCGACGGCTTTTTGAGCTTTCAATTTATCCACGCGCCCGACCATCTCGTTGATGGTCCGGAACCCCAGCTTGGCCATGATCTCGCGCAGTTCTTCCGCAATGAAGAAAAAGAAGTTCACGATATGCTCCGGCTGACCGGAGAATTTCTTACGCAAGGCCGGGTCCTGGGTCGCAATGCCGACCGGGCAAGTATTGAGATGGCACTTCCGCATCATGATGCAGCCCTCGACGATCAAGGGCGCCGTCGCAAACCCATACTCCTCAGCGCCCAAAAGGGTAGCGATCGCCACGTCGCGCCCGGTCTTCAGCTGTCCGTCTGTCTCCACCCGGATGCGGCCACGCAGATCGTTGAGCACGAGGGTCTGATGCGTTTCGGCCAGGCCTAATTCCCACGGCCCGCCCGCATACTTAATGGACGAAAGCGGAGAGGCACCGGTGCCGCCTGAGTCGCCGCTGATGAGGACCTTGTCCGCATGGGCCTTAGCCACTCCTGCCGCAATCGTGCCGACACCCACTTCTGAGACGAGTTTGACGGAGACCGCCGCGTCAGGATTAGAATTTTTTAAATCGAAAATGAGCTGCGCCAGATCTTCGATGGAATAGATGTCGTGATGCGGCGGCGGCGAAATGAGCTGCACGCCGGGCGTGGCATACCGGAACCGCGCGATATTTTCATCGACTTTATGGCCCGGCAACTGTCCACCTTCGCCAGGCTTCGCGCCCTGCGCCATCTTGATCTGCAATTCTTTCGCATTGACCAGGTAATGGCTCGTGACGCCGAATCGCGCGGAAGCCACCTGTTTGATATAGCTGTTCTTGGAATCGCCGTTGGGCAGGGGCGTAAACCGCTCCGGGTCTTCCCCGCCTTCGCCAGTGTTGCTCTTGGCGCCCAGGCGGTTCATCGCGATAGCCAAAGTCTCGTGCGCCTCCTTGCTGATCGAGCCGAAGGACATGGCGCCGGTCGTGAACCGCTTAACGATCTTCTTCGCCGATTCCACTTCTTCAATCGGAATAGGCTCCGGCAGGAACTTGAACTCGAGCAGGCCGCGCAGATTCGCGCGCCGCTTGCTCTCGTCGTTCACGAGCTGGGAAAACTCCGCGAAGGTCTTCGGGTCGTTGTTCCTCGTCGCATGCTGCAGCTTATAAATCGTGTCGGGGTTCCAGTTATGATGTTCGCCCTGGATGCGGTAATGAATCTCCCCGCCGAAATCGAGCTGCCGGATCGGCGCCGGCTCATAGGCCATGCGATGCCGCCGTAGCGTCTCGTCGCCGACCTCGCGAATACCGATTCCCTCCACACGCGAAGGGGTGCCGGTGAAGTACCGGTCGATGAGTTCGTGATTTAGCCCGATCGCTTCGAAGATCTGCGCGCCGCAATAGGATTGCACCGTCGAGATGCCCATCTTCGAGAAGATCTTAAGCAGCCCCTTATTGATCGCCTTGATGAATTTGCCTTCCGCAGTCTGCGCATCCAAGCCCTCGGGAAAGTAGCCGTCCCGCTCCATATCCACGATCGACTCGAAGACGAGGTAGGGATTCACAGTCCCGGCTCCATAGCCGATCAACGCGGCGAAGTGATGCACGTCGCGCGGTTCGCCTGTTTCCACGATGAGGCCGACTTCGGTCCTTGTGCAGTCGCGCACCAGGTGATGGTGGACGGAGGCGATGCCGAGGAGGCTTGGAATCGGCGCCCATTCTTCATTAACCCCGCGATCGCTTAAGATCAGGAACTCGTAGCCTTCTTTAATGGCCTGGGATGCCTCCCGGCAGAGCCCCTCGACCGCCGCTCCCAGCGCCTCGGGCCCCTCGGCTACTCGGAACAGCATCTTGAGCGTCTTGCTCTTAAAATGCGGATCGGCGATCTCGCGAATCTTCTGAAGATCGGCATTAGTCAGAATCGGCTGCTTCACTCGGATCCGGCGGCAGGACTCTGGATGCTCGTCCATCAGATTAGGCTTGGGCCCGATGCTGGTTGTGAGCGACATGACCAGTTCTTCGCGGATCGAATCGATCGGCGGATTGGTCACCTGGGCAAAGAGCTGCCGGAAATACTTGAAGAGCAATTGTGGCCGATCGGAAAGCACCGCCAACGGGGTATCCGTGCCCATCGAGGAAGTTGCTTCTTGCCCCTCCACCAACATAGGCATGATGACCATCTTCAACTCTTCAACAGTGTAGCCGAAGGCCTGTTGCCGCTGACGGATCGTCGGATGGTCCGGCTGCGGCACATTGCTGGGATCGGGCAATTCGTCGAGCGAAATTCTATGTTGGGTGACCCAAGACCGATAGGGCTTGCGGCTCGCGATCTCGGCTTTCACTTCCTCATCGTCGATGATGCGGCCTTGCACTGTATCGACCATGAACATCCGGCCCGGCATCAGGCGACCCTTCTGCCGGATCTTCTGCGCATCCATCGGCAACACGCCGGCTTCCGAGGCCAGGATCACCAGACCGTCCGTCGTCACTTGATAGCGGCAAGGCCGCAATCCGTTGCGGTCGAGCGTCGCGCCAATAAACTTGCCGTCGGTGAAACAGACCGCCGCGGGACCGTCCCAGGGCTCCTGCATCGCCGCGTGGTACTCGTAGAACCCCCGCCGGTCGAGATCCATCTGCGGATTCGCGACCCAGGGCTCGGGAATCAACATCATCATCACGTGCGGCAGGGAACGGCCGCCCATGGTCAGGAACTCCACGGCATTGTCCAGGCAGGCCGAGTCGCTCTGCTGCTCGGACACGATCGGATAAAGCTTAGCCAGATCCTCGCCGAACAGTTCGGAATTAAGCCGGCCCTGTCTGGCGCGCATCCAATTCACGTTGCCCTTCAGCGTGTTGATCTCACCGTTATGGCAAATGTAGCGATAAGGATGGGCCAGGGGCCAGGTGGGGAAGGTGTTCGTGCTGAAACGGGAATGCACGAGGGCCAGCGCGCTCGTCAAACTCGCATCGCCCAAGTCCTGGTAATAGGCCGCCATCTGATGCGGAAGCAAGAGCCCCTTGTAGACAATGGTATTGGCCGACAGGCTCGAAATGTAGAAGTAGTCGCGCCCCTGAATGGCCGACTGGCGGATCGCGTTCTCCGCCCGCTTGCGAATGACATAGAGCTTGCGCTCGAACTGCGCTTCATTGAGGCCGTCGCGGGCGATGAACAGCTGCCGCATGAAGGGCTCGGTGCTGCGCGCCACGGGACCGATCGCATCGCTCTTGACCGGCACATCGCGCCAGCCCAGGAGCCTCGCGCCCTCCTCGCCGACAATTCTGGCAACCAGCGCCTCGCACTGTTGCCGCCCATCGGCCTGAGGCGGGAAAAACAACATCCCGACACCATATTCCCCGGCGGCAGGCAGAGCCACCCCGACATCGCCGGCGGCTCGCTTGAGAAAGTCGTGCGGCACTTGCAACAGAATCCCGGCGCCGTCTCCCGTGCAGGGGTCGCAACCCTGCGCTCCTCTGTGACTGAGGCTTTCAAGGATCTGCAGCCCCTGCTGCACAATCGTATGGGATTTTTGGCCCTTGATGTTGACGACAAAGCCGACGCCGCAGGAGTCCTTCTCCTGCTCAGGGTCGTAGAGGCCTTGCTTCGGTGGAAGCCCAGGGATGCTCATCGTTCGTATCTCGTTAAAAAGGTAGGAGTTTAGTCTACTAGACGGAGGCTACACCAGAGAGGCGATCGGGATGGATGACCCCGTCACTCACAAGGCTTATTCCGTTCGTATCAACTCCGCCCACCTTAATAGAAGCACGATTCCTCTGTCAAGATTTTCGCCCGCGCAGAGGCCCCATATCGCAGGCCCCCAAAGGGGTGATTGGCTTGACTTTGTTTCCCCCTCTACCCTACCATCCGCCGCATGCCCCAAGGCCCAATTACCTCCACTATCAACAACATGGCGGACGTCTGGGAGGCGTATCGCGATGAATTAGATGGTGTGGAATGTCAGGTCCGGGGGAACCTTGACTCCAGCGTCGCGCTCGTCAATACCGTCGCCGGCCACATCCTGAACAGCGGCGGGAAACGAATCAGACCTTTACTCCTGTTGCTCTCTGCCCGTCTCTGCGGCTATACAGGCCGCGACCATCACCAACTCGGCAGTCTAGTGGAGTTCATCCATACTGCCACCCTGCTCCACGACGATGTGGTCGACGATGCCGATATCCGCCGGGGCCAGCGCACCGCCCGAAAAGTCTGGGGCAACCAAATCAGCATCCTCGTCGGCGACTATCTCTACTCCAAGGCCATCTGCCAGGCCGTCGACTTTCGGAGCCAGGGCATCAACGAAGTGCTCGCCGAGGCCTGCAAGAAGATGGCGGAAGGCGAAGTGCTCCAGCTTTATTACAACGGCAACCCCTCCATGCCGGAAGCGGAATACCTCAAGATCGTCGAACACAAAACCGCCGGCCTGATTGCCGCCGCCTGCCGCATGGGCGCCATTCTCGCGGACGCCTCAGCCGCCCAGCAGGATGCGCTCTTCCAGTTCGGCCAACACCTCGGGATCGCCTTTCAAGTGGCCGACGACACGCTCGACTACACGGCCAACGGCGAACGGTTGGGCAAGACCCTGGGGCAGGATCTCCGCCAGGGCAAGGCCACGCTGCCGCTGCTCCATCTGCTGCACCATTGCTCGGAGCAGGACAGACGAATGATCATCGACCGTATGGAAACCAGGACCCTGACAGAAGAGGATCTCGCGCGGCTCATCCGCCTGATGAGCGACGCTGGCTCGATCGCCTATGCCGCCGATCGTGCACGATCCTACATCGACAAAGCGCAACAAGATCTTAATCTGTTCAAAGATTGTACTGCCAAACGAGCCCTCTCGGTGGCTGCCAATTATATGGTGACCCGCGACCGATAGATGGACTCCCCCGCCGCCTTCAAAGAACAGCCTGGAGCCACGATCTAACCCTTTCGGCAGTTGAGCGCCAACTGCCTCCATCACTTACGCAGCAAAGGATAACGCGATGTCGACAATTATTCCGTTTCACGGCACGGTCTATGACGCGAAGGTAGTGGGAGACGTCAAACAAGTCGTGGCGCCTCCCTACGATATCATCGATGCGGCCGGCCAGAAGGCGCTCTACCAACGCCATCCGCAGAACATAATCAGGCTGGAACTCGGCCTCGATCAGCCGGACGACGGCCCCGCGAACAACCGTTACACGCGGGCCGCAGCCACTCTGCAAGACTGGCTCAAAAGCGGGCCCTTGAAGCGCGACGCGCTGCCGACGATCTACTACCACACGATCCAATATGCGGCCCCCTACGCCCCGGCCGGCGCGCCGACGAAGACTCTCAAAGGGTTTATCGCCACCGTCAAATTGGAAGCACTCGACTCAGGACATATCTATCCGCACGAAAACACCCGCTCAGCCGCCAAGACCGACCGGCTGAATCTGCTCCAAGCCTGCAAAACCAACTTCAGCTCTATCTGGTCCCTCTACTCGGACCCCCACAACACGGTCATGGGACTGCTCGAAGCGGCGATCAAAGGAAAGCCAGCCACCATCGATTTCCGCGACGGCGAGGGATTTCGGCAACAGCTCTGGGCCGTAACAGATCAAAACGTCTTGAAGCAGGCCGTCGACGCGCTGCGCACGAAGCCCTTGTTTATTGCCGACGGCCACCATCGTTATGAGACCGCCTTGAACTATCAGAAGCTCCGCCGCCAGCAGGCAGGCGAGCCGGCCGGCTACCAGTCCTACGACGGCGTGATGATGTTGCTGGCCGCCCTTGAAGATCCGGGACTCACCGTGCTGCCAACCCATCGGGTCATCACCACCACGCTTCCCTCCTACGACAAGGTGCGAGCCCTCCTGGCCGACCAGTTCGAGCTACAAGAATTTCCCTTTACCTCTGGCACCCAGGCGGCGGTGCGCGCGCAATTCATTGAATCCTTGCGCACCAACGGCCGTACCGTGACGATGTTTGGCCTGGCGGTAAAGGAGAAAGAGGCCTACTTCACGCTGACCCTCAAACCGGCCCATCGCCCGCCGGCATCTGCATCGCCTCGCACCAAGCTAGATGTTTCGCTTCTCCAGCAACTAGTCGTCACGAAACTCTGCCAGACGCAAGAGGAACAAGAAGCGATCCTCTATACCAAAGACGATCATGAAGCGTTGGATTGGGTGGCGAAAGGGACGGGAACGGGAGCCCTGCTCCTCAATCCCACCAAGGTCAGCGAAGTACAATCAGTCGCGACAGCCGGCGAACGCATGCCCCATAAGTCGACCTACTTCTTCCCGAAACCGCTGACCGGGCTGGTGATCAACGTGATGGAGTAGAAGTGGGAGCGTGAGGACGATTCCCTCCCACGAATAGAGGGATAACAGGCTTTTTCAGCATCCTGCTGGGCAGGTCACTATCTTGAAGCTAGGGCAATGAGGCCAGCCGCGGCGTCCCGTTCGGCTTGCGCGTAATGCTCGGGAGTTCCGACATCGGACCAGTAGCCTTGGTGGTCGTAGCCCAACACAGCCTCGCCCCGTTGAATCGCCGCGACGTAGGCATCGATGATGGAAGACTCCTTCCCTTGCGGGGCATCGCGCAGAAGGCGCGGAGCGAGGATATGAATCCCGGCGAACATGCGCGGCTGGATCGGGCCGGACTCGGATTTTCCTCGGCCGGTAATGCGAACGATGCGGTGGTCCGAATCTATTTCGACGAGCCCCCACCGGACCGCCTCAGGATCTTTGCGCAGCACCAACGTGGCTGCGGCTTGTCGTTGCGTATGAAAGGCCCACAAGGCCCCCAGGTCGATCTCCACCAACGTATCACCGTTCAACACCAGCACCGGCCCCCCTGAGAAATGCGGCTCCGCCTGCTTGAGCCCGCCTCCCGTGCCGAGGATCACCGGCTCGTAAGAATAAACGATCCGCAGCCCGTAGCGAGAGCCGTCGCCGAGCGCCTGCTCGATCATCGATCCGAGGTGATGCAGATTGATAATGACATCCTGAAACCCATGCCGTTTTAGGAGTAACAGGTTCCAGACGATCAGCGGCGTGCCGGCTACAGGGAGGAGTGGCTTCGGAGTCGTGTCGGTCAGCGGTCTCAAGCGAGTCCCCAAGCCCGCTGCAAGGATCATGGCTTTCATGGGCGTAACACGTGAGACGTGAAACGGAAAACGTAAAACGCGGGGATACAACACCGGATGGCTTCCAATCGTTTCACCTTTTACATCTCACCTTTCACGCTTCACTGCAATTCAGGCACATAGCGGGAGAGAACCTTCCGGAGCGGCTCCAGCTCTGAGTACTTCTGGAGATTGCGACGGACATAGCCCAGCGTGCGAGGGATATCGGCCAGGAATTTGGGATTGCCTTTGACGCGGTCAATATAAACAAATCGACCGGCCGCCTTGAGGTTCCGCTGGATGCTCGTCAAATCGAACAGGCGACGGAAGGCCTCCCGGTTGGTCCAGGCCTGCCGATGCGCCGCCATCTGATCGAGGTAACGGTTAATCAGACGGTCGACCAGCACCTCATCGAGTTCGATATAGGCATCGCGCAACAGCGAGGCCAGATCGTAGGTCGCAGACCCCAGCAACGCATCCTGAAAGTCGATTACACCCAGCCTCGCGCCATCCACCATCAAATTGCGTGAATGGTAGTCCCGGTGGACAAAGACATGAGGCTCCCCCGCCAAGGATTCAGCGATCTTCTCGAAGGCGCTGCGGGTTTCACGGCGATCCTCGTCGGTCATCGGCGCGCCCTGCCGCACATCGATCCCATATTCCAGAAAATGCTCGAACTCCCACATGAGGAGCGGCACATCGAAGCGACGATGAAACGCAAGACAATTGGGATCGGCCGGCGAGGTGGCCTTTACTTGCATCACCACGAGCGCATCGACCGCCTGCGTATAGCGCGCTTCCAGCTCTTCCGCACTCGCCTCACGGCAGGCTTCCGACAGGGTGATGTCTCCGAAATCTTCGAGATAGAGCAGGCCCGCCGCCTGAGCGTAGTGATAGAGGATCGGCACGGACACGCCGGCCTTCGATAGATGGGAGAGAATGTTCAGAAACGGCAGCTCGGTGACTTGACAAGCCGTTCCGCTCACGGCCTCTTCCGATTGCTTGAACGCCTCGGCTTCGGCCAGCTGCATGAGAATCACAGGGCGAACATCTGGTCCGGTCAATTCGATACGGAAATAGCGGCGATTGGACGCATCGCCAGCCAAAGGCGTGAGGGATTTGAATCGCCCCTGAAAGGGAAGCTTGGTCTCGACCGTAGCAGCAACAAGAGAACGGTCCGGTAACGTCAGAGGCTGTTTCGGCCCGGCAAGATCAGTCGTAGCCATAGGTTGCTGATTATACTGACGAAGCTAAGGGTTGTCACGCGATGACCCTGCGACAGAGCGTAAGGTCTTCGGCCTTTATCGCCGGTGCAGCATTCTTCTCAGCTTCGCCAGGCCTTCTTCGCCTCCGTCGAGGAAGAGCGACAGGATACCGTACTCCACCGCGTGCAAAACCTTGTCGCGGGCCTCTTGAAACAAAAACGACGGCAGTGCATCTTCCGGGTGCAATAGGGCCAACAAAAAGAAAATGATTCCAGCATAGAGCCACACCACTCATCGATTTCCTCTCGCTCCATTTCTTACCCTATGCCATACTTATAACTCATAGAATGTAAAAGATTATATGACACCAGATGGAAAGCCTTCCCGAAGAAGGCTCAAACAGTTCGTCCAACAAGGCCGCAGGCGAGTCGAAACCGGAGGCGTCTCCTCAGGGGGTACGTTGAGGATTTCGATGAGCCGAGAACAAAGCTGACGGCCTTTTCAGTATCCTGCCAATCTCGACACTTGCCCCGCGCCACTTGCCCAGCCTATGATGCCTCATGCAAGTTCAACTGAGCCACCCATCCAGAACCGTCGAAGTCAAAGGTCCTAAAAAGGTCAAGGATCTTCTGCGCGAATTGAATCTCGTCGTCGAAGCCCATCTGGTCATCAAAGGCGATGATCTCGTCACGGAAGACGAGATGCTCTACGAAGGCGACCAGATTGAAGTCAGGCCAGTGATCTCAGGAGGATAGCTATCCGTCATCAGCCAAGAGTACGAATTCTTACGCTGACCGCTCACTGCTGAAAGCTGATCGCTGGAACAAAAATGAATTGCATCAAATGTAAAATCAAGGCGGTCATCGACCTCCCCCGCCACAATGCGGCCTTCTGCAAAGGCTGTTTCAACGGCTTCGTTCACGATCAGGTGGCGCGAGCGATCAAGTCGGAGTGGATGTTCGGGAAAGATGCGAAGATTCTCGTAGCTGTGTCAGGCGGGAAAGACAGCCTGGCACTCTGGGACATTCTCCTCAAACTCGGCTACAAGGCCGATGCGCTCTATGTGAACCTCGGTATCGGGGCCTACTCCGAGCAGTCTCATGCCAAGGTCACAAAGTTCACCGAAACGGTCGCCGCCGCTCATGGCGCCGCGCTGCATATCCATACGGTCGAACAGGAGGCAGGCGCTGGAATCAAGGAACTGGCTCAGCTCATCCATCGCCCGACCTGCTCGACATGCGGCACTATCAAGCGCTACCAATTCAATCGTGTCGCGATCGAACAGCACTACGACGTGATGGCCACGGGCCATAACCTCGACGACGAAGCGGCCAGGCTCCTGGGCAACGTGCTCCATTGGCAGGAAGAATATCTGGACAAACAGGGCCCCTCGCTTCCGGCCTCGGTGGCAGGCTTCGCCAAGAAGGTGAAGCCCCTCTTCCGGCTTTCGGAACGGGAACTCGCGGCCTATGCGGTCTTGAACCGAATCGATTACATCGTCGAAGAATGCCCCATGGCCAAGGGCTCCAAGACGATCCAGTACAAGGAAGTCTTGAATCGTCTGGAGACTGAATCGCCCGGCACCAAACAGACCTTTTATTGGGGATTCCTCGACAAGCAAAGCAAGAAACAGCCGACAGCGACCACCATGGCAGAGAAAGATCGCGCCGTCCTCCATCCCTGCACCTCTTGTAGCCAGCCCACTACCGCCGAGGTCTGCTCCTACTGCAAGATGATGGCACGAGCCAAGACCGCCGCCCCACACTGACAGGATCACGACAAAGGCCGGCAGCGCCAAGCTCGTCTTCTGCACTTGAAAAGACCTGACCCGCCTCGTAAGCTGCAGAGAAGGAGTGATGCGTGCTCGGTGGATAGTGCCGAGTCAAATTGTTCGCGCACGAGCGTCGCACGGCCTCATCCATCGTACGCTCTTCCCGTCACACATCACCCGTCACCCATTACACTCGATCGACAACTATGGCTACTACACCACGCGATTACTATCAGGTCCTCGGGCTCCCCAAGTCTGCCTCGGCGGACGACATCAAAAAAGCCTATCGCCGCCTGGCCCGCCAGGTCCATCCCGATCTCCATAGCGGTTCCAAAAAATCGGAAATGGAAAAGAAGTTCAAGGAATTGAACGAGGCGCACGAAGTGCTGAGCGATCCGGCTAAACGCAAAAAGTACGATCACCACGGGGCCAACTGGGAGCAGGCCGAGGCCTACGAGCAAACGCGCCGGCAAGCCGCGGCCCGCGGAGAGAGCGGCCCGGATTTTTCATCCGGAGGAGAAGGCTTTTCCGACATCTTCGAAAATCTGTTCAAGGGCCGGGGGCGAAGCGGCAATGGTCGCGGGTTTGCCCGCCAGGGCGAAGACCTTGAAACCGAAGTGCAACTGACTCTAGCCGAAGTCTTCACCGGCGTGACGAAGCGCATGACCCTGCAAGAGCCGGTGCCCTGCTCCACCTGCCACGGGAGCGGCGCGCTACGGGGACGCACCTGCCCAACCTGTCAGGGGCACGGGGCGATATTACAGCCCAATACGATCGAAGTCAGAATTCCCGCCGGGGTTCAAGATGGCACGAGGGTACGAGTGGCCGGCAAGGGCCAGGCCGGCGTCAATGGGGGCAAACCTGGCGACCTCTACCTGCGCGTGGCGATCACCCAAGACAAAGTCTTTCGCCGGCAAGGCAGCGACATTCACGTTTCCCTTCCCGTCTTCCCCTGGGAAGCAGCTTTGGGCGCCGATGTGATGGCCCCCACATTGATGGAACCGGTTCGCGTAAAAGTTCCGCCTGGGAGCAAGTCCGAAGGCAAGCTTCGGCTGAAGGGCAAGGGCCTCCCAGCTGCAGCGGGCGGACATGGCGACCTCTTCCTGACGATTCAGATCGTCATGCCTCCCTCCCTGACCGATGAAGAGCGCAAACTGTACGACCAACTCCGGGCCATCGAGCATCCGGACCCGCGCGCCGAACTGCTGGTCCAAGCCAAACGCCGGTCACAGCCATGACACTCACTGAATACGCAGTCCTAGCGTTCAGTTCCCTCTTTGTCGTCGTGGACCCAATCGCCACAGTGCCAGCCTTCCTGGCCATGACGGCCCGCGATTCGATCGGCCAACGGCTGCGGATGGCTCGCACCGCCTGCCTGGTCGCAGCCGGAATCTTGACAGTCTTTACGCTTATCGGCCAATGGCTCTTTACCCTCTTAGGCATCACGCTTCCTGCCATTCAAGTCGCTGGAGCGCTCGTGCTCCTCTTGGTCTCCCTCGATATGTTGCGGGCGCAACGGTCTCCGATCCAGGAAACTGCGGTGGAAACAGCAGAAGGAACCACCAAGGATGACATCGCCATCACGCCCCTGGCCATCCCGATGCTGGCAGGGCCCGCCGCCATTTCTACGGTCATTCTCTTGGAAGGACAGGCCATTTCTTGGGCGCAGCGAGGGGTCTTGCTGGCTTGCGTTGCGTTGGTCGGTCTGGCAAGCTATACCACCTTGGCGATCGGAGCCACCGGGGCCAAATGGATGAGCCCGATTGCAGAAAAAATCATCACCCGCTTGATGGGGCTCTTACTGGCCGCGCTCGCCGTGCAATTCCTGTTCAATGGGCTAAAGAGCGAGCATGGGTTACTGGGTCCATAGACATTCATGGTACGCGCTTTCATCTCGGTTCAACCTAGGGAGGTCTTTATGAAGCAGGGAACAAGCACCATCGTGATACTGGGCGTCGCAGCCGTTTTTGCGCTGAGCGTTGGGATTTCCGGAGCCTGGGCCAATGAGCCTGGCTACGGCAAGGAAGGACACGGAGAGCGCGGGCATGGTTCGATGGGTGGACATGGCGCCGGCATGATGCATACCAGCACCGGCCACCTGATTCGACATCTGCTCAAGCACGAAAAGGAAATTGGACTCACAGCGGAGCAGATCACGAAACTCAAGGACGCACAACTCAACATCGACAAGCTCCGCATCAAGAGCGAAGCCGACATCCAGGTCGCAGAGCGCGAGTTCAAAGCCTTGAATGAGGATGAGAAGTCCGACCTGGGCGCGATCGAAGCCAAGCTAAAGCAAAGCGGAGACCTGCAAGTCGCCTTACGTCTCGCCTATGTCAAGGCCCGCCGCGAAGTCCTGGCCCTCTTGACTCCGGAACAGCTCGCCAAGGAAAAAGCCGAACATGAAAAGATGATGCAACAGCACAAGGAGGCCGACAAGGGCTACGGTAGCCCCCATGGGGGCGCCATGAAGAGCAACCCGCACAAGTAAGGACGAGCGGCTCAACGATGAATGATGATTGCGGAACAATGAAGTAACAATCATTTCTTTCCCCATAGCTCATCGCTCACCGTTCAGAGTTTTTCGGCTGGCGAACTTTTTCAACAGCCTCCCAATGGACAGCCGGGCCAACCAGCTAGGAGGTACACCATGAATACAGTGGGAATCATCACAGCAGGAGTCGTCGGATTACTCATTGCACTGGGTTCCAGCGCCGGGGCTGATAATAAAGAAGCCAAGATCACCGACCTCGCCAAAGACGCCAAGGTCACGATCGATCAAGCGATCAAAACCGCGTCCGAAAAAGTACCTGGGACGATCGTCGAAGCGGAGCTCGAAAAGAAACATGGCAAGACCGTCTGGGAAGTCGAAGTGCTTGGCGCAGACGGAAAGGTCACCGAAGTCCACATCGACGCTACCACCGGCTCCGTGATCGACACGGAAGCGAAGAAGGACGAGAAGAAAAAAGAAGGCAAAAAAGGAAAGTAGTTCTTAGCGTAAGATCGACTCACGCATACGTCGATACCTCCCTAGGCTGATCAAAATGCCCTCCAGCAAGGCCGCAAGGAGAGAGAGCGCCGAGGCGTACCCGAGAGGCTACGTTGAGGGGCGCGAACGACTGAGAGCAAAGCTGGGGGCATTTTAGGAGCCAATAAGGGGACGCCATGCCGAAAGAGTTAAAGCTACTAAGCCGCAAGTTGCTGGCCGGGCCCGATCGGGCCCCGGCCCGCGCGATGTTGAAAGCCGTGGGATTCACCGACGAAGACCTGTCTCGTCCCATCATCGGCGTCGCCAATACCTGGATCGAGGTCATGCCCTGCAACTTCCACCTGCGCCGCTTGTCGGAACGGGTGAAAGCGGGCATCAGAGCCGCGGGCGGCACCCCGATCGAATACAATACCATCGCGGTCTCGGATGGCATCTCGATGGGCACAGAGGGAATGAAGGCCTCGTTGATCAGCCGGGAAGTGATTGCCGATTCCATCGAACTCGTAGCGCGAGGACACCTGTTCGACGGCGTCGTGGCCCTCTCAGGCTGCGACAAGACCATTCCCGGCACCGTGATGGCCCTCGCCCGCCTGAACCTGCCCTCGGTGATGCTCTACGGCGGGTCAATCATGCCGGGCCATTTCCAAGGCCACGATGTCACCATTCAAGACGTCTTCGAAGCGGTCGGAAAACATGCGGCCGGCACCATGAACGATGCGGATCTCAAAGACCTCGAAGACCATGCCTGCCCAGGCCCTGGGGCCTGCGGCGGCCAGTTCACGGCCAACACCATGGCCATCGCGTTCGAGTTCCTCGGCATCTCGATGCTGGGACGGAACGGCGTACCGGCCATGGATCAGAAGAAAGACGACGTGGCCTTCGAAGCCGGCGTGATGGTCATGGATCTGCTCAAACGAGACCTGCGCCCTAAACAGATCATCACGCGAAAGTCTCTCGAAAATGCCATCGCTGCGGTGGCCACCACCGGAGGCTCAACGAATGCCGTCCTGCATCTGCTCGCGATCGCGCGCGAAGCCGGCATCAAACTCAGCATCGACGACTTCGACAAGATCAACCGGAAGGTGCCGTTGCTGGCCGACCTCAAGCCAGGCGGCAGATTTACCGCGTCGGATCTGTATGCGGCGGGAGGCACGACGTTGGTCGCCAAACGGCTGCTCGATGCCGGCATCCTGCATGCCAATCAACCGACCGTCACAGGCAGGACCATCGGCGAAGAGGCCAAGGAAGCCAAGGAAAATCCTGGGCAGCAAGTGCTCCGGCCCCTGTCGAACCCAATCAAGAAAACTGGCGGGCTCGTCATCTTGAAAGGAAACCTAGCTCCTGAGGGCTGCGTCGTGAAGGTGGCAGGCCACTCGATCATGACGTTCCGCGGCCCTGCAAAGGTCTACAACCGGGAAGAGGATGCCTTTGCCGCAGTCCAGTCTCGGAAAATCAAAGCGGGCGATGTGGTGGTGATTCGCTATGAGGGTCCCTCAGGAGGCCCTGGCATGCGAGAAATGCTGGGCGTCACAGCTGCCATTGTCGGAGCCGGCCTGGGCGACTCAGTTGCACTCCTCACAGACGGCCGTTTCTCCGGCGCCACCCATGGACTGATGGCAGGCCATGTCGCACCGGAAGCCATCAAGGGAGGTCCGATCGGCGCCGTGAAGAATGGCGACATGATCGTCTTCGATATTGCTAAACGAACATTGACCGTCGAGCTCTCGCAAAAAGAGATTACCGCCAGACTCAAGAAGGTCAAACAACCGAAGCCCTGCTATACATCCGGCGTAATGGGCAAATATGCCCGGCATGTCTCCTCTGCCTCGGAGGGGGCCATTACGAGCTAGCGGGAGCGGGCAGGCGGCGAACAGATTGAACCGCCTGACTCGTACGGTGCAATCATCGACTCAGAACTTGCGCGTTCGGCTCTAGTGCCGGGCGCGCAGATTGTCGAAGGAACAAATAGTTTGAATTCTGTCCGCTAACACCGTTCGTAGAACTCCCCGATCATCTCCACCACGTAGACCTGCTGCGCCTCTGTTAATTCGGCATAGATTGGAATGGACATGACCTCTTGGGCCGCCTGCTCCGACAGAGGGAATGATCCCTTCTGATGGCCTAGCTCGCGATAGCAGTTCTGAAGATGCATCGGGAGTGGATAGTAGACTTCCGTGCCGACCCCCTTCTCCTTGAGGAAGGCGCGCAACTCGTCGCGCTTCGACACCCGAACCGTGAACTGGTTGTAGACGTGGAAATTGCCCGGCGTGGTATGCGGCAGGGTGACGCGATCCGCGTGTTTCGTTTTGGCAAACAACTGCCGATACCGTTCGGCGTTCTTGCGTCGGCCCTCGGTCCACTGGTCGAGATACTTCAACTTGATCGTGAGCACCGCAGCCTGGAGCGCGTCCAGCCGGCTATTGATCCCCACCGCCTCGTGCAAATAACGGACCTGGCTCCCGTGAACACGGAGCATCGCCATGGAATCGGCAAGGGTCTTGTCATCGGTCGTGATGAGTCCCCCATCGCCAAATCCGCCTAAATTCTTCGTGGGGAAAAAGCTAAAACAGCCCGTGTCGCCAAGGACCCCGGCGCGCTTCCCCTGCTGACCGGCTCCGATAGCCTGAGCGGCATCCTCAATGACAGACAGCTTGTTCCGCGTGGCAATCTCGTTGATCCCAACCATGTCTGCACATTGCCCGAAAAGATGGACGGGCATGATGGCTCTCGTGCGAGACGTGATCGCCCGCACAATCAGCTGGGGATCGATAGTAAACGTGTCAGGCTGAATGTCCACGAACACCGGCTTCGCGCCTAATCGTGCAATCGCACCGGCCGTGGCAAAAAACGTAAACGGGACGGTAATGACCTCATCACCAGCCTTCACGCCCATGGCCATGAGGGACAATAGTAAAGCATCGCTCCCGGAGGCGCAGCCGATCGCATAGCGAGATCCGATGTAGGTGGCCATGGATTCTTCGAAGGCCACCACTCGTGGTCCCAGAATAAATCCCTGCTCGTCGCAGACCGTCTGGAGCTCCGCCATGATTTCCGCACGGATGGGCTGGAACTGCGCTTTCAAATCGAGCAGCGGCACATTCATCGAAACAACTCCTCTCGAATGCTAAAAAAGTCTGGCAGCGGCGTTCCCGCATCGCTCAGAGGCGCAATGTACCACACGAATACGCCTCAGAACATAGTCAATTATGGCTGGACAATTTGAATCCTGCTTTTGCCTGAATGCACCAATATGTATCACGAAACTGGCCCTGGACTTGGCCATTCCAGGTTTTTCACGATCCTGGCTGTCGGCTATAACGGGGAGAGAGGAGGGAGAGAGCAATAACGACGTGGCAGGCTAGGGATTAAGCGAAGGGCTTTGTACTTTCCCAGATGCACGCTGCTTGGCCTGCTGGATACGCTCTTCCTTCGTTGGGTCGCCCAGCCCCAAGTCTCGAAATCGGTCCATCAACTTGTGATTGGAAGGATCAAGCTCCAGCGCACGGAGCCAGGCCTCGCGGGACTCTGAGAGGTTTCGTTGCTTGGCGTAGATCTCACCCAAATGCTCATAGAACACTGCGTCATCGCCAACGAGAGCCAGTGCGCGCTTCATCTCGGTTAAAGCCTCTGGCAGCAGACCTGCTTTAAACAGAGCCCAGGCGAGGCTATCGACATAGTACCCATTGGTGGGTTTAAGTGCGACGGCCTGCTTGGTCAACGAGAGGGCTTGCTCGATCTTGACCCCACGCTCGGCATAACTGTATCCCAAATAGTTGAGCGCATCGGCATGATGAGGATCCAACTTGATCACAGCCTCCATGGCGCGCACCACGTCATCAAACCGATTGAGCTTGTCGTAGACCGTGCCAAGGTTGAAATGCAAATCGACGCTCTTGGGGTTCTGGCCGATGCCTTCTTCCAAAACCCTGGCCGCATCGTCGAACTGATTCTTCTGCCAATAGGTCAAGCCCAGGATGATGTGGGCCTCCGGCTGTTTCGGATTGATCGTGATGGCCTTGATCAGATGGTTAGTGGCCTCGGGAAGCTGCTTCAACCGGTAAAGCAGCACGCCGAGATGCAGATGCCCTTCGAAATAGGAGGGCTCCAGTTGCACGTTAAATGTATAGGTCTCGAGAGCTTTCTTCGTGTCCTTGGATTCCTCATAAAGAAACCCCAAGTAGTCTCTGATTTTGAGCTCTGTCGGGCGAACCTTCAGAATCTCGATCAGTTGATCGATAGCCTTGGGATAGTCCTTCTCTTCCCCGTACAGGAGCGCCAGCCTGAGCTGGGCATCGAGGTCTGTCGGATCCCCTGCCAGCAATTCCCCTAACTCTTTCCTAGCGCCCTGATAATCCTTCGTCGCCACATGGAGCCGAACCACCTGGTTCCGAATATCCCGATTCCGCGGATTCACCGTCTGAAGATATTTCCGCAACACAGCGATCGCGCGCCCAGAATCTTGTAACGATTCATAGATCGAGGCGAGCGAAAGGTAGGCGGGCTCAAACGTCGCATTGGCCGCGATCGCCCGCTCCAAACTCACCGCCGCCTCCGCCCCATTCCCCGCATCGAGAAGCAGACGCCCCAGGTGGTAATGACCGACGGACGATTCGGGGGCCACAGCCAGACCGGCTCGAATGGCCTGCTCCGCCGCAGACGGCTGCTTCAAATTCAGAAGCAACAGACCCTTCGAAAAATAAGGATCGCCGGACGTCTGGTTCAACTCGATGGCGCGATCCAACAGTTGCACCGCGCGTTCGCCCTGCCCCACGCTCGCAAAAATTCCTGCCATCTGCGTGAGCAAGAGGCCATCCTGAACGGATTTCTCGGTCGCGTCATTTGCATGACGAATAGCCTGCGCCGCATCGCCCAGTGAAAAATAGAGGTTGGCCAACCTCGCGTTCACCGAATGGGACGTCGGGTCCGTCTTCAGCGAGGCCTGATATTCCTGGATGGCACGATCTGTGTCTTGGACGAGCTCGGCCTGGTAGCCAAGCATGAAATGGTAGGAAGCTGACGCATCGGGACGGTGAACCGCCGGCGCGATCTTCGCTACACTAGCAGGAGTAAGCTTCCCGTCCGGCGCATGAGACGGCGCAGCGCAGGCCCCGAGGGCCAAGGGAATAAGCGCGCAGAGCACTCGCCTTAGCGACATGAGACCTCGGCTTTTCGCTGTTCGGCTTGACATGAAGGGCAGCGTGAGAGTCGGCACGATCCTCTTGCTGGATATGTGGATGAAACTGCGACAGTCGAAAAGATTATACGAGGAGGGTGCAGCTGGGTCAAACGACTTCGCGATTGTCGAGGCTCTCAAACTTCGCGAAGCGGTCGTGGAAGAAAAGTTCTCTTTTCCCGATCGGGCCGTTCCGATGTTTACTGATGAGAATATCGGCAATGCCCTTCCGTTCGGAGTTCTGGTCATAGACCTCCTCACGGTAAATAAACATGACGACGTCAGCATCCTGCTCGATCGCGCCGCTCTCGCGAAGGTCGGCCAGCATCGGGACCGGCGGTTTTCTGGCTTCCACCGCACGGCTGAGCTGCGACAGCGCGACCACCGGCACGTTGAGTTCCTTGGCCAGGGCCTTCAGCGAACGGGAAATGTCGGAGATTTCCTGTTGGCGGGATTCCGAATCGCTCCGCCCCTGCATCAACTGGAGATAATCGACGATCAAGAGCCCGAGCCCCTTTTCCGCTTTCAACCGGCGAGCCTTACCCCGCATCTGCTGCACAGTGATGCCGCCGGTATCGTCGATATAGATCGGCGCCTGTTCCAGCCTGCCTGCCGCCTCGGCCAGCCGCCACCAATCTTCCTTTTGCAGCTTGCCGGTCCTGAGGCCGTGCGAATCGACCTTCGCTTCCGAGCTCAACATACGCAGCACGATCTGAGGCTTGGACATTTCCAAACTGAAAATTCCGACCACGGTGCCGGCATGGATCGCGGCATGGGCTGCCATCCCCAGCGCCAAACTCGTCTTGCCCATACTAGGCCGGCCCGCAATCACCACGAGGTCGGAGGGTTGCAGGCCCGCTGTAATGTCGTCGAGATCGTAAAATCCTGTCGGCACGCCTGTCACATGTTCTTTTCGCTTCGACAGCTTGTCGACAAGATCAAGACTTTCCTTGATGATGGACTTAATGGGGGTGAACGAGCGATCCAGTTTCCCTTGGACGATCCCGAACACCGACCGCTCCGCGAAGTCCAGCAGGTCGTCGATTGACAAGCTGCCCTCATAGCCGCGCGTCAAGACTTCCGTGGAGGTACTGATCAGCTCTCGCAACAGCGCCTTGTCGCGCACAATCTTACAATGGTAGCGAACATTGGCCGAGCTGGCCACGCTCTGCACGAGCTCGGCCAAATAGGACGCGCCCCCGGTCGCCTCGATTTCCCCTTCCGCCTTCAACCGTTCCGTCAGCGTAATCTGATCGATCACCTCGCCGATCTCAGACAATGCCAGCATCGCCGCATAGATCTTCTTGTGCGACGTGCGGTAGAAATTCTCCTCGACCAGCAATTCCATCGATTTGGCCATGGCGCTATTATCCAGCAGAATGGCCCCGAGGACCGATTGCTCGGCCTCCAAGTTTTGCGGGGGAAGTTTTGGCTGGGAGAAATCGATGGCTGACATGGATTTCACAACTGTTTCTTTGTCTTCCGTCTGAATCGGCGGGCCGCCGCCACCAAGGCAGCCAGCCCCATCTTCTTCGAGAGACGACTGACCTTGCCGGTCCTGAGGCCCGACCTCTGAGCTGGGAGAGACTCCAGCACCAGCACATCATCCAGCCCCACTCCTGGCGTACCCACGACAACCACGGAGGTCGCCTGCTGGACCGATCCAGCTGCCGCTGCGGCGGATACCAACGCCGCGTCACTCCCCGTCATAGTCTGCTGCACCACTCTGGCGCCAGCCCGGCGCAACTGCGCGGCGACTGCTGCCAACTGGCGAGCGGCCCTGCGTGGAGCAACCACCAGATAGTCCACTCGCGCCGCGATCGAGCCCTCCTCAGGGAACGCCACCGTGCGGAAAAGCCGATCGACATCCAAGCCAAAACCGGTGGAGGGCAACGGCCTGCCGAATCGGCCGATCAAATGATCGTACCGGCCGCCTCCGCCTAACTCCGCCCCCATTCCTTCGGCAAATATGTCGAAGACAATCCCATCGTAATAATCGAATCCTCGAAACTCTCCGAGGTCCAACAGCAACGAATCCCGATGCCCTGCCGCGCAAAGCAGCTGATAAACCTGCGCCAGCCGGTCAAGCGGACACAGCAGCTCAGCATCGCCGGCCGCGAGGACCCGCCCACGCGCCAGCACTTCTTCCTGGCCATAGAGCTCCGCCGCTTCACGAATGGCGCGCGCCGCCCTCTTGGAGATCTGTTCGTTCGCCAGGACCTCTTCAAGTCGCGGCAGATCTTTTCTCGCCGCCGCCTGCTCCGCCAGCTTCTGCCCTTGCGCCGACAGACCCGACCGCAGGAGGAGTCCCTTGATGAAGCCCACATGCCCGAGCGAGACTTTGAAGGATTGCAAACCGATCGTGTGGAGACACTCGATCATCAAATCGATGACTTCACTATCGCTTGCGGCATCATCCAGGCCGATCAGTTCTGCGCCGACCTGAAAAATTTCCCGGCCCCGTCCCGCATGCTCCGTTTCATAACGGAACACAGAGGTCCGATACGACAGACGCAACGGCAATGTCGCACCCGTGAGCCCCATCGCGACTGTCCTGGCAATCTGCGCCGTGGGGTCAGGACGGAGGAGCAACGTGCGTCCCGTCGTGCGGTCAACGAATTGATAACAATGATCGATCAGCTCCGGCTCCAGCCCGGGAGCCAGGACGTCGAGGTACTCGAACGTGGGCAGGATGATCTCGTCATAGCCCCACCGGTTGATCTGGGAAAGTAACTGGTCTTCGAGGCGGCGGACCTGCTTGGCCGCATGGGGAAGAATCGTCGCCATCCCCACGGGCACGAGCGAGCGCTCGCGGGACGCCGCAACCTTTCCCGAAGAGGAGCGTGGCTTCAAAGGAACGGAGGCCATAGCTAATCCGATGGATGGCGCGCGGGGTTAGGACAGGGCCGCGACTTTGACCGAGAGAATATCTTTGCTGGATTTGATCGCGTTCAACACTGCATCTGGGAACGCCGTGTCAGAGCCGATGATGAGCAAGGCGTTCCCGCCCCGCTTCTCAATGGCACATTGCATCCGGACGATGTTGATTTTGTTGTCGCCGAGCACCTTTCCCACCATCCCGATCACCCCGGGGCGATCGACATTGAGGATCAGGAGCATGTGCCCCTCCGGCACCACCTCGACATTGAACTGATCGATTTCAACGACGCGCGAGTCTTTCTTATGATAGAGCGTGCCGGCCACCTGATAGGACTTTTTCCCCGCCTCGACTCGCACGCGAATCAAGCTGGTGAAATCCCCCGCATCCGAACTCTTCACTTCCCGCACTTCGATCCCGCGTTCCTTCGCAACGATCGGCGCATTCACGTAATTCACCGGGGCTTGCATGATCGGGCTCAGCAACCCCTTCAGCACGGCAATCGTAAGCGGCGCAATCGACAGACTGGCCACTTCGCCGCTGTATTCGACGGTAACCCGCTCGATCCCGCCTTCGCACAGCTGCGTTTGCAACTTCCCGAGCTGCTCGGCTAACGAAAGGAACGGCTGGAGCCTTGGGAGTAATTCAGGAGAAACCGACGGGATATTCACCGCTCCGCGGGCAATGCCCTTTGTGAAATAGTCAACAACTTGCTCGGCAATGCCGACCGCCACATTCTCTTGCGCTTCAGCCGTCTGGGCTCCGATATGCGGGGTGCAGATAAAGTTATCCAGGGCCAGTAACGGATTATCGGCCTTGACCGGCTCTTCTTCGAATACGTCAAAGGCCGCCGCCGCTACTCGCTTCGTCTTCAACGCTTCGGCCAGGTCTGCCTCATTAATGATGCCGCCGCGGGCGCAATTGACGATCATCACGCCAGGCTTCATCGTCGAGATCGCTTGCGCGTTGATGAGGCCCTTAGTCTCAGGGGTCAGCGGCGTGTGCACGGAAATAATATCAGCCCGCTTGAAGAGTGCGTCCAGCGGCAGCATGGTGACGCCCATCTTCTGCGCGCGTTCTTCGGCCAAGTAGGGATCGTACGCGACCACACTCATACCGATCCCCTGCGCCAACTTCGTTAAATGGCTGCCGATTTGCCCTACGCCAACGATGCCCAGCACCTTGTTGTAGAGTTCGACCCCCATGAATTTGTCTTTCTCCCACTTGCCGGCCTTGATGGAGGCGGTGGCCTGGGGAATGCGCCGGCTCATGGCGCAAATCATGGACATGGTGTGCTCGGCGGTGGTGACCGTGTTGCCGCCCGGCGTATTCATGACCACGATGCCACGGCGGGTGGCGGCTGGCGTATCGACATTGTCCAGGCCCGACCCGGCCCGTCCGACGACTTTCAATTGCGGGGCTGCCTCGATTAACTCGGCCGTCACCTTCGTCCCGGACCGGACGATTAGGCCATCGGCATCTTTGATCTCCTTGAACAGCTCTTCCTTTGAGAGCTTGGATTTGACCACCACGGTAAATCCCGCTTTTTCGAAAAGCTCCACACCCTGCGGAGAAAGGCTATCGCTGATCAGAATTTTCATTACAGTCCCGTCTCGCCTGCCGTTATGAATTCGTTGATATCAGCCCTACGCCAAGAGAATTTCTTGCGCCTTGGCCACACCGCCCCCAAGCTTCACGGGATGCCCCATTCCTTTGAGTACCATTTCAACCGCGGCCACAGCGATAATGACATCGAAGCGGTCCATGTAGCCCATGTGGGAGAGCCGGAAAATCTTCCCCTTCAACTGGTCTTGCCCGCCGGCCGCCGTAATGCCGTATTGCACAAGTAAATTCTTATAGATGGCCTGCCCGTCCACGCCTTCCGGCGCGAGAACTGCGGTCAAAGCATCGCTGGGCGATTCCTTCGGAAACAGTACCAACCCGGCGCCCTTCAACCCTTCGCGCATCGCCTTCGCCAGCATGGCTTGTCGGCCAAACAGCCCGTCGAGGCCCTCCGCCTTCATCATCTTCAGCACTTCCTGCAAACCGATGATGAGGGAGACGGCCGGCGTATAGGCTGTTTGATTTTTCTGCTGATTCTCGTGCTCTTTTTTGAAATTGAAATAGAACGCTGTGCTCTTCGCTTTGTCCGCCAACTTCCAGGCCTTATCGCTGACGCTCACAAAAGCCAGACCTGGCGGCAACATCAAGGCTTTTTGCGACCCGGTAATCACGACATCCAGCCCCCACTCATCGGTCTTGATATCGAACACGCCGAGGGCGGTAATGGCATCCACCACCAGAATAGTGTCGCTATAGGGCTTCACGATCGCGGCCAGCGCCTTAATATCGTGCGACACGCCGGTCGAGGTCTCGCTCGCCTGCACATAGACCGCTTTAATCGAGGGATCCTTCTTGAGGGCATCGGCCACCAATTGTGGATCGACAGCTCGGCCCCATTCCACCTTGATCTCCGTCACTTCTGCGCCGAACGTCTTACAAAGCTTGGTCCAGCGCTCTCCGAACTTGCCCCCGTTAATGGTCAAGGCATGGTCGCCGCAAGAAAGAAAACTCGAGACCGAACCTTCCATGCCTCCGGTTCCGGACGCCGCCAGCATGAGCACGTTATTTTTCGTTTGGAACAACCACTTGAGTCCATCACGGACTTCCGCAAATACCTTGTCGAACTCAGGAGCACGGTGATGGAACATGGGTCGCGCCATGGCCAACAACACTTCTGGTGGCACAGGCGTCGGACCGGGGGCCAGCAAATACCGCTTCAGCATCGACGGATCCTCCTCGGATGAAACGTGAAAAATCCTACGCAGGACGTGGGACGATATCATTGCCCCTCAAAATCTGTCAAGGCGAAGAGCCTTGTCGCCCTACATGTTTGCAAGCAGTTGCAGCCTGCCAAGCCCGACGCCAATAGCGTACAGGATTTTGCGCAAACGTCGAGCTCCAAGCCGACGCAAGGCCACGAGGAAAATACTAATCCCCTACAATTTCTTGACAAGCGCGAGGTCGATCGATAGTCTAGCCTCACATGAATATCACACACTACCCAGACGATACCGATAGCCTCCGCGCTTCCCTTGCACCCCTCAAACAGGGACAGGCCGCCCTCCCGATGGCGCTTCTCCTTGGGCTGTGCGTCAGCTTCACCTCTCTTATTATGGTAGCGCAGGCGGCGGCCCCTTCCGAGCTAACCACGGTTGGCGCCTCGCCTCTTCTGGACGAGAACGCAGTGGCAGAAGACGACCCGGATGATAATCTGGTCCCGCTTGACACAGAAGGACCGGCACAGGAAACCGCCAACTCGCAGGCAACAACGACCAGCAGCGTCCCGCGGACCGAAGACCTCTTACAGCTGGACCAAGCGGAAAACTCCCCGGCAACCGCGCGATTCTCAGACGCCTTGAGCCCTCCGGCTGAACTGGGGCTGACTTCGGACTCGCCTCGGAGCGTGACCGCGGAATATACCGCTTACGACATGCCCATCGTTCTGGACTCCTCCGTCCAGGCTCACATCCGTTACTTCAATACCGGCATCCACGATCGCTTCGAACAATGGCTCTTCCGGCTCAGCCGCTACCGGCCGATCGTCGACAAAATCTTCACGGAATTTCATCTCCCTAGCGATCTGGTCTACCTCTCGCTGGTAGAGAGCGGCTTCAATCCCTACGCCTTCTCACGGGCCAAGGCCACGGGGCCCTGGCAGTTCATGAAAGGCACGGCCAAGGCCTACGGCCTCCGCGTCGACAACTATGTGGATGAACGCCGGGATCCCATCAAGTCGACCGTCGCAGCCGCGCGCTACCTCCGCGACCTCTACGACCTCTTCGGCGCCTGGCCGCTCGCAATGGCAGCCTACAATGCCGGAGAAGGCAAAGTGATGCGCGCCCTCCATACGGCCCAGGCTGAAAGTTTTTCAGAGATTTCCCAGACACGATTGATCCGGCGGGAGACGAAGGAATATGTTCCGCGGTTCATGGCCGCCACGATCATTGCGCGGAATCCCGATCGCTACGGGTTCTCTCAGGAAGCAGCCGAGCCGCATCAATTCGATGAAGCGATCCTCAGCCGCACCGTCCATTTCCGCGCGATCGCCAATGCCACTGGCATCCCCTATGAAGAACTCCGGACCCTCAATCCTGAGCTACGGCGTGACGCCACCCCTCCTGGCAACGAGACTTATCATCTCAAGGTGCCAGTGGGCATGAAAGCCAAAGTGGAGGAGCTACAGGACCGCATCCCAGCCTATACGTTCCCGCCGCTTCCGGAGCAGACGCAGGTGGCAACCCCCGTTTCGTCACATTGGTATAAAGTGCGCGTGGGGGACACGCTGGGGAAAGTGTCAAAACGGTTTCGCGTCCCCGTCAAGACGCTCAAGACTAAGAACAACCTCTCCAGTCCGAACATCCGACCGGGCGATTTCCTCGTGATTAGCCGCTAACGACACACTTCATCGTTCGCATCACGCTGTGCGCAAGCAGAATTCTCGCTGCTTGCGAGACTCGCTTTACGCTTCACGAACGACGATCTTTGCTAGGGTTTCTTGCCTGCAGAGGGAGAGGAGGAGGGAACCGGGGCAACTGGCGTCGGGACAGCCATCGTTTCCTGCGCTGTCTTCACATCCATAACCTTGGTCCGGATAGTCGCTTCACTGGTGAAGGGCGAGTTCGGATAGGTCTTGATGAGTTCCTGGTAATGGGCGAGCGCCCCTTCAGGCCGCGACTGCGACTCTTCCAGCCGAGCCAATTCGAACAGAGCCTGATCCCGATTCAACGTGCCGGGCGTCTCCAAAATGGCGGTAAGCGCCTTGACCGCCTGATCCCGCTCACCCTTAAGCAAGTAGGCATAGGCGAGACGTTGCTGCACCAGCCCGACCATGGATGGATTCGAACCGTAGAATGCCATGTACCGTTGATAGGCCTCGATTGCCGCGTTCACGTCATTGGCCTGGACCAACGTATTTCCCAAATGATACAACGCAAGTGGCGCTGTGGGGGTTCGCGGATACTGATCGACCACTTGCCGATACCGCGCAATCGCTTCCTTCAGCGCCTGATCAACCTTTTGAGGATCGTTCACAGCAGGATCGGTCAAGAAGCGCATCGCCTCACGTTCGAGCTCTTGCGCTTTCTGAGAAGACTGGCGGTCCACATAGAAGACCCCTCCCACCACAGCAGCCGCTAGTAGTACTACGCCCAACCCGACCAGCAGGGGGCGTCGATAGTTTTGCAGCTGGTGCAGCGTATGGTCGAGCGAGCTCAACATATGGGCTTTATCGACCGGAAGAGTTTTTGCCGAGACCTTGATATGGTAGCTCATGGGTAGATACTTCGACGAGGGCGGGGCTCGTTTCCTCTAAATGATGTGCGGCCTTATACTAAGGATGTCACAAGCTTGTCAACGAGGCGGCGGATCCCCTTCGATTCCCGGAAAACACTGAGCCCCTATGTTTAAACAGCAGCTGGAAGAATTCGCCGCAAAACATCTCACCAGACGGCTGACGCCGCTCCAGTCCGGCGTCGGCCCGGTGGTGGAGATGGCAGGACGCCAGATCCTCCTCTTCGCCTCCAACGACTACTTGGGGCTGGCCATGCATCCGGAAGTCATTCGAGCCTCCGTCGAGGCGACGCAACGATTTGGCGCCGGCGCCGGCGCCGCACGATTGGTCTCCGGCTCCTTGCCCTCGCACCAGGAGCTGGAGTCTGCGCTGGCCCAGTTCAAAGGGACCGAAGCGGCCCTGACCTTTAGCTCCGGCTACCTGGCCAACATCGGCGCCATCCCAGCGCTGATCGGACGAAACGGATTAATTCTGGCCGATCGCCTCTGCCATGCCAGCTTGCTCGACGGCTGCCGTCTCAGTGCAGCGGACTTTCGCATCTACCGCCACAACGACACCGAACAGCTGCAGTCCCTGCTGGCCGCGCGACGCCAGGCACGGCGCACGTTGATCGTAACCGACGGGCTCTTCAGTATGGACGGAGACCTCGCCCTATTGCCGGAACTCAGCCGGTTGGCCCAGACCTATGGAGCGGACCTCTATGTCGATGATGCCCATGGCACAGGCGTGATGGGCGCCCACGGACGAGGCACGGCGGAACACTTCGGGCTTGAGGCCAGCATCTCGTTTCAGATGGGAACCCTGAGCAAGGCCTTCGGCAGCAGCGGCGCCTATCTCGCTGGCTCCTCGGCGGTGATCCAGTATCTGATGAATACGAGCCGGTCCTTCATCTTTACCACCGCGCCGGCGCCTGGTTCGGCTGCCGCAGCCACGGCTGCTCTCCGAATCGTCCAGCGGGAACCGGAACGGCGGGCGCGCCTCTGGGCCAACCGGGCACAGCTCTTCAGGGGGCTGACAAAGCTGGGATTCACCCTCCCCCCCAGCGTCAGCCCGATTATCCCGATCCTCATCGGCAATGCCGACCGAGCCCTCTCCTTTGCCGAACATCTGTTCGCAGAAGGCATCTATGCCCCGGCGATCCGCCCCCCCACCGTCCCAGACGCCACTAGCCGCATCCGTGTCACGGTGACCTCCGAACACAGCCCTAGCCAGATCGACCAGGCCCTGGCCTCGTTTCAACGGGCGGGGCAAGCCTCGAAATTGATCTAACCGGGGCCTTCTCTGCGGGGCCTTAATCAGCACCGATAGCGCCAACAATCTCCGACTCAAGATCAAACTGGCAGGATGCTGAACAAGCCCGCCAGCGTCGTTCTCGCCTCGAAAGCATCTTCAATGCAGCCAGGGGCTAGACTCCGGTACTTTCGTCGTCTGCAGTCTTGCTGGATGGTCTGTTTGAGCACCTGCGCGGTGTTTCTCTGAGGCTGCAGCAACACCCTTTCATCGTGGATGATCGCTTACGGCACAACCGTCGCCCCTTGCAACTCAAGATAGGCCGCAATCTTCTCCAGCGCGAGGGCGCTAAGCTTCGCGCCATACCAGGTCGGCATCGTGCCAGCCGGATAGCCAGGCACCACGAACAGCCCCGGCTCAAGAACCGACTCCATCACATACTGATGCACCGTCTTTGCCTGCCCACGATAGGACGGATCGGTCAATCGCGCAGGCCCCGTAGCGCCCAAAAGCAGAGGCGGCCCAACTCGCCCATCGGCCCCAGGAATACCGGGGACTGTGTGGCATACGGCGCATCCGGCTTTCGTAAAAATCTCCTCAATCGGTTCGTCTCCTGTCACAATTGGCACCATATCCAGCGCCAGCGTCACCGAAGATGAGTTAGTGGAGCGGAGGGCCCACAGGCCCCCCAGGACCAACGCAATAATGATGAACGGCGTCAGTAATCGTTCAGACATGCAATCGATGACAGGGAAAATCAGGCGGGTCGCAGTCTCTCACTTCGAGCCATTCATCGCACAGCGAAATCCAATCGTCCGATCCTCGAAATCAGGCTCAGCCGACAGCCGTGCCGTCACACGCAAAGCCGCGGGCAAGTCCGCCCAGGATCCGCCTCGGATCACGCGTTTATCCCCAGCGGCAGGGCCGGACGGGTTCTTCTCGGAACTCTGCTGATAATAGTCGCGTCCATACCAGTCTGCCACCCATTCTGCCGCATTCCCGGCCATGTGGGAGAGGCCGAAGGGGCTCTTCCCGCCCCCTTTGAGCCCATGCCGCACACTCATGCCCTCGAGCCCACTGGTGACGGGAACCAGCGTGACGGCTTCGCTCACCCACATGCCTCGATTATAGTTGGCGATATCGACAAAGGGCTGCATCTCTCCCCAGGGATATCGGCGGCCATCGCTCCCCCTGGCTGCCTTCTCCCACTCAGCCTCAGTCTGCAGCCGTTTCCCCGCCCATTGGCAATAGGCAGCTGCTGCGCTCCAACTCATCCCGACAGCCGGCCGGTCCCCCACCGTCGTCGCCGCCTCATCGTCCCAGGTGGGAGGAGAAGCCTGGCTTCCCACTTCCAGAAACTTTCGATAGAGGCTAAGGGTCACTTCATACTGATCGATATAATAGGCATCCAGCGTCACGGTATGTACAGGCCGCTCGTTCGGGAGGCCCTCGTCGCTGCCCATAGTAAACGGGCCAGCAGGAACCAGCACCATCGTGGCGCCATCCTTCCCTCTGCCTGCTTCGGACGACACCGCCTGCCCACCCTTCAACGGCTCTGACTCCCCTGCCGCAGGACAAAGGACTCCTGCCATGAGGGCAACCCCCATCCACCACATGATCTGACGTCTACACATTGTCACCGCCACTGTTATTCTAAAGACACGACCGCGACGCCGGCCAGTGTAGCCAGCCCGCGGGATAAACTCAACGAAATGAGAAGGGGTGATGGCGTTCGCAACGAGCGAGAGAAAACCAGGATAAATTGGTGTCCCCAACGGGATTTGAACCCGTGTTACTGCCTTGAAAGGGCAATGTCCTAGGCCAGGCTAGACGATGGGGACGAGAAACGCTGGATAAAATGAGGCGAATTCTTACCATACTTCAGACTCATGTGTCACTAACCGACGCAGTGTGCCTCACGGCGGTTAGTCGCGTTTCCTGTTCGAGTTCGGTAGGATGGCCGCTCGCATGAATATTGGCGCCTCGCCTGGCAGGCCCCCAAGGAACCAGACTCATGGCAAGATCATCTTTCGCGGCGTACCGATCAATACTGCTCGTCGCGGCTTCTCTGATTATGGCGAACTGTGCCCATGAGGCCTACCAACCACGCGAAACCTACCAGGAACGGGTGAAACTGATTAAGGAGCACGCCGACTCATTCTATAGCAACCTGAAAACAAACCGAGTGGAGTCCGCGATCCAGGACAACCGGAAGATTGAAGCGATGGCCCTCCAGATGGTGGACACAACCAGGAAACGAACCGGCCAGCCAAGCACGCCGGCCGCCGAGCAGGATGTGGCCTTGCTGAACACCGTCAATGCAACCGCCGCCACCAACTGGCTTGCCCTGGGCCAGTACTACGCCATCAAACGCCAATATCCTCAGGCCCTCGCCACCTATCGCCACCTGATCGACAGCTATACCAACTCCATAGACCGGCCCTATCGCGAACAGGCCCTGCGCGCACTAAAAGATTTGGGGCGTCTCCATCCACCCACGGCAACGGCAAACCCATGAAACACCCACAGCCCCTGCGCCAATTCTTTCGACTCCTGCTCAGCGGGCTCCTCTTGCTCAACTGGGGGTGTGTCCACCGGATTCATGTGACCCCGGCGCCTCCAGCCACCTCAACTGCCCCTATTGCTCGGTCACTGCAAGTCATCGTGCCCTTCCTCGCAGTGGAAGGAGCCGACCGTATGCCGGGCATCGCCTTGTTCGAATGGCCCGCGCGGGATCTTCGCGCCGCCGTGATCGACTACGTCCAATCGCGCCTGACCTTTACCTCGGCAAGCGACAAACCAGCAGACCTCACCATGACCGTCAAAGCCTGGTTGAGGCTGCGAGCAGATAGCCGCTACCAATACAAGCTGCGCCTGGAAACAACCCTCGACCATTCTAAAAAGCAGCCGATCAAGTCCTATCTGGTAGAAAAAGACGCGGCAGGCCAGGAAGTCCCCTGGAGCACGGCCTCCGATCAAGCCCCCATTGCGGAAGCAGTCCAAGCCGCGCTGGATGATCTCCTCACGCAGATCGAAGCTGATCGCCTGCGCCTGGAAACAACCCTCGACCATTCTAAAAAGAAACCGATCAAGTCCTATCTGGTGGAAAAAGACGCAGCAGGCCAGGAAGTCCGCTGGAGCACGGCCTCCGATCAAGCCCCCATTGCGGAAGCAGTCCAAGCCGCGCTGGATGATCTCCTCACGCAGATTGAAGCCGACCGCCTCCTGTATTGAAAAGTCCAACTGAAGACGGGGGAGTTAGGAGACCTGAGACCGTCGATCGAAAAGACGCATCACGAAACAGCCTGCTGCCACCAGCCCGCAGAAAAACCCGCTTGCCTTGTTTCACGACGACGGAGTTCCCAGCTGAGATTCGGTATATGGGACTCGCCTCGGCCCTGCTAAAGCTACGATGCTCCCTGTAAATATCCCGCCCGCTCAACGAGCTGTGAAATCTCACGGGAAGCCTCGGCCATCAGTGCGCTGTGTCTATTTGTCTCCATACACCCGGTAGCGCGTGATTGTTTCGTACAGGCCCCGGCGCCAGGCTTCCGGGAAGACATGAGCCGTCAGAATTTCCCCATCATCGATCGCACAAGAGAGACCAGCGATGCCACATTGTCTTCTTCAGCTAAAACCACAGACGGCGCCCCGCATTGGCGCGCCGCTGCTGCTGTTTGAGGCCCGATCGCCGCCATCGGCAGAGCCAGCAGCGCCTGACCAAAATCGCCAGACAGGATGGTGCGAGCCGCAGAAGAACTAGGCAGGACCACGAGATCGATCGGCGGCAAGGGAGCAGTCGGCATCCGATACACATACCGATAGGCAGCTACCGCTTCAACCTCTGCGCCAATCTTGGTCAGTTCGTTGCGTAGGTTTGGTCGGCCCTCCTCCGCTGTCACGAGAAGAAATGACCCCTCCTGGAACAACCGTGACTGTTCACCCACTGCCTCCTGACATGCGCCTCGCAGAGCCACAACGGACTTGATGCCATGCCTTGACAGGGCCTGAGCCGCCGCCGCTCCGACTGCGATGACCGGCAAGTCGAGGGTGGGAACATGTGACAGAACTGCCTCGACCCCGGCAGCACAGCCGAAGATGATGCCACGGAATGCATGGAGCCGAGCCAATGCCTTATCGATAGAAGAGCCTCTGTCCAACGAGACCGCTTCGACCTCGGGAATTTCCAGCACCTCTGCTCCGAGCGCACGGAGTTCCGCGGCCATCGCAGAGAGGCCAGGGCGAGCGCGAGCAACAAGCAGCCGCCGACCAGCCAAAGGACCGCCCTCGAACCAGGCAATCCGTTCACGCAATCCCACGACGTCGCCCACGATGACGAGGGCCGGAATGGCAAGATCGATATTCTGTATTTCCCCTAGAAGGATCGCCAAGGGGCCGACAATGGCATTAGTGCTCAATGCATGACCATTCGTTGTTACGATTTTATTCAGAAGCGCAGCACACAGTGCTACAACCACGGCGGGAGGTCAAGAGACTGCCGTTAGTATTAGCCAGCACCATGCAGGGAAGCAGGAAGGAAACTGTATCACCTATCGACTCTTGGTGAGCCGGCTGGGGGTCGAACCCAGGACCCTCGCCTTAAAAGGGCGATGCTCT